>CAJDUT010000033.1_pt1 | contig 24055 bp, 22 predicted proteins | sample 7390981 | NCBI WGS metagenome assembly CAJDUT01 (sample SAMEA7055681, study PRJEB34461) | soil metagenome | biome: terrestrial ecosystem; feature: Peninsula; material: soil | place: Antarctica | collected 2016 | reverse complement strand
TGCACGTTCAACTCACCGACGGCTGGTACGTACTATGTGAAGGTACGTGCTTACGCGACATACTCGGGAGTGAACCTGACCGGCACGATCACGCCGTAATGGGTTGACAAAAATGGGACGGGCCGCTTCACGCGGCCCGTTTCCCAAAGCTTCCGGGGCCGCGAGTGCGGCCCCTTTTTTTTCAAGCAGCCTCGAAGCGATTCGCCTCACGATTCTTGCGCACCCGCGCTGGATCCCACACGCGGCCATTCATGGCAATGTAGACGCCGTCGGACAAGGCTTGCAGCGCGCCGACCGCGCAGCCGATGTTGAACACGGCATCTGAGCCCTGAAAGCGCGCCGGATTGAGCGCGCCGGTCAGCACGATGACTTTGCCGGGAATATCGGCCAGCACGCGCGCGCTTTCGACCATGGTGTCGGTGCCGTGCGTGACCAAGACATGCCGGTGCGGTTGCGCGGCGATCCATCCATGTGCAGACTGTCCTTGCGCATCAATGCGATCACGTCGAATGTGAACGCGACCCCGAGTTTGCCCAGAATTTCCCCGATCTGCGGCGCACCGATCTGGTACGTGGATTTGTCGTCAAAGTAGATCTTGTCGATCGTGCCGCCCGTGGCGACGATGGTCAGATGCTGGAGCATGGTCAGGGTCCGCGAGGCAGGCTTGGAGTGTAGCAAAGAGCCGGGATTCGGGATTTGTAGAGCCAGGCGTCGGGACGCGGAGCTCGAAAAGTCAAAGGCTCGTCATTCCCGCCTACGCGGCAATGACCGACCCTATATTCGTTTTCTGGGCACTGACTACCGAGTCCAAAATCCAAAATCTCAATCCCGGCACGTCAAAAACTATCGCTTGCCAGCATCTGCGTATCTTCAAGTCCATTGCCTTTCAGGTGCAGCAAGCCATGTTCGGCGAAACGCCGCGCGGATGCTGCCGGGCGTGGATCGTTTTCGGCGCGCAATGCCCATTCCGCGTGGCGCGCGAGCAGACTCAGTGCCAACGTGCGCGCCAGGCTGATCGCCACTTCGCGCGCACCGGCTTCGATGCGTTTGCGGTCACCAGCCGAGGCTTGTTGCAGCCACTCGGTAATCCGCGTTGCGGCGGCGCGGGCCAGCCGCGCGCACGATTCGAGCTGCTTGTCTTGAACCTGCGAGAGAATCGCGCGCTGCGCACTGAGTAGTGGTTGCAAGCCGCCGACGCCGCGGAATGCACGCAGGAAATCCAGCGCCTGAACGTTGCTGGCACCTTCCCAGATCGGCCAGATCTGGGCATCGCGCAACAGTTGCGGTATGCCGCTGTCTTCCAGATAACCCATACCACCGAAGCATTCGCAGGTTTCCGATGCGATTGTGACCGCGAGTTTGCCGGTCCACAGCTTCACCAGCGGCGTGAGCAGGCGCAACAGATTTTTTTGGCTTTCATCGGCATGCCCACTTTGCACTCGCCCGAGCAATTCGGTCGTGTAAAACGTCAGGTGAAACGTTGCCTCGAACTCGGCCTGCATGCCCGCGAGGGTGTCCTGAAACAACGAGTGTTCGGCCAATGGACGCCCAAATACGATGCGCCGGTTGGAATAGTCGCGAGCCAGCGCAATGCAGCGGCGCATCGTTGCCAGCGCGCCGATGGCGTTCCAGGTACGCGTGATGCTGAGCATTGGCGCGATCTGGCGCACGCCATACCTGGCTTCGCCGACCAATTCCGCCGGTACGCCATCCAGATGAATTTCCGCCGTCGGCAACTCGCGCGTACCGAGCTTGTCCTTGAGTCGATCCAGGGTAATTCCTCGCCATCGGCCATCGGGCTTGCGCGGCTCAAGATAAAACAGCGCGAGGCTGTCCGAGCCGGGCGCCGAGCCAGCCGGTCGCGCCAGCACGAGCGCGGTGTTGGCGTTGATTGCCGAGGTGAACCATTTGCGACCGTACAAATGCCAACGACCATCTTTCTCGCGCGCGACGGTCTCGCTACCGGCCACATCGGAACCGCCGATGTTCTCGGTCATCCATTGGCCAGATATCCAGAACTGGTCCGGTTCGCGGCTCAGATAATGCGGTAGCGCATGCTCGATCAGCCGACTATTTCCCGAGACCTTGAGCGCCGTGACAGCACCGTCGGTCATCGCCAGCGGGCAGGTATAAAACTCGCTGCCGCAATGAAACAGATAGGCCATGGCGAACTGGTGCACGCGCGCTGAAGTACCGTGTTTTGTTTCGTGACCGGCAGCGACCAGGCCGTAGCGCGCGGCCAGCGGCTGCGCGACTTGCCAGGCTGGCGTCAATTCGAGGCGATCAATGCGCTCACCCCAGGAACTCCAACGCGTAAGCTGGGGTTCGCAACTTTTCCGTGCGCGCGCGGCAGCCCATGCACTGGCGGCAAATTCCCCCAAATCCATGAGGTCGCCTTCAATCGCCGTTACCATCGCAGGTGGCAGCACTCGGCGCAAATACGAGCGCAGTACCCGATCATCGAGGTACTGATTATTCAGTACCGGAGCGGCTTGCAGGAAGGACATGGACTCAATTCCGACGGCGATCCACGAAAGTTACACGGATGGGAAAAATTGGACAAGGAGTTTGGGGGATAGCCGGAATTTTGGATTTGGAATTGGGGATTCGGGAGGGGGGATTGCTCAGTCCTCAACCCCTTTTGGTTTGCGCTTGTAATGCCGCGCATCCCATCCCAGGGCGGCGATCACGATCAGGCTCAGCGCCGTCTCGATCAGTGCAGGCCAACGCGCCTGTGCATCGGCGTACGCGGTGCTGACGCCGTGGCAGAAATAGAACAGGCACACGATGCCACCCATCAGCACGCCGCGGCGCAGGTTGTGTCGCGATGTCCATAGCCCCGGAATCAGTGGAACGATGGCGACCAGCAGAGTCAGATTGAACTGTGCCTGCGTCGGTGCTGGAAGCAGCCAGGCATGCCAGGCGACTTGCAGCACGACCAGCCCGATCATTCCGGCAAGGCCGGCGTGCAATGCATTGAGCTTGATTCCTGTCATTGCGCCAATTTCGCGGTGATGGTGGCAACGCGTCGGCCGAGCGCGCGCGCCAACATACGTTCGTCGTCGCTGATGGTGCGCGTGCCGTCGGTACCCGAAACATGGCTGGCGCCATACGGCGTTCCGCCGCTCGTGGTGTTGTTGAGCGCAGGCTCGGTGTACGGAATGCCCACAATCAATGCGCCATGGTGCAGCAGCGGCAACATCATCGATGTCAGAGTGGTTTCCTGACCACCGTGCATGGTCGCGGTCGATGTGAATACGGCAGCAGGTTTGCCGACCAGGGTGCCCGAGGCCCATTCGGCGATAGTCGAATCGAAGAAGTGTTTCAGTGGTGCGGCCATGTTGCCGAAACGGGTTGGGCTGCCAAAGATCAGCCCGGCGCATTCGCGCAGATCGTCCAATGTGGCGTAGGGTGCGCCATCTTCAGGAACCGGCGCTTGCGCCCTCGCCGTCGCGGTGGCAACGGGTGGAACGCTGCGCAGGCGCGCCTGCATTCCGGGCACTTCTTCCACGCCCCGTGCAATCAAACGCGCCAATTGCGCCACGCTGCCGTTGCGGCTGTAGTAGACGATCAGGATTTCGCTCATGCTCGTACCCAATGGATTCGGTCGCGATCGGCGACCAGCGCATCGCGGCGACGATGTTAACCGCAACCGGCAATACACAACCACCTACAGTTATCATGGGGGCATGCTGAAGTTGGATCGCCCCCGTATATTCGCATTCTTGAAATTCACGGCACGCCGCTTCGTTGACGAACGCTGCCTGCAATCCGCCGGCGCATTGGCCTATACCAGCCTGTTCGCCGTGGTGCCATTGACGGCGGTGACGTTCGCAATGCTCAGCCGCTTCCCGGCATTCGCGCGCTGGCAGGATCGCATCAGCCATTTCGTGTTCACCAACTTCGTGCCGGCGACTGGCGACGTGGTGCAGCAATATCTGACTGAATTCGCCGACAACGCGAGCAAGGCCACGGCTATCGGTATTGCGGTATTGGTCCTGAGTGCCGTAATGCTCATGCTGAGCGTCGAGGATGCGTTCAATCGAATCTGGCGCGTGCACGACCGACGCCCCGCGCGCACTCGCTTCATCGTGTACTGGGCTATCCTGACTTTGGTCCCGCTATTACTGGGCGTGGCATTGGCCCTGAGTTCCTACCTGATCGCGTTGCCAATGCTGCATGCAGCGGACCTGGAGTTTACATTCAAGACGTATGTGCTCGGCGCATTGCCGTTTGTGCTGGAGTGGACGGTGTTGTGCGCGGCATACGTGTGGATTCCCAATCGCAGCGTGCGCCTTCGCGACGCGGCGATCGGCGCGTTGATTGCGGCGGTCCTTTTTGAATTGACAAAGCTCGGGTTCGCGGCCTACGTGACAACAGGTGCCAACTACGAGCAAGTCTACGGCGCGCTGGCAATCATTCCAGTCTTCATTCTGTGGATCTATCTGTGCTGGATTCTTGTGCTGCTGGGCGCATCGCTCACGGCCAGCTTTGCCGCATTCGATTACCGGCCTTCGGCAGTTCGCATCGAACCGGGCGAAGAATTTTTCGGTCTGGTTCGGGTGCTTGCACATTTTGCCGCCGCACAGCGCGAGGGGCGCGGTTTGCATAGCGCCCAACTGTGCGAAAGCGAAGAGTTCCTCACCGATGATTTGGTGCAAAAGTACTTATACGATCTCGAATGCGCAGGCATGATCCAGCGTAATGATGAGGGCGAATGGTTGCTGGTGCGTAATCTTTCTGCGGTCGACCTTTACACAATATATGCGTCCAGTGGCTACCGTTTACCGTTGGCCAAGCCCTTGCCGGGCGCGTCGCGCGATACACCGGATGCGCCGGCTGTTGCACTGGTCGAACACTGCGCCGAGGCGTTGCGCAATCAATTGAGCGTTGCATTGTCCGAAATTTTCCCGCCGCCGATCCGGTCTGACGGGAATAATCCAATCCAGGAGAAGGTCAAATGAAATCGTTGTCCCTGATCGCATTCGCATTACTGTTTTCCAGCACAGTATTCGCTGCTACGGCGCAAAAGCCAAAACTCGTCATAACCACGATCGATGGCCAGCAATTCGATCTCTCAAAACAAAGTGGAAAATGGGTCATTGTCAACTACTGGGCAACGTGGTGTTCGCCGTGCCTGAAGGAATTGCCCGACATCTCGGCATTTGTCGCTGCGAACAAATCCACGGTTACAGCAATCGGCCTGGACTACGAGGACAGTGACAAGGCGGATGTTGTGAAATTCCTGAGCAAGCACCCGTTGAGCTATGCGGTTGCGCAAGTTGACACCGAGAATCCGCCGAAAGACTTCGATACGCCGAAAGGCCTGCCGAACACCTACGTGATCGCACCGGACGGGCACGTTGCCAAGGCGTTCCTCGGCCCGGTGACCGCCAAGGATCTGGCCGCCGTCATCGCCGGCGATTAAGTCGCCGCATATGTCGTGCGCGCGTTTCATCATCAGCGGCCGTGTGCAGGGCGTGTTCTTCCGCGCGTCCACGCGTGAACAGGCGCAGCGCTTGAAACTCGGTGGCTACGCGAAGAATTCGCCCGACGGCACGGTCGAGGTGTTGGCGTGCGGCGAAGCATTGGCGATCGATCAGCTGGAGCATTGGCTACAGCATGGACCGCCCTCGGCATGTGTCCAAGGCGTCACGCGCACGTCCGCCGACGAGTCGATGGATGCGGCATTTTATACGCGCTGATTGCAAGAAACCGCTGCGGATCAGTACGTATTTTTTACCCACAGCGATGGATCGGCCAGTTTCTCAACTTCCGGTTTGGTCTTGAGTTTGGGCAGGCGCAATGCCTTTTCCGGGATGGCCTTTCCCGGCAGTCGATCAAGCAGGTCGCGGATCAAGTTCAATCGCCCACGGCGTTGGTCGTTGAAATCGACCACGCGCCACGGCGCATATTCCGTGTGCGTATGCTCGAACATGACTTCGCGCGCGTCGCCGTAGGCCCGGTATTTCTCGCGCGCGGCGATGTCGATCGGTGAGATTTTCCAGCGCTTGAGCGGATCGCTGGCGCGTTCGCCAAAACGTTCTTCCTGCTCGGATTGATCCACGGCTAGCCAATACTTGAGCAGCACGATGCCATCGTCGACAAGTTCGCGTTCGAACACCGGGCACTGAACCAGGAAACGCTGGTACTGGGCATCGGTACAGAATCCCATCACGCGTTCAACCCCGGCGCGGTTGTACCAGCTGCGATCGAACAGCACAATTTCGCCGGCGCTTGGCAGGTGTTCGACGTAGCGCTGGAAATACCATTGTGTGGTTTCGCGCTCAGCGGGTTTTGACAGTGCGACGATGCGGTAGTGACGTGTATCCAGGTGTTCGCTGATGGCGTTGATCGTGCCGCCCTTGCCGGCAGCGTCGCGACCTTCGAACAACACCACAACGCGCTGGCCGCTGTGCACCAGCCAGCGCTGTAGCTGCACCAGCTCAATTGCGAGCACTTCGAGTTGACGTTCGTATTTATGCTTTTTCATGCGCCGGAAACTCTCGATCTCATTCGCGCAATCGCGGCATCAAGCCTGCGAGATTGCACGGGCCGGTGCGCGCATCGAGTTGTGCGTGCAGCAGTTTTTCCCAGGCTGTTTGGCACGCGTTGGTTGAGCCGGGCAGGCAGAAGATGAAGGTGGCGTTGGCCAGCCCGGCAAACGCGCGCGATTGCATAGTCGATGATCCAATTTCATCGTGGCTGAGTACGCGAAACATCTCGCCGAAGCCCGGCATTTGCTTGTCGAGCAGCGGAGCAATCGCCTCTGGCGTCGAGTCGCGCCCGGTGAACCCGGTGCCGCCGGTGATGAAGATGCCGTTGACTGACGTGTCGGCAATCCAACCCGACACGATCGCGCGCAAGCGATAGATGTCGTCGCGACACAAGTCGCGCGCATGCAACCGATGCCCGGCGCTTTGCAATGCGCTGCAAAGGTAATCGCCGGAACTGTCGTTTTCGGCTTTGCGCGTGTCCGACACCGTCAGCACGCACAACGACATTGGCACGAACTCATTGGATGCGCTCATGCCGGTACCTCGAAATCCTGTGGTTGGTTACCCTGTTCGAAGTGACGGAACATCATCGTCATCGCAACTTCAAAATCATGCGCGTACGCCGTCATGTCGAACAGTTTGCTGCGCGCACGCGCGCTGACCAGGCGCTCACGCAGGCTGCGCATATCGGCTGGATGCAGGCCCAGGCGCACCGCGATTTCAATATAGGCTTGATCCGTGACGGCATTGCATTCGTCCATACCCAGGTGATGATTAAGGCTTCCCGCCACGCGCGACGCGAACGTGGCGCCGGGCAAAGTCAGCACCGGGCAACCCACCCACAGTGCATCGCAAGCCGTCGTGTGTGCATTGTAAGGATTAGTGTCGAGGAACAGGTCGACATGCCGATAGCGCGCCAGATGTTCGGTGTGCGGTGCGCGCAGCGCGAAGATCAGGCGCTGCGGATCGACACCGGCTGCCTTCGCGGCCACTCGCATGTGGTCGTCGGCGCCACTTCCCGGTGGCCCGGCGAGTAGCCAAAGTACGCTGTCAGGCACGGATTTCAGAATTCGCATCCAACGCGCAAAACTGCGTAAAGTATACTTCCAGGAATGATTGAAGCATGCAAACACCACACCCTTTGCTGGTAAGCCAAGATCCATGCGCGTGGGTGGCTCGGCGATTTCTCGCCCCGTATCCGACGGTTGATAGCAGCGCGGCAGCATCGCGATTTTTTCGCTGTAATGGGCCCGCTGTTCGGCTGGAATAACGAAGCGATCGGCGATCAGGTAGTCGTACCACGGCGCACCCAGCGTGCCGGGGTAGGCCAGCCAGTTCACTTGCAGCGGGGCGGGTCGCAAGGCGAACAATTCCGGGCAGGAACCTTCACAGTAACCATCCAGGTCGATCAGGATGTCGGGCTGATCATCGCGGATCTTGTGCAACATCGCTTCCAGCGAAAAACCCGACAAGTCGCGAAACTGGTGAAATGCCTTGGCCAGGCGTTTGCGCAAAGCGCTCTTGTCGTCGCGATTGGTCGCGTAGCCCAGTGTTTGCAGCGATGAATCGCGCAGGCGTTCGATCAATTCCGTAATCAATAATGAGGTCGGATGCTCGCCGAAACCGGCGGCCAGAAAGCCAACCCGGATTGGCCCGTCGCGACGCGCATGCGGACGCGGCGCGAGCCTTTCGCGTACGGGTTCGATGCGCGCTTCGCGCCCGGCGGAAAAACGCCTGGCGCAACGCAATTGTTGGGCCGGTGTGGTGTCTTCCACGAGCATGGAAAACGGGGTGATACCGTCGGCGTCGCGCTCGATACCTTCGATCAAGCGGCGTGTCAGCGATGGCAATGCACGCCAGTCGCAGCGGCGCCGATGCATGTACGTCAGTTGCGACAAAGCCGGCCAGAAATCCGGTGCATCCTTCAGACAGGTTTGGTAGGCGTGCCAGGCGCCGCTGAAATCGCCCGCCGCATCCAGCGCCAGGCCGAACTGGTATTGGAACTGCGCATTGCGTGGCGCCAGTCGCGCGGCCTCGCGCCATGCCGCCAGCGCATCGGAATCCTGACCACAGGCATCCAGGACGTTGCCGAGCAGGAAGTGTGCGTCGCCCCATTGCGGCGCCAACGCGACGGCTCGGCGCGCGCTGGTTTGGGCACGATCGAGCTGGCGCACGGCGAGAAGTGCCGCGGCCTGATTCAACCACGCGCGTTCGTAGTCCGGCTTTTGCTTGATCGCACGCGCAAAGCAATCCGCGGCACCGTGATAGTCGCCACGTGCGTCAAGCAGGCTGCCCAGATTGTTCAGGGCACCGGCATGTTGCGGTGACAGGTTCAGTGCACGCCGCAACGCACGTTCGGCTTCGTCCATGCGTCCGCCTGCGGTGAACACGCTGGCCATGTTGCACAACGCTTCGACCGACTGCGGCGCCAGTTTCAGGGCGCGTTCAATGGCCCGCTGGGCTGCAGTCAAATCGCCTTGCTGCAAGGCGCATATACCGGAAAGGCGCCACAATTCGGCCTGTTCCGGATAGCGCAGCAGCAAGCCGTCCGCGCGTTTGCGCGCAGCATCCAGATCGCCATCAGAGATCAACCCGATCAGATCGGTAAGCCCCATTCCCAGGGCAGGATCAAAATTCACGCTGACTGCCTCCCACGCGAGCTGCCAATCGTGCCACAAAAGCTGGTGGCTGAGGGGTAGTCCGATGCCGGAAGATCCAACCCGCTGGCGTGGCGCTCAGCTATTTTGCGTCAAGCTGCGCATCTGATCGGCCTGGTATTCCTGGGTCAGCGGCTCGATCAGGACTTCGAGGTTGCCGTCGAGGATTTCCGGCAGGCGGTGCAGGGTGAGGTTGATACGGTGGTCGGAGACGCGGTTCTGCGGAAAGTTGTAGGTGCGGATTTTTTCGCTGCGGTCGCCTGATCCGACTTGCAAACGGCGGCTGTCGGCTTGTTCGGCGGCTTGTTTGCTGCGCTGTTCGTCGAGCAGGCGGGCCTTGAGCAGGCTCATGGCGCGGGCGCGATTCTTGTGCTGGCTGCGCTCGTCCTGGCATTCGACCACGATACCGGTGGGCAGGTGGGTGATGCGAATGGCGGAGTCGGTTTTGTTGACGTGCTGGCCGCCGGCACCGGAAGCGCGGAAGGTGTCGGTCTTCAGATCGGCGTCGCGAATTTCGATATCGTTGATTTCGTCGGTTTCGGGCAGGATCGCCACGGTCGCCGCCGAGGTGTGGATGCGGCCTTGCGATTCGGTTGCCGGTACGCGTTGCACGCGATGGGTGCCGGATTCGAACTTCAGCCGGGAAAACGCGCCGTTGCCTTCGATGCGTGCGACGACTTCCTTGTAACCGCCGTGTTCGCCGTGGCTGGCTGAAAGGATCTCGACCTGCCAGCGCTTGCGTTCGGCATAGCGCAGATACATGCGCAGCAGGTCGCCGGCGAAGATGGCCGCTTCATCGCCACCGGTGCCGGCGCGTATTTCCAGGAACAGGTTGGCTTCGTCGCGCGGATCACGTGGCAGCAGTTGCAGGCTCAATTCGGATTCGAGGATGGCGTGGCGCGCCTGTAGTTCGTCGATTTCGGATTGGGCAAGTTCGCGCATTTCCGGGTCTTTCAGCATCGTGCGCGCGGCGGAAAGTGCGGCTTCTGTTTCGTCGAAACGCCTGAGCGAGACAACGACCGGCTCGATTTGCGCGTATTCGCGGCTGAGTTCGCGGAAGCGCGCAGGATCTTTCAGTGCATCGGGCTGCGCCAGCATTAGCGCGATTTCCTGATGACGTTCGGCCAATTCGGCGAGTTTCGCGCGAAGCGAGGGCGTCATGCGTCGTCGTCCGGCGTGTGCGCGCTGCTGCCTTTGTTGTCGAACAGGCGTTGCGCCAGCCGCAGCATTTCGGCATCGCCGCGCAGGGCCGCCTCGCGCAGGTTCACGCTGGGCGCGTGCAGCAACTTGTTGGTCAGCGTGTGGGCGAGAAATTCGAGTGCTGCTTGCGGATCGCGGCCGTTGGCCAGCAATTGGCGCGCACGCGCCAGCGTTGCATCGCGCTGCGCTTCGGCGTCGCGGCGCAAGCCGAGCAGCGGATCATGCAAATCCAGTGCGCGCCGCCATGCCAGGTAATGTTCGACTTGCAGGTCGATCACCGCTTCGGCTTCACGCGCCGCGCTTTGGCGCGAGCGCAGGTTTTCGTCGATGACCTGGCGCAGGTCGTCGATGGTGTAGACGAACACATCTTCGACTTGCGCGACATCGGCTTCGATATCGCGCGGCACGGCGATATCGACCATGAACATCGGGCGCCGACGGCGTTCGCGGATCGCGCGTTCGACCATGTCGCGGGTCACGACCGGATCGCTGCTTGCGGTCGAGCTGATGACGATATCCGCCTCAGCCAGATGTTTCGGCAAATCCGACAACGCGATCGCATAGCCCGAGAACTGGCTGGCTAGCGCCTGCGCATTTTCCAGGGTGCGATTGGCAACGATCAATCGACGTACGTGCGATTCGGCCAGGTGGCGTGCGGCCAGCTCAATGGTTTCGCCGGCGCCAATCAACAATACGCTGGCCTGGCTCAGGTCCGCGAACAGGCGCGCGGCCAGGCGCACTGCGGTGAAGGCGACCGAAACCGGATTGGCACCGATGCGCGTATCGGTGCGCACGCGCTTGGCTACGGCGAATGTATGTTGCAGCAGGCGTTCCATCGGCCCGTGCAGGCTGCCCACGCCGCGCGCGGTCTGATACGCGTGCTTCACCTGACCGAGAATCTGCGGTTCGCCCAGCACCATCGAATCAAGCCCCGTGGCGACGCAGAACAAATGTCGCACGGCTGCGGCCTCGTTGTGCGTGTAAAGGAACTCATCGAGCCGGCGCTCGCTCAAGCCATGATGGTTGAGCAACCAACGCCGCGGCGTGGCTTCCGCACCGGCGTCGACTTCAACGTATAGTTCGGTACGATTGCAGGTGGATAGGATCAATGCTTCGTTCACGCCGGGTTGGCGCGCCAGATCCGACAATGCACCCGGCAGCGCTTCCGCAGCGAATGCAATCTTCTCGCGCAGTTCGAGCGGTGCGGTGTGGTGATTGAGTCCGAACGCGAAAAGTGTCATGGAGCGGCGGTCTTGAATGCGTGGATCGGCTAAGCTTCGCCAACGAAAGGCGCATCCGGGCCAACGGAAATTGTGCGGGTCGGGCGCTGTGAAGGCAAGCGGGCGCCGCCGATCCAGGGTTTCCGCCGCCCACGCCCCCAGACAACAACGGAAAAGTATACATGAGCTCAATGCATCGTTGCATCGAACGTTTTGTCCCACTGGGTTTGTTGGCGGCGCTTGCGCTGCTGGCTGGTTGTGCCACGGCGCCGCATAAATCGACGTCCTCAGCGTCGACGCAGCCGTTGCAGCGCATGCATTTGCCCGCAGCCGATACCCGGCGCGATCCATTGACTCTCGAGCTTTCGGCCGAATTTGCATTAAACGCCGGCGACCTGCAATCCGCGTCGCGCGATTATTCGGACGCTGCGCAACTAAGCGAGGATCCGGCTATTGCTGGTCGAGCCACGCGGGTGGCGATCGCGGCCGGGCAATGGCGCCAGGCGCGGGCTACGCTGGATCGCTGGCAGATCCTGAATGCGCAAGATCGGGATCTGTGGCAAGTCCGCGCGATGCTATCCCTGCACGATGGCAAAACCGATATGGCCTATGCAGATCTGGCGCGGCTGGCGCGAGAACCTGATGGCGCCGGCTGGAAAGCGATTGCCCAGGCGTTGGTGGATCCGTTGGACAAGCAGCAGGCGCTGGAAGTGTTGCATCGCCTGGCCACGCCGGAATTGCTCGGCAGCAAGGCGCGGACCTGGGTCGCGGTTAGTCAATTGGCTGTGCATCTGGGCGACCCGCCGCTGGCGCGATCCCTGGCGGATGAGGCGGTGAAGCGCTTTGGCGGCGCGGATGCGTACACATGGGCGGCGCAAATTGCGTTCGAGTCAGGGCATGCTGACGCAGCACGCAAGTTGTTTGAAACCGCGCTCAGCCATGATTCCGGCAACCTGCAATTGCGTCGCGCCTATGCCGCACTGCTGGGGCAAATTGGCGACAATGCCGCAGCTGAGCGCGCGCTCGCGCAAGGCCGGCAGGACGATTACACCTATGCTGCGCGGGCGGCCTATGCCGCGCGCAGCGGCGACAATAAACTTATTGCCGCGTTATATCGCGAACTCAAGGGTCTGAAGGTTGCGCACTCCGGCGTGCAGTTGAATCTGTTGGGCGAGTTGGCCGAACTGCTGCACCGCAATTCGGAAGCGATTGCCTGGTACGAAAAGATTTCCAGTGACGACGAGCATTGGTTCCAGGCGCAATTGCGCCGCGCCTTGCTGCTTGACACCAGCGGCAAGCAAACCGCTGCGATGGAGTTGATTCATACGCTGCAGGCACGCAGCGGCGACGACGCGCGCGACCTGGGCAATGCATTTCTGCTCGAAGCCGAGATTCTCAGCAAGCATCAACATCGCCCGGATGCGCTTGCCGTTTACGAACGCGGGCTGAAAGTATTGCCCGACGACTCGCGTATTTTGTATGCGCGTGCGCTGCTCAACGAAGATCTGGGCCATGTCGATCTTGCGGTGCTGGACTTGCGCGAATTGATCAAACTCGATCCCAACAACGCCGACGCCCTCAATGCGCTTGGTTACACGTTGGCCAACACCGGCAACGATCAGGCCGAAGCGTTGACCCTGATCGAAAAAGCGCTGGCGCTGAAACCCGGAGAGCCGGCGATCATCGATTCGCTGGGCTGGGCGCAATATCGCCTCGGCAATCTCGATGAGGCCGTCAAACAATTGCGTATCGCCTACTCCAAGCAACCTGATGCGGAAGTCGCTGCGCATCTGGGCGAAGTTTTATGGAAGGCCGGGCACAAAAACGAAGCGAAAGAAATCTGGGCGCAGGGGCGCAAGAAAGACGCGAAGAACAAAGTGTTGCTGGAAACGATCAAGCGACTGGAATCGTGAGTATTGGAATCGCAACGCGCGCCGGCTTGCTGTTGTGCCTGGTGGTGTTGGCCGCCTGCGCGCCGCTGCGCGTGCGTCAGAATCCGCAGTCGCTGGCGGCCCAGGTAACGCGCGAAAAGGCCTTGTCAACGCTAACCCATTGGAAGCTGACAGCACACATTGGCGTGTCCGATGGCCATGACGGCGGCAGCGGGCAACTGGAATGGCGACAGGACGGCGATCATTTCAGCTTTGTCGTGCACGCGCCGGTGACCGGCCGAACCTGGAAGCTCAGCGGTGACAACGCGCACGCCGTGCTTGAGGGCGTCGATCCGCAACCGGATACCGGCAGCGACGCACAACGCCTGCTCAAGCAACGACTGGGTTGGGACGTTCCGTTGCATGAACTGGCAGCGTGGGTGCGCGGAGTGCGCGCAGGCACTGGCGAAGCGACGCTCGTGTTCGATGCGCAAAATTTGCCTGCCGTGCTCGATCAAGGCGACTGGAAAGTCGAATATCGCGGCTGGTTCGCCGACCGCACCCCGCCGTTGCCGCGCAAATTGTTCGCCAGCAAGGGCAACGCACACGTACGCATGGTGATCGAGAGCTGGTCGTTTGATGACTGATTCGTGGACCCGTTGGCCGGCCCCGGCCAAGCTGAACCTGTTCCTGCATATCGTCGGTCGGCGCGATGATGGCTATCACGAGTTGCAGACGGTGTTCCAGTTGCTCGATTGGGGCGACAGCGTGCGCATCCGCGTGCGCGCTGATGGCGTGATCGAACGGGAGGCTGGTGCGGTTGATGTCGCGCCGGAACGGGATTTGGCGGTGCAGGCAGCACAGGCACTGCGTGCGCGCTGTGGCGTTTCGCGGGGTGCCGATATTGCGGTGGACAAGCGCATTCCGCTGGGAGCTGGGCTGGGTGGCGGCAGTTCCGATGCGGCGACGGTGCTGGTGGCGCTGAACGAATTATGGGGAACCGGACTGGATGAGGACGCGCTGGCTGACATTGGCCTGGGTCTCGGGGCGGATGTGCCGTTGTTCGTGCGCGGGCGGTCGGCATGGGCCGAAGGGGTCGGCGAGAAGCTGACCGCGCTGGATTTGCCGGAGTCTGAATATCTGATTGTCGACCCATGCGAGCACGTGCCGACGGCCGCGTTGTTTCAGGCGCCGGAATTGACACGCAACGCGCCGCGAAAGACAATAGCGGGCTTCCTTGGAGGTGATTGCACGGGCAATGTGTTTGCACCGGTGGTGTGCGCACGTTATCCGCAAGTGAAAGCGGCCATGGATTGGCTGGATCGATTTGGTCAGGCGCGGCTTTCCGGTAGTGGGGGCTGCGTGTTTGTGGAAGTTGCAGCGACTGGCGATATTGTCGAAATGGAAGACCATAAGCCTTTGGATTTCAGGCTGTATCGCGCACGTGGAGTGAATCGGTCGCCGCTGCTGGATGCCTTGGATCGATTTCGGGATGGAGGTTCCAGCGCGCTTTCGAGGCGATCAAGAATTGGATGACCAGCCCTGCGGCTGTTGTGAAGCGTTTTCCGCTAGCGCTGGAATGACGAGCAAGAGATTTGCTCGCGACGCGAAGGTTGCGGCAGGATGCCCGGACTTGCGAAGGACAAAGGTTGGCGCAGGACGCGCCAACGCGAGGCGCGTAGCGCCGAGGCGGGAAGGGTGGTGCGGCTATGCCGCGCCCGCTTCCTGCAATCCGCGGCAGGATGCCCGGTATTGCATAAATAGTGGGACGTCGCCAAGTTGGTAAGGCACGGGGTTTTGATCCCCGCATTCGCAGGTTCGAGTCCTGCCGTCCCAGCCAGTTTTGCGATGCGGTTTTGCTTTTCCATAATGGGAGCAAGGTGTGAATTCGGCAAGCACATCGAGCTATACGGAAGCTTACGCGCGCGAAAGCGAAGAGCGTGGCTTGCTGGTGTTCACGGGTAGCGCGAACCGCAAGCTGGCGCAGGATGTTTGTCACAAGTTGAATGTACCGCTGGGTCGTGCGCTGGTCAGTCGCTTTTCCGATGGCGAGGTTCAGGTCGAGATCGAGGAGAACGTGCGGCGTCAGGATGTGTTCGTCATCCAGCCGACGTGCGCGCCGACGGCAGACAATTTCATGGAATTGCTGGTGCTGGTGGACGCGCTCAAGCGCGCATCGGCGAGCAGCGTGACGGCGGTAATCCCGTATTTTGGCTATGCGAGACAAGATCGCCGGCCGCGATCGGCGCGGGTGCCGATCACCGCAAAAGTTGCCGCGACGATGATCGGCGCGGTGGGCACGGATCGTGTGTTGACGGTTGATCTGCATGCCGACCAGATACAGGCGTTTTTCAACATTCCGGTGGACAATGTTTATTCGTCGCCGGTCCTGTTGGCGGACATCTGGCGCTATCACGGCGGCAAGGATTTGATCGTCGTGAGCCCGGATGTGGGGGGCGTGGCACGCGCCCGTGCACTGGCCAAGCGACTCGACGATGCGGATCTGGCAATCATCGACAAGCGCCGTCCGCGTGCGAACGAAGCGACGGTGATGAACATCATCGGTGAAGTGAGGGACAAGATCTGCGTGTTGGTTGACGATATCGTCGACACCGCAGGCACGCTTTGCGCGGCCGCGGCGGCCTTGAAGAAGAATGGCGCGAAACGCGTCGTGGCTTATTGCACGCACCCGGTATTGTCCGGACCGGCGATACGCAACTTGAGCGGTTCGCAATTGGACGAATTGGTGGTTACCGATACGATCCCGCTTTCGGATGCCGCCAAGGCTTGCGCAATGATCCGCCAGTTGAGCGTCGCGGAATTGCTCGGTGAAACGCTACGCCGCATCGCGTTTGGCGAATCGGTCAGTTCGTTATATGTGGATTGACAGCGGGGAATGCGGAATCGAAGTGCATGTAGGGCGGGAGTAGCGTAGCAAATCCTGCCGCTGGTACTGGGTCATTGACCCTGAAAGGCTCTCCTGGTCGCGGGAGAGTCCAATATTCGCCGCGAGGCGATCAACGATAACTGAGGCAACAACAATGGCAACGATTCGAGAAATTCCGGTACAAAGCCGTAAGGACGAGGGGAAGGGTGCGAGCCGCCGCCTGCGTCGCACGGGCAAGGTACCGGCAATTGTTTATGGTGGCAGTCTGGATCCGGTCAATATCCAGATCGAGCACAACACGGTGTGGCTGGCTTCGCACAACGAATGGTTCTATTCGTCGATTCTTGATCTGAATCTGAACGGCGCTACCCAGAAGGTTCTGTTGCGCGATATGCAACGGCATCCGTTCAAGCCGCAATTGCTGCATCTGGATTTCCTGCGTGTGGACGAGAACAAGGCGATTCGCCTGCGCGTGCCGTTGCACTTCCTGAACCAGGAGACATCACCAGCCGGCAAGATGGCAGGCGTGTTGATTTCGCATGCGTTGACCGACATCGAAATTTCCTGTCTGCCGAAGGATCTTCCGGAATTCGTTGAGGTGGATCTGTCGGGCCTTGAAGTAGGCGATATCGTGCATTTGTCGGAACTGAAGCTGCCCGAAGGCGTGGAAATTCCCGAATTGCGCCTCGGTCGCGAACACGACGATGCCGTTGTCACCGCACAGGAAATGCGCCAAGAAGTCGAAGTGGTTGCGGAAGGCGCCGAGGGCGCGGCCGCAGCGGCTGGCGCGACATCGGCGGCTGGTGCGACAGGGACAGCACCAGCAGCAGCCAAGAAAGAAGACAAGAAATAAGTCTGACCGCAAACCTCTTTCCGTTCGCGGGAAGAGGTTTCGCTCGTCCGGCTGGCCGCAATGGCTGAACTGCGTCTACTCGTCGGCCTGGGCAATCCCGGGGCCGACCACCTGCGCACCCGACACAATGCCGGGTTCTGGTTCATCGATGCGCTGGCGCAACGCGAAGGTGCACGCTTTGGCGTGGACTCCAAACTGCATGGCGAGACGGCCCGCATCCTGATCAATGGACGCCAGGTCTGGCTATTCAAGCCATCCACGTTCATGAACAAGAGCGGCATTGCCGTTGCCGCGGCGCTGCATTATTGGAAGATCGAACCGGAAGAAATGCTGGTCGCGCATGACGATCTGGATCTGCCGGCAGGTACGGCGCGCCTCAAATTCGATGGCGGCCACGGTGGCCAGAATGGCTTGCGCGATATTTTTGCGCATCTCGGACACGGCAAATTTCATCGACTTCGTGTCGGAATCGGCCATCCCGGGCACAAGGATCGGGTTACGCCTTGGGTGCTGGGCAGACCCGGCAAGGCCGACGAAACTGCAATTATTGAATCGATAGCCGATTCGCTTGAGGTGTTGCCGCTGGCCGTTGCCGGCGATTTCAGCGAAGCGATGAAGCGCTTGCATACGAGCCGGGAATCGGGAGCCGAGAATGGGGAATCGTAAGAGCGATCTTCCACTTTTTTCTGCTTGTGCGGATTCCCAATCCTCCATTTTTCATTCCCGGACATAAATCATGGGCATCAAATGCGGAATTGTCGGTTTGCCAAACGTGGGCAAGTCGACTTTGTTCAACGCCTTGACCAAGGCGGGAATCGCGGCGGCCAACTTTCCGTTCTGCACGATCGATCCGAATATCGGCGTAGTGCCCGTGCCGGATCCGCGTCTGGCCGAATTGGCGGCGATCATCAAGCCACAAAAAATCATTCCAACCGCAGTTGAGTTTGTCGATATTGCCGGCCTCGTGGCTGGCGCGTCCAAAGGCGAGGGACTCGGCAACAAGTTCCTGGCGCATATCCGCGAGGTCGATGCGATCACCCACGTGGTGCGCTGTTTTGAGCATCCGGATATCGTTCACGTGGCCGGCAAGATCGATCCGATCAGCGACATCGAAACCATCGACACGGAACTGGCGCTGGCAGATATGGAATCGGTCGACAAGGCGCTGAACCGCGTTGAGCGGGCGGCCAAGGCCAACGACAAGCAGGCATTGGCTACACGGCCGGTGTTGCAAAAGCTCGCGGCCGGCCTGAATGAAGGCAAATCCGCGCGCAGCCTGGGTTTGGATGACGACGAAAAAGCGCTGGTTCGCGATTTGTTCTTGCTCACGCTGAAGCCGCTGATGTACATCGCCAACGTCCGGGAAGACGGATTCACCAACAACCCGCATCTGGATGTAGTGCGTAAACGCGCAGCAGCCGAAGGTGCCGAAGTGGTGCCGGTGTGTGCGGCAATCGAAGATGAACTGTCGCAGCTCGACGATGCCGATCGCGATGTATTTCTGGCCGATATGGGATTGACCGAACCGGGTCTGGATCGGGTCATCCACGCCGCCTACAAATTGCTCGGCCTGCAAACTTATTTCACTGCCGGGGAAAAGGAAGTGCGCGCGTGGACGGTAAAAAAGAATGCGACTGCTCCACAGGCCGCCGCAGTGATCCACACCGATTTTGAGCGTGGCTTCATCCGGGCCGAAACCATCGGCTACGACGACTACATCAAATACAAGGGCGAATCCGGTGCCCGCGAAGCCGGGCGGCTGCGTCTGGAAGGCAAGGAATATCGTGTCGCGGAAGGCGACGTACTACACTTCCGCTTCAACGTATAGCAACCGGAAACGACAAGCCCGGCAGAAAAAACTGGCCGGCATCGTCGAAGGGTAGGGCGAGCGGATAAGTTCTGCGGCGTGCTGCAACGTCGCGTGCACGATCAGCCTCCACTGCCACCGAAGCGATAATTGAACTCGACGAAGTACGCACGCCCTACCGGGCTGAACCAGCGGCTCGCATAGTACGGGTAGCTCGTCCAGGTAGTGTCACGACCGGGTTTGGAGTCAAAGATGTTGTCGGCGATCAGACTCACGCCGGCGCGTGCGTTGAACCGGTAGTTCAACGAGGCGTTGTAGACAAATGTCGGCCCAAGACGCTTGTCGCCGTCGTAATTCGGCAGCCCGCCCAGACGCGCGCCATAGAGCGTAGTGGTGAATTTGTCGAGTGTCCACGCCACCGAATAATTGGCCTTGGTGCGCGGAATGACGTAGTAGTAAAGATCGGTCAACTGGTTGTCGACGGGGGAATCTTTGGACAACTGGATCGTATGGGTCACCACATAGGTGTAACCCAGGTTGAAATCGAAGCTGCCGAAACGGTTTGTATCCCAGCGGTAGTGTCCGTTGAAATCGATGCCGGAGGTTCGGTCCACGGCGGCGTTGATCGGCAGCACCAGCACCGAGGTGACGCCTTCGGGATTGCTTGGGTCGCTGGCGGCATTGCGCACCACTTGACTGATGACCTGCTGGCAAAACGCGGAACTGCTGTCCACCGGCCGGCCATCGATGGTCTGCCCGAGGCGACAATCGGCTTCTTCGCGCAGGATCGTGTCGCTGTCCTGGTATTCGACCTCGTTGCTCAGCTTGATGATGTAATAGTCGGCGCTGATATCCAGATTCTGGATTGGCGAGTATACAAATCCATAAGTAAACGATTTGCTGGTTTCGTCCTTGAGCGCCGTGCTGCCGTGGCTGCGGCCGTTGAAGCCGATGTCGCCATTGTTGCAATCGTTGGCGAAATCCGGCGCGCTGCCGGGCTCATCGCGCCGGCAAAGATAATAGTCGGTGCCGCCGGAGCTCGACCCGCTCAGGCCGGCATACAGATACGACAGATCGGGCGCACGGAAACCGGTGCCTGCCGAGCCGCGCAGCAGCAAATTGTCGAAGGGACGAAACTCGATGCCCAACGCGTAGGTGAACTTGCCGCTGGAAGTTGAGCTGTACGAGTAATTATCGTAGCGGCCGGCCGTGGTGATGGTAAGCCGGGATAAAACGGGAATGCTCAGTTCCGCGCCGATGCCCGCGTGGTCGCGCGAGCCGACGGCATCGGTATTATGCAGCCCGTAGTAACTGCCATCGAGCGAAAGTGGATCGGCTTTGAGACCGAAATACTGGTTGCCATATTCGGCCACGCCCGCGAATCCGACGGGGCCTGCGGGCAGGTTGAACAGCTCGGTGTTGTTCACCGTGAACGTCAGGTTTTCCGAACGGCTCTTGTCGTTGTCGATGGAATCCTGGGTGATGGAGCGAAACTGCGCAACCGTCAGTGGCGTATACAGGCGGCTGATCGGCGCGTCGTAGATCAGGTAACCGCTGTCGGGATCGACGCCCAGCGACGGCCCGAGATACAGCGCCTGCGCCTTGGCCGAAACCAGTGCCGGCTCCTTGCTTTCGAGATGATTCTGGGAATGCCCGAACAACGCTTCATAGTTCCAGTTGGAATCGCCGATGGTTCCCTTCATACCGGCGTTCAACGAGTAGGTATTGCTGATGTTGCGGATTTTGCCTGGGTCAAATCCGCCATTTTCCTCGATGGTGAAGTAGCGACGCTGCCACTGTTCGACCTGGCTGGTGGCTTGGTTGTAGAACGGTGTCGGTGCGGAATCGCCATTGAGCTGGTAGCTGTTCTGCCATTGCAGCGGGGTGTTGTAGGATTCCTGGTGCGATGTGCCGGCTTGCAGGTCGACGAAAAAGTTGATGCTGTCGGAAATATGGTACGTGGCCGAACCGTAGAAGTTCGCCGACTTGCGGCCGTTTTCAAGGGTGCCGTAACCGACGTCGTAATAACTGCCGCAGTAATTCCCGTAGTTTCTGCGGTGTGCGTAGATGATCGTACCCATGTCGTAGCTGGCCAGCGCATCGCAGGTGGCCTGCCCCGGATCGATGTAGTTGTCGTCGATGTCGCTGCGCACCCATACCTGACTTGGATAATTCCGGGAGGGGTCAACCGGATTGTTCAGGCGCGAATCGGTGAAGCTGCGTTGATAGGCCCACAATGGCTGCGCGTTGTACAGCTCCAGTCCGAAGACTGAATCGAAATCGCCATTCGAATAACCGCTGGATATCTGCAGGCGCTGAGATTGCCCGCCGCCGTGTTGCGTACCGCCTACACGCATGTCGATGGTGGTGCCGTCGGCCTTCTTTTTCAGGATGAAGTTGATGACGCCGGAGATGGCGTCCGACCCGTATACCGCCGAAGCGCTGCCACTGAGTATTTCCACGCGGTCGATAAGCGACGTTGGCAGATTCGAGATGTCGGTGAAATTGCTGTTGCCACCGTACGATTGCGGGTAGTCGGCGATGCGCCGGCCGTTCACCAATACCAACGTGTGGTTCGGTCCGAGGCCGCGCAGGTCAACCGCCTGGGCGCCTGGCGAAAACCCGTTGGTATTCTGGTTGTTGTCCAGAGCGCCGAGGTTTTGCGTCAGCGAGGTCATCACGTCCGATACCGTCGCAAAGCCGCGATTGGTTATCTGCTGAGCGGTGATCGTTACCACCGGGGCGGGGCCCTCGACCTGCGCGCGCGGAATGCGCGAGCCGGTGACGGTGACGGTTTCGAGCGTCTGCGATTTTTCTTCCGGCGGCTCGCCGGCGGCAGTCCCCTGCGTGGCGGAATTGTCTTTTTGCGGACGTGCGGATTTACCTTGACGAACGACTGCGACGGCGCCTGAAGCATCGCGGTGCATGCCGAAGCCGGTACCTTCAAGAAGCCGCGAGAGCGCCTGGGTTCCCGTCAGCGTGCCATGCACGCCTGAAGTTTTCAGCCCCTTGAGTTGGTCGGCCTGGTAGATGAATTGCGCTCCGGACTGCGTGGCCAGCGTGTGCAAGGCCGCGACCAGGTCTCCCGGGGGAATATCGATCGGGCTGGCGGCTTCGCTTTGGGCAATCGACAGTGTGGGCGCGAGACAGGCCAGTACGAACAGTGCGCTGCGAAAAAATCCGGTCATTGGATGTTCCTCCCCAGGAACTCGGCGCGAAAGTGCGCTTGTAGTAACCCTAGACGAACGTCGAAGAGAAATCCCGCTCCCCATTCAAATCGGCATTGCCGATCTGGCTGCATGGCCGAACCTATCGATGCGTGAGCATGATGTGGTCTTCGGAGTGTTTGGCGCGGACCGGGAAACCCTGCTCCAGCAGGCGCACGAATCCATTCGTGTTGGACCAGCGAAAATTGCCGCCGACCCGCAGGTTTCCAACTGCCGGGTCGATAACGACGATCTGTTGCCGGTTGTAGCGATTGAATTCCGCGGCCGCCACGGACAATGGCGTATCGTCGAATGCCAAGTAGCCATTGCGCCAACTGAGCATTTGCGTGGCCTGCTCCAGAGCCACCTGGCGAATCCGCAAATTTGCGTCGTCGACTTCGGCGACGCTACCTGCGGGCAATAGCGTGGTCGGTCGCGATTCGAGTCCCGGCGCGTTGTTGGATTCCAGCCGCACCACACCTTCGGTGACGACCACCCGCAGGCGCTTCCCATCGCGCCATACCGAAAAGCGCGTACCCACGGCGATCACGCGATGATTGCCGACGCTGACCACGAACGGGCGTTGCGGATCTTTGGCCACTTTGAAGAATACTTCGCCGTGGCGCAGGTCGATGTTGCGTTCGAGCCGGGTCAGATCCACGCCGATTGCGCTGTCGCTGTTCAATGTCGCTTCGGATCCGTCGGCAAGGCCGACCGATTGCAACGCACCAAGCGGAGTTCGATAAGCGGCTTGTTGTACGGCAGCGCCGTATTGCCACATCAGCACGACTGCCAGTCCGCAACACAGTATCAGACCGGCGGCGCCCAACATCGCCAAGCGTTTCGACCTTGAACGGATGGGTGCGCGCGCAACATTGTCAGAATCGCCTGTTTTCGTGCGCGCCGAATCTCTTCCACGGTCGATCGGGTTTATAGCAGGTGTTTGGGCCGATGGCGTCGCATCGGCACCGCGCCGATCGATAAACGGGGACAGCGTCCAATCGCCCCGCGCCGGCATGGAGCCGATCGCCAAGCCCGCGCCGAGCGCCTTGAGACGGTCGCTGTGCCGCCACGCTGCTGCAAGGCGCAAAAAAGCGACTTTGTGCGCAACCGCCTGTTCCAGCCAAGCATCCAGGTCTGCCTGGTCGCCTTGCGACCACGCTTCGGAATCGCGCCGGGCCACCCAGATTGCGGCGGTGCGTTCAATCTTTTTGCTGTTGCTCATGCTCGTTCTCAAGCGCCGAAATCGCGTCCGACTTGCGTTCGGCAGCAAAAGCCGACGAATCGCCGTAAAAATAATTGGCGATCAGTCGGGTACCTTTGGCGATCTGTTTTTCCACGGTTTTCTCGCTGATGCCGAGCAATGCCGCAATCGCCTTTTGCGGCAGGTCGTCGACACGGCGCAACCACATCACCTGTCGACAGCGGTCCGGCAGGCGATCAAATGCATCGGCCAGGCGCTTGAGCATCTGGCGCGCTCCGAAGTGACGCTCCGGCGAAATCTCGTCTACCAAGACGTTCAACTCATCCAAATCACCCACTGCCTCGATGGAAACGACGCGATTGCGGCGCAGGCGATCGGTCATCAGATGGCGTGCGGTGGTGAAGACGAACGATTTTGGCGATGCCGGGCGCGACCGACTCGCGGCCTCATACACGCGCACATAGATTTCCTGGCGCAAATCGTGGACATCTTCGCGCTGCGGCCAAGTGCGCTGCAGATAGCGCATCAGCGCGGATTCGTGCGCGAGGATTTCCCGTGCAAACCAGATGTCGATCGGCTCGTCCATGGCGCGACAGTAGCGCCAAAACGTGGCTGAAAGAAACTGCTTTTGACCGGGTGAACGAAAAAATTGT
>CAJDUT010000035.1_pt1 | contig 24504 bp, 18 predicted proteins | sample 7390981 | NCBI WGS metagenome assembly CAJDUT01 (sample SAMEA7055681, study PRJEB34461) | soil metagenome | biome: terrestrial ecosystem; feature: Peninsula; material: soil | place: Antarctica | collected 2016 | reverse complement strand
ATGATGATGCAGGCGATGCTCCGAGCCCGACCCGTGCCCCGGTCAACAACGCCCTGGCCCGCCCGATACACGCAAGCCCCGCACATCAAGCCACCGCTGCCGAACACACCGCGGCTCCTGGCACTGCCAACATTCCCAAGAACCCCGCCAGCGTTCGCTGGCAATCACTCTTGCCTGGGGTGATGAAGTAAGGCGATTCGCGCGCTCGCGAAGGCGCAGGCGTGTCGTCGAACAACCTCAGTCTAAACGTAGGTTGGGGTGAGCTCGCGAACCCCAACATCGACTGGCTCGCTCTCCTGCATCGTCGAGTGATTCATTCAGTTGCACTGCCCACGGGCTGCTCCCGATAGGATGCCGATATTTGACTGGGCGTACTCCCGGCATCAAATTGTCTGCGCGCTCGGACGACAGACGGTTTGAGCGAACAGTCAGATTTATCGTGAAGAAATATGTCTCGCCGGCGACGTTTTCCCTGCGATATCACATATGGGAAACTTCGGGCAGTGGTGTTGCGGTTCGCAATCTCACCCGAACCTACGTGCTTGCACACTTGCCGAATGCTGTGGACTCGGGGACAGCACCGTTCGCAGGGCCTCCGCGCGGGCAATGCTCAGCGGCCCAAACAATGGGTGACAGCCAATATGTGGCACTGCATCACCCAATAACTTGTCCATCAACGCACAGGGTCCCTGCTTGACGCTGCATACATCCATCACAAGATGCTGTGGCCCGAGTCGTGGCCTTAATTCTTCCAGGACCGTCTCGAACACCGCTACCGGCACGGCAATGACGATCAAATCCGAGCGCGCAAGCAATCCATCGAGGTCTGCAACGCCCTGGGCTTCAGGTACGGCGCTTGCCGAGTCCCAGGCCAGACAGCGATGCCCGTGAGCAGCCAGCAATGTCATCAGCGCTGCACCGAAACGACCGTGGCCAATCATGCCGATTCACGGATTTGAATTCATGCCGCGATCTTTGCCCAACCCGAATGCACGTGCCTTGACTTGCGTCAGGTGCAGGCAATTGCATCCGATCGAAAGCGGCGAAAGCTATCCCACGTCGCGCGCAATGCCACTGCTGCCGAACCACCACGCTACCTGCCGCTTGCCACTGCGAAAGCAACCCGGTTTCGATCAATGAAATCCACGTTGATGGGCCTACCAGCCTTTGGGCTAAATCAATCGAGCATTACTCCTGATCCTTCGCAAACAAGAGTTTTTAACCGATTCGTGAGCTGCGCGTTAGCGCGGTCAAAGCAGACTCATCCCGCCAACAAGAAGCTGGCGGCGACTGATAGCCTTTGTAGGCTATTCTATGGCGGATTCGGACGTGTAGCCTGCGATTCGGAACCGACTTCGGAGATCCAAACAGGAAAGGGACGATGTATATCAGGTGCACTCGGTTTCAGTTTTTACTTACAACTCTCGTAGTTGCTTTCGGTCAATTCACGTTACCGGCGTTCGCGTTGCCAACGGACGCTACCGCTTCGGTCACAGGTACGGTTAGCGCAGAGGAGAGCGGCTTGCCGCTCGCCGGGGTCACGGTATCCGTTCTACTCGATCAAGGATTGGGGGGAATACATCCGGGTGCCAGCACGACCACTGACGCGGCGGGTCACTATCAAATTGAGGGGATCGATACGAGTGCATTTGGACGCAATCTGGTTTCGGCGGATGCCGGCCCCTATCGCGTCGTACAGCGATGGCCCGACATAGATTGCCCACCCGGCGATTGTCGCAATTTCGGCCAGGCGCCAGCTCTTGTCGCGGGAGAGGTCACTTCGGGGATCGATTTTTCGCTGAACGCGGGCGGCGCCATCCATATCACCGTCAAGCGTGCGGATACGAATGCGCCGATTGCGAACGTGACGATTTTGCCTTTTTCGTCGTCGTATACCAACGCCGATGGGGTCCTTTATTTGGGTTCCGTACCGCCCGACAGCTACGTAGTTTCGGCAAGCGCTGATGGATTCGTTCAAACATACAGCGACGGACAGCAGTGCGATATTTTCAATTGTGACGACATCTCCGCGTCCCCGCTTGTTGTAACCGCAGGCCAGACTGTCGATGCCGAGATCACACTTCAACGGGGTGCCTCGATAGCGGGTCAGGTTAACGTCGACGGTAGCAGTGATCATCCGAATCGTTTCGACATCAACTATCACGTCAAGCTTTACGATGAGTCGAATAGTAGTCGTGTTTCAATGGACTCGCTGCTCGATGCAAACGGTCGGTACATTTTCACCAACCTGATCCAGCGTACCTACAGCATTCGGTTCGGCGATCCTACAGATACCGCGTACAGCAGCGAATATTACGATGACGTTCCGTGCGCGCAGGATCCCTGTGACTTGACGCAAGTGACAATATTAAGCCCCGCCCCCGGCCAGTCTATCGACGGCATCGATGCGACAATCGAATCACGACAGTTGGTTTCAGGCCGAATCGTAGACGCAACTACCAATGTGCCATTGGTTGGTGCCCAGGTTGACGGCGTGACCAATGAAGGTATTTTTATCCAGTTTTTGGCGTCCATTGCTTCAACGCGCACCGACGAACAGGGCCGCTACACCTTACGAGGGATTCCGGCGGACAACGATTTCAGTTTGGCGGTGACTGCACCGAAGTATCTGGGACTCATCCTTCCGAATGTTGTCTGCGATCAAACCAATCTTTTCTGTAGCCAATATTTGCTGGACGCTACATCTTCCTTGTCGCTCACGACCGATCAAGTATTGAATCTCGACGACATCGCCTTGACCCACGGAGCCGTGATCACGGGGCGCGTGACGGATGCGGTTTCCAACAAACCTCTCGCGGGTGTCTTGGTGTTGCTGCACTCACCGGCCGCAACCTGGCCAGTTTCTGCTGCCGGGATGTATACGAACGCTGACGGCTATTACGAAACACCGGGACTGAGCAGCGGTAACGGGCTAATTCTCGTCGCTGCCACGCCTGACGGTAGTTCGACGCAGATGTTCGACCATGTGCCTTGTGACGACGCGAATTCCTGCGAACAGGATTTGGCTACACCAGTAAGTGTCGTCGTTCCGGATGCTCTCTCCGGCGTGGATTTCGTGCTGTCGGATCCCGAAGCGATCTTTTCTTCGGGGTTCGATCACTGATAATGCGACAGGCGTAGTGCTGCAATCAATCAGTAATCGGGGTTCGAAAATTGCGACGTTGCAGCTTGTTCAATGCTGCAACGGAACGATTCCTAACACGCGCTCGAAATACGCACTCCACGATTCACGGAACGTCGCATAGTCATAGCCGTTCGCGGTCTCGCGACCACGCGCCGCCAATGGCGCGCTACTCGCCGGATCGTTCACCGCATCAATCAGCATTTCGGCAATTCGTTCAATTTGCGCGTAAGGCGCGACTCGGCAATTTTCGTCGGCCCGCATGTAGTGCCGCCCGCCATAGCCGTCGTAGCCGATGACGGTGGTCCCCATGGCCATGGCTTCGAGTGGCACGAGGCCGAAGCCTTCGGCGGCGGACAAGGTGAGGAAGTAGCGCACGGAGCCAATACGCGCCAACAGCTCGGACTGCGCGATTGCGCCGCTGGCCAAAGGTTCGGAGAACTCTATGTGTGGCGCTTTCTGCGCTACGATTTCGCGCAATCGCTGCCAGGAATGCTCCCACGCCTCGACGATGCCCTTGCGATAGGGCAAAACGCGATTCGCCGGGCGTTGATTCCAATCCGGCACTGTGGGCAGGCGATCGAGTTTGATGAACGGCGCGATCACCGGTGCATCGAGCGCGTACACGCTGCGCAGGTAATTGGCGACAAAATCGCTGACCGCCACATAAGCATCCAGACGCATGTCGAGCAACGCATAGGTGTTGAAGCCCTGCACGTAGCACAGCTTGAATCCGGGCAGGCGCCAGCCGAAACACTGGTTGGAGAAACTTGGATTGACGATCAGGATATCTTGAGCGGTAATGTCGTTTTCCATTTGCTGCTGAGTGATCTGCGGCATGCGCAGGTCGTAGGCATGAATGCCGTGATCGGCATTTTCATCGGCAACGCTCACGGCAAACGCCTGAATGCCGAAATCGCGTTCCAGAATACGGCCAACGTGATACGCCATCCAGGTGCCGCCGTTGGGCAGATACGCGCCGATAACATAGACGCGCTGGAAACGATTCGGCGTGTTCATCAGTGCGCACGCGTCAGGGAGTTTTGTCGGCCGCAGGCGCGCTGTGATCGACTTGCACCTGTGATGACTTTGGCGCTTGCGATTGCCTGGTCGTTTGCGCTGAATCGAAGTCCAGCGTTGCGATGTGATCGTGCGCGTCGCGCGGCTGCGAATGCCGCACATGGACGCGCGCGGCCGCCACCGGTACCAGTTTGGGTTCGATGACTGCTGCTTTCGGTTTTGGCGGCGGCAGCAAGCTCAATCCCCCGACGGCTGCCGTGCCGTTGCGCGCGTCAACCGCATAGACGCTCACGGCCGTGGCTTTCGCCATTGGAGTCAAGGCAAACACCGTGTTGCGCGCCTGGTAATGGCGCGATTGAATTGGCTTGCCATCGGCGCCGATCCAGTCGACATATACATCGCCGCCGAATGCGTAGGCGGGCACCTGAATCAACACTTTCGTATCCCAGCGCGTGGGCGCAATCTGGAGTTGCAGCTTGCCTTTGGGCCGCGCCAATACCAACGCCGGGTCGCCCAACAGATTATACATTTCCACAAAATCGTGATCGGATATGGTTGCCTTGGCCGCGACGATGGCATCGCCGATCGTGCGTCCGGGCGTCAACAACTCATCGATCAGGTTTTTCGAATAGGTCGGATTCGGCGAATTCTTCCACGACGCCGCAAACACCGCCACCGCACCTTTGTCTGCTTCGCGCAAGAACTTTTCGCCGATGGAATCATCGGTAGGATTGTCGAACGGTGCGGAAAAACACGTCATCGCCAACACCATCGGATAGCGCCCCGCGTTATTGAGCTTGCCGACGTCATCGAGCGAAAACAAATCGCCCATCGGCCCGACGCGCCAGATGTACGAACCGCCATGCCCGAGGAAATGCACAAGCAGGTTTCCGGCGTCGAGATCGTTGCGCAAGGCCGTGCGCGCCTGCTCGTAATGTTCCTTGCTGCGGTCGTTGAAATCCGTGTACAGGCTGGTGGTGGCGAAGCCTTCACGATCCAGACTTTCGGCGAGTTTGTCCGAAGCGTTCTTGAACGACGCCACTTCACTGGTGCTGATGAAGGTCACGTCGCGCCGCCACGAACCAGGTGCGGGGTTGGTCAGGTAGGCGATGGTCTTGTCGACGATGGCCGTGACTTGCGCTGGAGTAACCACAGGGAATCGCCCGACTGCGAGCGTCGGATGAAAGTCGCCAGGCTTCAGGGCGACGAAGCCGTTGTCGCTCGCGGCTTGTCCCTCCGCGGTCGGATATTGCCACGTCGGAATGAGGTTACGAGTTGGTACTGCGTTGTCGGATTGCGCGTAAGCATAACTGTCCATACCGCCAAACCCGGCGCCCGGCAGAATCTCCGCGGTGGGCGGATCGGGCGTCATTAAGTACGACGCGCCACTCAGGCGACCGTTGCTTTCGTCGTGGTGGATTTCGGTACTGGCGTCGCCTACCAGCAGCAAATAACGCGGTTTGGTTTTCCAATGCGCCGTGCCCCAGACGACCAGATCGCGGATCGCACGCGGATGCGCGATGCCGCCATTGAACTGGTCGTAAACATCATCGACATCGAGCGTTTCCACGCGCAGGCCATGCGCACGATGGTATTGCGCCAGCGGCTTGATTGCGTCGAGCAGGGTCGGATACGCGACGATCAGGTAATCGAAGCCTTCACCGGGATTGCGCAGGTCGTTGGCGGCAACCGCGCGCACCAAGGCCGGTGCTGGAACGTGGCCGGCGACAAAAGAATACAACTGTACATTTTGCTTCGCGGCGGCCGCGCGATAATGGCCATTGCGCAGCGCAGTCAACGGGCGATAGATGCCATCTGTGCCGTACATGCCGGGCGTGCCAGTCCCGCGATAATCGATTTCAATGGGCGCATCGGAATCGGTCGAAAACGCCGATGCATCCGCGTCGAGATTGCCGCGGATGGGATACCTTACGCCCATCCAGTTGAACATGACCACATCGACAACGAAGCCGGTCTTGTCATCAGGCGCATTGCGTCGCGGCACGCTCAGTTCGAGTTGGTTACCCGCGGCTTTGAGCAGTTCGCGCGGCACGGTGATGTCTTTGCGCAATTCAGCACGTCCGTCCCACTCCAGCGTCTGCAACAATTTCCCGTTGAGGCTGACCGCAACCTGGTGATCCGGCAGCTTGGTCTTGCCCTTGACCGCGATGATGTTGGATACGCCGCGCATATTCAGCGTCAAGGTTGTCGGCGAGTTGCTTGAACGGGTATCGACATCGGCCGCATCGAACGACACCGCGAAAGGCTTGGCATCGATCGGCGTCAGCTTCGCCCATTGCCACACGTCGGGCTCGTCACCGGGCTTCATCTCGTGGCTGCTCAGACGCAGCAGGAGGTTTTCCTGTTCCAGATGCAGGCTGCGCTCCAAGGTGGCCGGTTTCCCGCCAGCCGGTGCTGCATGCTCGACCATGCGCGCATGCGTGCCGGGTGCCGCGCCAAGCAGATATACGTTCACCGTCGAATACGGGTCGTACCAACTCGACGGCCCATGCAGGGGCTGCCCAACCCATTCAATGTGTGCGCCGGCGCCGAACAATCCGTCCTTGTCGCCGATTACTCGAATTGGCACTTCATGGTCACGATTGAGCAGCACCAGATCGCTGCTGCGGCAACCTATCAATTGCGGTTGTCCGGCCACGATCGCCGCGTAATCCAGTGCATAGACACCGGAGTTTTTTACCTCGATATGCAGGCGGCCCGAACACGCTATCGCGTCGAGCGAGGCCGACAACATGAGCGCGATAAAAAATAACGGAACAACCCGCCGTGACCAAAGAAACATGATGATTCTATTGAAGTTGAGGCCACCGACTGCAATCTTTACGGCGGCAAATTGGAAAGATTGCCCAGTATAACGAACCGGCGCGCGCGCGCGCGCTTTTGCACGCTTGGAAGTGCCATCGAATCGAACGCAACAAAAGCTGAAACCATGGCAATGACCTTGCCCGCCCTGCGGACCCACCTCTATTTCCCGTCCCCCGCAAGGCGGGGTCCATTCCTAATTCCGTCCCCCCCCGCAAGGCGGGGTCCATTCCTATTTCCCCTCCCCCGCAAGCGCGGGTCCATTCCTATTTCCCTTCCCCCGCTTGCGGGGGAAGGTGCCGAAGGCGGAAGGGGGCGCTCTTGATCTTGCATGCACACAATCAAAAGCGCCCCCATCAATCCTACCGATAGCTTCCCCCGCTTTGCAGGGGAAGCGAACAGAACGCCAAATGCACATTGCATGATTTGGCGCTCAAATCATCACTTAGGTCTACAGACGAATCGGCCGCAGAGTCAGGGCGAACGATCCCTGCAAGTAGAAACCCAGACGCACTGGATTGATCCAAATCAAGCAGCCGCAGACTGCACTGCCATATCCTCGCGTCTTCCAAACCAGACGACGTTCCGCCGTCGTAATCGCACCCATGCCGCAACCACTTCGATCAATCCCGCCAACACCCGCCATGAGCCCGTTGCCGCCCGCATCCATTGAGCCGCGCGATCACATGCTGGATGCGTGCTTTCTCGGGCCGTATGGCGAAAACGACAGTCTGCTGGAAAAGCTGCTGGTGGAGTTCCTGCGCGACCATGTGTATTGGCGACGCAACTTCCATCCGGAAGATCCGCCGGCAATCAGCACAACCGCCGCACGCCATCCCGACTACCTGGATATGGAATCGCGTATGCGCGGCGAATTGCATCGTCTGTCTGCCGCGTTGAAGAAATCGGTACCGTTCCACAGCCCGCGCTATCTGGGGCACATGGTTTCGGACCTGCTGCTGCCGGGGTTGGCCGCGCAAATACTGACCCTGCCTTACAACCCGAACAACGTCAGCGAAGACGCCGCTCCGGTCACCGTCGACATGGAAGTGAAAGTCGGCCTGCAACTGGCGCGCATGGTCGGTTATCCGGACGACCCCGCGCAACCAGCGTGCGCATTCGGGCACCTGACATCTGGCGGTTCCGTGGCCAACTACCAGGCGCTGCGGTTGGCCCTGGCGCTGAAGAGTTTTCCGGTTGCGCTGCGTGCAGCGCAAGTGCCGGATCTAGTGCTGCCCGAGGACGATTGGGCTGCGTTCAACATGGCCACGGCCGATGTCATCGACTTGTTGCAGCAATGGCAGGATTGGCTGGACGCGCAAACTTCGAGCCTGCGCAAACAATGGCACGCGCGCGTACAAAACGAGCGCATTGAGCAACGTGGCTTGGCACAATTCTTCGCGATCCACGCCACATTGAAAGTGCCACTCGTGTTGGCACCCACCACAGCGCATTACTCGTGGAGCAAAGGTTTGAAACTGCTGGGTCTGGGTCGCGATCAATTGCGACTGCTACCAACGCGCAGCATGCGACTTGATCCGCAGGCGCTGGCCGAAACTGTGCAGCAATGCGTCCGTGAACGCCAGCCAGTGCTGATGTGCGTGGCGGTATTGGGCAGCACCGAATATGGCACCGTCGATCCGGTGGATGCGGTGCTCGCCGCGCGCATAGCCGCACGAGTCGATGGACTGGATTTTTGTGTGCACGTCGATGCCGCATGGGGCGGTTATCTGTCGACGTTGTTCCGCAACGAAGATGGCAGCTTGCGCCAGCGCGAGGATATGCTCGCCGAGTATCGACACTTCCCCAGCGTGGAAGTACACGCGGCATTCGCGGCGGTGGGCGACACAGATTCAATTACCATCGATCCGCACAAGATGGGCTATCTGCCATTTGGTTCGGGCGCGTTTATTTGCCGCGACCATCGAGCCGTGGCCTTGCTGGCCGAACGCGCCGATTACGTATTCCACGCGGCAACACCGGAAAACTACATGGAGCGCTATCGCAGCCTCGGCCAGTTCATCGTCGAAGGCTCCAAATCGGGTGCTGCGGCGGCGGCGGCCTATGTGACGCACAAGGTGCTGCCGCTCGACCATCTTCATTTCGGTCGCGTATCGCGACAGACCGTGCGCTCGGCCGAAATGTTCGTCGACCGGGCCCGCCAATTCGCGCTGGAAATGGCCGACTGCGTGCAGGTATTGCTACCGTTTGCCATCGATACCAATCTGGTCGGGCTGGCGCTTAATCCTGTCGGCAACACCAGCGTAGCCGCGACAAATGCTTACGTTCGTACCTTGCATGACATCCTGCGCATTGATCCGAAGCATCCGTTGCAGGACAAGGAATTCTTCGGCTCGATGACCAGCCTGCAACCGCAGATGCTCGGTGAAGTCGAAACGCTGCGCATCTTCACGGCGCTGGGCCTGGACCCGCATAGCATTGGCGCAGGCGAGGACAGCGAGCACCTTTTGGTATTGCGCCACACCCTGATGAACCCGTACGTGATCGATCACGAAAACGGCATTGACTATATCGATCGTTACTTTGAATTCCTCGCGCGCCACCTGCGTTCCCTGCCGCGCCTTGCTTCGAGCACACCGCAATGACGATACGTTCAAATATTGCCGAAATGTCCCAATCTGCTGTGCGCCCGCGCGATCATTCGCGTGAATGGGAGCATGAAGCCCTGCACAAATTGGCGCAGGAGGCGGCGCGCTCGGCAGATACGCACCTGCTCAAACTCAATTTCCCGGGTTTCGCGAATATTGACTTTTACTTCAAGGATGAAGCCACGCACCCGACCGGCAGCCTCAAGCATCGACTCGCGCGATCGCTGTTCCTGTATGCGCTTTGCAACGGACGTTTGCGCGCGGGCCAGGCCGTAGTCGATGCATCGTCGGGTAGCACAGCAATTTCCGAAGCGTGGTTCGCGCGCATGCTCGGACTATCATTCACCGCGGTGATGCCGGCCAACACCGCGCCGCGCAAGATTCGCGACGTGCAGCTGTTGGGCGGGCATTGCGATCTAGTCGATGATCCCTCCCAGGTGCATGCGCGCGCCGCTGAACATGCCGCGCGCGGTGCCTGCCATCTGGATCAGTTTGGCCTGGCCGAACGCGCTACCGACTGGCGCGGCAACAACAATATCGCCGAATCCATCATCGGCCAGTTAGCCAACGAAACGCATCCACAACCCGCCTGGATCGTGTGCGGCGCCGGCACCGGTGGCACCTCGGCCACGATAGGACGTTACCTGCGCTATCGCCGCCTGCCCACGCGCTTGTGCGTGGCCGATCCGGCAGGCAGCGCATTCGTGCACGGCTGGCGCAGTCGCGATGCATGCTCGACCGCCAGCGAGCCGACCCTGATCGAAGGCATCGGCCGCCCGCGCGTGGAACCGGGATTCCTGTTCGACGTCGTCGATCACGTGATCGGCGTTCCCGATACCGCGTCGATTGCCGCCGCCTGGCTGATGGAAGAATTACTCGGTCGCCGCTACGGCGGCTCGTCCGGCACCAATCTGGTCGCCTGCCTGCAACTGGCAAGCACGATGCGGGCGCGCGGCGAAAGCGGCAGCATCGTCAGCCTGCTGTGCGATCGCGGCGAGCGCTACACCGAAACCCTTTTCGACGATACCTGGCTGCAGCGCCACAACATCCGGCGCGGCGAATGGGAACTCAAATTGCGACGTTGCATTGCCGAGGGAAGCTGGAGTGAGCCACTGGCGTGAATTTTGTAGCGGGCAGGCCTCATCGACACACACGCCAAACTTTCAACTTCATCTGACGCGAAGCTGTTTCGCCTTTCCCGCCTTCGACGGCTTGCCACAATAGACTTCATGTAGCGCTGCGATGATGGGTTGCACCGGACCGCTGGCAAGCATGTAGTAGATCGTCTGCGATTCGCGTCGCGTCGTCACCAGGCCTTCCTCGCGCAATCGTGCCAGATGTTGCGACAACGCGGACTGGCTCAAGTCGACACGCTCGTTGATCTGGCCGACGGACAATTCACCGCCAACCAGAAGGCACAACACGCGCAAGCGCTGGCCGTTGGCAAGCAACTTGAGCAATTGCGCCGCATCGTCGGCACGCGCACGCATCGCATCGATATCGATGGAGGTATTGGCAATGGGTATGTTGGCGCTGGGCATACGTTCTCGCTGGATACCTGGGATACGGCTGTGTGCCGGTGAGTCCGAAAAAACAATCCCCGCATTGCGGCGTGCCTGTAGTCGCAACGACCCAGCCGGCCTGTCGACGCCAGCTCACCGGATCGTTCAATCGTCGCATACGATATAGATATATTAGAAAGTACGCAACTATGGATTTATAGGACACCAACAACACGACGACATCGACAAAGCACCAGCATCGCGCCCGCCGGCAGCAGCTTGACTTTTCCAACTCTACTAAATAAGATGTAACTACATTAGCATTATCTTAATTAATTCTCGTAACGATGCAGCGTCGAACGCTCGCCACAACGCAGGTGGTGCTGTCGTTCCAGAACCGAGGAGGACTTGGCTCATGGCACACGTCATCAGTCTCGGCGCTGGTTTTGGCGGCGCGGAGGTCGCATACGAAAAATACTTCCTGCGCAAGATGCGCAAAGACCAGGCCGACCCGATCTACGAGAAATACATCATGAAGGCGTTTGGTATCGAACGCCTGAAGCCGGATGAGACGCACGCAGATGTGTGAGCGTGCATTGCCAACCGATCTTCAACCACGGCTGAGGACAACACGATGATCTTGAACCGGACTAACGATCGCTATCACATGCTTTCGATCAGCGCGCATTGGCTGACCCTGGCACTGCTTGTTGCCGTGTATGCGCTGATCGAACTGCGCGGCATCTATCCCAAAGGTACGGCCGCGCACGATGCGATGAAGACCTGGCACTTCATGCTGGGCTTGACGGTACTCGCCGTGGTGGCGGTGCGACTGGTGCTGCGCGCGATGTTCCGCGAGCCAGCCATCACGCCACCACCGCCAGCGTGGCAACTGTTGCTGGCCAAGGCCATGTATCTGGCGCTCTACGCGTTCCTGATCGTAATGCCAATACTGGGCTGGCTCACGCTTAGCGCCAAGGGTCGGGTGATTCCATTTTTCGGACTCAATCTGCCGGCACTGATGGGTCCCGACAAGGCCTGGGCCCACTGGCTGGAGGATCTCCACGAGACAATCGGCACCATCGGCTACTACCTGATCGGACTGCACGCCGCTGCGGCCCTGTACCACCACTACTTCATGCGCGACAACACCTTGCGGCGCATGCTGCCGTGGCGCAAATCCTGACTTTCATTACTCGCGACCGAACGACTGCTACAGCGATATCCAACTTCCACAACTGGAGAACATGCCATGTCCATCGAACGCATCGTATTAGCCTTTGCCGGCAGCGTCATCAGCTTGAGCGTGATCCTCGCCTGGCTGGTTTCACCCTGGTGGTTGCTGCTGACGCTTTTCGTCGGGCTCAACCTGCTGCAATCCGCGTTCACCGGATTCTGTCCGCTGGCAAAGATGTTGCGTTTATTTGGAGCGAAGTCCGGTAGCGCATTCCCGTCTTGAGTGTTCACGGTGCGACCCGCTTTTTGTACCCGTCTCATCATGTGAGGTGATCCATGTACTACGTCGTTGAAACAAACAAATCCTTTGATCAGGCTGCCGAAGCACTCGACGCCGCGGTGAAACGCCACCAGTTCGGCGTGCTGCATGTGCACGACCTGGGCACGACATTGCGCAGCAAGGGTGTGGAATTTGCCGAGCAATGCAAGGTGTTCGAGGTGTGCAATCCGCAGCAGGCGGCCAAGGTGATGGCGCGCGAAATGCGCTTGAACATGGCGCTGCCTTGTCGCATTTCCGTGTACACGGACAACGGCAAGACCCAAATCGGCATGATCAAGCCGGTGCCGTTGCTGGACATGCTATCGGAAGATCCAAGATTGGCGGCGATCGCACGCGAGGTTGAAGCAGCCACGATCCAGATGATCGACGAAGCCGCGCAATGAGCCGTTGGCGTTTGTGCATTGCGACGCTGCCCGCGTTGGGATTGCTGGTCGCCTGCAGCGACCACACCGCTCCCGGTCCAGCGCAAACCTCTTCGCCGAACCTTGCCTCGGTCATCGCGCATGCACAACAAGTGCCGCGCGAACAGACTTGGGATGGTGTGGTCGAGGCAGTGCACAAGGTGACGCTTGCCGCGCAGACCAATGCGCGCGTGCAGGAATTACCGCGCGAGGTCAACGATGTCGTGGCCAAGGGCGACGTGCTGGTGCGCTTCAGCAATGTCGAACAAAAATCCGCGCGAAGCGCCGCACAGGCGCAGATTGCGTCAGCGCAGGCAAGCTATACCGACGCGCTCGCTTCATACAATCGCTATGCGAAGGTGCATGCCAGCGGGTTCGTCTCGACCGACCAGCTCGACCAGCAGCGTGCGCGGCGCGATGCCGCACTGGCAGCACTGCAGGCGGCACGCGCGCAATTCAAGCAAGTTGACCAAGGCGTGGATTACACCGTGCTGCGCGCGCCTTACGCGGGCATCATCACGCAACGGTTCGTGGAGGTCGGTCAAGCCGTGCAGGCTGGCCCACCGTCGCCGCAGCCGCTGATCGCGATGCAATCGCTGGAAGATCTGCGCGTCAACGTGCAAGTGCCGCAGAGTGCCGTTGCTGCTATTCGTCAGTTCCATTCGGCGGACATCGTGCTGGCAACAGCAGGCGCACCGCGCATAACGGCCAGCAGTGTCAGCATATTTCCCTACGCTGACCCGGATACGCATAGCTTCAACGTGCGCCTGCAATTGCCCGCCGGGCAGTCCGACTTGTATCCGGGCATGACCGTGAAAGTGGCCTTTGCCACGGGCAAGGCGAAGCGCTTGATGGTGCCGACTTCGGCATTGCTGCAGCGCGCCGAGGTGATTGGCGTGTACGTGATCGACCGTCATGGCGTCGTGCTGCGCCAGGTGCGCACCGGGCACCATCAAGGCGATCAGGTAGAAATTCTGGCCGGGCTGGATGACGGTGAACGCATTGCGACCGATCCCGTGGCGGCGATGAAATATGTCGTCGAACACCGTGTCGCGGACGCGCCACATCATGGGTGAACCGCATCGACTCGGAATCTCCGGGCGCATCGCACGCGCATTCCAGGCTTCGCAGATTACGCCATTGCTGGCATTGGCCGGGCTGTTGCTCGGCATTGCCGCGGCGATCATCACGCCCAAGGAAGAAGATCCGCAGATCGAAGTGACGATGGCCAACGTGCTGGTGCCGTTTCCCGGTGCCAGCGCGCAACGCGTCGAGAATCTGGTCGCGTTTCCGCTTGAACAGAAGCTTTCGGAGATGCAGGGCACCAAGCACGTCTACTCGGTCAGTCAACCGGGCATGGCCGTGGTCACCGTTGAATTTCAGGTTGGAGTGGCGCGACAACAGGCACTGCTGCGCCTGTACAACAAGATCTATTCCAACAGCGGCTGGATACCGCAAGGACTCGGCATCGGCGCGCCGCTGGTGAAACCGTACGGCATCGACGACGTGCCGATGATGGCACTGACGTTGTGGTCGGATCGAGCAGACGTTGGCGCACTGGAACTGGCCAACGTCGCGCACACGCTGGAAACCGAGCTCAAGCGCATTCCGGGAACACGCGATGTGTACACGATCGGGGCGCCGGATCGCGCCGTGATGGTGCAGATTGACCCAGGCAAACTGGCGTCGTACCACTTGAGCGTCGGCGACCTTGCGCAGGCGTTGAAGTCTGCCAACGTCGCCGCCGACGTTGGCAGCGAGATTGGCGGCAATCGCGAGGTGCCGATCAAGGCCGGCACCCTGTTGATGAATGCACGCGATGTGTCGCAGTTGGTGATCGGCCTGACCGGTGGGCGGCCAGTATTGCTGTCGGATGTCGCGATCATCGTTTCTGGCGCCGGCTATCCAAGCCGTATCGCTTCGTTTGGCGCACCACCAGATCGCACCGGCCCGAGCTCCGGCCTGGCACCTGCCGTGACCATTGCGATCGCAAAGAAAGCCGGTACGAATGCGCATGCCGTGGCCGGTCAGGTGCGCACGCAGTTGGCCGCATTGCGCAACATCGACATTCCCGCCGGCGTGCACGTGACGGTCACGCGCGACTACGGGCAGACCGCCAACGACAAGGCGGATGAGTTGATGTGGCATCTGGCGCTGGCGGCGATAGCCGTGGTGTTGCTGGTGTTGTTCGCGCTGGGCTGGCGCGAGGCCGTGGTGGTCGGCACGGCCGTGGTGGTGACGCTGGCAATCACCTTGTTCGCTTCCTGGGCAATCGGCTTCACCATCAATCGGGTGTCGTTGTTCGCGCTGATCTTCTCCATCGGTATCCTCGTCGACGATGCGATTGTGGTGGTGGAAAACATCCACCGGCACATGGCACGCGACAACAAGGGATTGCTGCAGTCAATTCCATTGGCCGTGGACGAAGTAGGTGGCCCGACCATCCTGGCCACGTTTGCCGTAATCGCCGCACTGCTGCCAATGGCATTCGTCGGCGGGCTGATGGGGCCGTATATGCGGCCCATTCCGATCAATGCCTCAACCGGCATGCTAATCTCGCTGGCAGTGGCGTTCACGGTCACGCCGTGGCTTGCATATCTGCTGCTGCGCCATCAACACCCGGCACCCGCCGGCGATACCGCGCAGGAACTGGCAGTCGCGCCATCGGCCGGCGCGCCATCGAAGATCGATCGCTTCCTGCAACGCCTGTTCAAGCGCGTGATGACGCCGTTCCTGGGTAGCCCGAAGGCCGCGAAGAAGCGTCGCTGGCTGTTCCTCGGTATGGGTTTGCTGGTGCTGCTTGCCGTTGGCCTGGTCGGCGTGAAGGCAGTGATCCTGAAGATGCTGCCGTTCGACAACAAGTCCGAATTCCAGGTGGTGCTGAACATGCCCGAAGGTTCCACCCTGGAGCAAACCCAGCGCGCGCTCGTCGACATGAGTCGCGTGTTGAATGGCATTCCCGAAGTCGAGAATTACGAACTGTATGCGGGCACGTCGGCGCCGATGAACTTCAATGGTCTGGTGCGTCAATATTATCTGCGCAACCAGTCGTACCAGGGCGACATCCAGGTCAACCTGGTCGACAAGAATGCGCGTCGCCGCCAGAACCATCAGATAGCTGCCGCAGCGCGCCCCGCACTGGCCGCCGTCGCCAAACGCTTCGGTGCGCACCTCGTTGTTGCGGAAGTGCCGCCAGGCCCTCCGGTGATGGCGCCCATTGTGGCCGAGATTTACGGACCGACTTATGCTGCCCAACGCTCGATGGCGCTATCGCTGGAAAAAATGTTCGCGGTCATGCCCGGTATCGCCGACGTCAATCTCAGTGTTGGTAATCCGAACGCCACACGCAAATCGCTGGTGGTCGACCGCGACCGCGCTGCCGCGTTGGGCATCAACCAAAGTGAAATTGTCACTGCGTTGCACGCCGCGGTCGGCGGCAATCCCGCCACGTATGTTGCGCAGCCTGATGCCAAATATGCCATACCAGTGGTCGTGCGATTGCCACAAGCAGCGCTGGGATCGATGGACGCAATGCTGGATCTACGTGTGCGCGCGAAGTCCGGCAAACTGGTGCCGATTTCCGCAGTCGCCAAGGTCGTCGAAGAACCCTGGGACGACGCCATCTACCACAAGGACCTGTTGCCCTACACGTTCGTCACGGGTGACGACGCCGGCGCGGAAGACAGCCCGGTCTACGGCATGTTCCGCCTCGTCAGCAAGATCGCCGACACGAGCGTCGATGGGCATCACATCGAGCAATACTTCGCCGGGGCTCCCACCAGCGACACGGGCTTCTCGATCCGCTGGAGCGGCGAATGGGAAATCACCTACGAGACTTTCCGCGACATGGGCATCGCCTATTCGATTGGACTGCTGCTGATCTATCTGCTGGTCGTCGCACAATTCAGGAGTTATCTGGTGCCGCTCATCATCATGGCGCCAATTCCGCTGACCGTGATCGGCGTGATGCCCGGCCACTGGCTGATGGGCGCGCAGTTCACCGCAACCAGCATGATCGGCATGATCGCGCTGGCCGGCATCATCGTGCGCAATTCGATTCTGCTGGTGGATTTCATCAACCATGCGCGCGCATCGGGTTTGACTCTGGAAGAGGCCGTCGTCGAATCCGGAGCGGTGCGCGCCAAACCGATCATTCTGACCGCGCTGGCCGCAATGCTCGGCGCGTTCTTCATCCTCGCCGACCCGATCTTCCAGGGCCTGGCGGTATCGCTGGTATTCGGCGTGCTGGTCTCAACCGTCCTGACCTTGCTGGTGATTCCGCTGCTGTATTACGCGTGGCTGGTCCACCGCCAGCTGCCAACGGAATAAGCCGCGGCACCCTGAGTGCAACGGCTTGATCGGGGAGTACGTCAACGAAACGGTCGGCTCGCAGCGCTCGGCCGCGCCCGGCGCGTGCGCGCCGGGGCGGTTCTCAAACTTCAGATTTCACGCATGCGACGCAACAACCCGCAGCGGATCGACTTTAGCTGTTGTCGGTAATGCGGCGCGTGCTTCCATCGATGCGAGGAAGCGCCACACGAACAACAGCGTCACCAGGAACAAGCCCGGATAGCCGATTGCAGCGAGCAGGTACGGCAAGGTTGGATCGCCATCGACGCGCACGCGCGGCAGGTTGAAGCTGAGCAAGCCCAGGGTGATGATCGCGCCGAAAACCCACATCATCAGCAACCAGATACCTGCTTCGAAGCCGGTCAGCGGACGTCCCCAGCCGATGCCGGGCTGCGACATGACGGCGCCCTGACGCGCAGTCATGTCGACAGGCGCGCGGACGCGACGTCCCAGTGTCAACAGATCGTAGGCCACCACGATGGTCCCGACCGCGAACACGAGGCCAAACAACGGCAGCAGCAACTTGAACACGCCCATGGCCTGCGACACATCGCCGCCGAACCAATCCAGCCCGAGGATGCGATAGACGTAGATTTGCACGGTGCCGCCGAGGTTGAAAGCGAACGCCATGCCGAGCATTCCGGTCAACAGCAGCCAGAAACCGAGCTTGCCCATGCGCTGGTCGTAGTCGGCCGCCTTGCGCATGATCGGAATGGCAAAGTACGCCGCGGCAATGCCGAGCATGCCGAAGGTACCGAACAACGCCAGATGTCCGTGCCCCGGTGTGACCCAGGTGCCATGCGACCACACGTTGGTCAGCGAGAAGGTCATGCTGAATCCAAGGATGCCCGCGCCGATCTGTTCGAGTACCACGGAACCCAGGATGAAGTAGAACGCGGGTGCGTTTTCCATCGGTCGCTTGTTGGTGTGCGCATCCAGATAGATATGCCAGAAGCAGAACACCAGCGGCAGCGGTTCAAGGGCGCTGAACAGCGAACCCCAGAACTGCCAGAACTCCGGCGTGCCGATCCAGAAATAATGGTGCGCGTTGCCGATCAACCCTGACAGCCACACCAGCATCACGCCCCAGAACACGGCAAAGCCCACCGACTTCACGTCGACCTTGAACATCAGCACCAACAGGAATCCGACCAGGGTGATGTGGATGACTTCCCACACGCCCTCGACCCAGTAATGCACGACGAACCAGCGAAAGTATTCCTGCAAGTCCAGCCGCGCCACGTAGAACAGGCCGAATACCCAGACCGCCATCAGCGCGGTCACGCCGATCCCTAAGCCCCAGTGAATTTCGTTCCACTGGCGCATGGGCGGAAATGTGCGCAACACCACGTAGGCGAGAATGGCAAAGCCGACCAGCACCAGGATGCCGGCGATGCGCCCGGCTTCCAGATATTCAAGTCCTTGCTGCAGCCACGGCTGGCCGTGCCACCAACCGGCGATGCCGAATTGGGCGAGACGCAAGGTGCTGAAGTTCCACAGCACGATCACGATCACGGCATAGAACAGCAACTTGATCAGCCACGGCGAGACCATGTCGCGTTTGGACAGGATCGGCCCGACGAACAGGATCGCGCCGATGAATCCGCACAGAATCCAAAGGATGCCGAGGTTCAGGTGTTCGGCGCGGGCGACGTTGAAATTCAGGATGCCGGCGAGTACGGTCGGGTCGACTTGCTGCGCGGCCAGGATCAGGCCGTAACCGACCTGCAAGATGAACAACACCAGCATCAGCATGAAGAAGCGCAGGCTCAAACGTTGGGTCTGGAATTGGATCTGCATCACTTCTTCTCCAAGGTGTGGAGGTAGGACACGATGGCGTCGACTTCGTCGGCCTTGAGTATGGTGTCGTAAGGAGGCATCACGCTGGGCGGATAGCCGGCGACGATCTTTGCGTTCGGTTTGACGATTGATTCGTGCAGATACGCATCATCGGCGGTGACGGTGCTGCCATCGGCGAGATTGACCTTCGAGTTGTACAAGCCACCCCAACCCGGTCCGACCAGGCGCTTGCTGTCGCTCGCATGACAGGCGACGCAACCGGTCGACGTCGCCAATTCCTTGCCGCGCGCCACAGGATCGGGCGCGATTGTGGTTACTGGCTGGGACGCCACAACCCCAGATATGGAGGCCGCCGCAGTTGCCACAACTTCATGCGCCAGCTGCACACGGTGCTCGAGTCCCTTGACTTCCACCTGCGGTGGCCAGCCTTCGGTATTCATCGCCGAGGTGTATTTGAGATACGCGATCAACTGTCCGATCTCATCCTTGGTCAACGGCAGGTTCGGCATCATCGTGACACCGCCGCCGCGGCGCTCGATGCGCGCGGCCGCGCCGGGATACTTCTTCAGGTAGGCATCGATTGAATCGATGCCGGTGTCGGCCAACTGATTGGCATCGGACAACTGTGCGTGCACTGCGGCGCTCGTCGGCCAGCCACCGGCCGAGGGCAGGAATGCAGCCAGCCACCCGGGCCCGGCAAGTTTGTATTCCTCGGTCAGATCCGGACCAAGATACGCACCGTTGCCGACCAGGGTGTGACAACCCATGCAGTTGTAGGCCTGGAACACGCGCTTACCCTCGTCGGCCGTGTACTTGCCGTAGGTGATCGTATCGGGCAATACCTGGCCGCGCGATTTCAAGAAGGAAAATATGGACAGGGCGATGAAGATCAACGCCATGATGCCCAGCATGATGAATGCGCCGCGACGACGCGGGGTTTCGCAGCTCTCGCCATCGATTCCGCAGCTCATGAGATTGTGCCTTTGTCGTTGCCGGGCAGGGCCGGCGTATAAGGATCGTCCGTCGCAGCCGACGGCACGGCGTCATGCACGAACAGGATGCGCAGGCTGCCGATGAAGATGTAGAAAACGTAGACCGCCAACAAGAATCCGGCGATGAAGTAGATCCACCATGCAATATGCGATTCGGCGAAGTACTCAAAATCGCGCCAGAACGGCCAGGACAGCAAAAATGACACTGCACTGGCAAGCACCGAGATCGTCAGATCCGTGATCCGTTGCATCGTGGTTTCTCCCAAATATGGATTCAAGCGCTGCCTGGCAATGCGACATCAGGCGAGTCCCTTTCCCCGGGACTTGCGCGCCGGACGGGGTGATTCTAGAAACAATGAAGATCGCCGCTCTTGATCCAGATCAAGTGGCATGCGACATAAGTCCGTGCGCCCGATCGACTTCAGCCAAAGGCTGTTTAATTGGCACACAGACATTGCGAACGCGCGCACAATCGTCGAATTGCTTCCACTGACTTGTCCCAGATCAATGTATCGCGCACCTTCGCGGCATTAGGATTTGCAGCAAGCGACCCGTGGAGTGAACCGTGAGCGTCGATGTCCGAAACCCGCAAGCAATGGCGCTGCGTGTGTTGTCGCTGCTGGATCTGACCAGCCTCGGCGAGAACGACACGCCTGCGCAGATCGAGGCCTTGTGCAACGCGGCGCTTGCCGCACCAGCGTTGCCGGCGGCTGTCTGCGTTTATCCCGAACACATCACGACTGCGCGTCGCTGCCTGCAGGCAACGGCAGTGAAGATCGCCAGCGTGGTGAATTTTCCGGATGGTGGCAGCGATCCTGCACGGGTCGAACGTGAAACGCGACGCGCGCTGGGTGCCGGCGCCGACGAGATCGATCTGGTGCTGCCGTATCGCGCACTATTGGATGGAGACGAAGCCTGCGCGCGCACGGTCATCCGCAGTTGCCGCACCGCTTGTCCCGACCAAATCAAGATAAAACTGATTCTGGAAACCGGAATATTGGGCACACCCGAACGCATTCGCGCGGCCTGCGCCATCGGCATTGAAGAAGGAGTGGACTTCCTCAAGACTTCGACCGGCAAGGTGCCGGTCAATGCGACCGTGGAAGCCGCTGCGGTAATCCTCGATGTCATCGCTGCGACGGGTGGGCAATGCGGTTTCAAGGCGGCCGGTGGCATCCGCACGCTGGCTGATGCGGTGAGTTATCTGGATTTGGCCGAGGTGCGGCTGGGTGCGGGTTGGGCCGACGCGACACATTTTCGCATTGGTGCCAGCACGTTGTTCGACGAACTCGTCGGCATTGCGTCAACGCAACCATGAGCATGCCGTCGGCCGCTGTGCTGATTCGCTGCAAGCGCGACGGTGCCCGGCTCGATGCCGATCAATTGCACGCAGTAGCGCAAGGCATCGCAGACGGAAGCTGGAGCGAAGGCCAGATCGCTGCGTTCGCGATGGCCGTCGCATGGCGGGGCATGAGCGTTGACGAATGTCGTCAGTTTACCCTGGCCCTGTGCGATTCCGGTCAACGCTTGCGCTGGGACAACTTGCCGGGACCGGTGCTGGACAAACATTCTACCGGCGGTGTGGGCGATGGCGTGAGCCTGGTGCTGGCGCCGCTGTTGGCCGCGTGCGGTGGTTATGTGCCGATGATTTCCGGTCGTGGTCTGGGACATACCGGCGGCACTCTGGACAAACTCGAAAGCGTGGCTGGGTACAACGTGCATCCGTCCACCGCGCGCTTGCGCCAAATCGTCAGCGAAGTCGGGTGCGCGATCGTGGGCCAAGGCGCTGATCTGGTGCCTGCCGATCGGCGCTTGTATGCGGTGCGCGATGTGACCGCCACGGTCGATGTACCCGAGTTGATGGTGGCGTCGATCCTGTCCAAAAAACTGGCCGGCGGTGCGCAGGCGCTGGTGCTCGACATCAAGACTGGCAACGGCGCGCAACTGCCCGGCATGGCTGCCGCGCGGGCATTGGCCGAGCGCATGCTGGAAACGGTGCAAGGGATCGGTATTGATTTGCGCGTGATGTTCAGCGACATGGGCCAGATGCTCGGTCGCGAAGCCGGCAATGCGCTGGAGCTGCGCGCGGCGCTCGACTTGCTGTGCGGCCACGGCCACAACCTGAGACTGCGCGCACTCACCCTGGAACTGGCTGCCGAGTTGTTGTGCGTAAGTGGACTTTCGCGCACCCGAAGTGAGGCGAATCGACGCGTGCGCACGGCACTGGATTCGGGTGCGGCGGCCGAGCGCTTTGCCCGGATGGTATCGGCGCTGGGTGGTCCAGAAGATTTGCTGGAGCATCCGGATACTTATCTGGCGACTGCACCGATTCAACGCGCAGTGTCGGCAACTGCATCCGGCCATGTCGTCGCAGTCGACGTGCGCGCGCTGGGGCAGGCCGTGGTCAATCTTGGCGGTGGCCGCACGCAGCCAGGTCAGGCGCTGGATCATGCCGTGGGCCTGGCCGAAGTTGTTGCGCGTGGCGACGCAATTGAGGCGGGTCAGCCGCTAGCCATCGTGCACGCGCGTAGTGCGGATGCCGCCGATGCCGCCGTGGCGCCACCCGTCGTGGCGTTGTGGCAATGGCACGCGCCGCTGGAGTGTGCGGCATGACGCGCGCGATCTGGCTGGTACTGGATTCGCTGGGTCTGGGCGCCGCGCCCGATGCCGCGGATTACGGCGACGCAGGTGCCGACACTTTCGGCCACATTGCCGCGACCTGTGCCGCGGCGACGCGTGGACCGTTGCGTTTGCCAAATTTCACACGACTGGGTCTGCCGCAGGCACATGCCGGCGCGCACGGACACGCCGCATCGGGATTCGAGAACATGCCGGTAGCCGAAGGCCTGTGGGGTTACGCGGTGGAACGCGCTCACGGCAAGGACACGCCGTCCGGTCACTGGGAAACCGCCGGCGTGGTGTTGACCGAACCGTTTGGAATTTTCGCGCAGGCCGAGCAGTCGTTCCCGCGCGCGTTGCTGGATGCACTGGTCGAACAGGGCGGACTTTCCGGCGTGCTCGGCAACTGTCACGCCTCGGGCACTGAAATCATCCAGCGCCTCGGTGCGGAGCATGTACGCAGCGGCTGTCCGATCGTCTACACGTCGGCCGATTCGGTGTTCCAGATTGCCGCGCACGAGGACGCGTTTGGTCTGGATCGGCTGTACCGGTTGTGCGAGTTGGCGCGCCGGCTGCTTGCCGATTACAACATCGGTCGCGTAATCGCGCGACCGTTTACCGGCACTGCCGAAACCGGTTTCAGCCGCACTGCACAGCGCCGCGACTATGCGTTGCCGCCACCGGCGCCGACGTTGTTGGATGCGCTGATTGCGGCCAATGGCGAGGTGATTGCAATTGGCAAGATCGACGACATCTTCGCGCATCGTGGTGTATCGCAATGCATCCACGCCTATGGTCATGATGACCTCTTCGATGCCACGTTGACTGCCATTGCAAGCGCTGGCAACCACAGTCTGATCGCCACCAACTTCGTCGATTTCGACATGCTGTATGGCCATCGCCGCGACGTGTTTGGCTATGCCGCCGCCCTCGAGGCGCTGGATGCGCGCTTGCCCGAGCTGCTGCGCGCGCTGCAGCTCGGCGACGTGCTGGCGATCAGCGCCGACCACGGCTGCGATCCGACCTGGCCGGGCAGCGACCACACCCGTGAATGCGTACCGGCGCTGCTGTTTGGCCCGGGCCTCGCGGCGCGAGCGGTGGGTCAGCGCGACAGCTTTGCCGACATCGGCCAGACCCTGGCCGTCCATCTGGGCCTGCCGCCACTTGCCGCAGGCCGCAGCTTCCTTCTTTCCGATTGATGGCCAGCGCATGACCACACCGCATCTCGACGCCACCCCCGATCTGATCGCCGACACGGTCCTGCTGCCCGGCGATCCGCTGCGCGCACGCCACATCGCCGGCGAGTTTCTCGACGGCGCCCGCGAGGTGAACACGCGGCGCAACATGCTCGGCTACACCGGCCACTATCGCGGCATGCGCGTGTCGGTGATGGGCAGTGGCATGGGCATTCCCTCGTGCGCGATCTATGCCACCGAGCTGGCACGGATGTTCGGCGTGCGCCGCATCGTGCGCGTCGGTACCTGTGGCGGCGTGGGTGAGATCGAGCTGGGCGATTTGCTGGTCGCCCAGTCGGCATCGACCGATTCGAACTTCAACCGGCTCCACTTCGGCGGCCACGATCTGGCCGCCTGCGCCGATTTCGATCTGGTGCGCGCGGTGGTCGACAGCGCGGCTACGCAGGGCATCGGCTTGCGCCTCGGTGGCGTATTCAGTACCGACTGCTTCTATGGCGGCGATCCACAATTGACCGCGCACTTGCTGGCGCACCG
>CAJDUT010000031.1_pt1 | contig 24574 bp, 19 predicted proteins | sample 7390981 | NCBI WGS metagenome assembly CAJDUT01 (sample SAMEA7055681, study PRJEB34461) | soil metagenome | biome: terrestrial ecosystem; feature: Peninsula; material: soil | place: Antarctica | collected 2016 | reverse complement strand
GGTGGGCGGCTTCGCCACCGCTTGTTGCCAGCGTTTATGGAGTACCCTGCATTCTGTCAGCGGCAGCAACCGTTTATTCGCCTCCCGAGCCGTGCATGCGCGAACCTGTTGTCCTTGCAATCTTGAAGTGAGTTTCCATGCACCTATTCGCCATTACAATGGTGTTGTTCGGCAGCACCGCGTCGGCTGCAACGATTACGCTGACGTGCCCAGACAATATCCAGACCAAACAAACGCTGATAACACCGGTACCAGGCTGGCATATTTCTGAAGACCGCAGTACGACCGTCGACGGAAAACTGCACGGAGGCGTCACGGGTTTTTCGGACGGTCCACCGGAACAGCTGGCTACGCTTGCGCCCGACAGTACCGCGCCGTCGAAGGCCGACAAGAGCCGATTCGTCAACCGCTGGACGTTCATCGAATCCCAAAAGAGCTGGCAAATCTGCACCTACACCGGCACCATGATCCAGCTTTCCAAACCGCTGCCAGCGCGCATCACGTCGTGTTCGATCGAGTACGAGCATTCTGCCGATCCGATTCGCGCGTGGTGCGAGCAAGCGCTGCGCACGCGCTGATCAAACCACTGACTGGTTACCTTAAACGGGCGTAGGCATGGCCTGCACGCGCAAGCGGTTACTTATGCCTGAAATCATTTAACCGGAGGTTTGCATGTCTCCTTCGCTACGACGCGATATTTTTGGCTTGATTGGCTGGCTGGCGCTGAGTGCAGTTGTGGCAGGAGTTGGTGCCTTTGCATCAATCCATGCCGCCGATTTTTATTCGCACCTGGCCCAACCGACATGGGCCCCGCCAGCATGGTTGTTCGGACCGGTATGGAGCCTGCTGTACGCTCTCATGGCAATCGCCGCTTGGCTCGTATGGCGCACCGACGCAATCCGCGCAGTGCGCACTGCCTTGACGCTGTATCTCGTGCAGCTGGCAGCGAATGCCTTGTGGAGCTGGTTGTTCTTCGCTTGGCATCTGGGTGCCGTTGCATTCGTCGACATCGTGTTGCTGTGGGTACTCATCGTCGCTACCGTTATCGCTTTCTGGCGAATTCGCCCACTCACCGGCGCATTGCTGGTTCCTTACCTGCTCTGGGTAAGTTTCGCCGGCGTGCTCAATTACGCGATGTGGCAACTGAATCTGTCGGCACTCGGATCCTGACCGAAGTGCGATTGTTCGCGATTCAAGCAAGCGGCGATGTCTAGTCCGCAGCCTTGGTGCACAGCACAGGTTCCACCGGTATCAACGCACGCGGTCGCAGCCCCGGCACGCGCTCGAAAATCAGCGCAACCGCCAACAGCACCAAACCACATCCGCTTGCGCTGGCCCAGGTGATCGGCTCGCCGAGGAAAATCGCGCCCCAGATCACCGCGAATATCGGCACGAGGAATGTCACCGTGACGGCGCGCTCGCTGCCTGCCTCGCGGATGATCCGATAGAACATGGCGTACGCCAGCCCCGTGCAGACAAGGCCGAGCACCACCAGCGCCAAAGATACGCCCAATGTCGGCACGGCTGCGGGAATGCTGAAAAACGCGAACGGCAGCAACGGCAGCAAGGTTCCGGTCATGGTGCCGCAAGCCACGACGATCGAATCGTCGTTGGGGAAACGCGCACGCACGGCGCGTGCGCCGAACGCATACAAAACCGACGCCAGCAGCACCGCAGCGAACGCGGAAATCGTCATCCATGTGAGACCAACGCTGCCGAAGTGGACGAGTTCCGCGACACCGATGATCCCGACAACGACGCCCAGCAGCTTTGAATTCGACGGTCGCGGACCGCTCGCCCAACCGATCAGCACCGTGAACATCGGCACGGTGGCATTGAGCACCGCCAGGTAACCGGCGGGCAATGAGTACGCGGCAAACGCGAACAACAGGAACGGCACGCCCGAATTGATCAGTCCGATCAAGACGTAGTCGCGCCAGCGCGCGCGCCACTGCAGCGGGCGTCGGCGCAACGCGACGACAATGCCAAGCACCAGCACCGCGAGCGCGATGCGCATGGTAGCGGTCATGCCCGCACCAATTGCGGGCACGGTGATGCGCTGGAACAGGAATGACGCGCCCCAGATCATCCCCAGCGCCAACAATTGCATCAGTGTGGTTACGCGCATGGAACGCTCCGGCGACAATTGAGGACACGGCGAGTTTGTGAATGACGCGCATAATAGCGCTGGCGTGTTGCGCGAAATATCGTTATTTTCGCCGATTGCCTGTCAGCGGGATTGCTTGTGATGACACCGATTCACTCGACCCCGTCCACGCATGTCCCACGCAAACGCTTCGGCCAGCATTTCCTGCACGATGCCGGAATCCTGCGGCGCATCGTCGAGTGCATTGCGCCACAGGCAGATGACCGGCTGGTCGAGATCGGCCCCGGCGAAGGCGCGTTGACGCTGCCCTTGCTGAAAGCCGCCGGAAAACTCACCGCAATCGAACTGGATCGCGATCTGATCGAACCCTTGCGCACGCGTGCCCAATCCATCGGCGAGCTGACCATCGTGAATGCCGATGTGTTGAAAGTCGATCTGCGTGAGCTGGCACAAGGCGCGCCGCTGCGCGTTGTCGGCAACCTGCCCTACAACATTTCCACGCCGATACTTTTTCATTGTCTGGATCACGCCGACGCCATCCGCGACATGCATTTCATGCTGCAAAAGGAAGTCGTCGAACGCATGGCCGCCGGTCCCGGCAGCAAGATTTACGGACGCCTGAGCGTGATGCTGCAGTTGCGCTGCCGCGTCGAGCCGCTGCTGCACGTGCCGCCAGGAGCGTTTCGCCCGCCACCGAAAGTCGATTCCGCCGTCGTTCGCCTCACGCCATTGCTGACGACCGCATTGCCGGACGTTGACATGGATCTGCTGCAACGCATCGTGCGTGCCGCCTTCGGCCAGCGCCGCAAGACCCTCAGCAACGCGCTTTCCGGCGTCGCATCCAACGCCGAGATGAACGCGGCTGGCATCGATCCGCGCGCACGCGCCGAACAATTGCCAGCGGCGGCATTTGTTGCGCTGGCGCAAATACTTGCAACACGGCAATGAAGGCCCCTTGCCGGATCGCCGCCGCTACCGGACAATCACCGCATGAATGAAAACAATCCCTACGCGATCACCATTGCCGTGCAAACGCGCTTTCTTGATGAGCAATCCGTGCCGGACGACAATCGCTACGTGTTTTCCTACACGATCCAGATCGCCAATACCGGAAACGTGCCGGCGCGGCTGATCTCGCGGCACTGGATCATCACCGACGCCAACGGTCGCGTGGAGGAAGTGCGCGGCGATGGCGTGGTCGGCGAACAACCATGGCTCCGTCCCGGTGAGAATTTCCGCTACACGTCCGGCGCAGTGCTCGAAACCGCAGTCGGCACGATGCGCGGCAGCTACCAGATGCTGGCCGACGACGGGCGTCGTTTCGACGCGGCGATCCCGCAATTCACGTTGTCGATTCCGCGTACGGTGCACTGATGGCCCGGCTCTAATGGCTACCTACGCCATCGGCGATATCCAGGGCTGCTACGACGAACTGGGTTGGCTGTTGGAAAAACTGAAGTTCGATAGTGCCAGCGATACGTTGTGGTTTTGTGGCGATCTGGTCAATCGCGGTGGTCAGTCGCTGGCGGTTTTGCGCCTGGTCAAATCCCTCGGAGATCGCGCCATTGTCGTGCTCGGCAACCACGACCTGAGCCTGCTTTCAATTGCCGAACGCACGATGGCCGATCAGGAGAAAGTGAATCCGGAATTGCGCGAGGTTCTGTTTGCGCCAGATCGTGCCGAGTTGCTCGACTGGCTGCGCACGCGACCACTTGTGCATGTGGATCGCTCGTTGAACTTCATGCTGATCCATGCTGGACTGGCGCCACGCTGGTCGGTCGAACGCGCGGAAAACGCGGCGCGCGAAGTCGAACTGCAGCTGCGCGGCGGTGAAGGATCGCGATTGCTGCGTGCCATGTTTGGCAATCGGCCCGACCAATGGTCGCAGCGCCTACAGGGAATGGATCGCTGGCGCGCGACCATCAACGTGCTGACGCGCATGCGCTTTTGCGATATTCGCGGACGCATCGCCTATCAGGAAAAAGGCGCACCCGGCACGCAAAAACCCGGCCTGTATCCATGGTTTGAAGTGCCGGGTGTGTGCAAGCGCGACATCCGCATCGTGTGCGGCCACTGGTCCACACTCGGTCGCTTCCAGGGCATGGGCGTGTATGCCATCGATGGTGGCTGCGTGTGGGGTGGCGAGTTGATTGCGCTGCGGTTGGATGGCGAAGAGCCGCAGGTCATTGCGTTGAAATCGACGCGGGAGCGCGGGAAGGGCTGAGGAGCCGGTAGCCGGTAGCCGGTAGCCGGTAGCCGGTAGCCGGAGATCATATCGACGCTTTGGATTCTACGATCCCCGATGACCCGGTCGCCCGATTCCGGGACACCAAATCCCGGCCCTCAATACCGAATCACCGAGCGTATCGTCTTGCCCGCGTGCATCAGATCGAACGCTTCGTTGATTTTCTCCAGCGGCATCACGGCACTGATCATCGGATCGATCTTGATCTCGCCGCTCAGGTAGCGATCGACGTAATCGGGCAGTTGCGAACGACCCTTCACACCGCCAAACGCGCAACCGCGCCAGACCCGGCCGGTGACCAACTGGAATGGTCGCGTCGAAATTTCCTTGCCGGCACCGGCCACGCCAATGATGATCGATTCGCCCCAACCCTTGTGGCAGCATTCGAGCGCTGAGCGCATCACATCAACGCTGCCGATGCACTCGAACGAATAGTCCACGCCACCATCGGTAAGATCAACGATCACCTGCTGGATTGGCCGGTCGTATTCCCTGGGATTCACATAGTCTGTCGCACCCAACGCCTTGGCCATTTCCCATTTCGACGGGTTCGTATCGATGGCGATGATGCGCGCCGCCTTGGCCATTACCGCACCCTGCACCACCGCCAAGCCAATGCCGCCCAAACCAAACACCGCGACGCTGGAACCCGGCTGCACCTTGGCGACATTCAGTACTGCGCCGATGCCGGTGGTGATGCCGCAGCCAAGCAGGCAAACCTTGTCGAGCGGTGCCTTCGGATCGATTTTCGCCAGCGCGATTTCCGGCACCACCGTGTATTCGGAAAACGTGCTGGTGCCCATGTAATGCAACACCGGTTTGCCCTTGATCGAAAACCGCGACGTACCGTCCGGCATTAGTCCCTTGCCTTGCGTCACACGAATCGCCTGGCACAAATTGGTTTTGCCGGATCGGCAGAATTTGCACACGCCACATTCCGGCGTATAAAGCGGAATGACATGATCGCCGGGCTCAAGGCTGGTCACGCCGGCGCCGACTTCTTCGACGATGCCACCACCCTCGTGACCGAGGATGACCGGGAACAACCCTTCCGGATCAGCTCCAGATAACGTGAAGGCATCGGTATGGCAAACGCCAGTTGCAACGATACGAACCAGCACTTCACCAGCTTTTGGACCCTCAAGATCCACTTCCTCGATACTCAATGGCTTGCCTGCTTCCCAGGCGACAGCGGCGCGGGTTTTCATGCTTTTCTCCTTCGACAGATTTTCGCTCTCATGGACGAGCGCACAAGTACCTCGCGTGATGGCGCAGATGATCTTCGACGAAACTGGCGATGAAATAGTAACTGTGGTCGTAACCCGGTTGCATGCGCAGGCGCAGTGGCTGGCCGGCCTTGCGACACGCTTCGTCGAATAGTTCCGGACGCAAGCTTTCGTGCAAGAACGGATCGGCATCGCCCTGATCAATCAGGATTTCGCCATCGAAACGTTTTCCCGCGGCAAGCAATTCGCACGCATCGTATGGCTTCCACGTTTCGCTATCTTCGCCAAGATAGCGTGGCAGAGCTCCTTCACCCCAGCGCACGCGCATGGGCGAGACGATCGGCGCGAACGCCGACACCGAGCGATATCTTCCCGGATGCTTCAGCGCAATCGTCAACGCGCCATGACCGCCCATCGAATGCCCGAAGATACCCTGGCGTGCGTCGTCCACCGGGAAATTCGCGGCGATCACCGTCGGCAGCTCCTGCGTGACATACGTATACATATTGAAATGACGTGACCACGGCGCCTGTGTCGCATCAAGATAAAAGCCAGCGCCAGCGCCGAAATCCTCCTCGTCCGCCTCGCCGGGAATCCCGGTATTGCGCGGGCTGGTGTCGGGGATCACCAGCATCAAACCCAGTTCCGCCGCGACGCGTTGTGCGCCGGCCTTGACCGTGAAGTTTTCTTCAGTGCAAGTAAGCCCGGACAGAAACGTCAGTACCGGCACCGCCGCAGTCGTGGACTGGGGCGGCTTGAACACAGCAAAGCGCATCGGCCCGGCACACGCCGTCGATTCGTGCCGATAGAAACCCTGCACGCCGCCAAAGCTGCGGCGTTCAGCAATTGTTTCGACAACGCTCATGGCTGCGCCTTGGTTACTTCGTCGTCCACTTCTTCAACCACGCGTTGACCGTGTCGTGCCACTGAACGGAATTGTGCGGTTTTTGCACCCAGTGACTTTCATCCGGGAAGGTAAGGAATTGGCTGGGAATTCCGCGGGCTTGCAACGCGGTGAACGCAGCGATGCCCTGCTCGATCGGAATGCGGTAGTCGTGCGCGCTATGCACGACCAGCATCGGTACGCGCCAGTCTTTCACGTGGTCGATCGGATTGAACTTCTCGTAGTTTTCCGGATGTTCCCACTGGGTGCCGCCGTTTTCCCATTCCGAGAACCATAACTCTTCGGTGGCATAAGCCATCATGCGATTGTCGAACACACCATCGTGATCGACCAGGCACTTCCACGGCTGATTCCACACGCCGGCCATCCAGTAGACCATGTAGCCGCCGTAACTGGCACCAAGGGCGCAGGCGTTGCCAGCATCCAGGAAACTGTATTTTTTCAAGGCCGCGTCCCAGCCCTTTTGCAGATCTTCCAGCGGGCGATCGCCCCAGTGCTGGGAAATCGCATCGGTAAACGCCTGGCCGTAGCCGGTGGAACCGTGGAAGTTGATCGCTACCACGGCGAAACCCTGCCCGGCATACGTTTCCGGATTCCAGCGATAGTGGAAATCGTTGGTCCATGCGCCTTGCGGGCCACCATGGATGTAAAACGCCACGGGATATTTCTTGCCCGGCTCGTAGCCGACCGGCTTCATCACGTAGCCTTGCACACGATCGTTGTTCCAGCCGCTGAAGTCGAACCATTCATAGTCGCCGAATGCAATATTCTTGAGGCTGTCGGCGTTGACGTGCGTGATCTGGTTCAATATACCGGAGCGCAATGTATACAAATCGGTCGGATGCTTGAAGTCCTGGCGCGCCACAATGATCGTCTTTGCGCCGACGGCAAACCCCGTCACCGTGCCATCGCCGACCAGACGCTTCGCCTTGCCACTGGCGATATTCACCGCAAACAGGGCGTGATCGCCGTTATCATCGGTCGTCGTGTACAACGTTTTTCCATCCGCAGACAATTGCAGCGCGCCGGCGGAACGATCCCAGTTCGGATCGATCTCGCGAATCGTGCCACTGGCCAGATCCATCGCCATGATGCCGAAGCGATCGGCCTCGAAACCGGGGCGTTTCATCGCCAGGTAGTACAGCGTCTTTCCGTCCGCCGATGGCAGCGGCGAAGCATCCCAGGCCTTGTTCGCGGCGGTCAGGTTTTTCGGTACGGCAGAGGCATCGGTTGGCACTGAGTAGATGTCGAAGTTGGTCGACCACGGCTCGGTCGTGCCGGCGATGCGCACATCGAAGTACACGGTCTTGCCGTCCGGCGAAAATGCAAATTCGCTGTCGTCGCCAAACGGTTTGGATGGCACATCGCCATCGATTCCGCGGGTCAGCAATTTCGGTGAAGCGATGGCTTCGTTGCCGCGCAAGTCGGCCACGAACAATTGCGAACGGCGCCCATCCGACCAAACATCCCAATGACGAATGAACAGCTTGTGGTACAGCGTACCGCTGGCCTTGTCGGCCTTGCGTTCGTCCAGACGTTGCTTCGTGCAGGCCAGAATATTCGCATCGGCAGCGCAATCGTTGAACACGTCGACCGACACGAGCATTTGTTTGCCGTTTGGCGACAACTTGAACGCGTTGACGTCCAGCGGCAAGCGGGTAATCTGCGTCGGCGCAGACTTCGCTGCAATCGGCAGATTCCAAACCTGCGCTATATCGTCGTTGTTGGCGAGGTAATAAATACTCTTGCCATCAATGGACCAGCGAGGGGCGCTGGCGCTGATGGACTTGTCGGTCAGGCGCGTAGGTGCGGCATTTTTCGCGTCGAGATCGAGTAACCAGATTCCTGTGACGCCCTTGTTCGCCGCATAGTCGGTTTCGCGCAGTTGATACGCGACATGCTTGCCATCGGGCGAGAGTTGCACGTCGCCGACGCGCTTCATCATCACCAGATCATGCACATCGAACGGATGCGGTGCAGCAGCCGCTGGAACGGAAAACGCAAGCGCCAAGGCGGCGATCAAAGCCTTCATCTGGGTATCTCCTCACGGGAATATCCCGATGGTACGCGGGCAAACGTGTTACGTGAAGGGTTGATGTCGCATCCAGGCCAGGTTGGGTATAGCTGTCAAGCAACGCCGCTCGCAAAAAGACGCGAAGGCCCGTCCCTGGACGGGCCTTGCACCGGTGCTGGTTATTTTTTCGCCCCGATCTGGCTATCCAGAAACACAACCACTTTCTGCAACAAATCGGTCAAATGCGCCGGATCGTAAAAACCGTGACCTTCGGTGCGCTGATACAACCATTCGTGTTGAATGTGACGCTTTTCCAACGCGGCGTGCAGGTTTTCGCCTTGCGCGGGTGGCACGCGCTTGTCCGCGCCGCCGACTATCAACATGACCCGGGCCTTGAGCTGGTCCAGGTGCGCGATCGGCGAGCGGTTCCACAGGTCGTCGGCATTTTCGCCGAGGACCCTCTTCAGGTAATTCGCACCGAACAACGAATGCGGAATATCGCCACGCGATGTCATCAGGCGCAAATCGTACACGCCAACGTAGCCGATGGCGCATCGATACAAATCGGGTTCCTTGACCGCACCTTCCAGCGCCGCGTAACCACCGTAACTTCCGCCGAAAATGCAAATGCGTTTGGGGTCGGCAATGCCTTGCGCTATGGTCCAGCGCGTGGCATCAGTGACGTCGTCCTGCATCTTGCCGCCCCATTGCCGATAGCCAGCCTTTTCGAATGCGGCGCCATATCCGCCGGAACCGCGATAGTTCACCTGGAGAACGGCATAGCCGCGGCTGGCCAGCGCCTGCACGTACGGATCAAAATTCCAATCGTCGCGCACACCATACGGACCACCGTGTACGAACACGACCAGCGGTAGATGCTTTGCATCTTCCTGACCCAACGGGCGAGTCACATAGCCGTGGAGTTTCAGTCCATCGCGCGCGGCAAACTCGACCGGCTGCATCGACGCCATTTGTGCCGGCTTGATCCACGGACGTCGCGCCAGCAGGAAACTCGCCTTTTTCAGCTTCGCGTCATACAGATAGAACGCACCGGGATCAGTGTCGCTACTCACCAGGATGACGGCCTTGGACCCGTCGCGCGTGCTCGATGCGAAGTTCACGTCTTCGCCGGGAAACTGCTGCATCAGCGCCATCAGCAACTTCACTTCCGGAGCAGACTTGTCGAGCAGTGTAATCGCAGAGCGGCCCGGCTCGGACGTGATCGCGAAGGCATCCTGGTCTCCGAATGTAAGCATGAGTCCCGTCGGGTCCGAGCCATTACCGCCCCATACCAGCGACATTCTTTCCGTCGCGACATCCCAGCGGCAGATGCCACCTGCATGCTTGTCGCCGGGGCACTGAAAATACACCGCGCTATTGTCGCGATTGAACATTAGCGGTGCATAACGCTTGCCGCCCGTACCTTCGTCAAAGATTTTCTTCCACTCGGCGTCGTCGTTCGCGCGATAGTATACTTTTTGCATCTGGTCGTTGGCTTCGCCGTACGCGAACCGCACCGCACCTTTGTGATCGGCCAGGAACGCCGCGTTGCGCATCGGCGCAATGGCAACGCGCACTTTCACGCCAGTGGATAAATCGATACGGTACGCTTCGGAAAATACGCCGATCGCCGAACCAAATGCTTGACTTGAGATCAGTGCGTGTTTCGGATCGTCGCGCAAAGTTGCGATCAGGCTGCCGAACGCCAATTCGCTGCCGGCATGGGCAATATGGCTTGCTTGCCCGTCGCCAGCGCGATAACCAAAGAGTATTTTTGCGTCGGTCCCGTCCGCATTCACTGCATACAGATCGCCGCTTGCCAGTGGCGCGCCAAGGCCACCAAAACGTTCGCCGACGCTGTACATCACGCGATCAGGCGCGAGCCAATCGAAACCGGCGAGGTCGTCGTGTCCGCGCGGAACCACGTTTACGCCCTTCATGTCACTCAGATGGATCAGCGACAGCACCGTCTGGTCGCCGACGATGGCGCTCGCGGCGAGGTAATCGCCGTTCGGCGAAATTTTTACCTGTCGGTATTGTGGGTGGCGGGCGAAGTCGCTCAGTGGCGGTGGTTCGGCCATCGCCGTGCAGACGAAGAAGATGCCGGGGAACGCCAGCAGCATTTTCGATAGCATGATTTTCTCCGGATGGTTGAGTCGTGTTTCCATTCGCCATCCGTTGCCGCCATGCACTCACGCGCGTGGCGATCGCTGGCCGGATGAGCGGTATTGCCAATTGCAATCCTGAACAACGCTATATCTCAGCAGCCGTTCGCCCTGAGCGTAGGCCCGGAGGGCCGAAATCGAACGCTCGCGTCCTTCGACTTCGCTGCGCTACGCTCAGGGCGAACGGAGTAAGTTCGTGGGTTTGCTCAGATAAGCGCTACGCGGGGTTGCAATTGTGTGTCAATCCAGTCGAACCATCACGTATTGCCGATACGCCCATAGACATCTTCGAGGCGCTCGATATCGTCTTCGCCAAAATAATCGCCGCATTGCACTTCGATCAGGTGCAGGGCCTTGCCAGTCCGATTTTCCAGCCGGTGCAAGGTGTTCATCGGAATATATGTGGATTGGTTGCGCTCAAGCTGCGTTTCGGCATCGCCGACACGCACCGTGGCCACGCCCTCCACCACCGTCCAGTGTTCGCTGCGGCGCTGATGGCGTTGCAGGGAAAGAATCCCGCCGGGTTTCACGCTGAGGCGCTTGACCTTGCAGTCATCTTTGTCTTCAAGCACGGTAAAGCTGCCCCACGGACGATGCACAGTAGGATGATGCGCGGCCGCCTGATGATTGCTCGCACGCAATTGCTCGACGACTTGCTTCACGGCTTGCGCGCGCTCGCGATCGGCGACGAGCACGGCATCGCCGGTGTCGATGATGACCAGGTTTTTCAGGCCCACAGCCGCGACCATGCGCTGCTCGCCCTGGATGTAGCAATTCTCGCTTTCAATGACGATCGCGGCGCCATGCACGCGATTTCCTGAGGCATCGGCTTGTACGCCGGACTCCAACTCACTGACCGCCTTCCACGACCCGATGTCGTTCCAGTCGAACGTGGCCGGAACGACTGCGGCGCGCGCGGCATGTTCCATCAACGCGTAATCGATGGAGATGTCCGGCTGGGCCATAAACGCCTCACGCTCGAATTCCAGCGGGCTGTCGTGCGACCGGGCTGTCGCGTAACAAGCACGTGCGGCCGCCAATACCTGCGGGCAGCTTGCCTGCGCCGCGGCCAACACGGCATCGGCGCGAAAACAGAACATGCCCGAATTCCACAGGTAATCGCCGCTTTGCAGATATTCGACGGCGGTGGCACTGTCGGGCTTTTCCACGAAGGCACCGATCGCGAACGCACCATCATCCAACCCGGTACCTTTGCGGATGTAGCCGAATCCGGTCTCGGCACGATCCGGCACGATGCCGAACGTGACCAGCCAACCCTGCGCGGCCAGGCGTTGCGCACGCGCAACATCGGCGACAAAAGCCTCGATATCGGAAATCAGATGGTCCGCCGGCAGCACCAGCAGGGTCGCTTGCGCATCGATGTGTTCGGCGGCATGCAGAGCCGCCAGCAGGATCGCCGGGGCCGTGTTGCGGCCGCCCGGTTCGAGAATGAAAGGCAGCGCGTCAATATTCGCTTGCGGATGTTGCGCGTATTCGTCACGGCTGAGGAAATAGTAATCGCGACCAGTGACCGTCAGTACCTGTTTGGCATCAGGCAGGCGCAGCGCGCGATCCAGGGTCTTGGCGAGCAACGATTGACCGTCGGCCATGCGCATGAATGGCTTCGGATAGGCACTGCGCGAAACCGGCCACAAGCGCGTCCCGGAACCGCCAGAAAGTATCACCGGTATCAACATTTATACTTTTCCACCTTGCATCATCGGCTATTGGTTGATTGTTGTCGGCTCCGCAGTTTCCCTGAACGGTGTCCGGATCCTGCCTGAACCGCGCGCGCCTTCATGAAGGTTGAGGTTCGCTTGCGCTCACCCGCAACCTACTTTGCGGCGACCAGTTCCTCGATCGTCGCGTCGAGACCTCGCTGCCACGCCGGCAAGTGTAGCCCGAACGTTGTTTGGATTTTCTGCGTATCGAGCACCGAATACGCCGGGCGCGCAGCTTTGGTTGGATACTGCGACGTGGAGATCGGCATGACATTCGGCGCGCGCGTAACGAGACCCGCCGCGCTTGCCCGGGCGAAGATCGCGGACGCAAATTCATACCAGCTGCATTCGCCACTCGCGCACAAATGAAATACGCCAAGCGTCGCGGTCGTGTCGATCTGTGTCGTGTCGATCTGCGGCCGGTCCGCCCACAGTTTTGTCAACACCGCTGCCGTGGCATCGGCAATCAAGCGCGCCGTGGTCGGTGCGCCACGTTGATCGTCGACCACGCTCAACTGGTCGCGCTCACCAGCCAGGCGCAACATCGTGCGCAGGAAATTGTGGCCGCGCGCGGCATATACCCAGGCGGTGCGGAAAATCAGATGGCGACAACCCGAGTCGCGCAGTACAACTTCACCGGCGAGTTTGCTGCGCCCGTAAACACCCAGCGGTGCGGTCGCAGCATCTTCCCGATACGGGCGCGTTGCGCTGCCATCGAACACATAATCGGTCGAATAGTGCACGACCAATGCACCGTTTTGCGTGGCCCAATTGCCGATGGTAGTCAGCGCGCGATGGTTGATGCGATCGGCCAGTTCCGGCTCATCCTCCGCACGATCCACCGCCGTGTAGGCAGCGGCATTGACGACGATATCCGGCGCCGTTGATTGCAAAACCGTTTCGAGTGCATCGGCTTCTGCCAGATCGATTTTTTGAGACGCAAAACTCTTCTCACCGCCGCCATCGCGGGTCGCACAGATCAGCTCGGCCAATGGCGCGAGAGACCGCGCCAGTTCGAACCCAACCTGGCCATTGGCACCGAGCAGCAGGATTTTCACGCGACGTCTTGCTTGACCGAGTATTGCGGCAACTTGTCGCGCGCGACTTCATGCAGGCACGCTGCGCACGCGTCCTTCTCCGACAACAACGGTGCGTTCAAAGGCCAGTCGATGGCGATATCCGCATCGTTCCATCGAATACCCGCATCGGCGGCGCGATCATAAAGCGCGGTGCACTGGTAACAGAACGTGGCGTATTCGGACAACACTGCAAAGCCGTGCGCAAAGCCTTCAGGGATCCAGAAGTGACGCCTGTTTTCCGCGCTGAGCATGGCCGCGGCCCAGCGACCGAACGTGGGCGAACCGACGCGAATGTCGACGGCTACGTCGTACACCTCGCCTTCCAGCACGTTGACGAGTTTGCCTTGCGGATTTGGGAACTGATAATGCAATCCGCGCAACACGCCATGCGCGGAACGCGATACGTTGCTTTGCACGAAGCGCAGGTCCAGCCCGGCATCCCGGAATTTTTGTGCATGGAAACTTTCATAGAAGTATCCGCGCGAATCGCCGTGCACATCCGGCTCGATCACAACACAGCCGGCGATGTCGGTTTTGATGACTTTCACGCGACTGGTCCCTGTTTGACGAGCTGCTGCAGGTATTGACCATATCCGTTCTTGGCCAGTGGCGCTGCAAGCCGCAGCACTTGTTCGGCGTCGATCCAGCCATTGATCCACGCGATTTCCTCAGGACAGCACACCTTGAGTCCCTGGCGGTTTTCGATGGTCTGGATGTAATTCGACGCGTCCGTCAGCGATTCATGCGTGCCGGTATCCAGCCACGCATAGCCGCGACCGAGCTTTTCCAGCATCAGTGAGGATTCGTCCAGATAGCGCCGGTTGAGATCGGTTATTTCAAGCTCGCCGCGCGGAGAAGGTTTCAGTTCGGCGGCGAAATCGCAGGCGCGCTGATCGTAGAAGTACAAGCCGGTCACCGCATAGTTGGATTTCGGCTGATTGGGCTTTTCTTCAAGTCCGGAGACTTTGCCAGCCGCATCGAATTGCGCCACGCCGTAGCGTTCCGGATCGCGCACCCAGTAACCGAACACAGTAGCGCCATGCGTGCGTTGCGCAGCGCGATGCAGGACATCGGTCAAGCCGTGGCCGTAGAAAATGTTGTCGCCAAGAATCAGGCAGCTCGGATCACCGTCCACGAATTCGCGCCCGATGATGAAGGCTTGCGCCAAGCCGTCCGGCGACGGCTGTGCCGCGTAGTGGATGCGGATGCCCCACTGCGATCCGTCGCCAAGCAGTTGCTGGAACATGGCTTGCTCGTGCGGTGTGTTGATCACCAGCACCTCGCGAATGCCGGCCAGCATCAGCGTCGACAGCGGGTAGTAGATCATCGGCTTGTCGTAGACCGGCAGCAGTTGCTTGCTCACGACCTGGGTCAGCGGATACAGGCGTGTACCCGAACCGCCAGCGAGGATGATGCCTTTTTCACATTTAGACATTTTTCAAATGTTCCGCAATATCGAGTCGTCATCGACCCTGATTATCGTCATTCCCGCGCAAGCGGGGATGACGAGCAAAAAATAGTCAGCTAGTCCTCTTTCCTCAGACAACGCCCAATCGCTCACCACGATAACTTCCATCCAGCACGCGCTGGCACCAACCATCGTTGTCCAGATACCAATCCACGGTCTTGGCCAGGCCCGATTCGAAGCTCTCGCGTTGACGCCAGCCGAGTTGCGTCTTGATCTTGCCGGCGTCGATCGCGTAACGCCGATCATGGCCAGGCCGATCCTTCACATAGGTAATCAATGCCTCGCGGCGAGCGCCATCAGCCAGCGGACGGCGCTCGTCGAGCAGCGCGCAGATCGTCTTCACCACCGCGATATTTTCGCACTCGGCATCGCCGCCGACATTGTAGACCTCACCGGTACGCCCGATTTCGAGCACGCGCTGGATCGCCGTGCAATGGTCGCCGACGTACAACCAGTCGCGGATATTGCGTCCGTCGCCGTAGACCGGCAGCGCCTCGCCAACCAGCGCCTTGTGGATCATCAGCGGAATGAGTTTTTCCGGGAACTGGTACGGCCCGTAATTGTTCGAGCAGTTTGTCGTCAGCGTCGGCAATCCGTAGGTATGGTGGAACGCGCGGACCAGATGGTCCGACGAGGCCTTGGACGCCGAATACGGCGAGTTCGGTTGATAAGGGGAATCTTCGGTGAAGCGTCCCAGCGGCCCCAGCGAACCGTAGACCTCATCCGTGGACACATGCAGGAAGCGGAAACCGTCCTGGCGCTCCAGCGGTGCCGCGCGCCAGTAGGCCAATGCGCATTCGAGCAAGGCCAGCGTACCCACGACATTGGTCTGCACAAATTCCGCCGGCCCATCGATGGATCGGTCCACATGCGATTCGGCGGCAAAATTCACGATCGCGGCGGGCTGATGCTCGGCCAGAAGCTTTGCCACCAGATCGCGATCGCCGATGTCGCCCTGGACGAATACATGATCGGTATTGCCGCGCAATCTAGCCAGCGTATCCAGATTGCCCGCGTAGGTGAGTTTGTCCAGGTTGACCACGCGATAGCCGCCGTCGGCCACGAGGCCAAGCACGAAATTGCCGCCGATGAAGCCGGCGCCGCCGGTGACGAGAAGGGTTTTCATCGATGCATAGCCCGAAAGTGCACAGTGCCGCAAATATCGGCATCGCTCAAGAATCGACCATTTTACCCAATGCGGTCGATCCGAACAAAAACGTGGTGTTTGCTCGCTGGCGAAACGTTGCGGATTAAGTTCGGCGCAAGCGTACCCGATCGGCGCGGCCGACGAATCCATCGCCATGTGGGCTGACCAATCGCCGCGATTTTCGGTGTGATCAAAGCTGTGATTTCCACCCTTTTGGAGTCTTGTTGCAGTGCTTTTGCAATCGCCGATGAAAACGATTACATTCGCGCTGTTGTTGGGCTTGAACGCAGCTGCGGCCAAGTGGGAGATTCGTCATGGCGATTACCATAAAAGACGTGGCGAGGGAGGCGCAGGTGTCCGTGGCCTCGGTATCGCGTGCGCTGAATAACAGCGCCAGCGTAACGCTCGAAACACGTCAGCAGATTCTCGCGGTGGCAAAACGCTTGAACTATGTTCCGCACGCCATGGCGCGCAGCTTAATTACGCGCCGCACAGACACCGTCGGGGCACTTTTGCCGGACCTGTTCGGTGAATTCTTCTCGGAATTGATCCGCGGTATCGATCTGGCCGCACGCAGTCGCGGCTTGCACCTGCTCGTTTCGAGTTCACACGGCAACGCAACCGAGGCTGCGGCCGCCCTACGATCGATGCAGGGCCGCGTCGATGGCTTGTTGATCATGTCGCCGCATGTCGATGATGAGTTCCTGCGCAGCTACCTGCCGGGATCGATGCCGGCCGTGCTGATGAATTCACCGGCTACCAGCGCGCGCTATTCGACCATGAACATCGACAATTACGGCGGTGCCTTCGCGATGACGCAGCACCTGATCCGTTGCGGCTATCCAAAAATCGCCCTGATCGGCGGTCCGGACGGCAACTTCGACGCGAGCGAACGCCTGCGCGGATATCTGGATGCAGTCGCGAAAAGCGGCGAGCCGATCGAGTCGAACACGTACAGCGGGGACTTCACCGAGGAGTCCGGCTACTACGCCGGACGCCAGGTGTTGGCAACGCGCAACCGGCCACGCGCCATCTTCGCCAGCAACGACATGATGGCAGTGGGCTGCCTGTTCGCCTTGAATGAAGCCGGCGTGCGTGTGCCGGAAGATATTGCGCTGGTCGGATTCGACGATATTCCGATCGCGCCGTTCGTCAGTCCGCCATTGACTACCGTGCGTGTGCGCATCGCCAATCTTGGCCGCAGCGCGCTTGAGGAACTGGCTACCCAACTCGTAGAGGGCGACACCACACCGTCGCCACCGCAGACCTTTCCTTGCGAGATCGTGGTACGCGCGTCGTGCGGTGCCAACGCATTTGCCCGTACCCATAAGAACGTGAAGATTGCCTGATCGAACCCACGCACAACCAAACAAAAGAATTATGTCCCCGGGAGGAGAGTCATGAGAACGCCATTACCGCTCAGAAAGAAACTGCTGGTGTCGCTGATATCCAGCGCCATCGCCTCGACCGTTGTCGCACCGAGCATCAGCTGGGCGCAGTCCGCGGACGCAACCCTGCGCGGCACGGCGCCCGCCAGCGGGGTGATCACGGCGAAGAACGTCGCTACGGGTGCTGTGCGTCGCACCACCGCCGATGCCGACGGCAGCTATGCGCTCGTCGGACTGCCGCCGGGCACCTACCAAGTCGATGCCGGGCCGGGCACCGAACAAACCGTCATCCTCAGTGTGGCCTCGACCTCCACGTTGAACCTGGTCGCCACCAGCGCGACTACACTGAAAAGCGTCACCGTCAATGCGACCGCCTTGGCCGAAGTCAAGACCTCGGAAGTCGGCACGATCGTCAGCCAGCACGAAATCGACACGATCCCGCAAATCACGCGCAACTTCCTCGAATTCGCCGACACGGTCCCCGGCATGGCGTTCAGCGTCGATTCGCAAGGTCACACCTCGTTGCGCGGCGGTGCTCAGAACGACAGTTCGGTCAACGTCTACATTGATGGCGTCGGCCAGAAGAGTTACGTCAAGGAAGGTGGCGTCAGCGGTCAGTTTGCGAGTCAGGGCAATCCATTCCCGCAGTTGGCTATCGGCGAATACAAGGTCATCACCTCCAATTACAAGGCAGAATACTCCCAGATTTCCAGCGCGGCAGTGACCGCGCTGACCAAATCCGGCACCAATGAATTCCACGGTGAAGTATTCAGCAACTATACCGACGACAGCTATCGCAGCGAGACGCCGTCAGAAAAAAACGCTGGCGAAAAAACCAAGTCGCATGAGAAAGACTTCGGCTTCTCCATCGGTGGACCGATCATCCAGGATACGTTGCATTTTTTCCTGAGTTACGAAGGCAAGCGTTACGACACGCCGATCACGATTACTCCGGGCGTGGATATAGCGGGCGTTGATGTGAAAACGCTGCTGCCAGCCAATGTGCAATCGCAATTCGGCCCATCGGGACTGCCGTTCACCGAAAACCTGTATTTCGGCAAGATCGACTGGGAATTCTCCGATCGCGACCGCATCGAGATCAGTTCCACGGTGCGCCGCGAAAACCAGACTGACAACGTGGGTGGCTCGGTCGCAGCCTCCGCCGGAATCGATACGAAAAACGATGACACGCGCATCGACGCGCGATGGCAGCACAGCGCGGACCGCTGGTTCAACGAAGTGTTGTTCACCTACGAAAAATCGTTCAATGATCCTTCCTCGTTCGGTCTGGGCAATGGGGCGATTTACACCGTCAACATTGGTGGCAACGACAACACGATCGTGACCACTGGCCCCGCATCACCGCTGGCGACTCAGCACAAGGGCCAGAAAGGCCCCGGTATCCAGGATGATTTGACCTTCAACGATCTGGAATGGATGGGCGACCACGTGGTCAAGATGGGCGTCAGTTTCAAGGATGTGAAGCTGATCGCGCAGGACGCGGAATTGAACAACCCCCAATTTACTTACAACGTCACCCCGGACGGCACGGATACGCTGCCTTACAAAGTATTTTTTCCGGCCTCCGCGCCGGGGCTGAGTCCGGTTTCAACATCGAACAACAAGCAATTCGGCACGTATATCCAGGACGACTGGGCGGTCAACGACAAGTTGACCCTGAACCTCGGTGTGCGCTGGGATTACGAGGAATCTCCGGCATACCTTGATTACGTGACGCCGGCAAACGTGATCGCGGCACTCACCGGGCCGAACCCGGATGGGAACGCGCCGCCAGGGCAAACCTATGCGCAGGCGCTCAAGCTCGGCGGCATCGATGTCAACGATTACATCAGCAACGGGCACAACCGCAAGGCACAGAAGAACGAATGGCAGCCGCGTGTGGGCTTCTCCTACGATCTCAATGGCGACGAGCAACACGTGCTGTTCGGTGGTGCGGGTCGCGCCTATGACCGCGACCTGTTCGACTACCTGCAGCTGGAACAGACCAAGCAGGCGCTGTCGGAATTCACCTACTATTTCCAGGATCCGAACGGCAATTGCCATCTCGGCGGTACGCCGTGCATTCCCTTCGATCCGAATTACTTCAACGGTCTGGAAAACCTGTCTCCGCTGGCCGCGGCGAGCAACGTTGGCAAGGAAGTCGATCTGATCAACAACAATTTGAAAGCGCCGTATTCGGACCAGTTCAGCTTCGGCATCCGCAACAAGGTCGGCGACTGGAACACCAGCGTCGCCGTGGCCAGAATCCTCAGCCACGACGGCCTCGCATTCACCTTGGGCAACCGCTACCCCAATGGCGACTTCTGGCAGAGCTGCGGCGCAACCTGCACCTCGCAGCCATGGGGCAACGGCGTACCCGGCTTCGGCAACTTTATCGTCGGCAACAACGGCATCGAGACCCGTACCAACCAGTTGCTGCTCTCGGCCAGCAAACCCTACACGAAGGATTCCGGCTGGAGCGCAACGGTTGCATATACCTACACGGATGCAACACAGAATCGCGACATCAATGAGCATTACTCCTTCGATGAAGCGACCATCCATGACTACCCGTTCATAACTTCCAATGCCGCGCCGAAGCATCGTCTCGTCGCCACTGGCTCGATTGACGGCCCGTGGGGCATGACTTTCGCGACCAAGGTGACCCTGGAGACGCCAACCCCGCGCAACGACATCACCTGCTACGGCGTGTTGTTCAATACCGGTAGCTACTGCACGCCGATCTCCGCCACACCCAGTGGCGGTGGTACGGTCAACGATCCGCACGCGACCACGCCGCAATCGTTCGGCTTCGGCGGCAAGATATTCGGCTACCGCGATGTCGATTTCCAGGCCACCAAGAATTGGGACCTGACCCGCGGCATGAGCCTGTATTTCCGCGTGGATCTGCTGAATGCATTCAACTACAAGAACTATTCGGACTACATCAGCAACTACGGCGGCAATGGCGTGCTCAACAAATATCCAGTCAGCTACAACAGCATCGGCAATATCACTGGTGTACCGCGCACGATCAAAATGTCGCTGGGATTGCGTTTCTAAGAGGCGAAAGCACCCCCCACAAACTGTTTGCATCTTGACTTGAAATGCGTCATTACAAAGCCCGCAATGCGGGCTTTGTTTTGACTACCAGCGAAATCCATGACTGAACAGCGTATCAAGAACATCGTGATTGTCGGCGGCGGAACGGCTGGCTGGATGGCGGCAGCGGCGTTTGCCAGGGTATTCGCCATGCAATACTCGATACGCCTGATCGAATCCGAGCAGATCGGCATCGTCGGCGTTGGCGAAGGCACGGTGCCGCACCTGAAAACCTTCAACAACGTGCTCGGCATCGACGAGATCGAATTCATCAAGCAAACGCGCGGCACGTTCAAGCTGGGCGTGCAGTTCAACGATTGGGGAAAGCCCGGCGATTCGTATATCCACGGGTTCGGCAATATCGGCCAGGACCTGGGCTGGCTGCCATTCCATCAATACTGGTTGAAGCACCATCAAGCAGGCGGCACCAACGATATTGGCGCCTACTCAGTCAATACGGCTGCTGCGCCGCTCGGAAAGTTCATGGTTTCGGCAACCGATGTGCCGGCGAATTCGCCGCTGGCCGATATCGCCTATTCCTACCAGTTCGATGCCGGCCGTTACGGCCAGTTCCTGCGCGGTTACTCCGAGGCACGCGGAGTTCTGCGCACCGAAGGCAAAGTCGTCGACACGCATTTGCGTGCGAGCGATGGCTTCGTCGAAGCCGTCACGCTGGAAAACGGCGAACGCATCGAGGGCGATCTGTTCATCGATTGCTCGGGTTTTCGCGGCCTGCTGATCGAACAGGTGCTGCACACCGGCTACGAGGATTGGACGCCATGGTTGCCTTGCGATCGCGCCATGGCCGTTGCCTGCGAAAAAGTGGGTCCGCCCACGCCATACACGCGTTCGACCGCGCTTGAAGCTGGCTGGCAGTGGCGTATCCCGTTACAACATCGCACCGGCAACGGCTACGTGTATTCGAGCCAATACTTGAGCGATGACGAAGCCGCCGCGCGGCTGCTCGGAAATCTTGACGGGCCAGCGTTGGGCGATCCACGCCCGCTGCGTTTCACCACCGGCATGCGCAAGAAATTCTGGAACCGCAATGTGGTCTCGCTCGGCCTGGCCAGTGGTTTCATGGAACCGCTCGAATCAACGAGCATCTACCTGATCCAGTCCGGCATCCTGCGCCTGATCAATTTTTTCCCGCACGGCGATTTCAGCGACGTGGTCATCAATCGCTATAACGCTCAGGCACGCTTTGAATACGAACGCATCCGCGATTTCCTGATCCTGCACTATCACGCCACCCAGCGCGACCAGTCGCCATTCTGGAATTACTGCCGCACGATGCCGATTCCAGATTCGCTGCGCGCAACCATCGACTTGTTCGTGGACAGCGGCCGCTTCTTTCGCGTCGCCGATGAAATGTTTGCACTCACGAGCTGGGTACAAGTCATGCTCGGCCAGGGAATATCGCCGCGCCGCTATCACCCACTGGTCGATCGGATGTCCGACGCGCAGTTGCGCGAATTCGTTGGCAGCGTCGAAAAGGTTGTTGCCAATTGTGTGAACGCGATGCCGATGCATGAACAGTTTATTGCACGCCATTGCGCGATGCCGGATGCGTGAATCGGGTGCGCGTCGGGACACCGGAGGTTTTGTGATTTTGAAAGACATAATTCATCAGGCACGCCTCATTGCGATTGTGTTCGTTGTCGCACTCGGCGCTGGCTGGCACACGCCTGCTTCGGCCACACCGCCGCCAGGCTTCGCCACATTGCCGAAGGCGCAACAGGTCGCCATCAACGATCTTGAGAAACGCACCTTCGAATTTTTCCGCGACAGCGCGAACCTCGCCAATGGCCAGGTTCCCGATCACTGGCCGCGCGACAAGGGCGATTATTTTTCCTCGATCGCCGCCGACGGCTTTGGCCTGACTGCTTACGGCATTGGCGTCGAGCGTGGCTGGATGACGCGCGCGGAAGCGGTAAAACGCACACTCGCAACGCTGAATTTCTTCCACGACGCCCCGCAAGGCAATGCAGCGAGTGTCACTGGCTTTCACGGTTTTTTCTATCACTTCCTCGACATGCAAAGCGGCCGGCGCTATCGCTCGCGCCACTGGGTGGAGTTGTCGACGATCGATACGACGCTGCTGCTTGGCGGCGTACTGTTCTGCCAGTCGTACTACGACCACAACACGGCCGACGAAAAAAAGATCCGCAAGCTGGCCGATGACCTTTATCGAAATGTGGACTGGCAGTGGGCGTCACCGCGACCGCCGCTGGTGGCAATGGGCTGGACGCCGGAATCCGGCTTCATCCACGTCGATTGGCAAGGCTACAACGAGGCCATGCTGCTGTATGTGCTCGCGCTCGGATCGCCAACGCATCCCATCGACAAATCCGCGTGGAAAGTCTGGTCGCAAACTTATGACGAAACCTGGGGCAGTTTCCAGGGCCAGGAGCACCTGGGTTTTGCGCCGCTGTTCGGTCATCAGTTCAGCCATGTCTGGATCGATTTTCGTGGCATCCGTGATGACTACATGCGCAAGCGCGACCTCGACTATTTCGAAAACAGTCGGCGCGCCACCTATTCGCAGCGCGAGTATGCAATCCACAATCCGCTGAAATGGGACGGCTACAGCGCCGACATCTGGGGCCTGACCGCGTGCAACGGTCCGCGCGCGCCCACCCGTCCCGGAGAGCCTGACCGCTACGCATCCGACCCGAAAACCTTTTACGGCTACATCGCCCGCGGTGCGGGTTTGCGCGGCACCATCGACGACGGCACTATCGCGCCGACGGCAGCGGCGTCGTCGATCGCCTTCGCCCCGGAAATCGTGATTCCCACCATCCAGGCGATGCAGCGGCGCTACGGCGACGCGTTGTATACAAAGTATGGTTTCGTCGATGCATTCAACCCCAGCTTCACGTTTACCGATCGGCCTCTGCGTTCCGGCCACGTCATCGCCGGCAAAGGCTGGTTCGATACGCTGTACCTGGGCATCGACCAGGGTCCGATCCTGGCCATGATCGAAAATTACCGCAGCGAATTCGTGTGGAAAGTGATGCGCAAGAATCCGTACGTCCGCAACGGCCTGGAACGTGCCGGTTTCAGCGGCGGTTGGCTGGACAAGCCACAGGCGAAATGATGCACGCGGCAAGACGACAAACGGCGGCGTCGATCTTGCCAGTGGCAGCGGGCCGGCGAAAAGCGGTCGGCTGGATTTGCGCAGCAATCTGTTGCCTGCTGATCGGTGGCTGTGGCCACAATGCCGATTCCAATGACATCACACTCAAGTTCTGGACCATCGGTCGCGAAGGCGAAGTTGTCACGCAAATGTTGCCAGCGTTCGAGCGCGCACATCCGGGCGTGCATGTCGTCGTGCAACAGATACCCTTGACTGCCGCGCACGAAAAACTGCTCACTGCATTTGCCGGTGATGCGTTGCCCGACATCGGCCAGCTCGGCAACACCTGGATTCCCGAGTTCGCCACACTCGGCGCACTGGAACCTCTGCAGCCTTACGTGAATGCTTCGCCGGTGGTACACGCGGGCGATTATTTCGCCGGGATCTGGGATACCAACATCATCGACGGGAAACTCTACGGCGTGCCAGATACCAACATCATCGACGGGAAACTCTACGGCGTGCCATGGTACGTCGACACACGCCTGTTGTTTTACCGCACCGACCTTCTGGCCGCCGCCGGCTTCACGCAACCGCCGCGCGACTGGGACGAATGGCGCAAAACCATGGCCGCGATCAAGGCCAAGGTTGGCGAAAAGCGCTTCGCGATCTACATGCCCCTGAACGAGTACGAGCCGTTGCTGGGCCTCGCCCTGCAACAACCGGAATCGCTGTTGCGCGACAACGATACACGCGGCAATTTCGAAAGTGCCGGATTCCGCCGCGCCCTCTCGTTTTATGTCGAGATGTTCCGCAACGGCTGGGCCCCATCGATCAGCAATACGCAGATGTCCAATGTCTGGGACGAATTTGGCAAGGGTTATTTCACCTTCTACATCAGTGGACCTTGGAATATCGGCGAATTCGAC
>CAJDUT010000038.1_pt1 | contig 24949 bp, 28 predicted proteins | sample 7390981 | NCBI WGS metagenome assembly CAJDUT01 (sample SAMEA7055681, study PRJEB34461) | soil metagenome | biome: terrestrial ecosystem; feature: Peninsula; material: soil | place: Antarctica | collected 2016 | reverse complement strand
GCGACCTGCATTTCGTATTCACGTCCGCGCTGCAACCCTGAGGCTTCGAGCAAGCGTTCCAGCACCAGTTCGCCCCACGCACCCTGGGATTTGCTGTCGCGGGTCAGCGCGCGGGTCAGATTGCGCGCATCCTCATCGATCTGCTTGTTCAAGGTTTTCAGCGTCTCGATCTCGGCCTTGAGCAACTCGCGCTCGCGGCTTTCCTTGTCGTAGACCTCGTCGACGCGCTTGCGGAACTCACCCAGTTGTTCACGCAACGGATTGAGCAATGTGCCGAGGCTGGCCTGATTATGCTCGGTGAACTTCTTGCTTTTTTCTTCGAGCAGGTCGCCTGCCAGTGCCTTGAATTTATCCGAGAATTCTTCGCGCACGCGCTCGAGCAAGCTGATTTTTTCGTGTGCCGCCTGGGTTTGTTCCTGCAACCGCGTGCTCAATGCGGTGGCTTGTTGCTCGGCACGCTGGCGCGCCTCGCTCGTTTCCTGATTATCCGATCGAGCCCTGGCCAGTTCCTCCTCAACCTGGGTCAAGCGTTCCAGCCGACCGGACATCGTCGCCCGTTCAGCCGACACGTCGGAAAGTTGCGCGCGCGTCTCGGCAAGCTCGCGAGCGCGCGCGTCGCTTTCGCCTTGCAGCCGCCGCCGCGCTTCCAGCGCCGCGTCTCGTTCGCCGGCCAGTTGCGCAAATTCGACATCACGGCTTTCGCGACCTGCAGCCAACATGCGCGAACGCAATACCAGCCACGCCATCAGCAAGCCAAAAGCAAACGCACCCAGCGCAATCAGAACCCACATCAATGTGTTGTTTTGCAGCGTCGACACGAGCACTCCGCGTGAATGAGCAAGGCGTCATTGTGACAGCCCTACGTCTCAGTTGGCGAGATGCGCTTCGCACCCGCGGCAAACGCACCGCATCTCAAGTTGACTCACGCCCGCTGGATCGCTGCTTCCAACTGGCGATACAAATACAAGCGACGATAAATACCACTAACAACAAAGTAGCCTCCGGACGACTGATATCCAAGCCACCGTCGCTCACGGGCTTGTCCAGAAAATCGCCGACCGTCGCGCCAAGCGGGCGTGTAAGAATGAACGCGGCCCAGAAAAGCCCGACGCGCGAAATATCCGTGTAAAAGTACATCCCGACCACGATCAACAATGCAAGTCCGAACACCAGCGCGCCACCGATGTAGCCGACGTTGGGAGCCGAGGCCAGCCAATCGCCCAGGGCAGTTCCGAGCGTTTGCGAAATCGTAATCGTTGCCCAGTAGAAGCATTCCACCGTAGGCGTCTTCACTGAATAGGCGGAAATCGTTCCTTGCGACCGATACCACGCCGCAAGCAGCGAAAACAGACATAAGGCAAGCAAGATAGAGCCTCCCGCATAGCCGATGCCGAGCGAGCGATCGGCAAAATCGGCCATCGTTGTCCCCGCCGTTGTCGACGCAATGATCGTGGCCCAGTACAGGAACGGATACAGTCGACGCGCGACGATCTGCACAGCCACAAGCACGACCAGGAGCGTGAGAAAGATGGCGCTGCTGGTCAGGTAACCGAGATTCAGCGTCATGCTTGCCATGTCGCCGCCGGTTTCTCCGAGCGTGGTCGCTGCAATCTTGATGATCCAGAAGCCCAGCGTCACCGCCGGAACCTTGCTTGCTGCCGCGCGCAAATCGTTCAATACGTTTCCTTGTTGCCGATGCATGAAGTGCCTCGATCATAGTCGCCGGCTGTTAGAATTCTCAACGCTGGATTTTGAAATCAAGCCAATCAACGCTTGCTATCGCCGCAGTGAAAGCACGACAACGCCGAGCGCGACCAACGCGATACCCAACCATTGCTGCGTGGTGGGCCGTTCGCCCAAAAACACAAACGCGAACACGGCAACGAGCACAAGACTCGACTTGTCGACTGGCGCGACCAGCGAGGCATCGCCAATCTGCAGCGCGCGGAAATAGCACACCCACGACGCACCCGTCGCCAATGCGGACAGCGCCAGGAAGATAAGCGATTTCGACGGAAGCTCGCGCGGATCCCGCCATTTTCCCGTCAACCAAACCCAAGCCGTCAGCACCACAATGATGACAACCGTACGGATGAGCGTCGCGTAATCCGAATCGATGTCGCGAATACCGATCTTGGCAAAGATCGCGGTCAGCGCGGCAAACCCTGCCGAGATGATCGCCCAGAAAAACCAGCCGTAATTCGTCGCCATGCTACCTATCCTCCAACCGCCAAGTGCCATACTACGCAATGATCGATAATCCTCCTACAACCGGTTTCCCGCCGGCGCCGTTGGCGTCCGCGCACATTGAGGCAGATCCATGAAAGCAGATTTCTGGCTGCAACGCTGGCGCGAAGGACGCACGGGATTCCATCACGACAAACCTTCCCCATTGTTGCAAGCGCATTGGCTAAGTCTTTCATTGCCAGCCGATAGCCGCGTACTCGTTCCACTGTCAGGAAAATCCAGGGACATGGTGTGGCTGGCAAGCCAGGGACACCGCGTACTCGGTGTGGAATTGTCGCCACTGGCGGTCGAACAATTCTTCAAGGAAAACGAATTGCATCCCAGCGTACGCGAAACCCGCGTCGGCACACACTTCTGTGCAGGTTCAATCGAGGTAATTTGCGGCGACTTTTTTGGCATCGACAGCGATGTTGTCTCCGATTGCACCGGAGTCTACGATCGCGCCGCGCTGATAGCGCTTCCCGCCGACATGCGCCAGCGCTACGCCGCTCACCTTTCTTCCATGCTTGCGGCGCACTGCCAGATGTTGCTGGTCACTTTGGATTACGCGCAAGCCGAAATGGACGGGCCGCCGTTTGCGGTCGGGGCCGCTGAGGTCGACTCACTGTATGGGCGCTACTGGAAAGTCGCGAAACTCGAGCAGCAAGAGATCCTGTCGGAACAACCGAACCTCGCCGCACAGGGCCTGACCGCACTACAAACAGCGGCCTACCGTCTGCAACGAAACGATCACGCCGTACGATAGTGTTCCTTGAGGGGGTAGCGTCGCGCGTACAGCCCAAACGCCAGCGCTGCCAGCATGGCAAAGCCCGCAAAGAAGAACATCAGGAACGCATTCTCACTCAGGCCGGTAGCCGCGATTTGCGTCGTGACCACTTTATTGCGCACGGCGGCGTTGGTCATCAGCACCCAGAGGTTTCCGTACGATACGGAAAGCATCCAGAAACTCATGATTACGCCCTTCATGCGTTGCGGTGCCTGACTGTAGGCAAACTCCAGACCGGTCGCCGATACCAGCACTTCACCAAGCGTCAGTAAAACGTAGGGCGCAACCTGCCACGCAATCGACACGCCAGCACCGGCGTCGATGAACAACTGGATGCCGCCCGCGAAAACCCAGGCAAGCGCCGCAAAAAACAACCCCGTACCCATGCGACGCAAGGATGTCACGTTGACGCCCATGCGCCGTAACAGCGGATACACGACGATGTTGTTGAACGGAATCAGCAGCATCACCAATATCGGATTCAACGCCTGCATCTGTGCCGGTTCGCGCACCAGCCAGCTCGGCCACCACCAGTGATCGTGCGGCATGGTCATGGCGTTTCCCTGGATGATCCATGTCGATGCCTTTTGGTCGAACAATGACCAGAACGGCGTGACCAGCGCGAACACGATCAGGATTCGCAGCACTGTTCGCACCCCTTCAATGGCCTCATCCGGATGTATCCCGCGTACACGATCAAGCTGTAAGGCCGTGCCCATGCCACCGAAAGCCAGCACCAACCCAAGCGCGATCAACACCGCGATAACGAAATCCGCCCAAACCCAGAACCCCAGAACCAGCACGGCCAGGATCAGCCCCGTCGCGGCGAGCAACAGGCCGGGGCGGCCGCGGTCCGGCGCTCGTGCAACCAGGGCGCTGCGCACCACGCGCAAAAAGGAATGCGCATCCCCGGAGGTCGGTTCCACCATCACGTATTTCTTGCGTCCCGCCCAGAAAATGACGGTCGCGATCAACATCAGAACGCCTGGTATGCCGAACGCCCAGGTCGGCCCGTATTCGCGCAGGATGATCGGCATCAGCAGTGATGCGAAAAAAGAACCGACATTGATGATCCAGTAAAACGCGTCGTAAACCATCTTGGCCAGATGCTTGTTGCTCTGGTCAAACTGGTCGCCGACGAAGGCTGAAACCAGTGGCTTGATACCACCGGAACCTAGTGCGATCAGGAACAGGCCAGTGTAAAAACCGGTGCGGTTGGCCTCGAAAATCGCAAGGCAGGCGTGACCGGCTACGTAGATCAGCGACATCCACAACACGGTGTTGTATTTGCCAAAAAAGCGGTCGGAAATCCAGCCGCCCAGTAGCGGAAAGAAGTACACGCCAATCACAAAGGTGTGGAACACATCCTTGGCGATACCGATGCGCTCGGCTTCCGGCGCGAACAACAACAGGCTGCTGATGAGGAACGGCGTGAGAATGTTGCGCATGCCATAGAAGCTGAAGCGCTCGCAACCTTCATTGCCGATGATGTAGGGAATCTGCCGCGGCAAACGGCCAGGATGATCGAGGGTCGCCGTGCTCGAACTCATGCAATCATCCCCAGAAGCGAACAACGCATAGCCTAACCCAATGTCGCGCAATTACACACCATCCGGGCGACGCCACGGAAATGCGCAATTCGCTCAGACGTACCCAACCCAGCTGCCCTACAATCGCTACTGATCGCACGCCAGGAACTCGCCATGAAAGTTCACGAAATGTTTCCGTACTTGTGCGTCAACGACGCCAATGCAGCCATTGATTTCTATTGCGCCGTTTTTGGCGCACGGGAGAAATTCCGACTGACCGAACCGGATGGTCGCATCGGCCATGTCGAGCTTGAACTCGCCGAGGGTATCGTGTTGATGGTCTCGGATGAATTTCTGCAATACGGCATCAAGTCGGCGAGGACCATTGGAGCGACGCCGGTATCGATCCACCTGCACGTCGACAACGCCGACTCAGTTATCGAGCGCGCACTGACCTGCGGGGCAACCATCGAACGCGAACCAGCCGATCAATTCTACGGTGAACGCGGCGGCACGTTCATCGATCCGTTCGGGCATCGCTGGAATGTCGGGCACACCCTCGAAACCCTGAGCCCGGAAGAAATGCAACGGCGCTACACCGAAATGCTCGAGAAACGATGATAATGCGACGCTCGCCGATGCATCGGCAGCCAACCGAGAGAAACCCGACGTGAGCTTTGATCGTGAGCGCCTGACATCCTGTGCCAATGAAATCGCCGCCGCCGGACGCACGCTCGGCGCCCAGGGTTTGACGCCTGCTACCAGCAGCAATTTCTCGATGCGGCTGGATGCCGGGCATGTCGCCATCACGATTTCCGGTCGCGACAAGGGCGCGCTGACCGCAGCCGACATCATGGTGATCGATTTGCACGGCAACGCGGTCGATACCAGCGCTCAACCGTCGGCAGAAACCGCGCTGCACACGCAAATTTATCGACAGTTTTCCGACGCTCAAGCCGTGCTGCACACCCATTCGCGCACGCAAACGGTCGCCTCGCGTCTGTATGCGCGGGAAGGTGTCGTACGTATTACGGGTTATGAGCTGATCAAGGCCATCGCCGGCCAAACCTCACATGCCACGCAACTCGACGTGCCGGTATTTCCGAACACCCAGCACATGCCGGAGCTGGAACAGCATGTCGAGGCTTGGATTCACGCCGGCAAGCCGCTATATGGATATTTAATAGAAGGCCACGGTATCTACACCTGGGGCCGTGACATGAACGAAGCCCAGCGCCACATCGAAGCGTTCGAGTTTCTGCTGGCTTGCGAACTGGATTTGAGGAGACTGCAATGAGCCGCCTGCGCATTTTTTCCGAGGTCGACACAACACCGCTGAAAACTTTGTCTGCGCATGCCGAAATCGCGCGCGAACTTGGCGCGGCCGGTGTACGTTTTGAGCGATGGGAAGCAACCAAGCCACTTGCCCCGGGTGCCAGCCAGGATGAAGTGATTGCCGCGTATCGTGGCGACATCGAGCGCTTGCAGCACAAACACGGGTATCAGGCTGTGGATGTGATCAGCCTGAATCCGGACCATCCGGATCGCATTGCTCTACGCGAGAAATTCTTGAGGGAACACACACATTCGGAAGACGAAGTACGTTTCTTCGTCGCCGGTCGCGGCCTGTTCACGCTGCATATCGGCGAAAAGGTATACGAAGTCCTGTGCGAACAAGGCGACCTGATTGGCGTGCCGGATGGCACACCGCACTGGTTCGACATGAGCGAGTCGCCATATTTCATCGCCATCCGCCTGTTCACCAACAAGCAAGGCTGGGTGGCGAATTTCACTGGTAGCGACATTGCCGGCCGATTCCCGCGACTGCCGGCAGATACGACGTCGGCATGATCTACAGCCACGCAACCCGATTGGAGAGGCAGCAATGATTCGCGCCATTTTGACTGACATCGAAGGCACGACCAGCTCGATCAGCTTCGTCAAGGAGGTGTTGTTTGCCTACGCGCGCAAGCTGCTGCCGGCGTTCATCGTCACCCACGCCGACAAACCCGAAGTGCAGCACTGGCTGCATGAAGCCGCACGCGAGGCCGGCCTGGTTTCTGCAGGCCAGGACGAAATCATCGCGTTGCTGCAACGCTGGATCGACGAGGATCGGAAATCCACGTCACTGAAGGAACTGCAAGGCATGATCTGGAAACAAGGTTACGAAAACGGCGACTACCGTGCCCACATCTATCCGGAAGTTCCGGCGAAACTGCGCGCGTGGCATGCACAGGGTTTGCGCATCTACGTCTATTCGTCCGGTTCGATCGAGGCGCAAAAACTGTTCTTCGGATTTAGTGACGCCGGCGACCTGCGCGGATTGTTCGATGGCTATTTCGATACGCAAACCGGAGCCAAGCGCGACGCCGAATCGTATCGGCACATCGCCAAGTCGATCGATCTTCCCGCCGCGGATATCGTGTTCCTTTCCGATATCGAGGAAGAACTCGATGCCGCGCGTACTGCGGGCATGCAAACCGTGCTGCTGGCGCGCGCGCCGGCCACGTGCCCGGCGCAAGGCAATCACGCGTGCGTCGACAGTTTCGAAGCGTTGGATTTTGCAAGCTTGTGAATCGAACTCCTGTGCAAACGAATCCATAACGAGCGACCTGCGTGCTGCGCCGACTCTTTCTGCTTTGCGTTGTGTTCTGCGCAAGCGCCGTGCTCGTCTACACGGTGCTGGTGCCTGCGCGGACCGGCGCGTCACCGAAAGCGCCGCCGTCCAGCCTCGCGCCAGCCCAGAACCTGGATGCAGCCAAGGCTTACTTGCGCGCCATTTTTGATGGCGACAGCGACGACGCCAACAACGCCGATGAGGAAGTCGGCGACAGCTGGCCAGCAGACGCCAAAACGCCCGAACAAGTCATCTACGCGCAGCAGGCGATGGTTGCAGACGCGGTCGCGAAACTGGCGCCACCCACGCCCGGGAAAGTCAATTTGTACCTGCTCGGATTCGCCGGCGACGGCGAAGAAAACGTCTTCCGCAACGAGGTCGAATACGTTGCCAAACTCTTTGACCAACGATTCGACGGAAGCGGGCACAGTCTCATCCTGGCGAACAATCCGGATACGCTGGCGCGTTATCCGCTGGCCTCGCTCAGCAATCTCGAACTGGCGGCCGATGCGATTGCGGCCAAGATCGATCGTGATCGCGACATATTGCTGCTGTTTCTGACCACCCACGGCTCGCCAGATCATCTGCTTTACGTGAGCATGGATCCATTGCCGCTGGATCAAATCGCACCGGAAGACCTGGCCGAAGTGCTTGCCAAAACCCGCGTGCGCTACAAGGTTGTCGTCATCTCTGCCTGCTATTCCGGCGGCTTCGTCGCCGCACTGAAAAGCCCGACGACACTGGTGATTACTGCTGCGCGCAAAGACCGATCCTCGTTCGGCTGCGGCACCGACTCACCGATCACGGATTTCGGGCGTGCATTTTTCGTCGATGGGTTGAACCAGACCGGTTCATTGACATCGGCATTTGCTGCCGCCAGCAAGCTCATTGATCAGTGGGAAACCCGCGACGACGAGAAGCATTCTTACCCACAAATGGCCAGCGCAACGCCGATCGAAGCACAACTGGACAGGTGGCGCCGCGCTATTCGACTCGGCCCACCTGTCCCGTTCAAGCCACCGTCAAAAGCGCTGACGCCAACGGATGAAACTCCGCGCGAGCAGTAGCTTTGCGTTGCGATACGCTATTCGCCAATTCGATCGCCGGCCACAAAATCCGAACCCGCGTCGACATCACGCAGTGCTCCGGCAAGCACCACGCGGTTTCTTCCCTCCGCCTTCGCTGTGTACAAAGCGCGATCGGCACGGCGCACAAAATCGGATGGCAACATGCGCATATCCAGCGTCAATACTGCTATGCCAACGCTCACGGTGACATGCTGTTCGGCGCGTGCGAATCGGTGCGGAATATCCAGCGCAGACACCGCTGCATGCAGTTGTCCGGCCAGGCGCCGCGCATTGGTTGCACCGGTTCGCGGCAACAGCACGGAAAATTCTTCGCCCCCATAACGGGCCAGTACCCCACCGGACGCTGACATCGCTGCGCTCAGCGCAGCGGCAATGCGCTGTAGGCAATCGTCGCCAGCGACGTGCCCGTAGCCATCGTTGAAGCTCTTGAAATCGTCGATGTCCAGCAGCAGCAGGGATAGTTCCGACCGCTCGCGTCGGGCACGGCGCCATTCACTGCGCAAGGCTTGATCAAAACGCCTTCGATTCGCGACGCCCGTCAAACCATCCATGAACGACAAGCGACGCAGGCTTTCGTTGGCCTCGCGCAATTGCACGTTCGCCCGCTCCAGCGCCACGGATTTCTCGGCGACCTCGTCGTTGATTTCCGATAGCCGCTGGTTCGTCACCGTCAGGTGGATCGCTCCGGCCACTTGCGCAGCCAGCGCGTCGAGCATGCTGCGGTTTTCTTCACTGAACGATTCCAGGCTGGCGCTTTCCATGTCGATGAGCCCCAGCAGCCTGCGACGAAATCGGATGGGGACGACGTATTCGCAACGCACCGCCGGATTGCCCATGACGTAATCCGGATCGATACCCACATTGGGTACGAACTGTGCGAGCCCGGTGCGAAACGCGCGCCCGTTCACGCCCATGCGCGATGGCCATTCCGGCAGCGAATCCTCAATCAATATCGAGGTGCCGGTTTCCGCCTTGAGTATCAATCGATCGCCGCTTTGATCGACCAGCATCAGCGCGCACAACTCAAGGTTAAATCGCTTGTGCACATAGGCGGTAATTCGTTCCAGCGCTGCGTCCAGCGAACCCGCATCGACCGCTGCGCGCAGCAGTTCACTCATCATCTGCAGCAGATCGATGCGTTGGCGCAATTCCAGGGTCATCTTTGCCGCAACAATCGCGCCGGCAACCTGGTTGGCCACGGTTTCAAGCAGTAGCTGCCGGCCTTCGAATGCCCCGATTTGCGTGCTCTGTGCATCGATGAAGGCGATGACGTCATCGCCATGCATCACCGGCACACACAACTGCGATCGAGCGCCACTGACGAGTTCGATGTAGTTGGCACGCTTGCTGGTATCGGCGACCGTCACGCTGTGTCCGGCAGCGACAACTTCACCGATCACGCCACCCACCAACTCGCGGCTCTCATCGATATGCATGAGCCCTGGCAGTTCCGATTCGAGCGCCTCGCAGAAACAGGTGTGCCCGCGAAGATCGACGATGGCGCAAGCAACAAACTCGCATTTCAGATGCCGCTTGATCGACTGCACGATTGCTTGAAGGGTCGGGCGCAAACTTGCGTGACGCAATGCGATGCGCGCCACTTCATGAACCAGAACAAGATCATTGGCCTCCGCCAGATCCAGCTTGTCGTCCCCATCACTCTTCATTGCATTCTCAATCCGGCAAGCGCTTCCAGATTGATCGGTTGCCTACCTTGCGTCAAGCCACAAGCCGACGACGCCAACCCTTCAACCGATGGACGATGCAACTAGCGCGCGAACCTGCGCACCAACCACAGCAGCACCAAATAGGCCAAGGCCAGTGGACTGATGAAAACGATCCATATCGGCCACAAGTTGGATCCTCGGCTTAGCGCATAGAACGAAAATAGCCAGACCGGGATCATCACAAACAGCGGCAGCATCGCGCTGATGCGCCAGCGCCCGCGCCAGTGGATTGCAAGCCAAAGTTGCAGCAGCAAGTAAGCTGGTATGGCAAAAGAAATCAGTCCGCCAACAACAAAGCCCCCAACGCCGGACTGCTTTGACTCGGCCACCTTGTTCTGTGTGTCGATCAATTGCTGCTGCTGTTTTCTCAGGGACGGAACCCATTGCGCCACTACCGGTGCAGGGGCGTCATTGCTCCAGGCAGCTTGAATCGGCAGGTCTCTGGAAGCAACCGGCAACCATTGTGAATCGAACAAGGTGACGCGCAGCGTATCGATTTCAGCGACACCGTTGAAGGCGACCCATGTCAGTACGTCGCCCTCGCCTTCGCGATAGGCCGGCGAGGCGTTCATCAGTCCGGGGACGATCGCTCCGTTGCGCATGCCGACGGTTTGGATTCGCACGGGTTTGTCGCTGATGTATCGCGCCTTGATATACAACGACGCGCCAACACGCAGGGTTCCGCCGTTGGGATCGATATCGACGATCTCAAGCGTTGCCGCGCGCACGAGCACCCAAGGCGTACACAAGCCAAAAGCCAGCACGTATCGCAGCAACGTCCTGCGTTTGTCCATCGCAGTCCCCAGAAGACCGCTGCAATTCTACGCGATTCTGGAGAGAGCCAGTGTGAAGAAATGCTATCGGGCAGGGGTCAAGTCTTTCGCTACGCCGCAACGCAAAGAGCCTTCAACGCGTGAACGCCTACACCTGAGGCTTCTGGCCGTGCCGTTGCGCCAACATCGCAGCGACCTGTGTCAGCGACAATCCGCGTGCGCGCAACAGCACTTGCAGGTGATACATCAAATCCGCAGCCTCACCGAGCAATGCAGCGTCGTCCTGCACCACCCCGGCCAATGCGGTTTCCACGCCCTCTTCGCCAACTTTCTGCGAAATCCGGCGGACGCCTCCTTCGAACAACTTCGTTGTGTAGCTGCCCGGTGGCCGTTCGCGTTCGCGTTGCTCGATCAGCGCGTCGAGCTGACCCAGGAAGGCCAAGGCAGGCACCGCCGCATCATCGAAACAGGTCGGCGTACCGCGATGGCAGGCCGGCCCGACCGGATCGGCCAGCACCAGCAGGGTATCGGCATCGCAATCGACATGAATCGATTTCAACAGGAAGTGATTTCCCGACGTTTCACCCTTGGTCCACAAGCGTTGCTTGCTGCGGCTGAAGAATGTGACTTTTCCACTTTGTTGCGTGTGCGCCAGCGCGTCCTGGTTCATGTAGCCCAGCATCAACACCCGCCCGTCGCGCGCGTGTTGCACCACTGCGGGAATCAGACCTTCGCTTTTCGCCCAATCCAGTGTGTCCAGGTCAAGATTCATATTCTCACCTCGATGCCGGCTGCATGCAGGCCACGCTTCAAATCGGGAATGGCAATCGCGCCGGAGTGAAATACGCTGGCTGCCAGCGCCGCGTCAACATCGGCGCGTTCGAATACGTCGATGAAATGCGCCAGTGAACCGGCACCACCGGATGCAACCAGCGGCACGTTGCAGTGTACCCGCGCAGCTTGCAATTGCTCGATATCGTAGCCGCTGCGCACGCCATCGCTGCCCATGCAATTGAGCACGATCTCGCCTGCCCCGCGCTGCTGCACTTCGTCGATCCAGTCAATCGTACGTCGCGCCAACGCCTGCGTCCTGTCCGGATCGCCCGTGTATTGGCGTACGCGCCACTGACCATCCGCATCGCGCAAACTGTCGATGCCTACGACCACGCATTGCACGCCAAAAGCAGCGGCCAGCTCATCGATCAATTGCGGGCGTTCCAGTGCCGGCGAGTTCACCGATATCTTGTCTGCCCCGGCATGCAGCACGATACGCGCGTCATCGGCGCTGCAAATGCCGCCAGCAACACAAAACGGAATATCGATTTCGCGCGCAATGCGTTCCACCCAATTCGCATCCACGCGACGTTGTTCGGGGCTGGCCGCGATATCGTAGAACACCAGTTCATCCGCACCGGCATCGCGATAGCGCAGCGCCAGCTCGACGATGCCGCCCATGACCACGTGGTCGCGAAACCGCACACCTTTCACGACCTGTCCATCGCGAACGTCCAGACACGGGATAATGCGCCGACTCAACATGCCAGCGCCTCGTCGAGGCTGAAGCGCCGCTCCAGCAGCGCGCGTCCGAGAATGATCGCCGCGGCGCCTGAATCGCGCGCTGCACGGATATCGGACAGGTCGCGTACACCACCGGACGCTTGAATAGAGAGTGCTGGAGCTATTTCTTGCAAATGTCTGTAAAGGCCAATATTCGGTCCGGACAGCATGCCGTCGCGATCGATGTCCGTACACAGAAAATGCACCGCACCGGCGGCGGCGAAGCGAGGCGCAAGCGTATCCAGCAGCATGTCGGAGCCTTCGGTCCAGCCAGCGCTGGCCAGTCGCCAGGCACCGTCGCGAAGTCGCGTATCCAACGCAATCGTCAGGCGCTGCGCGCCGTATCGCTGCAACCAGTCAATCACGCAATCGGGATCGCGCACGGCGATACTGCCGACTACAACCCGTTCGACGCCGGCATCAAACAGGCGTTGCATATCGGTCTCGCTGCGCACGCCGCCACCGGCCTGAATCCGCAGCCCGCATTGCGCCAACGCACGGATGGTTTCCAGATTATCCAGTGCGCCGCTGCGTGCACCGTCCAGATCCACAACGTGCAGCCACTGTGTACCCGCCGCAGCGTACGTGCAGGCGAGTGCCGATGGCTCATATTCGTATGCCGTTTCCTGAGCATAGTCGCCCTGACGCAAGCGCACGACGCGGCCGCCGCGCAGATCGATCGCGGGAATGATTGAAAAACTCATCCAGATTAACCTCGCGTCCCAGCAAGTGATAAACGATGCAGCCACTCACTCTCGCCATTGCCGCATGCTTTTGGCGAAAATCCGGCGACCTGGCTTTTTCCATCGATGCGGAATGCGAAGCAAAAGCACTGGATTCCCGCCTGCGCGGCAATGACAAGTTTGGAAACCGTGGTAATCAGCACACTCATTGGCGCAGGAACTCCTGCAAGAGACGAGCACCGCAAGCGGACGAGCGTTCGGGGTGAAATTGCATGCCGCAAAAATTGTCCTTGCGCACCATGGCAGAAAATCGTTCACCGTGTTCAACGCTGGCGATGCTGTGTTCGGAAACTGGAGCGGCATAGCTGTGAACGAAGTACGCCCGCGAATTCGCGTCCAGCGGCGAAATCAAAGCATCATCGCGTTCAACGCACAAACGATTCCAGCCCATATGCGGCACGCGCAATCCCGGCCGTAGCGAAAGCTTCGTGACCAGTCCGGGAATAATGCCAAGGCAATCCGTGTCATCCTCTTCGGAATGCTCGAACAGCAATTGCATGCCCAGGCAAACGCCGAGCACCGGCTGCTTCAATACACGAATCACATCGACCAGACCGCGTTCGCGCAGACGTTGCATACCCGGTTTGGCGGCGCCAACACCCGGCAGGATGACATGGCTGGCAGCACGGATTTGGTCAACATCGTTGGTCATCACTGCATCAACGCCGAGACGTTGAAAGGCGTAGCGGACGGAACCGATATTGGTGCCGCCGGCATCGACCAACACGACGTCGAGTCGCGCAAACAACGTGCGCTCAAAGCCCTCTCTCCCAAGCACGCTTGGGGGAGAGGGAGTGGAAGCCACTTCGGCACCAAGCTCGGCGTTCACAGCGTGCCCTTGGTGCTGGGCAATGCGTCGCCACTGCGCGCTAGTGCCTGGCGCAGGCAACGCGCGACAACTTTGAAGCAAGCCTCGACCATGTGATGCGCATTCTCGCCACGCACACTCAGGTGCAGGTTGGCACCAAGCGCTTCACACAGCGAGCGGAAGAAATGCGCAACCATTTCCGTCGACAGTTCGCCCACGCTTTCGCGCGGAAACGTACCATCAAGTACAAAGTAAGGACGGCCACTCAAATCAAGCGTCGCCGATGCCAGCGATTCGTCCATCGGCAAGGTGAAGCCGTAGCGCCCGATACCGCGCTTGTCGCCCAGCGCCTGACGCAGTGCCTGCCCCAACGCCAGCGCACAATCCTCGACCGTGTGGTGTTCGTCGATATGCAGATCGCCTTCGCATTTGAGCTTTAGGCCGAAGCCACCGTGCTTGCCGAGCTGTTCGAGCATGTGATCGAAATAGCCGATACCAGTGGCGATTTGCGGATCGCTCGCAACATCCAGATCGACGCTTACGCGAATCTGCGTTTCCTTCGTATCGCGACGCACTTCGGCAACTCGCGGCGCATCGCACATGACATGCGCGACTTCGTTCCAGTTCATGCCGCCATCGCCAACACGCAGACCGCGTACGCCGAGGTTGGCGGCGAATTGCATGTCGGTTTCTCGATCGCCGACCATCGCCGATTGGCTACGACTCCAACCATCGTCGCCAAGATAATGGCGAACCATCCCGGTTCCCGGCTTGCGCGTGTCGAGACCTTCGCGGGCGAAGCTGCGATCGACCAGCACCTCGGAAAAACGAATGTTCTGCGAGGAGAAAAGGCGCAACAGGAATTCATGCGGCCCATCGAAATCGGCCTGCGGAAAGCTGGGCGTGCCGAGTCCGTCCTGATTCGTCACCATGACCAACGCGTAACCCGCCGCGATGCAACGGCGCAATGCGGGAATCACGTCGGGCATCAAGCAAATCTTTTCGAGGCTATCGACCTGTTCGTCGCCCGGTTCCTCGATCAAACAACCGTCGCGGTCGACGAAGAGAATTTTTCGCGTCATGTTGCCTCCGCACGCGCGCCGAGAACATCCAGCAGCTGCGAGTTTTCCTGCGGCGTACCGATGCTAATGCGCAGGAATCCGTCGAGACCTGGATACGCCGACAAATTACGTACCACCATTCCAGCGACAAGCAATTGACGATACACGCGGGCTGAATCGTCGAACTGCACGGCGAGGAAATTGGCCTGTGAGCGTAGTACGCGACGCACGCCGGTAACTTGCGACAACGCCTCACTCACTCGCGCACGCTCACTGCGCGTAATCACGACGCGGCGACGCATCTGCTCCTGTCCCTCGTCGTCCAATGCGGCCAACGCAGCTACAACACACGGAGTCGGCAGCGGATATGGCGGCATGATGCGTCGCAGGAACTGCACAATATCTGGATGCGCCAGCAACACACCAATTCGCGCGCCGGCTAGCGCCCACGCTTTGGACAACGTACGCAGTACGCCGAGGTTTTCATACGCAGCCAGCACAGTGGATGCGCTGACCACATCGGAAAATTCGATGTAGGCTTCGTCAACGATGACAAGACAACGCCCCGCCAACATCGATGCCAGGCGCTCGATATCCGCCAACCGCAGCACATCGCCCGTTGGATTGTTCGGCGAACACAGGAACAGCAATTTTGTTGTTGCCGTGACGGTGTTCAGTACCGCGTCGACATCGACTACGAAGTCCGAAGTCAACGCGATCGACAACACCTGCGCGTCCTGGATTCCAGCGCATGCCGCGTACATGCCGAATGTGGGCGGGCACATCGCAACCGCATCGCGACCTGACCGGCAAAAACCGCGCACCAGCAAATCGATGGCCTCGTCGCTGCCGCGACCGACCAGAACCTGCTTCGAACTGACCCCGTAAATTTTAGCCAGACGCTCAATCAATTGCTGCGGCTGTGGATCAGGATAACGATTGAGTGCACGGCCGTCATCACCTGGCGGCGGCCATGGCGATTCATTCGCATTGAGCATGACCGCTGCTGCACCGGCTTCCATGCGCGCCGACGAATACGGCGTCAGCGAAAGCAACTCCGGGCGGGCCAGATCGAGGATGCTCATGCGGCGGACTCCTGCGCAGCAAGCCGCAACGTGACCGCACGCGCGTGCGCATGCAGGCCTTCAGCTTCGGCCAAGGTCACGGCACATGGGCCGATGCTACGCAGTCCGGCGGCGGACAATTCCTGCACCGTGATCTGCTTCTGGAAACTGGCGACGGACAAACCGCTCAGCGCGCGCGCATGGCCATAGGTCGGCAATACGTGGTTGGTGCCGCTACAGTAATCGCCGACTGATTCCGGCGACCACGCGCCGAGGAAAACCGAACCGGCATTGTCGATCGATGGTAGCAACCCGCGCGGATCGCACACATTGATGATCAAGTGTTCGGGAGCATAATCGTTGCTGATTTCCACCGCCTGCGCCAGCGACGCCACGCGAATCAGTCTACTGTTTGCCAACGCCTGACGCGCTATTGAAGCACGCGGCAAATCGCGCAACTGGCGTTCGATCTGATCGACCACCGCTACGATCAAGGCACCATCGTCACTGATCAGAAGCACTTGTGAATCTGGGCCGTGCTCGGCTTGCCCGAGCAAATCGGCCGCGACGAATGCCGGATTGGCCGACGCATCGGCAATCACCAGTACTTCGGAGGGTCCTGCCGGCATGTCGATTGCCGGCCCACCGGATTGCGCCGACACCTGACGTTTGGCTTCGGTAACCCAGGCATTGCCCGGTCCGAACAACTTGTCGCAAACCGGCACGCATTGCGTTCCACCCGCCATCGCCGCAATCGCCTGCGCACCGCCGAGTTTGAAAACGCGCGTCACACCGCACAAACGCGCGGCATACAACACTGCCGCGTCGACGCTGCCGTCCTTGCGCGGTGGCGTACACAGAATCGATTCGCGGCATCCGGCCAGACGTGTGGGAATGCCCAACATCAGTGCGGTGGACGGCAGCGGCGCACTGCCCGCGGGCACATACAATCCAACCCGAGCGATCGCGCGCAGCACGCGTTCACAGATAACGCCGGGTGCGGTCTCCACGCGCACGGCTTGCGTCATGCCGGCACGATGAAACATCTCGATACGCGCTGCGGCTTCGGCAATCGCCACCTTCAACGGCGCGGGCAACCCAGCTTCGGCGGCGATGAATTCCGCTTCCGAAACTTCGAAAGCATCCAGCGCAACGCCATCCAGGCGCTGCGTGATTTCGCGCAAAGCGACATCGCCACGCGCGCGCACGTCGGCGACAATTTCGGTAACCGTCGCTGCGCATTTCGCTCCGGACTGCAGATTCGGGCGCAGCAAACTCTCCGCGCGTTGTGCGGGCGTCAAGGCGTTCCAGTCGAGCACTTCGGCAATGGAATTGTCGCTGCAAGGCGCGTTTTCGACTACCGCACTAATACCTGAAGGACTCGTAATCGTGGACTTCCTCACAGCGGGCTTCATGACAGCATTTTCTCAACTGGCAACACCAGCATCGCGTGTGCACCGACACGGCGCATCGCTTCCAGATCCGCCCAGCCTATCTGCCCGCTGCATACCGCTTGCAGGGAAATCTGGTCGGGACTGCCCTCGATCGAGGTCACCAGCGGTCGCGGTTTGCCCGGCAACAAATCGGAAATGTCCGCCAGCGCCGCGCGCGGCGCCTGCAGCAAGATCAGCCGCGACTCACGCACATTCAGCACGCCATCGAGCCTTCGCAGCAACAGTTCAAGCAAATCGCCACGCTCATCAATGGGTGTCGTCGCAGCACCCGCAAGCACCGCTTCGCTGTTCATCACCGTGGCAACTTCGGCGAGCTGGTTTGCGACCAAGGTCGCACCACTGGAAACCAGATCGCAGATCAGATCCGCCGTTCCCAATCGCGGCGCTATTTCCACTGAGCCCGATAGCTCCACGATCCGCGCCTCGACCTGACTGCGCCGTAGCCAGTCGCCAAGCAGATTGGGATAGCTGGTGGCGATGCGCTGACCAGCCAATTGCCTTGCATCGCACCACGCAATCTCCTGCGGCAGCGCGATCGACAAACGACATCCGCCGAAGCCAAGCGCACGCAGTTCGCTGAACGGCGAATCGCCTGCGTGGCCAAGCGCATATTCCTGCAACACATTGCGCCCGACGATGGCCAGATCGCAGACGCCACCGGCGATCAATCCCGGCATGTCGTCATCGCGCACCAGCAACAGGTCGATCGGCATGCTTTCACCGAAGCAGAACAGCTTGTCGCGGCTCTGACGGAAATTGAGTCCGCAACGCGTGAGCAAATCACGCGCCGGATCGCCCAGCCGCCCGGATTTCTGCACGGCGATGCGCAGTCGTTCACGCGATGCGAGTTCGCTCATGGCTGGGGCCGTAGCGTGGTCGCTACCCGCGTTGTCGATTTCGACTTGCGCCGCCCCGATGCCGCTAACGCGTGATGGGCAACCGCAGCCTGATAGCCGCCATTACCTTGACTCAGAAACCGCGCAACCCGGCCGATGGTCGTAACGCTCACCGACGTTCGATCGTGGATTTCACGATAAGCCATGCCCTGCAGCAGGTACGGCACCACCCGCCAGCGATCGGACAAGGCTTCAAGTTCCGCTGGTGTGCACAGGTCGCGCATGAACGCGCGCATCTGGTCGATACGATCCAGCGAAAGCAAGGCGCGGCACAAACCATCTACCGGTTCTTGCGTCGAACTTTCTGGTTCCAGCGAGCGATGTTTCATAGAATAGTGTACTAGCGCGTTATTACATTGGTTGAGAGGATAGCAGGGCCAAGGTGGTGTGTAAACCATCCACGATCGAATGCCGCAACATGTCCGAGCGACGTGTGGCCCGCGGCAGGTGGAGGAAGAAGCTGGATCTAGGTCAACCGGCAGCGCGAACTGACTAGCCCTGCAAGTATCGTGCGCCAAGGCGAACAGCAGTGCGCTTAGCCGCGCAGAATGTTCCAGGGTAAATCTTGCAAGCCCTCTCCCCCAAGGGCTCTTGGGGACAAGGGTTGGGTGAGGCGGAAACGCTGCGTACTGTCCAAGCGTTGCAGCAATTCCGGGCGCTGCCCCTCACCCCAGCCCTCTCCTCCGGTAAAATCGGGGGAGAGGGAGTCAAGACAGTACTTCCAACGTGGCGCGCTGAAGACCGGCGTGAATTCCCCACTTGACCATTTGCGGCATTGGAACGGGCGTCGGCTAATTGGGTTGGCCCATCCAACCAAAGGTCATTTGACCAGCAAGGCCTTGGCCAACCCACCCTGGAACTTGCCGACGCCGCGCGCCAGATGCAGCAGGGCGAACAGCAGGACAATGCCAAGCACGAACAGGATCGGATCGGACAGTTGCCAAGGCACCAGCAAGGTGTTGTTGAACTGAATGTCAGTGGCCCAGTCAATGCGAAGGATTCCCAGCATCCAACCCAGGTGCGCAAGCGGCACGAGGGTGAACGACAACGAAAGCGCGATGCCGACCACCGCCGCCGTGAAATAGGCCATGCCTAGCGGCAGCATGAGCACGAAATACAGTAACGTCGACCAAGTGCGAGGATCGGTGAACATGGACCAAATACGTGTGCGCAGTGGCACGTTGCGCTCGGCAAACACGGGCCGGCGTGGCATGCGTTCACCCAGCATCACCTCGACGATTCGACCTTCGACGAGCGACAAAACGCGCGTCGTGCCAAAAAACATCACCGCGACAACGATGCCGAAAATAAGAATCGACAGACTCAGCGACAGCGACAACCCGACGATGGTCCAAGTGAAGTAGACGATGCCGGTGGCCAGCGATAGCAGCATGTAGAACAGTGCCGAATATGCGCGTGGATCGGCGCCCACCGCGAAGAATCGGCCGAGTGCGGTTCGGTGCGGCGGCACCGGCGGTGCCCGCAACGCCTGATGGACGATCTTTTCCTTGTCGACGTAAATCTCCGCGACTTCCACCGGCGCGCCATAACTGCCGACGATCTTCGCGAGCAATTCCGCTTCGGACATGCCGCGATTCTCGTGCATTTCGCCGCGCAGGTGCTCCTCAGCGTCGTACAACGCATCCTGGATAAGCGCCGGATCGGCACCGTGCAAAGCGATCCGCAATTGGTCGAGATATTCGGCGATGGTGCGTGGGGCGCTCATGTTCAATCCTCTGCATTCGTGCCGTCATCCGTGAAGGCGAAGATCAAGATGCGGGCATCGTGTCCGCACTATTCAACTAGAACCGAGTCAACGAAGTCGCGCGTGGCGATCCAGGTCATGCTCCACTCGCGCAAAACTTTTCGGCCCAACGGCGTGATGCGGTAGTAACGTCGCGGCGGCCCGGTAATGGATGGCTCAACCTCGCTGTCGAGCAAGCCGGCAGCGGCAAGATTGCGCAACACCGGATACAACGCGCTTTGCTTGCCACTGAGCGCGCCCTCGCCCGTCGCTTCGAGCCGTTTGACGATCTGGTAGCCATAAAGCGGCGCACGTGCACGCGCCAGGACGCCGAGCAACACTAGCGAAACGATGCCGGCAGAAAGCTCCTTGTGGAATTTGCGCAAATGGCTTTCGGTATCGTCCACGTTGTGATTGACCTTGCCGTAGAAGCAAGTCAACTATAGTGTTGAGTTAATACTAGTGAATGAGCCGAAAGTCATGCATGGCTTCGGCTGCGAATGCGCGACGGGCAAAAGATCGCGGGACTGCATTGAATACGCACGAATCATCGACCACTGCCGTTCGCTTTAGCGTAACGCCGAAGGCAACAAGTCCACGAGTATGTTTCGAATTCGCTACGCTGCGCTCAACGCGAACAGTCGTAAGTTGATGCGTGCTGGTTCAAGTGCAGGGTAAGCCAAACGCATAGCGCAAGGACCCGATGCGCGTCTCTTGCGGCGCCTCCTGCGCTGCGCCACTACCACTTCTCCCCTATCGCTCGCGATGGGGAGAGGGAAGGGATGAGGGGGCAGCGCTTGGTACTGCCGGAACGATATGGCAATTCTTCCCCCTCACCCAACCCTCTCCCCCAAACAGGCTTGGGGGCGAGGGCTTTCAACTATTCGCCGCCGCGCGTCGGCGAATGATCAGCCACCTTGACATGCCGCATTACAGATCAGGTTCGCTGGGCTTTTCAGCCCACTACTGGCTTGGGTCGCGATGGCTGTCATCAAACGCGTAACGCTCTTCGATGTCGCGGCGAATCTCGACGCAATCGGATATGGTCGACTTGCAACGCGCAGCGTAGGCCGCACGCACGTAGGCAAGGAACGAATTCTGGACGCCGCCTTTCAGGCTGGCATCCATGAGGCGCAGGCTGGTCTCTTGTTCGCCGGCATAATAAAGCCGCCCCTCCGCGGTCATGGTGATTTTCTCGTCGATGTCGAACGCCATGTAGTCCCTGCTGCGCACGACGATTGCGTTCTGAGCTGGTGCCATGACTCCGCCGCACGAAGGCACGACGAAAGTCGACAAACCCGAACCACGCGCATACGTGGCCGCATCGCTGCCGTCGGACACCAGCGTAAACGCAATCCCCAACGCCGGATCGTCAGACGATTTCGAATTCAGCAATGCCTTGGCAAATTTGCAATCATGGAGGCAATTTCCGCTGACTACATTCAATACCACGGCCTTGCCGTGCCACAGCTCGCGCGGCGCGACTGCCTTGAAGTCATCCAGGCAGCGCTGCGCGCGTTGCCGATGCGCCGCCAACGCCAGCACCACCCGGTTCGGACGATTCGTCGCCTCGGCGCGGTCGGCCTTGTCTCGTACCTCGGCCATTTCCCAAGGTGTCGGCTTGGGATGGATCAGTTCCAACCACTGCGGCGCGATCGCGGTCACGCCGAGCACGATCACGAGCGGCCATAATGCGAGGCGCAGCAAAAGCGCAAGCGCCGTCGGAATACGGCGTCGGGTGGTTGAAGACTCGGACATAGGCTGGCAACCGGGCTAGAAGCTGAAAAGATTCCGTGCAAAACAACTTGCAGTCGAGCTTTGCATCCTGCGCCGCGACGATCCGCTAATTGTTGAATCGTTGCAACCAGGCGTCGCCGTCACCCCGCAAGCTTTTGCGAAACCAATCGATTGTTACTGACGCCGGACTCTGCTGCTTTCGCCAATGACTTGACCCCAAACTCGTAAACGCGTTGAACACTCAAAGGCAAAACTCAAGACCTGCCCCACGCCTCTGACCCCACGCCTCTTTTCGACCCTAAACTCTTTGAAACTCATTGCGGTTTCTGTGCCGTCAAAGATCGTCCCACGGCGACGAACCGAGAGAGTTGGCTTCGACCGCGCCGATGTCACAACGAGTGGGGCCGGCGCTGGTCGAATCAGGGCGCACTGCGCCACGCTGATCAACGATTGGCATTTCGTTCGAATAGGTGCACGGAACCGCGTTGATTGCCGCGCTGCCCGGGCCCGGCATCAGCGTACGCGAGAATCCGCCGTTGTTGGCTAGTGCGCCGAGCTTGGGATCGCCCGCATAGTTCGGGCTAAGACCACAGCCGGCGCCGAGGGACGCACAGCCGCCCTGGATGATGCTGTAAGACAGATCGTTAACGCCAACGCCAGTCACAAACAATTCCGGGCCGCTGGGCGTCGCGATGTCACCCCACAGAATCGAATTGAGCAGCAGAACGTTTGCCCCCGCGTTGTAAATCGCAGGACCCAAGGCGGCGCTGTTGCCGTTGAAGGTGGCGTTGACCAATATCGGGCTGGTGACGGTGCTAGCCCTGGTGTAGATCGCACCACCGTTGGCGCTGGCGCTGTTGCCGTAGAACGTGACGTTGGTCAGCCTCGAACTGCTGCCACTACCGCTAGGGATATTGTTGTAAATCGCACCACCGTTGACGGCGCTGTTGCCGTTGAAGGTGACGTTGGTCAGCAGGGAACTGCTTGCGGTGGTACTGAGATCGTTGAATATCGCGCCACCATTGGAGGCGCTGCTGTTGCCGCTGAAGGTGACGTTGGTCAGCACCGGGCTGCTGGTGCCGGCCAGTTGGGCATTGACGTACAGCGCGCCGCCGAATTGGGTCGATCTGTTGCCGATGAAGGTGACGTTGGTAAGTGTCGGGCTGCTTAAACCACCGGACAAGGCCTCAAGCGCCATCGCACCGCCAAGGTACGCCCTGTTGCCACTGAACACGAGTCTCGCGAGCGTCGGGCTGCATTCGTTGCCCGCGCTGATGGCCACGCACTCCAGCGCGCCGCCCCCCACCGCAGGATTAGCGGTGTTGGCGTAGTCGCCACCGGTCAGGGTGAAGCCATCCAGCACGGTGCTCGCCGTGACCTGCACGCCTGCGGAGCCGGACATCACGACGATTTGGTGGGAGTTGCTGCCAACGATGTTGCTTGAGTCCGAATCGACGCCATTCGAGCCGGTGTCGTTGTTGTCGATGTCGCCGGACAGAATCGTCACATGCGTGGCCGGATCGCGCGCATCGCGACTGGTCTCGCCACCGGAAAAACCGCCGTAGATCGCCACGTTGGGCCCGACAACGAAGCTGGCATTTTGGTTGCCGGCCGCCTGCCTGTAGATGCCTTTGGCCACCCAGATCTCTGCGCAATTGGCACTGGTGGCCAGCGCCGAGTTCAGATCGGAGTACGCATTGGTCCACTAGGCACCCGTGTTGGCACCGGTGGCGGCACCGTTGACATAACAAACTGCCGCCGCAGCGGTCAATGCCCACGGCATGGTCAGCAACGCAATGCAGACGACCAACCAGCCTCGCCGTGCCTGTGGCGCAACCATACAGACACTCAGCGCTGCGTGCGCGCCGGCAAGTCGATCAACGTGCATCTCTATCTCCACTATCGAACCCTTGATCGGCGGCATTCTACACTACCGTTCCCGCGCATCTTCCGGCAAAACGCAAGTCCCTTCGCTCGGGGGACGAACGGGGTCGGTTCACTTCGAGAAGGTCGGTCTATAAGCTTGCAAAGGGCAAGACTTGACTCCGAAATGCCCTGACTCGCCCCAAAGGCAAAACTCAAGACCTGCCCCAAACTTGCTAGACCCCAGACTCGCTATCGCGCGATCGGTATATGCCAGCGACTCGTCTGTGGAAACACCCCAGTACGCTTTCGCCACGTCATTGAGAACGTAAACGCGCTCGCGCCCCGAAACCGTTTGAAGACGCGCCTGCAACGCAGCCAGCGATTCTGCCGCATTGGTGAACCCAGGGAGCAGCAAAACCAGTAGCAGGATGAGGCGAGCGATCATTCGGAAAGCATCGCTGAATCACCCTGCGAGCTTGTGCGAAACCAGTCGATTCAGACTTACGCCGGACTCCGCCGCTTGAGTGGCTAAATTTCGATGCAACTGCGGCGGGACTCGCACGACGAACCGCCCGCTGAATGCTTTGGTAGCCAACGGTTCGGGAACCGCTTCTCCACTTCGCTTCATATCCGCAACGCATCGACGCACGACCTTTCGAATTCCAGACAAAGCCTTTTCCGGCGACGCATCGAGCCAGCTCAGACTGGGGAATTCCGCACTGGTCGCCACGTACTCATGATCCTCTTCGCTCCAGGAAACGCGGTACGTGTATTGATCAAAACTATTCATGCTGTGACTCCAATCGATCGATCGCCGCTAGCACCTGCCGGACCTGATACGCCTTGGCCATGCCATTGGCTGACTGAATATTGACGCGCGGGTCGCCAATCCATGGGGTCTTGTAGATACGATGACTTGATCCACTTTGCCGGGCTTTGCCAAAGTACCGATCGCAAACTTTACACAAGTCGCCGAATCGGACTGCCTTCGGGTTTTGCCGCATCGCAACGACGACAGCTTCCAAGTTGCCCATGCTTAGGATAGTACTACTATTGGCATCATGAGGCTATATGTAAATCCGCCCGGAACACGCTCGGCATAGTCTTGATTCAAATAGCCTCAAGACTGACTTTCTAAGCAGTCGATCACAAGACCGGCGCGATGAATGTAGGCCGGCTCCGACTCGTAGAGTGCAATGATGGTAGACCTGCCCTTCTAGTCGTACGCTGCAATTCAAACGATTGTAAGTGAACCCGACCCCGTTCTTCCGT
>CAJDUT010000024.1_pt2 | contig 25835 bp, 24 predicted proteins | sample 7390981 | NCBI WGS metagenome assembly CAJDUT01 (sample SAMEA7055681, study PRJEB34461) | soil metagenome | biome: terrestrial ecosystem; feature: Peninsula; material: soil | place: Antarctica | collected 2016 | reverse complement strand
GGACAAGCTCGGCATCAAATACAACTACATCAGCACGCAAAACGTCGCGGGCGAAAAGAACCTGCGCGACAAGTACGATGTAATTCTGTTCGCACCCATCGGCATCGATGACTCGCAAATGATCGTCGATGGCTTGCCGATGTGGGGCAATCCATTGCCGTGGAAAACCACGAAACTCACGCCGAATATCGGCCACATCGATTCGACCGACGATATTCGCCCTGGGCTTGGCGAACAAGGCGTGGCAAACCTCAAGCGCTTTGTCGCCGCAGGCGGCCTGCCGAAGCGGTGGATGCGAACAATCTCATCACACACGGCTACGCCCTGCCGTTCGGCGTCTACAGCGCCAACGGCATGTCGTTCACTCTAAGCAATCTCGTCACGGGCGACGATCACCTGCCCAACGCAAAGGACTACAAACGCCCGACCGGCCGCGGCGGCCCGAATGACAGCGACGCTCCGGAAGGCCGTGCCAGCGCCGCCGCACCGGAACTACCGATCGCCAAACCGTGGCAGGCGCTGCCGTTGAATGCCGAACAGATGCGCAACAATCCGCTGGCGATTCCCGCCAACGAACGACCGCGCACCTTGGTGCGATTCGCCGAGGAAGACGATCTTCTAATTTCGGGCTTGCTGAAAGACGGCGGAGCGCTGGCCGAACATGCCGCCGTCGTCGATGCGCGATACGGCAAAGGCCATACGCTGCTGTTTGCGATCAATCCGATCTGGCGCGGAGAAACCATCGGCAGCTATGCGCTGGTGTTCAACGCCATCGTCAATTTCAACCGGCTCGATGCGCACGATTGAGCCACTGCCGGTCAGCAATTGAATCGGCAAGCTGAAGTTGGAAATGAACCTTGCTGAGTCGACCGAAGGTGATGAAAATTTTCCTTGCCCCGCAAGTGGGGGTTCATTTTGACTTCCCTTCCCCCGCAAGCGGGGGTTCATTTTGACTTCCCTTCCCCCGCAAGCGGGGGAAGATGCCGAAGGCGAAAGGGGGCGCCCTTGATCTTTGCAGGTCCAAAGCAAGAAGCGCTCCCATCAATCCTGCGGACAGCTTCCCCCGCTGCGCAGCGGAAGCGAATGCAAAATTCGTACTTCTTGAATAATCAACGGTTTTTGCCAGCGTGCACCGGGTGTAGAGTGGCGCTGAGCACCCCAACGCAAATGCAGCGTGGGGACTTCGCAGCAACAACATCCACCCGGATGCCAACCATGCCGACACCCGCCAACCTGTTCGCCTTGATCATCTTCGGCATGATCGGCCTTGCAGCATTTCTTTATGCCAAGAAAGTCGCCGCGTTGCGACCGGCGCTGATAGGCATGGCCTTGATGACCTACCCGTGGTTCGTGGATCGAACTTGGCTGCTTTACGTGATTGGTTGCGCGCTTTGTCTGGCGCTATACTTTTTCCGCGATTGAACGCAAGGGCAAACACAGCAAGGTGCAACCAATGGCGCAGACGCGTATCTCCTTCGATGCCATTCGCTATGCCTTCGACTTCGCCAACTCCGGCATGCCATCGGAAATCACGGCTTACTTGTGTCGCGAATCCGGCAAGACCTATATTCAAAATGAGTTTGGCGACGATATTGAAGAGGAGCCGATCCCCGACGACGTCGACGACTCCGAAAAATATCTGGTCATCCCCGATAAACACGACTTTGACCTCGGCAAGCGTCTGGTCATGCGTTTCGTGCACGAACACCTGCCCGACGACATCGACAAGGTCCACGAAATCTTCAGTCGCCGCGGAGCCTACGCACGCTTCAAGGATCTACTCGAACATCGCGACCAGTTGAAACACTGGTATGAGTACGAAGAGCAGGCGACTAACGAAGCCCTGCGTGAATGGTGCGCCGACAACAATCTGGCGCTGGAACAAGGTCAAGAGGATGCGGCGCAGCAACCTGTTCCATGACAGGTTGCTGAATTAGCAACGCACGAGTACGCGTTCAGTCACGCTCGAAACGACTGAAGTACGCTCGCGCCGCTTCGGCGCCCCCCGTCGAAGCCTGCGCCGGCGCTGCAGCCGGCACAACGATGACTTTTAGCTGATGTGCTTTCAACGTCGCATTTGTCTTCGACAAATCGGATTTTTCAAACGTATCGAATTGCTTGGCGACATCGTCGAGTTCTCGTTGCATCGTATCGATGCGGGCGAGTTGGTAGTCCGTCGGCTTGCCGTCATAGGACATGATTGCGCCGTACAGATCATCCATGTGTTCGCGCAGGCGTTGCTCTCCGGTGATCGCGCCGCCTTGTTTGGTGGCGACGAGCTTCTTGCGGATGTCGTCCGCTTTCGCGTTCATTGCCGCAAGTTGCTTGCGCATTGAGTCTTGCTCGCCAAGTGTCGCGGACATCGCATCGGCCTGCTCGCGGACAGCGTTGATCTTGTATACCAGATCACTCATCCGACCGAACAGCGCACCAACCCGCATCGCGGCATCGTATTGCGCCTGGCGATCGGCAATTGAATAGGTGGCGCGACGATCCAGACCGACGTCGACCTTTGTCTCATACACGTTCTTGCCCTTGGTCATGCGCACCGTGTACGTGCCTGGCGGCACTCGCGGTCCTTGCGTGGAATTGAACGCAACCTGTGCCGCCGGCGGCACGCGCGGTGGTTTAGCCGTCATCGACCAGTACGCGTGATTGATGCCACGTCGAACGCTGGCTGGAATCGTGTCGATGACCTCACCCTTCGCGTCGAGCACATCGATTTTGAGTTTGCCGAACAGATGCCGGGATTTCTGGTAGTAAACGATATCGGCGCCGTCGTGCGGATTCGGACCGGTGAAGCTGGCGTCGCCGGCTATCCAACCACCGAATGCGTTGATTCGCTGCTGGATCGGCTTGGCCGGCAGGAACACCGCTTCGCTATTCAGCGTCGTTGCGTCCAACGCACGCAACGGGGTGATGTCGTCGATAACCCAGATACCGCGGCCATGCGTCGCCAGCACCATCGATGCATCGCGCTTCTGGAATGCGATATCGCGCACGGCGACGGCGGGAAAATCACCGCCCTTGAATTGCGCCCAATGATCGCCGCTGTCGATCGAAATCCAAAGACCGAACTCGGTGCCTGCATAAAGCAGGCTGGGTTTGACCGCGTCCTGCTTGATGACGTGAACGTATCCGTTCAAGCCCTTGCTTTCCGTCGGCGTGACTAACGCTTGCCACGACTGGCCGTAGTCGCTCGTCTTGTAGATGTACGGCGACATGTCGCCAAAACTATGCCGATTGAAAGCGACGAACGCAGTGCCGGCATCGAAGCTGCTGGCATGAATCCACGATACCCATTCGCCTTTCGGCAATCCCTTGATGTTCTTGACTACATTGGTCCAGTGCTTGCCGTCGTCGCGCGTGATCTGCACATTGCCGTCATCGGTACCGACCCAGATCAGGCCGGATTGCTTCGGCGATTCGGCAATGGCGAAAATCGTCGTGTAGGCTTCGGCTGCCGAGTTGTCGACGGTCACGCCGCCGGATTCTTCCTGTTTCTGTTTCTCCGGATCGTTGGTCGTCAGATCTGGAGAAATGCGATCCCAACTCTGACCGTGATCGCGTGACCGGAACAGGAATTGCGCACCGATGTAAATCGTGCCGTTTTCGTTCGGTGAAGTAACCAGCGGCGTATTCCAGTTCCAGCGCAGCTTCTCGTCATAGCCCGCGACCGGCTGGATCAGGCGGCTTTCGTGGGTGTGCTTGTTGACCCGCGTTACGTAGCCGCCCTGAGTTTCGGCATACAGATAATTCGGATCGGCCGGGTCGGAAAACATCCAGAAGCCATCGCCGCCACACATGTTTTCCCATTGCGCGTTGCCGATGCCACCAGGATAGGCGCTGTCGCCGACCCAGCAGGCGTTGTCCTGCAAGCCGCCGTAAACGTGGAACGGATCGGCGTCATCGACGCTGACGTGATAGAACTGCGAGACCGGCAAATTGTTCTGCTTCCACCATTTGTTGCCGCCGTCGTAGCTCTGCCACAAGCCGCCATCGTCGCCAACGAAAACGTGTTTGGTATCGGTCGGATCAATCCACACGACGTGCGAGTCGCCATGCGAGCCGCCGCCGGTTGGCGAAAAACTCTTGCCACCATCCAGGCTTTGGATAAGCACCAGATCCGGCTTGAACAGGCGTTCCGGATTGTGCGGATCGACGATCAGGTTGGCGAAATAAAACGGGCGCCACACCATCAGCTGACTCTTGTCGCGCTTGCTCCAGGTGTTGCCGCCGTCGTCGGAACGGTACAGCGCCGAATCGGTGGACTCGACCAGCGCGTAGACCACGCTCGATTTCGACGGCGCGATCGCCACTGCAATGCGCCCGTACGGTTTAGCCGGGAAACCCTTGTTCGACACAGGCGTAATTTGGGTCCATGTTTTGCCTCCGTCGGCCGAACGATACAGGCCGCTATCGGATTTCGCAGTCGGCGACGCACCGCCGGAACGAAACGTCCAGCCTTTGCGACGGAAGTCCCACATGCCGGCAAAAATCACGTTCGGATCTTGCGCATCCATGCTGATCGACGAACAACCGGTCGACAGATTGCCGCCCTTGAGAATCAGACTCCAATGTTTGCCGCCATCCGTGGTTTTGTACAAACCGCGATCGGCCGAATCGCTCCAGAGTTTTCCGGGCACGCAGGCAAACACCGTGTTGCCGTCTTTCGGATCGACCACGACTTTCACGATGCGCTCGGAATTCGGCAACCCCATGTTCGTCCAGGTATCGCCGCCGTCAGTCGATTTGTAGATGCCGTCGCCGATGGAAACCGTATTGCGCGTCCACCCTTCGCCAGTGCCGACCCACACCGTTTTGGGGTTGGTCGGGTCAATCGCAATTGCCCCGATCGACTGCACCGGCTGCTTGTCGAATACCGGTTTGAACGTGGTACCGCTATCGGTGGACTTCCACACGCCGCCGGAAGCCGCGCCAACGTAAACCAGGGTCTTGCCGTCTTTTTGCGCAGCTGCATCGAGCGCGGCGATGCGTCCACTCATCGCGGCCGAGCCGATATTGCGAATACCCAGGCCTGAGATGGCACCAGAATCAAAATGCGGCATGCCTGCGGGGTTCGGCTCAGCGGCGCTTGCGCTTGCAAAACATCCGCAGCAGGCGAAAGCCAAGGCGGACATCAACAGATAATGATTTTTGTTGTTCATGATGTACGTCCTCGACTTCATTGGGCCGACTTGGGCGTTGACGGGAATGAGAACAACCCTGCGTCGAGCGGCACGTTGGCTTCGCCGTGATCGATGCTGATTTGCTGCTCGCCGCCACCATCCTTGCTGTGCGTGGCTATCGAGAACGGAAAATACACGCCGGCGACCTGCTCGTAATCGCCGAAGTCGGTGATGTCTTCGCTTTGCGTGCCGCGCACCTCACGCTGGGCGACGGCGCGGATTTCCAGATAGTGGTCCGGATCAAGATAGACGTATGCGACATCGCCATTCTTCAGCGTCACCTTGAGCTTGTAGGCGTTTGTACCATCGACGTCTTCGGTGCCCAGGTATTCGATCTGACTGCCTTTGGCGCGATAGTCGATCAACAGGCCGCTGATGCTGGCCTGATCGGCCAGACCCTTGGCATCGTCGGGCGACTGGCGCTCGGGATCGCGACGACCTTGGAACGGGGAAATCTGCCAGGCTTCGTTGCCGTCCCATGCCTGGATCTGGGTCAGTCCCTGCACAGTCGACTCGGTGCGAACAGAATTTGGCGCTTTCTGATACTGCACAAAATCAAGATTGATCGAACCAAAACCGCCGCTGAAACGCAGCTTGCCTTCGAGTTTCAAGGTCTTGATCGCCTCGATCTTGTCAAGACCGCCGCGTGCGGCCGCATTCTTCGCGACCAGTTCATCCACGCCAATCGCGTGCACGCTGCCGGCGACCGCCAACAAACCTGCGAATAACAGCACCGCATCAATACGCATGAGCAGACCCCAAATCAACCATCCACGCCCCGGGATGTACGCCGATGAGCTTACTCGAATGCGCGATGTAATCGATAGGACAAAAGTCACGCCCGGGCGAATCAATCAACATATTGTTTCGGTTCGACGAACCGCTATTTGCGCAATGGTTTACACTGCCGGGGACGCAGCCCCTCGGCTGGAATTGCCGGAGGATGGGGTATGCGTAGGGGGATCCATCCGAATGACCAGAACCGGGTACATTTTTCGCCAGTGCTTTGCAGCAGCCGGCCTGGTTTTTCTTTGCGCGGCACACGCTGAGGTGCCGCTGCGTACGCAAGCCCAGAGCCAGCGCGCGCAGGCCGTCGCAACGATGCAGCGTTTTGCCGAGGTTTTGGATCGCGGCTATTCATGGCTGGTTCCGTTCGTCGACTCGGCCTTGCCCAAGGCGGCCCGGTTCAGTGTCGAGCATGGCTTTGCATTGGTCGACACCGCGCTGACTGCATATGCACGCGCCGACGTTCACGACGCGCTGGCACAAGAGTTGGCTCTCGATTTGGGCGACACGCCGGCGGCTGCCAAGGCGATTGTCGCACGTGCCGAAAACGCACTCACAGTTGGCAACTACGCCCAATGCGAACGTCTCGCGCAAGCGCTCTCGAGCCTGGCACAAGCCAGCGGCAGCTCGCGGTTGCGCATGCAATCGGAGGTCTATCGCGGGGTACTCGCCAGGCGCTACGGCAACCTCGATGGCGCGATCGAACATCAGCACAACGCACTCGAATTGGCCGATACGCTGGGCGACGAATCCATCCGTTCCCGCACGCTGGCCCACCTGGGCACGATCTATCGCGATCGCGGCGATTTCGCCCAAGCGCTGGATTACCAGACCCAGGCGCTCGTCATCGCCGAAAAAATCGATGACCGCACCGAATTGGTTTATCGCAATCTTGCCTTGCTCTACAACGAACTTGGCGACGATGCCACCAGCAAGAGCTATTTCGAGAAAGCCATCAAGGCCGCGATTCGACACGGCGATCCGAGCCATTACGCCTCGGCCTACGGAAGCTACTCGAACCTGCTTAACGACACCGGCGACTTCGCGGGCGCTCTGAATGCGGCACGCGAAACCTTGTCGTTGGATCACGTACTCGACGATCGCCCCGCAATCGCCTTCGAAGAACTGGAAATCGGTCGTGCGCTCACCGGCCTGAAGCGGCTAGATGAAGCGCGCACGAGCCTTGAAAGCGCCTTGGCCAATGGCCGCGAGCTCATGCAGCACGAAATCGTCGCGCGCAGTCAGCTGGCACTGGCCGACGTCGCCTTGCTGCGTGGTGACCGCAGTCAGGCCGCGATCTTGCTCGAAGCGGCATTGAGTCGATTGAACACAACACGGCTCAAGCCGCAACTTGCATACGCGTACGCCCTGCGCGAACAACTCGCCAGTGCCAATGGCGACACCGTCACTGCACTGCAATACGCGCACAAATATGGTGAATTGCGCGAAGAATTGCTCGGCACAACCGCTAGCCGCCGCCTTGCTGCACTGGCAGTACGCCACGCGCGTGCTGAAGCGGCACAGAAACTTGCTCTCGCCAACGAAGACAACGCACTACAGGCGGTGCGAATCCAACAACAACGGCTACAACGCAAATTCGGGGTTGCGATCATTGCCGGGTTGATCCTGCTACTCGGCGTCGTGATGTGGCGCTGGCTGGACATGGGACGTCTCAATCGTGCGCTGAACACACGCAACGCCAAAATTGAGGACCAGCGGCGTGCGTTGACCGATGCCAATGCTCGGCTGGAACGCCAATCCGACGAACTGTATCGGGCAGCCATCACCGATTCGCTAACCGGCACTTTCAATCGTGGATACCTGTTGCGCGATCTGGATCGGCGCATCGATGAATGCAAACGCGAGGGCCGCGATCTCGCCCTGCTGATGATCGACTTCGATCACTTCAAGCGTATCAACGACACCCGCGGTCATATTTTCGGCGACCGCATCCTGGTCGCCGGCGTGCAGACGATCCGGCAATGGCTCGAACCCGGCGCGATCTTCGGGCGCTTCGGCGGCGAGGAATTCCTCATCGTTGTGCCAAATCAGGATGTCGTGAGCGTCAGTGCACTGGCCGACCGCCTGCGCATTCGCGTCGCTGAAGACCTGGCCAAATTTGCGGCCGAATCGCGATCCTTCGCCACCATCAGCATCGGCATCGCCATGCTCTCTCAAATTCCCGCGCCAGCGCGCCTGGAAGATCTTATCGACGCCGCCGACAAGGCCGTCTATGCCGCAAAAAAAGCAGGTCGCGATCGCGTTACTCTGTACGCAGCATAGCTACCACTTCGGCTCGCGTAGCGGGATTGCGCAATCGCAATTTTGCTCACCATGGGTGATCAAAACGCCCCAAACGCAAACCAACTACTGGGCCGATCCTGATGGCTACAGGTTCGGAAGAGTTGAACGAACTCGTCACTGAAAACCGCCTTCCCAGCGTTTCCTGATTTGGCGTAATCCTCATTCCGTCATTCCCGCGAAAGCAAAAATGACGAGAAAAGATGGCTGCGTCGTCTGCGACGTACTCAGGTTCGGCCTTATTGGGAACCGCCAATACAGGCATCAGCTTGGCAAACAGGGAGAAGGCCATCGGGATCACAGACAAAGGGCCGCAACGCGAAAACGCTGCAGCCCTTGTCGTAGATGGCTCCCCGAGACGGGTTCGAACCGCCGACCCAGTGATTAACAGTCACTTGCTCTACCGCTGAGCTATCGGGGAATGGATAATCCAGCCGCGCATTTTCCGTGATATGGCTGTTGCGAGTCAAGCATAAATGGGATGGATTGCAGCAATTTCAGAGCGCGGCGCAAGCCGCTGCTGCCTGGCTGGCGCTGGCGATGCCGTCACGCACCCGCCCGGCGTTGTTGATGACGATGGTGCGGGCATCGCCAGCGCCACGTCGATCGCACAACGTGAGCGTGAGATTGCTGCCGGTGGCACTTCCATCGTAACGGTAGGTGACATGCCGCCGACCGCTGGTGCTGGCAATCGCAATGCCGGTTTGTGCCTGCGCAACATTGAGCAATGCTTCGTCAGGATCGCGAACGGTATTGCCGTTGCTATCCTGGAACACGATCCAGCCTTGCTGCCACAAAACACTCCTGTCGCAGTGGCTTTGATCGGTACTTGGACAAACCACGACATCGCCTTGCCGGGAGACCGCTTCGCTACGGGCCAGATTCAACGCGGCGACCAGCGCATTGTGCGCGCTGCACGTTCTCGACGACTGCATCAACTGACTCATGCTCGGCATCGCCACGGCACACAGGATCGCGGCGATCGCAATAGTGAACATCAATTCGACGAGGGTGAATCCGTGTTGCAGGCTTGCATGGACGTTGCGCATGACCGGCTCCTGATTGACGCGATCATGCTAGGTGCTCGCGCGTTCTTGCAGGATCGGCAATGGGCTGGAATGTCTGTAGGAATACATCGACAGTCAACGTCAGCGCATGTCACGCGACCCTGACTTGACGGAAAAGTTATAATCCTCGGTTCGATCTGCGGAACCGCAATGTCTGACCGCTTTCAACTCGTCTCACCCTACAAACCCGCTGGCGATCAGCCGGATGCAATCCGGCGCCTGATTGAAGGCTTTCAATCCGGCCTTGCGCATCAAACCCTGCTTGGGGTGACGGGCTCCGGCAAGACGTTCACGATCGCCAACGTAATCGAAGCAGTACAGCGCCCGACCCTGGTGCTGGCGCCAAACAAGACACTGGCCGCGCAGCTCTATGGTGAGTTCAAGGAATTCTTCCCGCACAACGCGGTGGAATACTTCGTCAGCTATTACGACTATTACCAGCCGGAAGCCTATCTTCCGTCGTCGGACACCTTCATCGAAAAGGATTCGTCGATCAACGAGCACATCGAGCAAATGCGCCTGTCGGCGACCAAGGCATTGATCGAACGTCCGGACGCAATCATCGTTTCCACGGTTTCCGCAATTTATGGCTTGGGCGATCCCGGCGAATATCATCGAATGGTGCTGCATCTGGTGCGCGGCGATAAGCTCGATCAGCGCGAATTGTTGCGCCGCTTGGTGGAACTGCAATACGAGCGCGGCGATTACGAACTACATCGTGCCAGCTACCGCGTGCGCGGCGAAGTCATCGATGTATTTCCGGCGGAAAGCGAAATCGAGGCGGTGCGCATTGAATTGTTCGACGGGCAGATCGAGAACCTGGCGTTGTTTGACCCGCTGACGGGTCAAGTAATCCGGCGCATTCCGCGCTACACGATCTATCCCGGATCGCATTACGTGACGACACGCCGCACCGTGCTTGAAGCCGTCGAGGCGATCAAGGTCGAGTTGAAACAACGCCTGGAACAGCTGTATCAGTCGAACAAACTGGTCGAAGCACAACGCCTGCAACAACGCACCCAGTTCGATATCGAGATGATGGCCGAGATCGGCTATTGCCAGGGCATTGAAAACTATTCGCGCCACCTGACCGGCCACGCGCCGGGCGAACCGCCGCCGTGCCTGTTCGATTACCTGCCGGCTGATGCGTTGCTGGTCGTGGACGAATCGCATGTGACGATCCCTCAACTGGGCGGCATGTACAAAGGCGATCGATCGCGCAAGGAAACACTAGTCGAGTTCGGCTTTCGCCTGCCATCGGCACTGGACAACCGACCGTTGAAGTTCGAGGAATGGGAGCGCCGCGCACCGCGTGCGATTTTTGTGTCGGCTACGCCGGGCAAATACGAAATGGCCCATACCCAAGGCAACATCGTCGAATTGGTCGTGCGTCCGACCGGGCTGGTCGATCCGGAAATCGAAGTGCGTCCGGTACGCACCCAGGTCGATGACCTGCTAGCGGAAGCCAACGCGCGCGTAGCCATGGGCGACCGCGTGCTGGTCACGACGCTGACAAAGCGCATGGCCGAGAACCTGACCGATTACCTGTCCGAGCATGGCGTGCGGGTGCGCTATTTGCACTCGGATATTGAAACCGTGGAGCGCGTCGAAATTATTCGCGATCTGCGCCTTGGAAAATTCGACGTATTGGTTGGAATCAATCTTCTACGCGAAGGCCTGGACATGCCGGAAGTATCGCTGGTGACGATTCTGGATGCCGACAAGGAAGGCTTCCTGCGTTCTGCCGGCTCACTCATTCAGACCATCGGCCGTGCCGCGCGCAATTTACGCGGCAAAGCCATTCTGTATGCAGACCGCATCACCAATTCCATGCGCATCGCGATTGACGAAACCGACCGGCGCCGGGCCAAGCAGGTTGAATACAACACCCTTCACGGCATCACGCCAAAATCGATTATCAAGAAGGTCTCTGACATCATGGAAGGTGCGCGCTCGGACGCGGCAGCCGATCGCGCCGGGCGCGGCAAAAGTGCTGTAGGCCGTCACCGCATCGGCGAACCGGAAACCGATTACGCGGCATTGTCACCGCAGCGACTTGCCGCCGAGATGAAAAAGATCGAAGCGCAAATGTACAAGCATGCGCAGAATCTGGAATTTGAAGATGCGGCGCGATTGCGCGACCAGCTGCATCGCATGCGCCAGCAGGGCTTGATGAGTTAGCCGCCTGTCGAAAAACTGAGCCAGCACGATGGCAGAGCAGTTTTTACCACGAAGAACACGAAGGCAAAACATCCAATCGATCTTCCGTTATGTCTTTGGTGTCCTTGGTGTTGAATTGGCTATTACTTGGTCAGCTGTATCACGAGGCCACGCGATATCAGCACATCGACCAGCGCGCGCGTGTACGCGGGCTTGTCGCGGTAGTCCAGATGCGAATCGTCCGGCTCCTTGAATGCGCTTAGTTGTGGAATCACTGCCGCGTCGACAACGGGTGCCGGCACGGTTGCGGTGAAGCGATCCCAGTATTGCGCAGGCGGATACATAATCGCTTCAGCCTTCGGCAATATGCCCGAGGTTGGCGAACGATAGAAGATCACCTCCCCGCCACGTGCCTGGATGCGCTGCGCCCACGCATAAACCGGGGCAAGTCCCGCAAACCATCTATCCGGCGTGGCCACCGCGTGCGGCACCTGACCCTTGGTCACCAGTTCGTCGAAGTGGCGTCGCGCCGCAGCGACGTCGGTCTGCGTGTAGTCGATGTCGCCGCTACGGTCGGCGAAAAAACGCACGTAATCCGGCCGCGGCGGCGCACGCCCGGCAATCAGGCGCAGCACCGTCTCGACGACACCAAGTTGCGGGTCGGCTACGACAGCGTGTTTCTGCCAAAGCGTCAATAGCAAGCGATGCAGGTGCCAGCTTGGCGACCATTGCTTATGGTAATAATCGACCAGCGGTTGCTGCATGTCGCGATAGGTTTCGGCCAGACCATTGCTTTCGATGTCGCAAATCACTACGCCGCGGAAATCGGCATCGTCGGCCAGATCACGCAACACAGCCAGCGGATAATGCGCATTCTGCGCCAGCATCACAGGTTGGTAATTCGGCAGCAGTTTTGCCAACAATTTCGTGTCGATGCCGAACTCGATGCGCGATGCGCCGAGCAATACCAAAGGAGTTTTGTTCGTGGAATACACGCGATCGCGCTGGATCGACCACAGTTGCGACGAATCGCGGATGTTGGGCTGATAGCCCAAGGCGCGCCAATGAAATTCCACCACGACGACGATTGCCACCGCAATCAGCACCGCCAGTGGCCAAACCCAGCGCCAGCGCTGCCGCGTCATTGATTCAGAACTGGAAGTAGATGAATGCATGATTGTCGCCTGGCGATAGTACGATCATCGCCAGCAAAACGCCCAGCACCAGACCGAGTAACGGCGCGGGAAGCTTCACGCAGATCTGTCGCAAATTACGCTCACGCATCAGCCAATGCACGGCCACGACCGCAAAGAACACAACCAGCGCGAGTTTCTGCGCCGCATCCAGTGCCCACGTCGAAGTCAACGCGAACAGGTCTCTGTAAACACCAATACCAGAGGAAAAATCCGGCGCTCGGAACCACACCCAAGCCAGCGCCACCAACAACAGCGTAAGCAGACCATAAGCAAAACGCAGCACGCCTGGGGCCTTCCAGTCCTTCGGCCACAAGTGTTCTCGCACACCGCGTTCGACGGCCAGGTATAGCCCGTGCAAACCGCCCCAGGCCACGAACGTCCACGCCGCGCCATGCCAGAGTCCACCGATCAGCATCGTCAGCATCAAATTGCGATACGTGCGCGCCTCGCCACGGCGATTGCCGCCCATCGAGATATACAAATAGTCGCGCAACCAGGTCGACAGCGAGATATGCCAGCGCCGCCAGAAATCGGAAAACCCGACTGCGGCGTACGGATAACGAAAGTTGATCGGCAAGTCGAACCCCAGCGCCAATGCAGCACCGATCGCGCAGGTCGAATAGCCGGCGAAATCGCAGAATATCTGCCCACTGAATGCAAGCACTCCGCCCCACGCCGCGCCCGGCCCTGCGCCAGCGACGGAGGTGAAAAATGCATCGGCCACGGGTGCGAAAACAGAGTCGGCGAGCACGCTCTTCTCGAACAATCCGAGCACCAGCAAGCTCAACCCAAGACCCAACCCCGCACCTGTCGTGCTACGTGGCGTTTCAATCTGCTCGCGCATTTGTGTGAACCGGGTGATCGGCCCGGCAACCAGTTGCGGGAAAAATCCGACGTATAACGCGTAGTCGCGCCAGCTCGTCGTGGGTTTGAGTTTGCGCCGATAAATGTCCAGGCAATACGACAACGAGTGAAACGTGTAGAACGAAATACCGATCGGCAAAACGATGTCGAATTTTGCCGGCACGTAATGCGCACCCGTCAAGGCCAGCAAGTCAGCGAAGTTGTCGAGCAGGAAGCGGTTGTATTTGAAGAACCCGAGGACACCGAGATTGACCAGCAGCGTGAGCACGACCCAGTGCTTGCGCGATCGTGGCGACTGCGCAGCATCAATGCGCTGCGCTACCCACCAATCCAGCGTGCTCGATCCGAGCAGTAACAGCAGAAATGGCGGGTTCCACGCCGCATAGAAAACATAACTGGCAGCCAACAGCCACCACTTGCGCGGCGACCAGCCACGCAGCAGGTTGTAGCCGGCCAGCACAATGGCGAAGAAGACGATGAAGGTGAACGAATCGAATTGCATGCGTGGCCTGTGATTACGGCACGCGCACGCGCGTTGCCAGGTTTTCGTTCAAAAAGTCCATTGGGCTGCCGAACATACCCTGCGCGGACACGTTCGCGGCCCCGTCCCAAGGTCGCCGCAACACCATGTGTTCAATACCCGTCCAGTCGATACGGCTGTCAATTATGCGCGAGGCCATCGCGCTCAGCAAAATATCGCGAGCGACCCCATCCATCCAACGGCCTTGAGCGATCGCCTAGCCCGCAAAAATGACTCAGTGTTGCAGCAAGCCACGCGCCGCCAGCGCATCGACCAGCGCACGGGTATAAGCCGCCTTCTGGTGATAGTCCACATGCGAGCCGTCGCCCAAGTGCAAAGTCGCGAAATACGCGTCATCGGTCGCATAGAACGTTGGCGACTTCACTGCTGCGGCGAGTTGATCCCAGTATTTTGCCCGGGGGAAGGCTTCGTCCTCCGCTGCCAGCAGCGCGCCACTGGTTGGCGTACGCAAGAAAATCACTTCTCCGCCGCGACTGCGGATTGTGTCGCACCATTGCCGCACCCGCTGTAATTCCGCCAGCCAGGTAGTGGGCAACTTTGGCGGATGTTCACTCAAGTCTTCACGAAAGCCCGTAGCAAAGCCACGCATCAATGCTGCCCCATCGGCCTGACTGAAATCGATATCGCCACTTCGATCGGTGTGGAAGCGCAGCGGGGTTCGCCATGGCGGCGGGCCATTGGCCAGCCAACGCAGTGCCGCGGCAACGATACTGAACTGTGGCGAGCCGCTGATCGCCACGCGCTGCCAGTCCGATAGAAGCAAGCGGTGCAGATGCCAACTCGGCGACCATTGATGGTGGTAATAGTCGACAAACGGCTGTTGTGCCGCGTCGTAGTAATCGGACAATCCACGCGCGTCGATATCGCAAAGTACAACGCCACGAAATGCTTCGTCGCGAGCAAGATCGCGAAGCGCCGCAAGGGGATAATGGCCGTTATACGCGAGCATCACTGGCCGGTAGTCGGGCAAAAGTTGATCCAGCCGCTTCATGTCGATCGAATATTCGATATGCGATGCACCGAGCAACACCAACGGTGTGCTTGTCGTCGTATAAACCCGATCGCGCTGGATCGACCATAACTGCGCTGAATCGCGTAGGTGCGGTTTGTAGCCCAAGTCACGCCAATGCCACTCCGCGGCGCAAACGATGACAACCGCAATCAAGGCACAGAGCATCCAGACGGAGAACCAGCTCTGCGCTTTCGATTGCACGGAATTGCAATTGGGTGAATCCATAATTCCCGACGCGACACGCTCCGTCAATTGCCACCAGGCAATGCCGTTGACTGGATCGAAATCCCAAGGCTACAGATGGCCTCAGACAAAACGATTCTACATCCGCGCATTATCGGCGAGATGACGCGATGGGGCAAAGCACGCATCTGGCAAACTGGCCGATTCGGCTTGCTATTTGTATCAACCGTGCAGAATGGCTATGGCGCTTGCCGCTTGAGCAATCCCCGTGCGGCAAACAATTCCACCCGTTCCAACGCAATATGATCCCCGGGATCGCTGCCGTAGTAGGCCTCCACGATCATGCCTTGTTCGTCGATCAGGAAATCCGCCGGTAGTAAATTGTTCGTGTTGAGCCCGGCGAGCCCGACCATGCGTATACCCTTGAGCAGGGTCGGAACGCGCGTCACGATGCCTTTGAGCTTGCGCCAGAACGAGCGTTCGATACGGTAGCTGGCATGAGCGCTGGATGTGGGGTCGGCAACGACCGGGAATGGCCGTGGTTGCCGCGCCACAAAGCGCTTCACTTTTTCAGGAGTGGACGTGAAGACAGCGACAATATCCACGCCCAGCCGAGACAGGTTTTCGCTGTAGTTGGTCAATTCGTAGACGCGGAAATTGCAGAACGGACAGGCGGCATCGCGAAAGAAGCACAGCAGGGTACGCCGTTGCCCGGTACCGATGGCCACGGGTTTGTTATAGATGTCGATCAGGTCCAGCTTTGGCGCGCTAGTTTGAGCCATCAGCCGCATGTCACACCTCGCTTTCAGTCGGCACCCAGACGGTGCCCATAAACCAGTTTTCCGCCGAGCCACCCGGCGACACCAAGACAGGCGAACCCCATCACGCTGGACGCGATGGCGACGAGTCCTGGCTCGTGCAACGTCATTGCCTGCACGCGCAATAGCAGGCTGACCGCATACAGCGAAAATGCAGCCATCACCCAGCCCATGTGGCGATTGACGTCCTTGATCGCCGGGCTGTCACCGGGGATACGTACAAATTCCACAAAGCCGGCAATCATGGCGGGAATCGCACCGGCCAATCCAATGGTCATCAGCACACCCGCCAACCACCACGCGAGTTGGCCGAAATACAAACTGGCCAGATCCGACGCCGTGGCAAGGGACCAGCAGGCAATTGGAAAATGCACCAGTGCGGGATGCAGAGGATGGCGCATGCGTGCGTTACTCAATAAAGCAGCAAGCTGAGCAAGGTAAGGAATCCGACCACCGCTACGCCAGCGTGCCCAATAACGAGGCCTTTGGCCGGAATCCTTTTGCGCATGTGAAACGACGCGAGGAAAAATCCACCCAACGCAGCGACCACCAGCAAGGCCAACGCGGCGGTCAGGCGACTGCCAGTCGAACCCTGCAGGAACATGACGATCAACACGATCAGGCCGGCAGCGCCGAGTAGCGCATGCAATAGCGACAATGCCCATGGCGCGAATTTGTCGCGCAGTACGCTTGACGCCAGGACCAGGCCGCCGATGGCGCCGATAGCGAACAGCACGATTGCGTAAGTGAGCATTTCGGATTCTCCAGTTGTGGGGATAGTCGTATGAAAGTCGGTTGTGCGGGACTAGTCGTCCGTGCGGCCCATGGAACTCGGCGGCGGCAAGTCCGCCAGCTTTTGCATTACGGCGTCCGTCATGCGTGCGCAGCGCGCGCCAAGGAAGGCAAAGGCATCGCCCAGGCTGGCGCGCACGGAATCTTGAAGCGCAACGCGCAATTGCCTCCGCGCCCGATGCAGGCGGGTTTTGACTGTTTCTGCACGAATGCCAAGCGTGGCTGCGGTTTCCTCGGTCGAGCACTCTTCGATTTCGCGCAGGATGAAGACCAGGCGAAACGATTCCGGCAACGCGGCAACGGCTTGCTCAAGAAGTTGGCGCACCTGCGCACGGGAAACCGTCGCCGCGGGATCTTCGCTGCCGTATTTGGCGGGAAACTGAATCACGTTGCCTCCTCCACTCGCAGCAATATCCAGTTGCTCGACATCAACCGTTGACTTGCGCTCGCGTAGGCGGCCATAGGCTTCGTTGAGTACGATTCGGGTCATCCACGTCAGCACGCTGGAATCGCCACGGAAGGTGGCAAGTTTTTCGTAGGCGTGCAAATACGACGCCTGCACGACGTCCTCGGCCTCGGCATCGTCGTTGAGCACGCCGCGAGCGATACGAAACAGGCGCTGGTTGCTACGCCGCATGAGGTGACGGAAAGCGTCACGAAATCCATGCAACACCCGATCGACGAGCTCGTTGTCGGTCAGCGTTGCGTAATCGGGATCTGGCGATGTGTCGTGGACGTACATAATTGTTCCCTCCTGCAACCCATCCGATGCAGCAAGGCCAACAAGGTTCCCGATTGCGCAAAATTAGTTGGAAACCGCACGCGTGTGCTGCTTCACACTATACCGCTGCGTCCACCAACAGCTGAACGCTGAATTGCCGTGCGTCGTCGCACCAGACGTGGGCTACCGCCAATCCTGCACGTTCGGCCAGCCGGGCAATTTCGCGCAGCAGGAACTTGCAACTGTATTCGACCAGCATGGCTTCGCCGTCGTCGAAATGAATCGTCTTGCCGCCGATATGCACATCCTGATCGCAAAGGCTGACAATATGCGTCTGGATTCTGCCGGCCAGGGTGTTGTAACGCGCGCGGTGGCGGAATGCGGAAAGATCAAAATCGGCATCAAGCTCACGGTTGAACCGCGCCAGCATGTTCAAGGTAAACTCGGCCGTAACGCCAGCCGCATCGTTATAGGCGGCTTCCAGCGTGGCAACATCCTTGTGCAAATCCACCCCTATCAACGCCGCACCATCACGCCCCATTTCCATGCGCATCTGACGCAGCAATCCGAGCGCCTCGTTCGGTTCGAAATTACCGATCGTCGATCCCGGAAAATACACGACCGTGCGCCGTGGCTGCCGCGCTGGTCGCGGCAATCCCACCGGCTCCGTGAAGTCGGCGCATACCGGCAGCATTTGGATATCCGGGAATTCCTGACTCAGCGACGCAACGCTGGCCTGCAACGCACTCGGCGAAATCTCGACAGGTACATACGCGACGGGCGTCTGCATATGGCGCAGCAACATCTGTGTTTTCAAGCCGCTGCCACTGCCGTATTCGACCAGCATTGCATTCGGGCCGATGGCTGCGACAATCGCATCAATATGCGTGCGCATGATCCCAAGCTCGGTGCGCGTGAGATAATACTCGGGTTGCTCGCAGATGCGTTCGAACAACTTCGACCCAATCGCGTCGTAGAAATACTTCGGCGATAGCCGCTTCGGCATACGCTGCAAACCAGCAAGGACATCGTCGAGCAGGTCGTGCCGGCTCGGGCGCAAATCCCGCAGCCGGTTCGCGTGTGCAGAATGATTCATATCAAGCGTCCTTGGCTAGGCGGATTCCCGCAAACTGCCAGCGTGCCGACGGGTAGAAAAAGTTGCGGTAACTGGCGCGGATATGGCCAGCCGGCGTGGCACAAGAGCCGCCGCGCAACACCCACTGCCCACACATGAATTTGCCGTTGTATTCACCCAACGCTCCGGGCAGCGGGCGGTAACCGGGGTAATTGACGTACGGGCTCGACGTCCATTCCCATACGTTGCCGAACAATTGCAATGGTGCATCGGCAGCGCCATCGTCGTGCGTCGCTGGCCGTGGTTGCAGCACCTCGCTGTCGGCAAAGTTTCCGTGGATTGGACGATCCTGCGCCTGGCATTCCCACTCGGCTTCGGTCGGCAAGCGTGCGCCCGCCCAACGCGCAAACGCGTGGGCTTCGTAGAAACTGACGTGCGCGACCGGCGCGTTCGGATCGATCGCACACTGCCCATGCAAGGTGAATTCTGATTCGCCGTCTTCGGCCCAATACAATGGCCGCTTCAAGCCTTCGCGCACGATGATGTCCCAGGCTTCTGCCATCCATAGCGTCGGCGTTGCATAGCCTTGGTCGGCGATGAACTGCGCAAATTCCGCGTTTGTCACCGTGCGGCGAGCGATAGCATGCGGCTGCAACAGCGTGCGATGGCGCGGCGTTTCGTTGTCGAACGCGAAGCCGTCGCCGGCATGTCCGATCTCGACAATTCCATCGTGGCCCGGCAACCATCGCTGTTCGGGCACAGCATGGTTGGTACGGCGCAGCGACATGGACCGAAACGCGGGTAACAACGGATTCAGCCAGAATAGGTGCTTGATGTCGGTGAGCAGCAATTCCTGGTGCTGCTGCTCATGATTCAAGCCGATATCGAGCAGGTTCAAAAGTTGCGTATCCTCGCCACTGCGATCCAGCAACCGCACCATGTGTTCGTCAACATTACGGCGATAATCCAGAACCTCAGCTAGCGTCGGGCGCGTCAGCAAGCCGCGCTGCGGACGCGCATGCATTGGTCCTACAGTCTGGTAATACGAATTGAACAGATAATTCCACTGCGCATGCAATGGTCGCCAGGCCGCATCGCGCCCAAGCAGGAACTGCTCGAAGAACCAGGTGGTATGTGCCAGATGCCATTTCGTCGGACTCGCGTCCGGCATCGATTGCACGACGGTATCTTCGGGCTGTAGGCAATCGCACAATGCCACGGAAGCATCACGCACCAACCCATAACGCTGGGCCGGTGTAGATACGACCGGCGCGGCGCGATCCATGCAGCTTTGCGACTGTGCAAATACCATCGGCTCGCCTCGTTCGGCGATAGTAACGCGCCGCGCCTCCAAAGGCACGAATGCGCGTCACGAGATGGAAGAATAGCCTGGCTATGCTGAACGGCACGAATGCAGTTTTTCGGCGACCGCGTCGAAAAATTCCGGTGCCAGACTTGCCTCGACTGGAACATGCCACCACCCTGCACGCGCGAAAGCCGCACATTTCACGGCATCCTTGGAGGTCATGAGGACCGCAATGTCGTCGCCGAAAGTCAGGTCGTGCGCTGTATACGCATGATGGTCGGGGAATGCCTGTTCGATCACATCCAATCTGCTGGCCCGCAAATGCGAGAAAAAGCGTTGCGGATTGCCGATGCCGGCAACAGCGTGAACTCGCTGCCCGGAAAAATCGGCCAGCGGCTTTCGAAGATTCGGATCGGCGACATTCACTGCGCTGTCACCCAGCAACTCCATCGGCACTTCGTCAACCTGCCCTGGCGCCCCATTGCTCACGCGGAAATCCACACTGCGCAATCGCGCTACGGGTTCACGCAGCGGTCCTGCGGGCAACAGGCGTGCATTGCCAAACCGGCGCGTGGCATCGATCACGCAGATTTCCACATCGCGACAAAGTTTATAATGTTGCAAACCATCGTCGGCGACAATGACATCGACCCCCCTCGAAATCAGCAGGTGCGCCGCAGCAACGCGGTCGCGACCGACTGCCACGGCGACATTGGTCGCGCGTACGATCAAAACCGGCTCATCGCCGACGACACCAGGATCAGACGTTGCATCGAGGATTTGCGGGGCGCTCGCGCTGCCGCCAAAGCCACGACTGACGACGCCCGGCTTGAAACCACGTGCGCGCAATGCTTGAACCAACGCAATCGTCAGCGGGGTCTTGCCGGTGCCGCCCACGCTGATATTGCCGACCACGACGACCGGCACGGGCAAGCGCACGCGACGCAATACGCCGAACCGGTAGAGGCCACGGCGCAGTGCACCGAGACCGCCAAACAACACGCTCAAAGCACGCAATCCGAATCCCGGCGATTGTCCGCCGTACCAGATCGCCAGCAGTTTCTGCTGGTCAAACATCAGCCCGTCCCGCAACAATCGGCACGGCCAGCCTGCACCGGCGGGCAAGCTACGTTGCCGTACGAACAAAACACGCAACAATGTCCCGGCTTGGGCTGCAAAAGCGCACCACACCCACGACACTCGTGGAAATAGATGCAGGCATTCATCGGCATCGTCTCCAGCGCCTGGAAACCGCACTGCGGACAAGTCAATGTGCTGGCAAGTTGAATCTCTGCGGACATGCGCGCATCGCTTATCGGGTTTCGTCGCGAAATTGCATTTTATACAATGCCGCATAATGTCCATCGCGTGCGAGCAGTTCGGCATGCCTGCCGATTTCGACGATGCGCCCGGCATCCAGCACCGCGATTTGGTCGGCATGTTCGACCGTGGACAAGCGATGGGCGATTACCAGCACGGTGCGGTCGCGCAACAATCGCTTGAGTGCGTCCTGGATCAAGCGCTCGGATTCGCTGTCCAGCGCACTTGTCGCTTCGTCGAGGATCAGGATCGGCGCATCCTTGAGCAAGGCGCGCGCGATCGCGATACGCTGCCGCTGCCCTCCGGACAACAAAGCTCCACCCTCGCCCACGCTACTGTCGAGCCCTTGCGGCAATGCATCGATGAAATCCAGCGCATTGGCGGCGCGCGCAGCTTCGATGATTGCTTCGCGCGGCGCGTCGGCCAGCGCGCCATAAGCGATATTGCGGCCGATGCTGTCGTCAAACAGCACCACTTGTTGGCCGACCCATGCAATTTGACGACGCAGGCTGTCAAGCGCGTAGTCGTTGAGCGCGCAGCCATCGAGCAAAACCTGCCCGCTGTTGGGTTCGTAAAATCGCGGAATCAGCGCGGCCAGACTCGATTTTCCGCTACCCGAACGCCCGACCAGCGCGGTAACCGTACCCGGCGCACAATGTAGATTGATTCCACGCAGCGCGGGCGTGGACTGGCCTTCGTACTGCAGCACCACCTCGCGCAACTCGATCTCGCCGCGACATTGCGTCATCACCTGCGTCCCCGAGTCGCCCTCGCCCGGCAAATCAATGATGCCGAACAAGTCCTGTGCCGCGGCCACGCCCTTCTGCATCAGCGACTGTACTGTGGTCAATCGCTTCAACGACGGCAGCATCAGCAGCATCGCCGTGATCAACGACATGAATGTGCCTGGACTCATATGCGCGAGTGTCGCCGGACGCGTGGCCAAGTAGATGATCGCGGCCAATGCGCTTGCCGCGACGAGCTGCACCAGCGAGGTAGACATCGCATTGGTGGCTGCAACCTTGAGATTCAAACGCCGATTACCTTCGTTGGCTGCGGCGAAACGCACGCGCTCGGATGCCGCACCTTGGTAAATCTTGACCTCTCGCTGTCCGCCGATGGCTTCGTCGACGATGCCGGTGACGGCCCCGACCGAGTCCTGGATCCGATGGCTGATGCGCCGATAGCGGCGCCCGACCACCCACACCACCAGCGCAATGAGGGGTGCCATGACGAACAGCAACAAGGTAAGGCGCGCGCTGTTGTACAGCATCACGCTGACCAGTCCGATCACGGTGAGGCTATCAAGAATCATCACCTTGACCGCATTGGTGGTGGCTTGTGCGACCTGTTCCACCGTGAACGTCAGGCGCGCGATGCTGCGCCCGGAGGCATTGCGATCGAACCATTGCACCGGCAAGTTCAGGTAGCGTGCGAATACCTCGTCGCGCAACTGCTGCACCACTCCGCGGCCGATGCGCGCCATGCCGAAATCACTGGCGAACGTGGCGCCGCCACGCACGATGAACAACACCACGATGCCAATCGGCATCCAGAAAATCATTTTCGCGTTGCGCAGGATGAACAAGTCGTCGAGCATCGGCTTGATCAGGCGCGTAAACGCCGTGGTCACGCCCGCATCGAAAATCATGCCGACGATCGCCAGCAATGCGATTGGCCAATGCCGGGCGGCATATCCAAGCAGGCGGCGATAGGTCGCGAATGGACTGGCCGCTTCGCTCATCGGCGCGCGCTCACTGATCTGCCGCGCCCTTGCTGTGTACCGTGGCCATCGACATGTGGCTGAAACCCAATTGCCCGAGTGCGTCCATCGCCGTGACCACGGCCTGGTGCGGAGTCATCGCATCGGCGCGCAGGATTACCGGGCGGTCATGATCGTCGCCGGCGACATGCACGATCGCCTGCTTGAGCGAATCCACATTGGGGTTGAGCACTTCGTTGTTGTCGACGTAGAAGCGGCTGTCGCTGCCAATCATGATGATCAGCGCGTCGTGGTTTACCTCCTGCTGCGTTTCCGACGCCTTCGGCAACGCCACCTTCATCGACGAATGCTGCACGAATGTCGTGGTCATGACGAAAAACATCAACAGCGTCAGCATGACGTCAATCAGCGAAATCACGTTGATCTCGAATTCATCCTGACGGGTGGCCCCAAGCCGCATATCAGTGAGCTCCGCGCACGGCGCGTGGCGGTGCCGCAGGGACAATCGGCTGTTCGGAGTGCGCCGACAATTCATCGATCAGCAGAATCGTCTGCTGCTCCATCTCGACCACGTAATCGGTCACGCGTCCGCGAAAATAACGATGGAAGAAATACGCCGGAATCGCCACGCACAATCCCGCCGCCGTACACACCAGCGCCTGACCGATGCCGCCGGCCATCTTCAGCGGATCGCCGACACCACTGACCATCACCGCAAAGAACATTTCGATCAAGCCGAATACCGTGCCGAGCAGACCGAGCAAGGGCGAAATCAACGCGATCGTGCCGAGCGTATTTAGAAACCGCTCCAGCCGATGCACGACATGGCGACCGGTATCCTCGACGCGCTCCTTGATGATGTCGCGCGACCGCATACGCACGCTCAATGCAGCTGCCAATATCTCGCCCAGCGGCGAATTGATGCGCAGCGCCTCGACATGGCCCGGATCGAGCTTGCGCGTGCGCGCCCACGTCAGCACTTGTTCGCCCAATTCGCGCGGCGCCACGGACTTGCGCCGCAACGACCAGAACCGTTCCAGGATAATGGCAACCGCTACCGCCGAACACAACAAAATCGGCACCATCGGCCAGCCACCAGCAATCAGAATCTCAAGCACTTATCACACTCCGGACAGTTGCGGAATCAGGGGCCGAATCATACCAGCGATCCACAAATTTCGATGCGACAGGATGGACATTCCAACCCGACTGGCCTGCTCAGCCGAGCCAGCGTAACAAAGCAGGGATTTTCCACAAAGGACATAAAAGCAGAACATTTGTGTTGGCTTTCCTTCGTGTAGCTCGTGTCCTTCGTGGTGAATACAAATGCATTCAATGCGAACCGGCGGGATACGCTGCGCTACTCCCGCCCTACTGACTTTCTTTTGTGTCCTACGTGTCCTTCGTGGTGAAACCGCTTGAGGCCGGGCGAAAAACTCAAGCCGGCGAAGCGAGCCGCTTGCGTAAACCGCCATGGCGCTGGATTGGTCGATTGGCGGCGGCGCGCAGGGCGGCTGGCGTAGTCCAGATTTCGGCGCTGTGGGTCGCGCGCGAAACGCCAGTGTAGAGCAACTCGCGGCTGAGGATGCGTTGTTCGGGATCGGGTGGCAACACTACAGCAACGTCGGCATATTCAGAGCCCTGGCTGCGGTGGATGGTGATCGCCCAGGCGGTTTCATGCGCGGGCAGCGCACGTGGTGAAAAACTGCGCAAACCGACGCTGCCATCAGCATGGCCGACTTCGAACCACACGCGCAGACCCTCGGCGCCCTCCATTGCGATACCGATATCGCCGTTGAACAATTGCCGCGAATAGTCGTTGCGGGTGACGATCACGGCACGGCCGGAGTACCACTGCGTCCCGGCGTCGACGCCGAATCGCAAAACCAGCCGGCTTGCGACCATGGCATTGACGCCTTGCGCGCCGAACGCGCCTTCGCGCAAGGCACAAAGAATTTGCGCATTGCGCAGACTTTGCAGTGCCACATGCGGCAAAGCTTCAGCTGCAAACAGCGACCCAAACAGCTCTGCATGTGCCTCGATCCACGCATCCACGCGTACACGCAATGCGGCCGCATTGGCGCAAGCGTGCAGGTGCAAACTGCCGTCGCTGCCGTTGGCGACAAACGTATCAAGCCACGTTGCATCCACCGCACGCAGCGCATCGATACCACGCTGCAAGCCGCTGCCTGCACGCCAGCCATGCGTAAGTGTGACGACCTGGCCGCACAACGGCGCCGGATTCGTATCGGTATCCGGTGGCGGTTCGACGGCCGGTACCAAACGCTGCACAAGCTCGGCCGGCACCGTATTCACGCCCACGCTGGCGACGATATCGCCAAGCACTGAACCGGCTTCAACGGCGGCAAGCTGAGCCGGGTCGCCGAGCAGGATCAGGATTGCGTCGTCGCGCATGGCATCGACGAGTTGTCGCATCATCGCCAGATCGACCATCGATGCTTCATCGACCACGACGATGTCGGCCGCCAACGGATTTGTCGCGCCATATGCGAAGCCATCCTCGCGCGGCCGAAAGCCGAGCAAGCGATGCAGCGTTTGCGCCTGGGCGTGGGGAATCGAATCGATCAACTCGCGCAATGCCGACTGCGGCGCCAGCGTTTGCAACAACTTCTGCTTACCGTTGGCGATTGCCTGCGAAAGCCGCTGCGCGGCCTTACCGGTTGGCGCGGCCAGCGCAATCTTCGGCTGGACAGGCAGCCCGCTCTTCGGCGCACGCCGCAGCAGTTCCAGCAACATGCGCAACACCGTGGTGGTCTTGCC
>CAJDUT010000043.1_pt1 | contig 25947 bp, 23 predicted proteins | sample 7390981 | NCBI WGS metagenome assembly CAJDUT01 (sample SAMEA7055681, study PRJEB34461) | soil metagenome | biome: terrestrial ecosystem; feature: Peninsula; material: soil | place: Antarctica | collected 2016 | reverse complement strand
TGGTTCGGCCCGAGCGCAATCGACGCACTGGCCACGCCACTCAACGTCGATTTCCTCGACCCGAGCCAGACCAGCGGCATCAGCGTCGCGTATGGCTCCTCCAGCCATGACCTGATCATGGAATGGGTGGGCGCGCGAACCGAACACTCCGATTTCGACACCGGAGAAACCACGACACTCGACGACAAATATGACTTCGAGTTGCTCATCAACCGCGACTACCGCTACGGCGACGGCCAATACGAGATGATCATGGCATACGACAATCTGAACTTCGGCACCCAGGGCGGGCTAGGCTCGATCGGCGTGCAGGGCTATCACGGCCCACTGACCTCGTTCGGCCCACTAGACGGAGACCTCGCCGTCAGTTACGCCTACAACGATCTGCAGACCAAGCTGCACAACAACATGCTGGTCTGTTACGACTATCGCGGACCCGAATCGACGCAATTCGATTTGAGCTTCAAGGTGCGCGTCGCCGAAACCGCAGCCGGCACCGACCAACTGCTACGTTGGAACAGCCATGTCGATGGCATGGTCGACCGCAATGTCGATGCAGTCATTCACATCAACGGCAACCTCGCGATCGCGCCAATGGGCAACTGGACGACGGCCGTGAATACGCCGGTCACCGGCATTCCGGTCGTTTACCACGACAACGACCCGGTCCCCAACACGATCAGCGTCAGTGGCGATCATTTCACCGCGGTCGTCCACGACAGCCCGATCGGTGCCACGATCGACCTGATCCCGGAGGCCGATTTCGTTGGAAGCACCGTCGTCACCGTGACCGTCACAGACCAGAACAATCCGTCAGACAAGGTCTCGACCAGCTTTACCCTTACCACGGTACTCAGCGACGCGATCTTCCAGAACGGCTTCGAGTAATCGTACCGACCAAAAAGCGGGTGGGCGCTGCAATGGCGCCTGCCCGGAATCAACCGGCGACGACAGCCGCGCCGCAACAGTCATGGACACGTTGGTTGTCCGAAAAGCGCGCCGAGGATCCCCAGGAGCGGCCGGCGGCCAGCGACCAGTGCCTGCCTGACGTCGCCTGAGGTTTGACTTCAGAATCCGGCCAACGAAATCGCTGAATTTCAAGAAGTTGAACGGAAGTGATAATCGCCGTTCACTAGACAAATGGCGGTCGCGTAGCAACCGGCCAGGAGCGGGCGGTCGCGCCCGCAGTCAGATCACCCGAATTGGGCTGTCGGAAGATTGAATCCAAACCGGCAAGCAGGATGTTTTGGTTGTTCTAGCGCTTGCGTACTTAGGCTGACGGTATGATCGAGCCGCGCGCTCGGGCACTTGCGCCCGCTTCGGAGAAGTCATATGCCAATCACCATGCCGACGATCTTTTTCGGCCACGGTAATCCGATGAATGCGGTGCGGGCCAACGCCTGGACGCAAGGCTGGCGCGCGCTCGGTCAGCGCCTACCGCGACCGCGAGCGATCCTTTCAGTATCGGCGCACTGGTATTTGCAGGGCACGGCAGTGACTGCCATGGCAGCGCCACGCACGATCCACGATTTCGGCGGCTTTCCGCGCGAGTTGTTCGAGGTGCAATACCCCGCGCCAGGCGACATCGAGCTGGCGCGCCGCGTGCGCGAAATGCTGAACCCACTGGAGGTTCGCGAGGATCTTTCATGGGGCTTGGATCACGGTACGTGGGCGGTGCTGCGCCACATGTTTCCCGATGCCGACGTGCCGGTGGTGCAGCTCAGCATCGACGAATCGCAACCGCCGGTGTTCCATTACAGATTGGGTCGGCTGCTGCGGCCGTTGCGCGACGAGGGCGTATTGCTGATCGGCAGCGGCGACGTGGTGCACAACCTGCACACCTACGCGTGGGGCAGGCATCCGGTCGAGCCGTTCGACTGGGCGCTGCGTTTCGAGGCGAAAGTGCGCGAGCGGATGCTGCGGGGCGATCACCAGGCGTTGCTGGACTACGAATCGTGGGGCCGCGACGCGGCGTTGTCAGTGCCGACGCCGGAACACTACCTGCCGCTGCTATACGTGCTCGGCGCCAGCGTCGAGGGCGAGCCAGTGACGTTCCCGGTCGAGGGCATGGACGGCGGCTCTATCTCGATGCTGAGCGTGCAGTACGGTTGAGCGCGCCCTGCGCTAAGGCCAGCGTCCGATCCCGCCAGGATGTTGGCAGCAGTCGGCCACTTTGAGACAGTCGCGTCTTCAATCGAATTCCCCAAATCTGTCGTCCGCTGTGCAGGCGCTATCCCTCCGTTAAGAGAAACTTTGATTTTGAATTAAAGCATGCAGCGGTCCGACGATGTGTAGACGAAGTCCGATCAGCTGAGACCTTGACCACGCAAGCGTAGGGTGGATTTGAGACGCACCACGAGCGCCAAGTGGTGTCGAAATTCGGCGCCCGCGGCTTGGTATCTCACCTGCTTCCCGGACGATTATTCAAAACCCTCGCGAAAAATGAGATCGCCACCGCCCATATCGTAATCCCACAAGCCGCGGCCAAAGGTCGAAAACCGCGCCGCGTTCAGGGCTGGAAGAAATTCGACATTCCAGTAGCTGTTCGCGGGCGCGCCGGTGCCGATGAACGTCCAGCTCGACGCGCTGCGATCGTAGTAGTACGGGCCAACGTCGGTGGCCGCAAACAGGTTTTTGCCGTCAGGCGAGATCGCAAGGGAATGCACCAGCGTGTTTGGCATACCGGTATTCATTGGGTTAAAGCTGGTGCCAGAATCGATGGACACATACACGCCCGGATTGGAATACCCACTGCCGCAGACATAGATCACGCCGGCTGCTGACGGATCGGGCAGGATTGCCTGACCGGTCAGATAGTAGCCTTGCGGCAGGGTGGTGACGGTCTGTGTCCATGCACCCATTGGGTTCGCGGTCGTGAAGAAGCTGGCACCGCTGCCGTTGTTGGCAGTAGCGAAAAACGTGCCGCCGGCGGTGGCCATTGCGGTGACGCTGCTGCCAAAATTGTTCGTCCCGGTAGCGGCCGTAATCGTGTCCGCACCATCCCAGGTAAGCTGGGTGATATTGAAATTCTCGGTAGTGCCTGCTGTTGCCGTGCTCAGCAGGGCGCTATTGGGATTGCCGGGATAGGCCAGCAGCGGCGGCAGGAACAACATGTTGTTCTTGTCCAGATGCCCGTCGTTCACGAAATCCCAACTCGGGAAATTCAATTGCACTGAATTGAGCGGATGGCTGCCAGGCGCGCCATCGACGATTGTCGAGCCCGCATAGTTGAGCCACAGCGTGCCACCGTCGTTGCTGCTGGTCAGGCTCGCATAATCGCCGCTGACAACTTGGGCGAACGTCGCGTTGCCGGAGGACGGTGCAGAACTGTTCTGGTAGCCCTGATCCTGTGCGCCGATGGAAATGTAATAGGGCGCACTGCGTCCGGTGTAGCTGCCGTAATACTGACCGGAGCGCAACCCGGTCGGATTGTCGTTTTTGACAGTCTGCATGCCATCGGTGGATTCAAAGATGCCACCGTCGGTGCCGATGAAAAATACTTCATTGCCGGGCGAAATAAGATAGCTTTTCACGAAACTGAGATCGGCGTGCAGCTTGGTGCCGACATTGGCGTAGTAATCCGACCAGTCGTTGACGGCAGCGAATGTCGCGCCGCCATCGTGCGTACAGAACAGATTGACGCTGCCGTAGCAGGCAATCAGCGGATTGAACGACGACGTGCCCGCGGCGACGCGGATGTAGGAGACCGCTGGAACCGTCGCTGCGGCCGCCGTCCACGTCGTGGCACCGTCAATCGATGTGAAGACATCGGTCTTGTCGGTCGCGGAAGTGGCGCCATGGACTTCATAGAATGCGTAGAAGAACGGCGTGCCGGTGCCGGTAGTCAGGCCGCCGGCCAAACCAATCTGGTCGTTGGCGCCTGGCGTCGGTGCGCTGGAGATGGATGTCAGCGCGGTCAAGCTGTTGCCTGGTTCGATGCGATCGAACGTCGATCCATTAAGCAGATACACCAAACCGCTGCCTTGCCCCATCGCGAATAATGCGACCGTATTTTCGCCGCCTTGCGCGCCAAGATTCGTCCAGGTTGCGCCACGATCGCCAGATGCCAGCAAATAGACCTGATAGGGCACCGTCGTGTTATCGGCAACCAACGCATACACTTGGCTCCCGCCTGGATCGCGCGCGATCATGTACGAAGTTTCGATCCAATTCGCCGGATAGTTCGTTGTATCTGACGCTGTCCAATGCGCGCCGCCGTCGTCGGAATAGAAAAATCCGTGCGCGGTGTCGTCCGCCGCAATCAGGCGTTCGGGGGTCGTGCCGACTGCGGCCAGCCGCACAAAGTTCTGCATGGCGAAGTTGGACTTGAAATACCTGCCATCATTGAGCGATTGCCAGTTCAGATTGGCGCGCGTGCTGCGCCACAATTCACCGCCGTGTGCGAATACGGTCAGGCGGTCGGCAGTCGGATCGTAATCGACCGCAGACACTCGCCCACCCCAGTTATTCGCGCCGCGCTCGTGCCAGACACCAACGGGAACCGCGCTCAGCTCGGCCGGTCGAATACCGCGCGCGATTTGAGCAGTCTGCCGCGTACGCAGCAGTGTCAGGTTCTTGCGCGTGGCTGCATCCATCGAACGCCAATCCACACCTGGTGCGTGATTGTGCATGGATTCCATCCAGACTTGCTGGCGATGAAGATCATCGCTCGATTCGCCGGGTCCGCCGTCAGTGGGTGCAGGCATCGACTTCACAGCGTGTGTGCCTGGCTGCAGAACAGCCGCCGCGGCAATTGCCCCCGAAACTAAAATACCAAAGAACAGTGTCACGCGATTCATGGTGGACTCCCCTTTTGATCAAATTATTGAGCGCCGCAAAATATCGCACATTGGGTCGCGTCGATGCCTATCGGCAGAACTTTCAGCGATTGTATGGCACGCGTTGTTATCGCTTTCTATCTGCATGCCAATGGCGTGCCGATGAATTCGCCAACATGATCCTACGCCCTATAGGCGGATAGCAAACTCTGTGTGTAGACCTGCACGGAATGGGTAATTGCCTTCTCAGAAGTTGCCTGTCCGCCGCGATGGGTAGGCCGTCATCGCGCATCAATCAGGGCACAGGAGATCGGTTGACCGTTTCCATCGCTCTCAATGGCGCCCAACTGGCTCGAATTGGGACCCTGTGCCGCTCGCAAGAATGCGGATGCTTCACGAGATCGACCGTTCCCACCGGCAGGTTGTTAGCACACGAACAAGACCGTCGATATAACGTTGTCGCCGATCGGCCAATTCGAGTCACTCGACAACGCAAACTGCCTTCTCTAAACCTACCGTTCGCCGAACATGCAGGTAGCCGTGACCTGTCGGCCGAACCACGACAGGTCAAACACAAAGCGCAGCGCCGCAAAGGCGGCATGGACTCCGCAGACCCTCTACTCAAAGCCGTTGCGGAAGATGACGTCGGTGCTTTCCACCGACCCTATATCAAAAGGATCTCCTTGCGTCGGGCAGAAGACGCCATCGGTCACACGTGCTCCGGTCACGTTGATGAATCGCTCCCAGCGATCGTTGCCCGTTGCTCGGACGGCCCGTTATTTCCTTTGAGCGCATGTGTCTGTTGCGCGCGCGTAGCAATGGGCATAGCCTGACAATCAACTAGGAGGTGCATCATGATTTCAGTTCGGCGAAAAGATTGCGCTGCCCGTTTGGTTGGCGTTTTCACGGCACTTTTCGGGCTTGTTTTTGCTGCGACGGCATGTGCGACCGGCATTACCGGCACCTATACCGGAACGTATGGCAGCTTCACTGACGGCGGCGACTCGGGCACGGTCACCCTGACGGTTGATGCCTATGGCGCCGTGAAGTGCGATTTTTACAGCACAAAGCACAAGACACACTACATCGCCGACGGCAGCGCTAACGCGAGCCCATCCGGGACCTCCGTGTCGTACGGGTCGGCGGGCCAGCCGATGGGGACGCCCATCCCGCTGACCGCCACCAGCATCAATTGCGTGAACGGTCCGCGCATTAATTCCGGAGGTCCTGAGAGCGGGGCATCCAATCCGGACTCTTCGTCTACGTTTTTCGCCGCCCAGATCAACCTCAATTGGGCGCCGTCCGTCGGGGTGGCCAGCTTTTCGCAGGGAACATGGATCAGTGCCGACGGCGATGCCGGCGAGTTTTCGATCGATTTTCCGTCGAGCAGCGACTCGGCGGCAGCGGTCAATCCCAATGCACTGACGGGTTCGTGGTACGACCCCGCCTACACCGGCTCCGGTTTCAGCATTACCGGAGCCGCCGCCGGTTTGATGGTCACCTATTACGGCTGGGACAAAACCGGCGAGCGGCTGTGGCTGATTTCGGCCGTCGGACCGAGCGAAATTTCCCTGGGCCAGAGCATTACGCTCGAGCTGGGAAAAACAGCGGGCGGCGGCTATGCGACGCCCGCACCGCCATCCACTATCGCGGTTTGGGGCACGCTGACGCTGACTTTCACCAGTTGCACGACCGCGACCGCGACACTGGACGGTAGTGACGGACGGCTGACAGAATCGCTGACCTTGCTCGCGGGCGTGGAAAACCTCGGCTGCCAGTAAAAAGCATCCGGCTGAACATGACGGAGTGCGCCGTCAGGTTGCAAGCGTCGTATATACGGCGCGGAGCGCTTTGCAGCGGCGTTGTGCCGCCATTGCGCAATGCCGAAGCAGGCGGTTTCCATCGTTCGGCAACCGCGTGCGATTGTCAGGTTCACTTACGGCTGTTGGCGATCGTGTGAATTTGACCAGGCTACTCGTTTTCCACTGACCAGCCGCTTGATCGGATGGAGCACAATGTTAGCGAAGACTGCTTGCGTTTTCGGCTGGTCAGTGGAAAACGAAAAATCTGGTCAATCTGACGCGCAATTCAACAGTCCAACGGTTCTCCATCGCATGTCGGAGCTGTCACATGGGGCAACGGCGACACCGGAACTCCCGCCGCGGTGGCTCCTGGCAACTCTCTGATTGGCACGACTGCCGGCGATGAAGTTGGCTTTGATTATTCTTACAACGGCGCTACTGCAGTTGCTTTGAACAATGGCGACTACGTGTTTCGGAGTTCGGGCTGGAGCAATGGAACCGTCTATCAGGCCGGAGCCGTCACTCTCCGGCGTGGCGCTGACTCCTTAGGAGGCATAATTTCCTCCGAAAACAGCGTGCTCGGTCTCGTTAGTGGCAGTGGTTACAGCATGACGTTTTCCTACGATAGTTCAAGCGACGTTTTAGTTGTGGGACGGCCAGCCGAAAATGTTGTTACGTTTTTCAACGCCGATTTACTGTTCCGCAACGGGTTCGACTGATCAGACGAGCCCAAAGTGCACCGGGGTATTTATTTCGATACGCAGATGGCAGGTGCGCAATTTTGGATATCCCGCAAGCTGCTCTTGGCGAATGTCCCGCAGCACAAAGCGGACAAACGAAGCAATTGGTTTGCCGATTATTACACCCGGATAATCGATCCGAATCCACTGAAATGCGATATCGGTTCCCATGCGATCAGCGTGACAAGGTCGCTTCAAGCAATTGCCGAATCATTGCCTGGGTCGGCGCGGCGACTGCTTCCTGATAGCTGAAAATATTTTCATCCATGTAATTGTACTGCGCCAGTTCAAGTTGCACAGCGTCGATACCGGCGTCCGGATTGCCGTAGTGGCGGGTGATATAGCCTCCCTTGAAGCGACCGTTGACGATGAAGGAATAATCGGACTGTGCTTGCAGCACTGCGCTCAAGCGCTGTTGCAATGTCGGCGAACAACTCGCGCCGTTTGCGGTGCCGAGATTGAAATCGGGTAGGCGGCCGTCGAAAAGGAAAGGTACGACACTACGGATCGAATGGCCTTCCCAGAGGACGACGCGGTCGTGCTCCTGTTTGATTCTTGCAATTTCGGCTGCCAGCGCGCCGTGGTACGGACGCCAGTAGCGCGCAACACGTTCGGCGATTTCATCGGCCGATGGTTCCTGGTTTGGCAGGTAAATCGGTTCATTGGAAAACTGCACGCGCGGACACAGGCCGGTGGTGTTCTGGCCGGGATACAACGAAACATCATCCGGCGGGCGATTGAGGTCGACGACATAGCGCGAAAACTTCGGCACGATCATCGACGCACCGAGTTCGCGCGCGAACGCGTACAGGCGCGAGACATGCCAATCGGTATCGGGTACGCGGCGAGCGGCAGGTGTCATGCGCGCGGCGATGTCGTCCGGCAGCGCAGTGCCGTCGTGTGGCAGGGAGACCAGCAAAGCTGCGGTACCCGGATAAAGTGTGTACGTTTCCACTTGTTCACTCATGGCGTGACCTCAAAGCCCGAATCGCGCCGGCGAGAACGGTGCCATATCCATCGTCGTCGGCTTGTCCTGAATCAATTCGCTAACCAGCATGCCGGTGGCTGCCGACATGGTGACACCAAGCATGCCATGGCCGGTCGCCAGAACCAGATTGCGCAGCTTTTCCGCGCGCCCGAGGATGGGCAAATCGTCGTGCGTCATCGGTCGCCAGCCGTACCACTCTTCCAGGACTTGCGGGCCTTCAGGTTCGCGCATGTACTGCGCCGCACCGTGCTTGAGTGCATCCAGGCGCTTGCGATTCAGGCGCGTGTCGTAGCCGGAGAATTCCATCGTGCTACCCAGGCGATAGCCGTCCTGCCAGCCGGTGACACAAACAGCGCATTCTTTCAGCGTGAGTGGAATACGCGGACAAACCTGCGGGCGCGTGTACGTGATCGAATACCCTTTGCCCGGCTGGATCGGAATACGCAGATCGAGCTGACGCGCGAGCAGCGGTGACCATGCGCCCAGTGCCATGACCACATCACGCCCGCTGAATGCGCCTTGATTGGTGAGCACCTTGTCGATTCGATCGGCGCCGAGCTCGAATCCGGTGACGTCGGTCGCTTCAAATATCTGACCACCCAAGGCCTTGACTTTGCGCGCCAGTTCCGCGCTGTAGCGATCTGGGCGCAGGTGCGCGTCGATTGGGTTGAAGTAGCCACCGACGATGCTGTCGTTCAATGCCGGCTCGCGTGCCCGGCAGGCATCGCCGTCAAGCAATTCGACCGGCATACCGACTTCAGACATCAATTCAGGCAGCCACTGCGATTGTTCGAATGCTTTTTCGTCGCGAAAGGCATTGATGGTTCCGAGTGTCTCGAAGCCGCAATCCAGCGATTCTGAACCGATCAACTCTTCCAGCGTTGCGCGCGACAATCCAAGCAATGGTGCCTTGATTGCGCTGATGCGTTTGAAATCCGCCGCATTGCAGCGTCGCGCGAATTGCAACAGCCATTCGAGCAAAGCGAAATCCAGGCGTGGTGCAATCCGGAACGGCGCGTCGGTTTTGAACAACCAACGCATTGCCTGGGCTATCTGACCGGGCATTGCCAGCGGCATGCAATGGCTCGGCGTGATCGTGCCGCAATTGCCATGCGATGCGGCGGCGCCGACGGTGTTGCGTTCCACGACGCATACACCGCGTCCGGCACGCAACAGGTACAACGCGCAGGCCAAGCCGATCACGCCGCCGCCGAGTATCAGTACATCCGCCTGGCGATCGCTCATCGCCCTGCCCCGCCACAGCGGATTGATTCTGCCCAAGACTCGGGGGGCCTCATGGTTGGCATCGAATCTGCATAGTGATCTACCGCCGGAACACGCCGGCCTGCGAACCCGGATCGACCATGAAACTTCCGACCAACGAATTGCTGCTTGCGCTGCGCTCGCCGACCTCGGGTTGGCTGGCCACCATGATCTGCGCGCTGGAAGAAGCGCTGCAAGACCCGGACTTCAGTGACCATCAGCGCGAACTGGTTCGCCAAATGCTTGATTCCAGTGCGATACCATCGAACGTCGCCGCTGCTGCTGAAGCACGTATGGTTCATTTCGAGCAATCCGTGGCCGACGAACAGCAACATTTGTTCAGCACAGTCGCCGAAGCGCAGTCGACTGCGAAAGCGCAGCGTCCAAAACTGACGCTGGTGGGCAGCGCCGCTGCCTGATACCGAATCGTAAGGGGGCGTCCCGAAAGGCCCGGTGCAAACCGGGCCTTTCTTTTTTGCGTAATGGCCGCGGTCAATGCGCGTGCCCACCTGACCCGTGCGCATGCCCGTGTGTCAGTTCTTCCGGGGTGGCGTCGCGAACATCGGTGATTTCGATGGCGAACTTGAGCGTCTTGCCAGCCATCGGATGATTCAAATCCACATCGACCACGCTTGAGCCGACTTTCAGCACGCTCACCGAGCGCGGGCCGTCTTTCGTTTGCAACACGGTTGCCACTCCGGGTTTGAGCTGGGTGGGGTCGCGAAAGTATTTTTTCGCAACGCGCTGAACGAAGTCTTCGCGACGCTCGCCATAGCCTTGTTCGGGTGTCACCACGACGTCAAAATGATCACCCGATCCGCGTCCCACCATCGCCTGCTCCAACCCGGGGATTATGCCGCCGTGGCCGCACAGCACTGCCATGGGCTCGCGTTCATGCGAGCTTTCGATTTCCGCACCATCGGTGTCGCTGAGGCGATAATGAAAACTGACGACTTTGTCTTTCTCGGCTCGCATATCGATATCCATGTAAGGGTAATTGCAAATTTTATCCGCTTTTTAGCCAGTGCGCCCATGATCCAGCGTTGACAGCGCATGCCAGATGACCGAACGTGATCGCAATGCGCTTGATTCGTGAATTCGTCGGTTGCCTCATCATCACGCTCGTGGTGATGCAGTTTGCCGCATGCAGTCGAAACAACGAGCGATCGCAGGCGCCGCAGTACGAACGTGGCGCACAGGCCAATCCGAACGATATTCTATTTCGCGCGATCAGCCTGGTTGGCACGCCATATCGCTACGGCGGTAATACACCGGATGGTGGATTCGATTGCAGCGGGCTGGTCGATTACGTGTTCCGTACTGTCGCCGGCATCGCCTTGCCGCGAACAGCAGACGAAATCAGTCACATGCGCGCGCAAAAGGTCCTTCGCAGCCAACTCGAATCCGGCGATATCGTGTTGTTCCATACCGGCGGTCGCGGCATAGGTCACGTCGGTATTTATGTCGGCAAGGGGCGCTTCGTGCACGCGCCCAATAGCGGAGGAACGGTACGTCTGGACTCTCTCGCTTCGCCTTACTGGAGCGAGCATTACAGCGGTGCCATGCGTGTGCTCAAATAACCGTGGGTTTACTTCTTGGATGGCGCAGGCATCGGTTCACTGCGCAAATTATCCAGTAGCGGCGTTTTGGGGCGCTGGATGACAAGGAAGGAAATCCCGGCAGCTCGATGACAACCGGTGCACGCCGCCGACAGTCCGTCATACGCGTTCTCGAATTGCTTCTTGTCGCCGTGATCAATGGCATCACGCAGCGTGCGAATTGGGGCGTTGGTCATTGCCGGCAGGATGTCGGCAAGACGTTGCGGCTGGAAATTCGCGTCGTCGGGGTTGTGCTCGACGACGGCCTCGAAGGCTTCCTTGAGTTCCTGCAACTCGAACGCCGCAAGAATCCAGTTTTTTGCCTCACCAGCAAACCACAGTCGCGCGTGTCGAATCTGGATAATCAGCATCTGATGGCCGAGTTCGGGGTGATACGCGGACCTCTGCAATTCAGACAATTGCTGCTTGAGCGCCGCGATCTCGGCCTTGTCGCCGCTATCGGAAGCCTGGGCGGTGATGGATGCAGCGAAACACGCGAGCAACGCAACACCGATAAACACCAACACACTGGTCTTTTTCATGGATCGCCTCAAAATCAAAAAGTGACTATTGCTGACCATAGCGCAACCAGACTTCAGCTTCTTTATCGCTGGGGAACACGCGCATGGTCACGCCCACCTCGCGCACAGCCATTTCGCCGTACTCGAGGAAACGCAGATGCTCGGCCACAGGTTCATGGAACGCGATGCGCATGTTCGCGAAGATGCCACCGCCCAACGCATTGGCAATCTCTTCAGAATCCGTCTGGCTCGAAGGCTGGCCACGCAGGCGATCGCAAACCAGCAGTCGCGTGGTTTTACGGCGCTCGCATTCGGCCTCGATCGCGCGCCAATACGCCAATGAAATCTGCATCGAGTCTTCGGGACCGCTGACTTCGGCATACAGATAGTCATCACGATCTTCAAAGCGCAAGCGCCAAGAGGTATTTGAATCGTTGGAACTCATGCGATTCGATCAGAGGTGAGGGAGCGCGAAAGACGAAGTGGGCTGCCAGCGCCGCGCATTCATGGTGATGCATAAAGCAGTGATTGTACACGTCACGCCAGACTGATCATCCGCGCAAACGGACAGCGCGAAATTTCGCAGCAGGGTTGGAATCTTCAAATAAATCTGGATCAAGCGTCGCTCGCATCGTGACGCGAGCTCTGCCCCCCAACACGACGATTGCTGTCGGCGTTCATTTCGGTGCGGAATTCGCTGAACTCGCGCAACAGCGTTTCGATATTCACTTCGTTCTTCAGGTTCACATTGAAATCGGTGTCCGCGCGCGCGCGATCCTTGCGCGATTGGCGGTTCTGGCTCATCACGATCAGTGGCCCCTGCAAGCTGACCAGAATACCCAGCGCAAGATTGAAGAACTGGAACGGGTAAGGGTCCGGCGGCGAGCCAAGAATCGCGGTGTTCCCCAAGCACCACACCGCAGTCAGCACCATGAGGAAAACAATGAAACGCCAGCTGCCGTTGAGTTCGGCCACGCTGTCGGCGAGGCGATCGCTCCAGGACAGTCGCTTGTCGAATTCCTCATCGACATTTTTCGCCGCGCGTGTTGTGAGCAGCGTATTGGTTTCGCGCAGGCGACTGCTCATCGTGCGCAAGATCGCCATCGCCGCGCGCGGGCGCTGCTGCAGATAATCGGCAAGCGTGGCGTGCTTGAGTTCAAGCAATACGCAATCGCTGGTTGCCAGTGCACTCGCACTGCGTGGCTTTTCGTCGAACAATGCCAGTTCCCCGAAAAATTCGCCACGCCCGATATCGTTGAGCGATATGCGTCGCGACGCTTCACCGGGCAGGAAAATATTCACATCGCCATCTTCGACGATGTACATCGCGCTGCCGCTTTCACCCTGGGCGAAGATCATCGAACCTACCTTGAAGGTCTGACGCTCGAGCGCTTGCGACAGCGCATCCAGATCCTCATCGGACAGGCCAAAGAACATGGGTATCGAGCGCAACAGCGGGGTCGCATCCATCAACTTCAATCCTCTCTCGAATTCAATCCAGCACCATCAATCCAGCGACGTACCCTTGGCCTCGGGTCCGAACAGGCTCAGCGTCGCCAGCAAAATCGCAACGATGGCAATGAAACTGGCCATGGCGAACGCGAAGTCGCCACCGCGTTGCGCTGCGTACCACGTCAACAATGTCGAAGTGCCCGACGCCAACAGATTGCCGATCTGGTAGACGAAGCCTGGCAACGTCGCACGTGCGCCGGGCGGGCACAATTCATTCAAATGCACCGGCACGATACCCCATGCGCCTTGCACCATCACCTGCAATCCGAACACACCCAGGCCCAACAGCATGATCGAACCGCCGTACGCCCACAGCGGAATCATCGGCAAGGCAAGCAAGGCAGCGGCAGCAATCGCGCGCCGCCGGCCGATGCGTTGCGACCATGCGCCGAAAATCAAACCGCCGAGAATCGCGCCAAGGTTGAGCGCAATGGTCAATTTGCTCACAGTAGCAGTACCCAGATGCAGTTGCTGCTTGAGAAACGTCGGATACAAATCCTGCGAGCCATGACTGAACATGTTGAACACCATCATCAGCACGACCAGGTAAATCAGCAGCGGCCAGCGCCCGCGCACGACTTCCAGCAGACCCGGCGCATTGCGCTCGCGTGAGCTTTGCCACGCCGGAGATTCGGGCACGGCGCGGCGGATGTACAAAATCAGCAAGGCCGGTAGTATCCCCAGTGCAAACATGCCACGCCAACCAATTGTATCGAATGCAATCCAATAGGCGATGGCTCCGAGCAGGTAACCGGCGGCATAACCTTCTTGCAGGATTCCCGATACCAGGCCGCGCGCCTTTGCCGGAATCGATTCCAACGCCAGCGACGCACCGATACCCCACTCGCCGCCCATGGCGATGCCGAACAAGGCGCGCACGATCAGCAGCACCGTCAGCGATGGCGCCAGCGCGGAGGCAGCTTCGAGCACGGCGAACAGCGCGATGTCGAGCATCAGAATCGGACGCCGCCCGAAACGGTCGGCCAAACGTCCGAACAGCAATGCGCCGACCGGACGCATCGCGAGCGTGAGCATAAGCGCAAACGAAACCTCAGTCAGGCCGACATGAAAATCGTGTGCGATTTCCGGAATCACGAACACCAGCAGGAAATAGTCAAACGCATCCAGCGTCCAGCCAAGAAAGCTGGCAAATACCACATGGCGTTGCGCGCGCGTCAGATCGCGTAATACCGAGAAAAAGGCGATCAAGTCACCCTCCTGCTAGTGCCCAGTTTGCGTTGAGTTTGCCGCTGCACTCGCACCCGCAGACTGTCGCGGCGACGCGCAAGCAAGCCGGCACGATGCAAGCGCGCTTGTGGCGAGCTGTCGTCATCCTCAAGCTGCTCGCGATATACGCAAAATTCGTCGTAGGCCTTGAGCACGTGTCGCAGTCGACGCAGGACCAATTCCAGCACAACCGCGTCGTCGAACTGCCCGATTACTTCGACGTCGTCGGGAATCAGATCTTCGGGATCGCTGAAGTAGACCAAAGCGGTCAATACTTCACGGCGCTCCGGGTTTGGTAGAGCCCAGGCATCGTCTTCCAGCATCAAGATAAAACGTTGCACACCAACAAGACGTTTGCGCACATATTCCGGAGCCGAGCCCAACGGCCGCGTATCCAGAGTTTGCTTGGCAGCATCGATCACATCTACTTCGTCCATCGTGCGCGCTAACTCGCGCGATCGTTCCAGGGTGGACACGAATCTCTCGATGTCGGCTTGATCCAGCTCGATGGTGACGCGCATGGTGTGGGCATTCCGGAATTGTCGACAGCTTTTTGGGATTCCCCCAACCCGCGGGAAAAGTAGCATAGGCGGCAGGCAGTTGTATAAGGGTTGGTCGATGCGAATTGGGGCGAGCCTTGAATCGACCTACCGGCCCGTCAGCTTGCCTGCCGCGTGGACAGTGACTATTGGAAACAAGCCTGCTACACTTGCCCGGCTATACTGCGTCGACTTTCGTTTTTCCCTTCCGGCCGATTCCACACAAGCACTCGCTTGTGCGCTTCGCCCCGCACCACTCGGAAACGACGCCACCGGAATCACTGCAATCCAGCGCAGCCCAGATTCCACTTTTCGCCTGCGGCGCGGTTTCTGGGAACGCTCCGGGTTCATTTGGGAATGTTTGTAAAGTCGGGCCTAAGCCACGGCTTGCAGGCAGGCGGTCGCGCAAATCCCGCGTAACGCAAGTCGCATTGGCGTAACAACGCCGATACGTCGGCACATCCCTGTGCCGGAGAGAACTCATTTCTCTCGATTAATGGAGCTTTCCAAAATGTCTTTTGATACTCTCGGGCTTTCGCCCGCGTTGTTGCGTGCGCTCGCCGAGCAAAGCTATACCACGCCTACTCCGATCCAGGCAGCAGCCATTCCGGTCGCATTAAGCGGTCGCGACCTGCTTGCCGGCGCGCAAACCGGCACCGGCAAAACCGCCGCGTTCGCGTTGCCGTTGCTGGAGCGTTTGTACCCTAACGGGCAGCGCCCGCCCGCAACGTCACGCAAGCCGCGCGCGTTGATCCTGACACCGACCCGCGAACTGGCCGCACAAGTACACGACAGCCTGCGCGATTACGCCAAGCACTTGCACGTCAACAGCACCACGATCTTTGGCGGCGTCTCCATGGGTCCGCAGACACAGGCACTCAAGCGCGGCGTCGATATTCTTGTCGCCACGCCAGGCCGTCTCATGGATCACATGGAACGGCGCACGGCAGATTTGTCCGGCATCGAGATTCTGGTGCTCGATGAAGCCGACCGCATGCTCGACATGGGCTTTCTGCCCGCAATCAAACGCATCCTCGCCACTATTCCAAAGCGTCGCCAGACGCTGCTGTTCTCGGCCACGTTTGCCGAGGAGATCAAGCAGCTGGCCAACCAGTTCATGCGTGATCCGGAAGAAATCCAGATTGCCGCACGCAACAGCATCGCGCCAACTGTCACCCACCGCGTGCATCCGGTCGATTCCGAGCGCAAGCGCGATTTGCTGTTGCACCTGCTCGCCGCCGACAGCCGGCGCCAGAGCCTGGTGTTCAGCCGCACCAAACACGGTGCGGACAAATTGTGCAAATTCCTTGAAGTTTCTGGACTGCGTACGGCGGCAATTCACGGCAACAAGAGCCAGAACGCCCGGACTAAAGCACTGAAGGATTTCAAGCAAGGCAAGATCACCATTCTCGTGGCCACAGATATTGCCGCGCGTGGGCTGGATATCGATCAGTTGCCGATCGTGGTCAACTATGACCTGCCGATGGTTGCCGAGGACTACATCCACCGCATCGGTCGTACCGGCCGTGCCGGCGCCGAAGGATTGGCGGTCTCCTTGGTCTCTCACGACGAAGCGCGCTTGCTGCGCGACATTCGGCGCATGCTCAAGCGTGATATCGCAATCGAGCCAGTGGAAGGTTTTGCACCATCGCGCCCATTGAACCTGGAATCGCCGCCTCCGCGCCCGAATCCACGCAAGCAGGCGCACGCCCGTCGTCCACATTCACACGCGCCAAGCAACAAACCGCATGCCGCAGCCAACAAGCAGCCTCGGCCGTGGCGTGGCAATCGGGATGTGCGCAAGGCGTGATCAGCACGCAGTAAAACAAAAGGCGCAAGTTGCAAGCCTGCGGCCCGTCATTTTCGCACCAGCGAAATGACGGGCTTTCTATTTTACGACTCCCAGCATTTCATCACCGCTCCTGATCCGTCGGTCGGATCAGGATTTCATTGACGTTGACGTGTGCCGGTTGACTGACGCAATACAACACGGCATTCGCGACATCGACCGGCTGCAACTGTCGCATCGATGCGGCCCATGTGTCGATCGCCTGACGCGTTTGCGCATGAGGAATATGTTCGCGCAATTCCGTCTCGACTACGCCGGGTTCGATCACGCTGACACGAATCTGGTCTTTGTAAACCTCGCGGCGCAATGATTCGGAAAACGCGACCACCCCGAATTTCGTCGCCGCATAGCCGGCCGCATTCGGATTGGCGATGCGCCCTGCGGTCGACGAGACATTGACGATGTGCCCACCACCACGCTTGCGCATGACGGGTAACGCGGCTTGCGACGAGACCATCAATGCCAAAACATTGAGTTCCAGCATGCGGCGCCAATCATTCGAATCGGCGCAATCGATGGGCGACAAATGCATGACACCGGCATTGTTGACCAGAATATCCAACCCTCCGAAGTGCGCTTCGGTTTCGGCGACAATGCGCCGATTCTCATCCTCGCGCACAAGATCTGCGGGGATGGTCAGGACCTGCGCTCCCGCTAGCTTCAGTTCACCGGCGAGTGCGTCGATGCGATCTTTCCTGCGCGCAGCCATAGCCACTTTTGCACCGGCATCAGCCAGTACGCGTGCGGTTGCCGCGCCTATACCTGACGAAGCACCAGTCACCAAGGCAACACGGCCCTCAAGAATTCTTCCTGACATAGTGATTCTCCGGTTGTCCGCCGCGGATCATTGCGCTGCGCGACGGCTTGGTCAAATGCCTAGCGTCGTTGTTGCAGCGTTTCCAGTGCAGCCACGCAGCCTTGCAACTTTGGCCCTATGTAACAGTGCGACCCACAAGCACTCAAGCCTGCCGCGGCGAATGTGGACAGATACCATTGTGGCGTTCGCGCGATGAATCCGTGCTTGTCGCCCTCGGGCGCATCGTGAGCCGTGAACAGTTCGATGAACGCAACGCCGGCCAGCATGTCCGCGATACCCGTGAAGCCGCGCTTGAGCTGCGCCGTGCGCACGTAGTGAACCACGTCGCTGCATACGATCAAATCGAACTCGCAATCGAAGCGCAGCTCACCGAGTTGACCGAATTCGACCAGCTTCAGATTGCGTGAACGCCCGTATCGCGCAACGGCATATTCGCTGCTGTCCAATCCAAGGTATTCAATATTCGGCCGCAGCTTGCGCAACGGGCCGCGCCATGCGCCTTCGCCACAACCGACATCGAGAACATTGCGCACCGGTCGGCCGAGGTAATACTCGGCCACTGCCACCGCCAACGCAGCCTTTCGCGCAAGCTCGCGTGGCGACGCCGGAGCACGCCGGGAATCGCGATACCAGCGATCGAAATAGGCGCGGTCGTAGACTTTTTGCACGCGGCAACAATATGTCTCAGCGCAACGCGGCGTTGATCTTGTCCAGCGCCTTCGCACCTGGACACAACTGCGCTTCGTCGAGCTGATTGAACGCGCCCGGCACGGTATTCAGGTGCGCGTGCAGGTCGTCGGCATTGGATTCGACGTACAGCAAACCGGTCACCACTTCGCCTTTCGCCTGCCATTTGTGCAGGAAGTTCATGGCACCGACGCGATCGTTGGAATCGTGGCTTTCCGGTAACTTGCGCAGGCGCAGGATGCTGCCATCGTGCTGGGCCACATCGACTGTTTCGCCGGGCGCGTAATCGGTGGTGATTTCGGCACATGCCGGAATGAAGTCCAGTCGATTCAAGGCATGATTGTGTTCGCGCACGTACTCATAACTCTTGGTGCTGCCGGCGTGGTTGTTGAATGCCACGCATGGGCTGATCACGTCGATGAAAGCCGCACCCTTGTGGGTCATCGCCGCCTTGAGCAACGGCACCAACTGTGCCTTGTCACCGGAAAATCCACGCGCAACAAACGTGGCGCCAAGCTGCAACGCCAACCCGACCATGTCGATCGGCGTGTCGGTGTTGATCGCGCCGCGCTTGGATTTGCTGCCTTGATCGGCGGTGGCGGAGAATTGCCCTTTGGTCAAGCCATACACGCCGTTGTTCTCGACGATATAGACCATGTTCACGCCACGACGCATGGAGTGGACGAATTGGCCGATGCCAATGGATGCTGAATCGCCGTCCCCTGAAACACCCAGATACAACAAGTCCTGATTGGCCAGGTTCGCTCCGGTCAACACCGACGGCATGCGTCCGTGCACGGTGTTGAAGCCATGCGATTGACCGAGAAAATATGTCGGCGTTTTCGAGCTGCAACCGATACCAGAGAGCTTGGCAACGCGATGTGGCTCGATATCCAGTTCCCAGCACGCCTGGATGATCGCCGCGGAAATGGAGTCGTGGCCACAGCCGGCACATAACGTCGAGACTGCGCCTTCGTAATCGCGCCGCGTGTGCCCGGCACGATTGCGTTGCAACGATGGATGGTGGAGCTTGGGTTTGGTGATGTAAGTCATCAGGCAACCTTGTTGTCACGCAGCGCATGGACGTTGCTGCTGTGCATGCATTCTCTGATCGCACGAGAAATGAATCGCGCCGTGATTGGCGTGCCGTCAAAGTGCAAAATGGCGCGCAGGCGCGCCGGATCGATGTCGAACTGCTCGATCAGCAAGGTGCGCAGCTGTGCATCACGGTTCTGTTCGACAACGAAAACAAGATCGTGTTGATCGACGAAATCGCTAACTGAATCCGCGAACGGATAGCCACGCACGCGCAGCGTGTCGATGTTTGCTCCGTCATGATCGAGGATCTCGAACGCTTCCGACATCGCCGGTCCGGTCGAGCCAAAATAGATTGCGCCGCAGCGGGTCGGGCTGGACGTATTGTGCAGAATCGGTTGCGGCAATAGGGTTTTCGCGGTCTCGAATTTCTTCTGCAAGCGCTGCACGTTTTCAACGTAGTCTTCGCCACGTTCGGAATAGCGCGCGTCGGTGTTCTTGCTGGTGCCGCGGGTGAAAAAGCTACCGCGTCGCGGATGCGTGCCGGGGAAAGTCCGCACCGCGATGCCGTCGCCATCAATGTCGCGATAACGGCCGAATGGAATACCAGCCTCGAGCTGCTCGGCAGTCAACACCTTGCCGCGATCGTAGCGGCGCGTGTCGTCCCATTGGAACGGCGCGCACAAGCGCTGGTTCATGCCGATATCCAGATCGCTCATGACGAAGATCGGCGTTTGCAACCGATCGGCAAGATCCAACGCGGTAGCAGCGAACTCGAAACATTCGTGCGGGCCTTCCGGGAATAGCAGCACGTGGTTCGTATCACCATGCGACGCATGCGCGCACGCGAGAACGTCGGATTGTTGTGTGCGCGTGGGCATTCCCGTCGACGGGCCACCGCGCTGGACATCGATGATCGTCACCGGAATCTCGGCGAAATAAGCCAGGCCGATGAACTCATTCATCAACGAAATGCCAGGCCCCGAGGTGGAGGTGAAGGCCCGAGCGCCGTTCCAGCCGGCGCCTACCACCATACCGATCGATGCGATTTCATCTTCGGCTTGCACAATCGCATATTTGTTCGCACCCGTTTCCGGATCGACGCGATACTTCGAACAATATTTCTGGAACCCTTCGGCCAGCGACGACGATGGCGTGATCGGATACCACGCACACACGGTTGCACCACCGTAGACCAAACCCAAAGCCGCTGCGGTATTGCCGTCGACAAAAATCTGGTCGCCTACGGCGTCACGGCGTTCCACGCGCAGCCCGGTCGGTTCGAGATTCTGTGTCGCATGATCGCGCCCCAGATCCAGCGCTTCGATATTCGGCGCGAGCAGCTTCTCCTTGCCTTTGTACTGCTCGCCGATGAGTGTGACGATAACCTCGCGATCAATGCCCAACAGCACCGACAACGCGCCGATATACATGATGTTCTTGAACAACTGGCGCTGGCGCACGGTTTGGTGTTGTCGTAGAAAAGATATCCACCCGGCTCGATTTCTGCCAGATCGATATCCCAGGTCTGCGGATTCATCGCCACCATCATGTCGATGCCGCCGCGCCGACCCAGCCAGCCGCGCTCGCTCACTCGCACTTCGTACCAGGTCGGCAGACCCTGGATATTCGACGGAAAAATATTGCGCGGACTGACCGGCACGCCCATCCGCAGGATTGCCTTGGCGAACAATTCGTTGGCTGACGCTGAACCTGAACCGTTGACGTTGGCGAACTTGATGACAAAATCGTTCGTCGCTTGCATCGGCGTCATGCCGCCTCCCGCTTGCCGGACTTGCTGCGACAACCGTTGCCCGCGTGAGTGACATCGAACAGGAATTTGCGCATGTCCCACGCACCGGTCGGGCAGCGTTCGGCACACAAGCCGCAATGCAGACAGACGTCTTCGTCCTTGACCATTACCCGGCCGGTCTTGAGCAAGCCGGATATATACAAATCCTGGGTCAGGTTCAACGCCGGTGCGCTCAGGTGCGTTCGCAACGCGGCTTCTTCGTCGTTGCCGGTAAAGCTGATGCAATCCATCGGGCAGATGTCGACGCAAGCATCGCATTCAATACAGATATTCTCGCTGAAAACAGTTTGCACATCGCAATTCAGGCAACGCTGCGCTTCGTTGAGTGCGGTCTGCGCGTCGAAGCCCAACTCGACTTCAAGCTTGATGCTCTTCAGCGTCTGCGATTTGTCCCGCCACGGTACGGCGAAGCGTTCGTCACCAGAGATATCGTTGTCGTAACTCCATTCGTGAATGCCCATCTTCTGTGAGGCGAGGCTGAAGCCCGGCGCAGGCCGTTCGTGGATATCTTCAGCATTGAGGAATTTGTCGATCGACACCGCCGCATCGTGACCATGGGCCACAGCCCAGATGATGTTTTTCGGACCGAATGCCGCATCACCGCCGAAAAATACTTTCGCATTCGACGACTGCATCGTCACCTTGTCCACACCCGGCATTTCCCATTGGTCGAAATCGATACCGACATCGCGCTCGATCCAGGGAAACGCATTTTCCTGACCAATTGCGATCAGAACATCGTCGCACTCGTGCAATTGCTCGGGCTCACCCGTTGGAACCAGCTTGCGCCGACCATCAGCGTTGTACTCGGCACGCACCTTCTCGAACGTCATGCCGGTGAGTTTGCCGTTTTCGTGGACAAATGCTTTTGGCACCAGATAATCGAGGATCGGAATGCCTTCGTGCATGGCATCTTCCTTTTCCCACGGCGATGCCTTCATCTCGTCGAAACCCGAGCGCACAATCACTTTGACCTCATCACCGCCCAAGCGCCGCGACGAACGGCAACAATCCATCGCGGTATTACCGCCACCAAGCACGATCACGCGGCGCCCGATTTTCTTGACGTGCTCGAAATACACCGACGCCAGCCAGTCCAGGCCAATATGGATGTTCGCCGACGCTTCGCTGCGCCCCGGAATTTCCAGGTTGCGCCCGCGCGGCGCACCGCTGCCGACGAAAATCGCATCGAAATCCTGGGTCAGCAGTGATTTCATTGATTCGATGCGCTGTCCACCGCGAAATTCGACGCCCAAATCCAGGATGTAACCGACTTCTTCGTCAATCACTTCCTCCGGTAGGCGAAAGCGCGGAACCTGGGTGCGCATGAAGCCACCGCCCTTGGCATCGGCCTCGAACACGACGACGTGATAGCCCAGTGGTGCCAGATCGCAGGCGACGGTCAATGATGCAGGGCCGGCACCGACGCAGGCGACGCGCTTGCCGTTCTTGCGTGCTGGCGGTTTCGGCATGCGCGCGCGGACCGCGTCATTGTCCTTGAAGTCAGCCGCAACGCGCTTAAGGCGGCAAATGGCGACCGGTTCAGGTTTTTGCCCGTTGTTTTCCTCGACGCGACCGCGCCGGCAGGCCGGCTCGCAGGGTCGATCGCAAGTGCGTCCGAGGATTCCCGGGAACACATTGGACCTCCAATTGACCATGTAGGCATCGGAATAGCGTCCAGCCGAAATCAGGCGGATGTATTCGGGGACGGGAGTATGCGCCGGGCAAGCCCACTGGCAGTCGACCACTTTATGAAAATAGTCGGGGTTACGAATATCGGTTGGCTTCACCCAATCCTCCGCTGAACGGCGGCCTACGCAGGCCGGAGCTTCCCGCGCGAGTCTACTCGTCGAGTCCGCATCTGAGAAGGTCGTTACGTCACAGTCGCACCACCAACAGAAATCCGCCACAATGGCGGGTCGGGTGCCCTGGCATCCCGTGAATTACAGAGGGCCAATGCTATACCAACTCCACGAATTCAACCGCGCCGCATTCAATCCGCTGGTAGCCTGGTCACAGACCGGGGCGAGGATGTTCTCCGCACCCGACAGTTGGCTCTCCCAACTGCCCGGCGCACCGCGCATCGCGGCCAACTACGAGTTGCTCTACCGACTGGGCAAGGATTACGAGAAGCCCGCGTTCAACATCCACAATGTGGAAGCTGACGGCATCGATATTCCGATCGTCGAGAAAGTCGTATTGTCGCGACCGTTCTGCAATCTGCTGCGCTTCAAACGCTATAGCGACGACGCCAAGACCCTGACCCGGCTCAAACGCGAGCCGACAGTGCTCGTCGTCGCGCCGCTTTCCGGTCATCACGCCACGTTGTTGCGCGATACCGTGCGCACGCTGCTTCGGGATCACAAGGTCTACGTGACCGATTGGATCGATGCGCGCATGATCCCGGCCGACCTCGGCACCTTTTCCCTCGACGACTACGTCGCTTACATGCAGGAATTCATGCGGCATATCGGCGCGGAAAACCTGCATGTGATCAGCGTCTGCCAGCCAACGGTTCCGGTGCTTGCCGCGATATCCCTGATGGCCGCGAACAAGGAAACCACGCCGCTCAGCATGACCTTGATGGGCGGACCGATCGATACGCGCTGCAGCCCGACACAAGTCGACGATCTGGCCACGACCAAACCATTGTCGTGGTTCGAGAACACCGTGATCCACGAAGTCCCGCAGAACTATCCTGGTCATGGCCGCCGGGTTTATCCGGGATTCCTGCAACATGCAGGATTCATTACTATGAATCCAAGTCGACATTTCATGTCGCACTGGGATTTTTACGAAAACCTGCGCCGTGGCGATCTCGAAGACGCCGAAGCGCATCGTCGTTTCTACGACGACTACAACGCCGTGCTCGACATGCCCGCGACGTACTACCTGGACACGATTCGCACCGTATTCCAGGAACACGCGTTGCCACGCGGCGTCTGGGACGTGGCCGGACAGCGCGTCAAACCCGCGGCTATCAAACGCACAGCACTATTCACCATCGAAGGCGAACTCGACGATATTTCGGGGCCCGGCCAAACCCAGGCCGCGCAAAAGCTTTGCTCCAACATTCCCGCTTCGCGCAAACGCCATCTCACAGTGAAGGGCGCCGGTCACTACGGCATTTTCAGTGGGCGCCGCTGGCGCAATGTCGTGTATCCGGAAGTACGGGAGTTTATTCGAGCGTTCCGAAAAGGATAGCGGAAGGCGGTAAGCCGGGAAAGCATGAGAGGCTCTTCATTCCCGCGAAGGCGGGAATGACGGGCTATTGCTTTACGAGTCCCGAGTCCCGAAGTCCCGACGCATCGCATAAAACTCGGCCACAAACGCTGCCAAACGCTGCGCATCAATCGCCTCACGCAACCCACGCATCAATTCCTGGTAGTATTGCAGGTTGTGGATTGTCGCCAGCATCGGGCCGAGCATTTCTCCGCACTTGTCCAGATGGCGTAAATACGCGCGGCTGAAGCCCGATCGACAGGTGTAGCAGGGGCACGCTTCGTCTAACGGTCGCGTGTCGCGCTCGTACTTCGCATTGCGGATACGCAGTACACCGTGTCGAGTGAAAATGTGTGCATTGCGCGCGTTGCGCGTGGGCATCACGCAATCGAACATGTCGATGCCGCGCACGACAGATTCGACGATGTCTTCGGGTCGCCCCACGCCCATGAGGTAGCGAGGTCGATTTGTCGGCAACAGCGGCACGGTTTCTTCGAGCGTGCGATTGCGTTCTTCTTCGGGCTCGCCAACGGCCAGTCCGCCAACGGCATAGCCATCGAATCCGATTTGTATCAGTTGCTCCGTCGAGCGCGTGCGCAATTCTGCAAACGTACCGCCCTGTACGATGCCGAATAGCGAATTGGGGTTGTTCAAGTCATCAAAGGCGCGACGCGAACGTTGCGCCCAGCGCAAACTCAACTCCATCGATTCGCGAGCCTGCGTTTCCGTCGCCGGATACGGCGTACATTCGTCGAAAATCATGGCGATGTCGGAATCGAGCACATGCTGAATACGCATGGATTCTTCCGGCGACAGGAACACCATCGAACCATTGACGGGTGATGCGAAGCGCACGCCCTCTTCACTGATCTTGCGCCGCTGCGCGAGCGAGAACACCTGAAAACCACCGGAATCGGTGAGGATGGGCTTGTCCCAACCAATAAAGCGATGCAGGCCGCCGAACTCACCGATCACGTCCAGGCCAGGGCGCAGAAACAAGTGAAACGTGTTGCCCAGGATGATCTGCGCGCCGGTGTCGCGAATCGACTGCGGCGTCATTGCCTTGACCGATCCGTACGTGCCGACCGGCATGAATGCCGGCGTTTCGATCGATCCGCGCGGAAATTCGATGCGACCGCGGCGAGCAGCGCCATCGCTGGCCTGAATTGAAAACGTCATCGAACTCATGCGCGGTTGCCACCGGGAAAAATCAACATGGCATCTCCGTAGGAAAAGAACCGGTAACGTTGCTCGACGGCGTAGCGATACGCATCAAGCATCAGCTCGCGCCCGGCGAATGCCGATACCAGCATCAACAAGGTCGATTCCGGCAGATGGAAATTCGTGACCAGCACATCGATGCTGGAAATCCGATAACCGGGAAAGATGAATATTTGCGTTTCGCCGGCAAACGGCTGCACCGTGCCATTGTGCAGCGCCGATTCGAGCGCGCGCACGACCGTCGTACCCACAGCCACCACGCGCCCCCCAGTGGCGCGCGTACGCTGGATCTGCTCGACCAGTTCCGCACCGACATTGAGCCATTCGCGATGCAT
>CAJDUT010000042.1_pt1 | contig 26129 bp, 23 predicted proteins | sample 7390981 | NCBI WGS metagenome assembly CAJDUT01 (sample SAMEA7055681, study PRJEB34461) | soil metagenome | biome: terrestrial ecosystem; feature: Peninsula; material: soil | place: Antarctica | collected 2016 | reverse complement strand
CCGCAGCCGACGTTGAGCTTGCGTTCGCCGACCTGCTCGCCACCGGCGCCACGAGTTTCGTGGTCGATCTTTCCGGCATCGGTTATGTGAGCAGCGCCGGCTTGCGCGTCTTGCTCGCGCTGGCCAAGAAACTCGACGGCGGCAAAGGTCATCTGTACTTGTGCGGACTCAGCCCTGCCGTTCGCCAGGTGTTTGATGTTGCCGGCTTCAGCAAACTGTTTGCGTTGTTTCCCGATCGCGATGCCGCGTTGAAAAAGGCGGGTAAAGCCGCACCGGTTAAACCCAAGCCTGAAGCAGCACCCGTACCCGCAGATACGGCGAAAGCCGATGCAGCAAAAGCCGAAGCGGCAAAGGTCGAAGCTGCGAAGCTCGAAGCTGCGAAGCTCGAAGCTGCAAAGATCGACGCCGCCAAGATAGCGGCGGCGAAAGCTGAAGCCGATAAGCGCGAAACCGCAGCTGCTGCACAGGCCCAGGCCGCAAAGGCCGAAGCAGAGCAACTGGCGACAGCCAAAGACGAAGCCGCCAAGCTCGAAGCCACTAAGGCCTCAGTCGAAAAAGCCGAAGCAGCGAAAGCTGACGCAGCGAAAGCCGAAGCCGCCAAGGCCGCAGCCGACAAGCTTGCGGTCGCAAGAACCGAGGCAGCCAAGGCCGACGCCACGAAGCTTGAGCTAGCAAAGCTTGAAGCGGCGAAAGCCGAAGCGGCAAGGCGTGAAGCTGGGAAACTTGAAGCTGCCAGAGCCGCAGCCGCGAAGGCCGAAGCTGCAAAGGTCCAAGCAGCGAAAGTCGAAGCCGCCGGGGCAGAAGCGGCAAGAATCGAGGCAGCAAGAATCGAAGCGGCGAAAGCGGAAGCCCAACGCGTCGAAGCCGCACAGGCGTTGAAACCGGAAAATGTCCTTGCGCAGCAGGTGACGAAATTGCTTGGGTTGGCAGCCACGCCCGAGACACCCGATCCGAAGGTCGCCATGCTGGCTCGAAGTGCTGCGTTGTTGCTGGGACTGGGGACTGGGCGATCCGAGCAGGCAACAAAACCGCCGCGTGGGCGCGCAACACCTGCCAACGCTGCGCCAGTCGCAGCGTCCCCGCAGTCGAGCGCGCCTGCCGCGGTCGGGTGGAAGGACAAGATGCGTGGACTGTTTGGTGGCAAGCGTTAGTTGTCGCCGCAATTTGGGATTTGTTCAACCAACAACGGAAGTTCAATGAAACAACTTGCCTGGATCAAACCAGTTATTGCTACGTTGTTGTTGGTGTCCGCTAGTTTCGTTTACGCCAGCGACGCGATTCATTTTGATGCTTCGTCAGATGCCGTGGCAAAAGCCAGTTGGGATCGGATGTTTGACAATGCTTCCCGCGACCAACAGCAGCAGCTGCTTGCGGCTGTTATCCAGATCAATCTGGTTGGCGTCAAAAGCGTCGACGAGGTTACGTCCAATCCAGACCTTCAGAATTTGTCGGCCGTACGCATCAAGGACAAGATCGCGGGCATGACTGCAGCCCAAATCATCGATTTCGCCAATCGGGTAGCGACCGTCAGGATTGAACGACCTGAAAAATGACAAGTGAGTCGGGAGCCGTCGCGTTGCGACGTATCCCGCCATTGTCGCGGCTTGCCTCAACGTTGGCGGGATGCGCTGCGCTCCTGACGCCGTACCGCAAACAGGCATTTGCTGGTTGTTGCTGGTTCAACGGGCCTGGCAGCACCAGCATATTGGTGCGCAACTGAGCCGTCCTTGACGCAAGCTTGCAACGCCTGGCTGCCCTATTGGTCGCGACTTAGCGTGAGCAAGGTCAGGTCGTCGCTTTGCGGCTCACCGACAGTGAATCGGGCCAGTTCTTCCAATAGTGAATCCATCGCGGATTGCGCGTTATTTCCGTGCTTGGCCAACGTTTCTACAACGCGTGGTTTTCCAAAAAGCTCTTTTTGCGCATTGTGCGCTTCGTCCAGTCCATCGGTATAGAACAACACGCAAGCGCCGGGTTCGAGTTGCACGGTGTATTGCTGGAACATGGTGTCCGACATCGCACCCAGTGGCAGCGCGCCCTCGGCGCCAAGGTCGCTGACAGTGCCGTCTGCGGCTCTCGCCAAGGGTGCCGGATGGCCGGCATTGGCCAGTTTCATCTTGCCTGATTCCGGATCCAGCGATGCGGCGATCATGGTCACGAACATGCCCGGTTCGAGTTCCTGCGCCAGTTTGCGATTGAGCGCAGTGAGCAATTCGACCGGGCCGGCGAGGTGCTTGGCCAGCATTCGCACCTGCACGCTCAGGCGTGCCATGTACAACGCGCCCGAGACCGCTTTCCCGGAAACATCGGCGACAACCAGACCGTGATAGCCGTTGTTGAACTGGAAGAAATCGTAGTAATCACCACCAATCACGCGTGCCGCCGAGTAACTGTCGGCAAATCGATAGCCCGGAAGCGAGGGCGGCGATTGCGGCAGGAAGCGTTGCTGGATGCGACGGGCCAGCGCCAGGTCGTGGGCTTCGATGGCACGTTCGGGCGATTGCGTTTGAGCGGCGCAGATCATCCATGCCAGTTGGCCGGTGATGGCGTCAAACAATTCCTGATCAGCGGTACGCCAGGCTTGCTCGGTGTTGGCGCTATCCAGATACAGCACGCCCAAGACCTCGCCGCCCAGGCGCAATGGCACACCGAGCACCGAGGCGGGTACCGAAGTTGCGCGCAGTCTCGCTGCGAGCGCATCGCGTTCGGCTGGGTCGACCACCATCAAGCCATGTTGCAGGCGCAGGGCCTCGCGCAGGAATCCTTCGATTTGCGCAAACTTGACGCCCTCATCCAGACGATTGCGTTGCGCCAATACAGCCAAGTGATCGCTGCCGGCTATGCGCCGATAAATTGCGAGGTGACTGGTTTGCGGGAAGGCAGTCTGGATTGCCGCAAGGGCAAGGTCCAGTTGTTCGCGCAAGTCCTGTTTGCTGCGTGCAAGCGCGCCCAAATCACCAAACAACTTCAGCCGCGCCAGTACTTCGCGCAAACCGGGAGACGCCTTGGCATCAGCCGTCGATATCGGCGGGTTCAAATCGGAAAGCGTGCGCGTGGCGTTGTCGCTGGGCAGCGCAATCGAGGGTAACGACGGCTGCTCGGTATCTGCACTGCGATAGATCGTCTTGATTTCGCCGAATTGCAGATCGTCGCCGTCGCGCAGTTCGGCCGGCTCGTCGATGCGTTCGCCCTTGTGCAAGGTGCCGTTGGCACTGCCCTGATCGTGCAGAAAATAATGTTCGTCATTGCGCCGAAACATCGCATGACGACGTGAAACCGTCGGGTCGTTCAGGCGTACATCGGAATACTGGCCGCGGCCGACGATTGCGTTGTCGGAAAAACTGAAGACCTGTCCGGCGAGCGTGCCGGAGGTGACGATCAGGCTGGGCATGGATGTGTCCGCATATGCACGATAATTCCCGAGTTTGGCATAAAAGCCGGCGATGTCGGATGATGCACCGTGATTCTCAGGAGTGTAGACAATGCATATATCTTACTGGTGTGTACTCATTGCGGCGTTTTTGCCGCTGTTGTTCACGGCAATCGCAAAGACCATCGGCAGGCGCCGATTCGACAACCGTTCGCCACGCGATTTCCAGGCGAATCTGACCGGCGCGGCATTGCGCGCGCATTGGGCGCATCAGAATTCTTTCGAGGCATTCGCACCGTTCGCGGCGGCTGTTCTGATCGCGCAGCAATTGGGTGCGGCGCAAGGACGCATCGATATTTTGGCGATTGCGTTTATCGTGCTGCGGCTTTTGTACGGTGCCTGTTACCTGGCCAATTGGGCGACATTGCGTAGCCTGGTCTGGGCCGGCGCGATGGCGTGCACGGTGGCGCTGTTCGTTATCGGTGCCTGACAAAACCTGCTGATTATTGAGACGGCCAGGTAATGCTTGAAGTTGGCGCATCGGCGATCGTCGAGTCGCGCAGCGCACGACAGGCGTTTGCTTCTCCTTCCCCCGCATGCGGCGGAAGGGCAATCAAGATGAACCACGCTTGCGGTGGAAGAAAGGTCGCCGCTGAGCCTCGACGGCAATCGGTCAAGACTTTACGAAAACCGCAGGCAAAAAAATGGCCGGATGGATGACCACCCGGCCTAGTACGCTGCGAAAATCTAGGGGAGGGAGTTCCCGCAGCGTATTTCGCTATGCAGGCCTGAGCGGCCCGCGCGTTGTTCTTACTTCGCAGCCTTCTTGGTTGCGGTCTTGACCTGCTGGCTGAAGCGATCGTTGGCAGCCTCGAAGGTGCCCTTGGCCAACTGGCCGAGCGCTTCGCTGGTCTTCAACGTCAGGCCGAACACTTCCTGGCCATTCGCGTACAATGTTTCGGTGGATTCTTTCACCAGGTTCACGCCTTTCGGCCAGAACGCCTTGACGCTTTCGAAATCACGCAGTTCAGCGGCTTCGGTCCAGAAGTCCACAGCGGCGTTGACGCGGTTTTCCATCGCCTTGAGCTGCAGGTTGGCAATGCGCTCGGCACCTTCGGCGGCAACGCCGTTAGCCTTGAACGCGACGTCGGCGAAGTTCTTGCTCATCGCCAGGAATTGCGAATTCATTTGCTCGTACATGGTTATATCCTCGTGGTTTGCTAGAAGTGTGAGGCACACTATACCGCAAGAAATGCTGCAATGCAACATCTGGTAAGAAGGAACGCGTGATCAGGATACAAATATCTGTATCACAACGATATTTAATCTTGAATTTGGCATGAGACAAGTCGTTCAAATGCCCTTAATGGTGCAACCGCGCATAAATCAGGGGTAGGGAGTTCCAGTAGCGCCACTCATCCCGCGTAGACACAACCGGACGTGCAGGTTTCGTGCACCACGATCTTGCTCAATGCCGGCAACCGCGGCTTGAGTGCATCCCAAATCCATATCGCCAGACGTTCGCTGGTTGGATTCTCCAAACCAGCTACCTCGTTTAGATAGTTATGGTCGAGCTGCTCGAACACGGGCGCGAACGCCGCTTTCAAATCGGCAAAGTCCATCACCCAACCGGTGTCGACGGCCGGTGTTCCGGAAGCATGCACCTCGATGCGAAACGAATGTCCGTGCAGCCGCGCGCACTTGTGCCCAGCGGGAACGTTCGGCAAACGGTGAGCCGCCTCGATCGAGAAAATCTTGAAGATGTCCATGCGCAGAGTTTACACGGCGGTGATTCAAGCATGTTTTTGGCGAACATTGTTCGACTTGTTCGTCGCCGATTTGCGGCTTCTTGATGCGAAGCAGCTTGCCTGGCAGCACTTTACTCGCATCGCCTGAGTTACTCGCGTTCAATTGACCACGCTGCTCGTTTTGGACTAACTGCGGACATATTAGCGAAGACGCGGGCAAGCCTGATGCCAAATAGTTACAACGTTTCAGTCGCCAGCAGCAACTTCACGCTAGGGGTACGCACTCGAAAGCACAGATAGCCAAATCAGCTATTGAATGACAACAAAAAGGCACGGCGTGCTAGGGTCATTTTCAAACGATGGTTTGAAAATGATCGCTGAGTTTGGGCACAGAACCGGGCACAACCGGGCACGGAACGGTAATGGATGGAGTTCGGCCGCAAGCACGCGATGCGCGATGAACCACGCAAATCGTTGATTGGTCTTGGGAAGTTCCCGCGGAAGACGTGGTGGCTATGGGTGGACTCGAACCACCGACCCCAGCATTATGAGTGCTGTGCTCTAACCAGCTGAGCTACATAGCCGCGGGCCGCGTAGTGTAGCGGCGCAACGTTGCAAGGTAAATGGTCGCATGGATTTGAACCAATCCCGCGTATGCCTTGCCGATATGCGGTGGCCTGTGGAAAAATCGGGGTATCTGTTGTGGAGTTTTTCGTGTGATCGATCCAGATGGCTTTCGCCCCAACGTCGGCATCATCCTGCTCAGCGATAGCGGCAGCGTGTTCTGGGCGCGGCGTGCGTTTCGCGACGGTTGGCAGTTTCCGCAGGGTGGCATGCACAGCGATGAGACGCCGTTGGAGGCGATGTATCGCGAGTTGGAAGAAGAAACCGGGTTGCGTCCGGAACACGTTGAGGTGCTCGGGGCCACGCCGGGATGGCTGCGCTACAAGTTGCCAAGGCGTTATCTGCGGCACCACGAAAAGCCCTTGTGCATTGGCCAAAAACAGGTCTGGTTCCTGCTGCGCTTTCTGGGCGACGAGTCGCATGTGCGCCTGGATTTGACCGAAACGCCTGAATTTGATTTGTGGCGCTGGGTCGACTTCTGGTATCCCGCCGAGCACGTCGTCGCGTTCAAGCGCACGGTTTACGAACAGGCATTGCGACATCTGGCGCCGTTGGCTGGGTTCATACCGGTTGTGGCCGATTGAGCGCGGCGTACATAGTCGAGTTCAATCAAGATCAGGAGCGCCCCCATCCGCCTTCGGCACCTTCCCCCGCTCGCCTTGGAAGGGAAATAGAAATGAGCCCCGCTTGCGGGGGAAGGGAAATCGAAATGAGCCCCGCTCGCGGGGGAAGAGAAATAGAAATTTGGCCCGCTCGCGGGAGAAGGAAAATAAGTATTCGCCCCGCTTGCGGGGGGAAGGGAAATCACGATGATGCTCGTTTGAATTGAAGGGAAAATAAACTCGTGCTCTGTTCCACGGCAGGTTCGCCGGACGATTTGTAGTTGACAATCATTCGCATTTGCATTTGAATACGCACATCGACTGGTTCGAGTGCTTGAATATGTACGTATGTGTTTGCAACGGTATCACCGAGCGCAGCGTGCGCCAGGCGGCTGCTGATGGCGTCCACAGCTTGTCTGAGTTGACTCGCCGCACTGGTTGCGCCGATTGTTGCGGTAGCTGTGCGTATCTTGCCGCACGGGTGCTCGCCGACGAACACGAGCGGCGTGCGTTCACGTTGCCGCTCGCCATCGCCGCCTGATCTCATTTTCGCCAAGCCCAATGCGGGCCAAGCCATCTTGTCGTAAACGCTCGCGATTCGCGTTTCTGCACGGCTGGCGTGCGCGCGCTATATTTGCCGTTGAATTTGCATCGCAAGGGATATCCGCATGAAAGGCAATGCCGACGTCATCAAGCACCTGAACAAGGTGCTGTTCAATGAGTTGACCGCGATCAACCAGTATTTTCTGCACTCGCGCATGTATCGCAACTGGGGCTACAAGGAACTGGCGGAGCACGAGTACAAGGAATCCATCGATGAGATGAAGCATGCCGACAGCTTGATCGAGCGCATCCTGTTTCTCGAAGGTCTGCCGAACCTGCAGGCACTGGGCAAATTGCTGATCGGCGAAAACCCAAAGGAAGCGATTGCCTGCGACCTGAAGTTGGAATTGATCGCGCATGCAGATCTGAAAAACGCGATCGCGCACTGCGAATCCTGCGCCGATTATGTCAGCCGCCAATTGTTCGACAGCATCCTCGAATCCGAGGAAGAACATATCGACTGGCTGGAAACCCAACTCGGCCTGATCAACACACTCGGCGAAGCCAACTATCTGCAAACCAAGCTTTCCGAATGATTGCGTAGTTGGGGTGAGCGAATGCGAACCCCAACAACTCCCCATCCAGGCACGCCAATGTTGCGGTTCGCATTCGCTCACCCCAACTTACCAGTCACTCGATTGAATTAGACGGTTCGACTCAGGCCGCGCTGTTGGCCAGCAGCGCGTTGAGTTCGGCCGAGACGTTCTGGAACATGCGATTGATTTCCGATACGAGGATCGGTGCCTCGTTGGCCAACGTGCCGGCGCGCGCGCCGTGTTCCAGGCGCTTTGCGAGGTCTGATAAGCCCATTGCGCCGAGATTGGCGCTGGTGGATTTGAGCGAGTGCGATGGCGCGATCAAGCCTTCGCTGTCCGCGTTGGCTGCGGCGTGATCCAGTGCAGCGAGTGCCTTTGGCGTGTCTTCCAGATATACGCGCACCAGGTCAGTGAATTCTTCGCCCATGACATCGAGCAGGTCGCGGATGATGTCCGCATCCAGAACACTATCGGATCTGGCGTGGCCGGAAAATACGGCGGTGCTCGCCGTCGGTATGGCAGCGAACGCGGGGGCAGCTTTCTTCGCCGGTGGCAGCGCACTCACGGCTTTTGGATCGGGTTCGGAAGATCCGGCTTGGGTCGTGGCGTCGGCGGGCAGCCAGCGCCGCAAGGTTTGTTCGAGCAGCGCGCGATTCAGAGGCTTGGACATGTAGTCGTCCATGCCGGCATTCAGGCATTTCTCCCGGTCGCCGGCCATCGCATTGGCGGTCATGGCGATGATGGGAATGTGCGTCAAAGCGCTTGATTGCTCATTCTGGCGGCGAATACGCGTGGCCGTATAGCCGTCCATTACGGGCATCTGGCAATCCATCAAGACCGCATGAAACGTATCGTGCTGAAGTTGATCAAGCGCATCCTTGCCGTTTTCGGCAACGCTGAAACTCAGGCCGATCAGGCTGAGCAGTCGCTGTGCGACTTGGCGATTGACGGCGTTGTCCTCGACCAGCAATACGTGTCCTGCGAGTGGGCGTATCGCATCCGTGGGCGCTTCAATGTGGACCGGCGTTGGCGCGCTTGCAGCCACCAGCGACGGCGGTATGAACGATGCCGGCGCTTCGCCGCCGAGCAAACTGGTCAGGGTGTCGCGTAACTGGCCTTCGTTGTATTGATGCGGCAGGGTTGCCGCGCGCGCATCGGCGGAAAATTCGGCAGGCACGTCGTTGTCGATTAGCAACAGGCAATTGCAGCGATTGAGCGTGGGTTCGCGCAGCACGTTGTGCAACAGTCCGACTGCGGTATTGTTGGCTACGCTGGCGGCGTCCACGATCAGCAGGTCATAAGCCCAACTCTCGCCCATGCTTGCCGCCGCGCGCAATTTGCCGAGTGCGTCGGCAACGGTACCTGTTTGCAGATGGGTCACGCTCCAGCTAGTGAAGTAATTGCCGAGCCGGCGCACGCAGGCGTCATCGGTGCTGAGCACCAGGATTCGTGATCCATGCAAGTCACGCTGCTGGGTGAGATCGCCCAGGGCCTTGGTTAGCGGCACGCTAAACCAGAACAGCGAGCCTTTGCCCAAATCCGAGCGCACGCCAATCTTGCCGCCCATCAGGTCGACGATGCGTTTGCAGATGACCAAGCCCAGTCCGGTGCCGCCGTGGATGCGCGTTGTAGAAGCATCAGCTTGCGAAAACGCCTGAAACAACTTGTTCGTGGCGTTGGCGGCGATCCCCACGCCCGTATCCTTCACCGCGAACAGTATTTCGTAATGGGTGCGGGTTTCGCCACGTTTGCTCACGTGCACCATCACCGAACCGCGCGCCGTGAATTTGATCGCGTTGCTCACCAGGTTGGTCAGCACCTGGCGCAAGCGCACCGGATCGCCGCGGACGGCCAGGCGAACACCCGGGTCGATCGCGACATTGAAGCGCACGCCTTTTGCGCTTGCGTTGCGCTCAAGCAGGCGATGAACCGAATCGAGCAGCTCGCGCAAATTCAGCCCGACGCATTCCAGCTCCATTTTGTTGGCCTCGATTTTGGAGTAATCGAGGATGTCGTCGACGATACGCAGCAGTTCGTGTGCGGATTTGTAGGCGGTCTTGAGGTAATCGAGTTGATCCGGTGCCAGCTTCGTTGAAAGCAGGATATCCAGCAGCGGAATGATGCCGTTGAGCGGGGTGCGGATTTCATGGCTCATCGTCGCCAGGAATTCGCTTTTCGCCATGATCGCGGCTTCGGCATCGCGCTTGGATTGCAGCAACTCCTGCTTGATGCCGCGCAGCGATTCCAGTTCAGCCTGTGCGGAGGCAGGTAGCGCTTCTGGCACAACGGCACTGACTTTTTTTGCAGTCCGCAACACCATTGCTGGTTCGAATGTTGCCTCGTCGCGCAACATCGCTGCGGCATGGGCTCGCCAGCCGAACCACCCGCCAAGCGCGGCAAGCACCAGCGGTGGGCTGATCATCAAGGCCTGCGGCGGCGGCAGCACGAACGGTGCGCCCAAGGCAACGATGACCACGAGCGCCAGGCTCAGGCGAACGATCCACGGCACCGCAGGATGCACTTGAGGATTACTAGCGTCAGGCGCTGGAGGCATGGAAGTCAAAGCTCAGTTCCTGTCCGGCCTGCTGTACAAAGTCGCCTTGCAGGTAATCCACATCCGCACTCCACAGCAGTGACGCGCTTTGCGCATCCTCGATGCGCGGCGCGATGACCTTGCTGCCGCGCGCATGCGCAAGCGCCACAATCTGGCGCAGTTCCTCGCGAATTTTCTGATCGCGCAAAGCCGCGCCGCTGTAACGTGGCGACAGCTTGAGGAACGCTGCAGGCAGCACCTCAAACAGTTGGGTCGATGCAGGGGTCGCATCGAACGCGGTCAGCGAGACCTTGACGTCCATCGTGCCCAGCGCAGTCATGAACTCGCTCAATTCGTGCAGGTTCGACAATGCGTCTTCCACTCGAAACTCCAGTACCACGATGTTTCCGGGCAGTCGTCTGGTTTCCAGCATTTGTCCAAGCCATGCGGCGCGTTGGGGATCCCTTGCTGCCTCGATCGACTGGCTCACGAACAGGCGTACCGGCCGCTTCTGGCGTGCCCGTTCAGCCAAAACCAGCAGGCAATGCGACAGCACCCAACGGTCGATATCGGCGGCTAGTCCCTCGCGCTCGGCCACGGGGAAAATTTCCGCAGCGGTATACAACTTGCCGCCGTCGCCGCGCAGTCTTAACAGCGCCTGGAACTGTTCTTCATCGCCGCCTTGAAGCGCCACAATCGGCTGGAACAAAAGCTGGAAGTCCTCGGCCTTGATTGCATCCTTGATCAATTGCAGTAGTGCCTGGTCGGCGCTACCCATCGCGTTGCCCTGGCTCACGCGGAAGATGCCGATGCGATCACCTCCGGGCAGGCGCGCATCGCTCATGGCGCGCTCGGCCGCGTTGAGCATGGCACCGGCATCGCCGAGTCCGGCCGCGAACGCGCAGATGCCGAAGGACAGGCTCACGCTCAAGGTCTTGCCCTCGTGTTCGAATACTTCGCGCGCAATACGCTTGCGCAATTCCGCGGCGAGCGCCGCCAGTTCGGATTCGTCGCCGTGCGGGCACAGCAGGGCGAAACTCGTGTCTCCGTAACGCGCGGCCAAGTCTTTGGACTCAATGTGCGACGCGATGAAAGCGCCGACCTGATTGAGCAACCCATCGAAAATGGTCAGGCCCATGCGCTCGCGAATTTGCCCGGCGCCATCGATCTCGACATACACAAGCCCGCCACCCTGTTCCACGGATTCATCGCTGGCGAGCACGGCGTTGAGCCGATCCAGCACATAAGCGCGCTGGTACATGCCGGTGACCGGATCGCGCGGGTTCATCGTTTGCGCGCGCTGGCCCAGAGTGCGCGCGCGCCGCACGCGATTGGTCACTGCGGAAATCAAATGCTTTGGCCGGATCGGCTTGGACAGGAAATCATCGCCGCCGGCATTGAGCGCCTCGAAGTGCTTGTCCTCGTCGTGTTCGCCGGACAGGAACACGATCGGGGTATTGATGAACGCTTCGCGTTCTCGAATGATTGCGGTCAGTTCCATGCCGGAACAATTGGGCATGTACAAATCCATCAGGATCAGTTCCGGTTTGAATTCGTCGAGCCGATCAAGTGCCGCCAGCGGATCAGTGACCGCATGGGTTGCCATGCCGGCTTTACGCAAGATCGATTCGGCGAAGATTGCCTGGGCGCGATCGTCTTCCACGATCATCACCCGGAATGGATTGGCGCTGTCGGCATCGAGCAATTCGCGAATACGCGCCATCACCTCGTTGGATTGGGCAGGCAAGGCGACGAAGCTGTCGGCCCCGGCACGCATCGCGCGCAAGCGCACCGGTAAGTCAGCCGATTCGGAAAACGCGAGCAGTGCCATGCGTCGACCGAGCTGGTTGCGCGTATCCTTGACCAATTCGCCGATCGTTTCGAGCGCGTCCTGGAAAGGCGCGTCGACGACGACCAGATGCGCGGCAAACGCGGCCAGCACTTCGGTGAGCTCTTCGACGCTGTCGAGCAGGGTCAACTCGTATCCGGCCGCTTCGATCTTTTGGTCGACTTCACATGCCAACGCATTGCCGTCGCTCAGATGAAACACTTTGAATTGCTCGTGTTGCGGCAGGTCGTTCGGTGTTGCAGGAGCCTCCTCGGATGGCGCGACCGGCTCGGCAATGGGGATTGCCGGGGCGGTTGCCACGGTTGCTGCCACGACGGGTGTGATCTTGGCTGCGGCTGCGGCTACGGCGCGTGGTGGGGCTGCTGGCGCCGTGCCGAAGCGCGTCCAGTACTGCGCCGGTGGCGTGACCTGAAGCGGAAAACTGCCGGATTGGATCGGTGCGACGGTCAGCGCTTCGGCGGCCTGGGCCGCGGAATCCACGTGATTGTCCTGGTGTTGTGCGATCAGGTTGCCCAGTTCGTCCAATTGTGCGGCGAACGTTTGCGTCTGGCTGGCATTGGGTATCGCTACCTGTTCGACGAACGGGGCAACGAAGCTTTCCAGCGCGAACAGGCGTTCGCCGATATCGAGCAGGCCGTAACGCCCGCATGCACCCGCCAGAATTTGCAGCTCGCGCAACAGGATCGACAGGGCATTGATGTCCCAACCCTGCGTGCACAGGCGCTGGCCGCGCTTGCGCAGCGTCTCCAGGCGCTTGGGCAAATGGCGCATGAAGGCCAATCGCAATTCCGCAGCCTGTTGGGTATCGTCCTGCTTGTACATCAACCGTGCCCCCGATTAGATGGAACTATACCAGCGACGCGCAAGAATCTTCCAGCAACCCTTGAGGTGTACTGCTCAACTCATTGATGTATTGACGTGCAAGGCAAGACCCGCCCCTCAAAATCCGGGTTTCACCACCGCCAGTATCACAATGGCGATCAGCAGTAATGCGGGCACTTCATTGAACACGCGCAGCCAACGCGATGATCGCGTGCAGCGATCCGCGGCGAACTCGTTCTTCAAACGCACCAGATACCAGTGATACACGATCAGCACGGCGACCAGCGTCAGTTTGATGTGCAGCCACGCCTGATGCAGGAAGGCCGGCGCCAGGCTCAGGGTCCACAGGCCAAATACCACGGCGAGGATGCCGCCGATATGGGTGATCATGAGCAGGCGACGTTGCATTATCTTGAGTTGCTCGCGCACCGCGGCGTTGTCGGATTCGACCAGGTACACAAACAGTCGCGGCAGGTAAAACAGCCCGGCGAACCAGGTGACCACGAAAATCACATGCAAGGATTTGATCAACAGGTAGAACATGTGGGCAACCCGCTCAATGGGAGTGTCGGTCAAGCAAGCGGCCGCGATGATGCTAATGCGCGGCCCTGGCGGCGCGTTCGGACACGTTACCGAACGCTGACGACAGTGTACCTAACCCGCGGAATTTACGGCGTTGTCGAGGGGAATTTGCCACGGTCGTTGATGCATGTGGTGTGCGCTTGCCTTGACGTGCGCCGCGGCGTGGCGCTATAACCCGCGTTCCCTGCCGGCCGCGTGCCGCATCCAAATCGAATCGCGCATGGTCAAGGTTACGCCTCCTCCGGCTCTTGTGGTGCGGCCGCAGCGTTCTGCGCGCGGGGCCCGTGGTACCTGGGCAATCGCCCTGATTTGGGCATTGACGCTGCTGGCCGCGTACGCCGGCGGGCGTATTTGGCAACAGCATTCCGCAAGTGCCGACGATGCCAAGGTATCGGTGGCAGAACAACGCGACCGTGAAGCGCAGTTGCAGCGAATCGCGGTGCTCGAACGCGCCGACCAGGTTGCGCACACCGCAACCGCGGGCTTGCAACAGGCACTGCGTGATCGCCAGGAAGAAATCACTGGATTGCGCGCCGATCTGGCGTTTTACAGCCGCCTCACCGACGGCAGCGGCAAGGCCGAGGGACTCAAGGTGCATGGGCTGCAACTCACCGCAGCGTCGGTGCCGCGCGTATACAGTTTCGCCATAACGCTCACCCAAACCCTCAAATCAGGACCGGTAGCCAGCGGCAACGTGTCGTTGAGCGTCAGCGGCGTCAGCGACGGCAAGCTGGTCACGATGCCATGGACACAGTTGGCTCCGAACCAGAAACCTTCCGGAATGGGATTTTCGTTCAAGTACTTCCAGCAAGTGACTGGTACCCTGATGTTGCCGCAAGGCTTCACCCCCAACCGTATTCGCGTCGAGGCCGATGCCGGCGGCAGCCTCGGTCATGCGGATCAGGAATTTTCCTGGTCCGATGCGCTCGCCGACCAGGAGATTCCAGATGTTCAACACCAACCGTAAGGATCTGCGCCACGCCGCCGAATCGACGACACTGATTGCCGCCGGCACGGAAATCCGTGGCGATATCCATTTCAGCGGGTGTCTGCATGTCGACGGAAAAATTCAGGGCGCCATTCGAGGCGAGAGCGATCAGGCGATCCTCACCTTGTCCGAACATGCCGACGTGCACGGCGAAGTCAATGCGCCACGGATCGTCATCAACGGCAAGGTGTGCGGCGACGTGACCGCGTCCGAACGCCTGGAACTGGCCAGCAACGCGCAAGTGGAAGGCAACGTCTATTACAAGGTGCTGGAAATGGCGGCTGGCGCGCAAATCAATGGCAAGATGGTCCATCGTGCCGAACCACAACGGCAACTGCCGAAACCAGAGGTGGCCGCGGAAACGGTTGCCGAGGACGCTGCTGCCCCGGCCAAGAAAGGCTTGAAATCCGCGTAACCACCGCGATGTACAATGGCAGGTACTAGGCCAGTTGATTCTGGCAGTTCAACCAACGTCGCACATCGGTCGAGACCACCATGCAGGAAACGCCTGACTATCGCAACTCACTCGACCAGCCGCTGGTGTTCACCGCGGCGGCCGCGCACAAGGTGCGTGAGCTGATCGACGAGGAAGACAACCAGAGCCTCAAGCTGCGCGTGTCCATCTCCGGCGGCGGGTGTTCGGGTTTCCAGTACGGTTTCAGCTTCGATGAAAACGATGACGAAGACGATTTGGCCGTGGTCCGTGACGGCGTGACCCTGGTTGTGGATCCGCTGAGTCTGCAATACCTGATGGGCGCGGAAATCGACTACACCGAAAGCCTGCACGGCGCACAATTCGTGATCCGCAATCCCAACGCCAAAAGCACGTGCGGTTGTGGATCGTCGTTCACGATGTGACTGCGCAATAGTTCAGGGGCACTCGTGAGTTCACAGTCGCGCAGTCGCAGCAACGTATTCGCCGCGCTGGAACTGGATCGCGGTAGCGAACATCGCGACGATGCGACTTGGCTGGCCGAACACGCGGCCGCGCCGGGCGCGCGTTACTTCCTGCTGGATTCAGCCGGGCGCGCCTTGCTCAGTGCCGATCGGCGCACGTTGAATCGATTCGGTCATGCCGACTGCGGGCCATTGCTTGTCGCTGCCGCACCGAGCTTCCTCGGCAGCGCCGCAGGTATCGATCACTTTTTCCTGCACGTGGATTCCGCTGCGGCGGAGCGTCTTGCGGCTGAACATAGCGGCGAGTTTGTCGACTTGCGCAGAGCCGGTGCCAGCCTTCCGGCGTTCGATGCCGGGTTGTTCGCTTACGCGCGCGGGCTTGCGTTGTGGCAACAGCGCATGCGCTTTTGCAACGCCTGCGCGGCGCCGCTGATGCTGGAATCCTCGGGCCACCGGGCAAAGTGTACGAATCCACAATGCGCACTAGAGCACTTTCCGCGCACCGACCCGGCGATCATCGTGATTGTCGAACATGCCGGGCGCTGCCTGCTCGGGCGTGGGCCGCAATGGCCGGAACGGCGATTTTCCACCCTGGCTGGATTCGTTGAGCCTGGCGAAACGCTGGAAGACGCCGTGCGTCGCGAAGTGTTCGAGGAATCCGGTGTGCTCGTCGGCGATTGCGATTACCACTCGTCTCAGCCGTGGCCGTTCCCGGCGTCGATCATGCTTGGCTTCACCGCGCAGGCGCTGGATCCCACGATTCGCCTGGGTCATGAACTGGCGGAAGCGCGCTGGTTCAGCGTCGACGAACTGGTCGATGGGTTGCGCGCTCGCACTCTGGGGTTGTCATCACCCGTGTCGGTGTCTTACCGGCTGATTGAGCATTGGCTGCGCGCCACCGCAGGCATCGAGCTTTCGCAGTTTACCCATGACGATCCATTTGTTGCCACGCGCGTGTAGCTTGGCGGCCGGTTCGGATTATTCAAGGCTGCGCGCGATCCTGGCGTGGAAACTTTGGGGGCACGGTATTTTTCGACAAACAGGGCATAGCGGTGGCTGTGGCCGACTGGACGAAAAGCGCTGTGGATTCAAGGTTCAAGCCAGGGCGCGTGTCATTCAGGAATAATGCGGGCTAAAATCGGCACATGGCGATCAAACTCGTTGCGATTCTCCTCGTGTTGCTGGTGTGTCGGCTGCTGCCTGAGGCGGTGCGTCTACGTGATTTTTCCTGGTGGCGCGCTTGGCTCGGGCAGCTGGGAAACTCCGCGACGGCAGCCGTCGTTCTGGTTGTCGGTATCGGCGTGCCGGTGCTGGTGTGCGCGCTGATTCAATGGGCGTTGTATGGCCGCGTCTTCGGTTTGATCGGATTGGTGTTTGCCACTGTGGTGCTTTACTACTGCTGGGGCCCGCGTGATCTTGAACTTGATGTCGAGGCAGTCGCCAAGGCGCCGGACAGTGCGCAGCGACTGGTCGCCATACAAGCGCTACAGTCCGAGCATCAACCGCAACCGCTGACCTTGGCCGCCGATTCGCTGGTTGTCGCCGCCTTTCGCGCCGGCCTGCAACGCTGGTTCGGCGTGTTGTTCTGGTTCGTCTTGCTCGGTCCAGCCGGCGCGCTGCTGTATCGGCTGGCGCAAATGCCCGGTTGCAGCGCTGAGCTCGCGCAATCTGCGCTGGTGCGTCGCATGGTGGCAATTCTGGATTGGTTGCCAGCGCATCTGATGGCGCTGGCTTTGGCACTGGCGTCGAATTTCGATGCCGTGTTCACCACCTGGCGCGACTATCATCGCGCCCATCCTCAAGGCTACGCGAGTTTTGATCCCGGATTCCTCGACGCGATCGCCCGCGCCAGCGTGGCAGCCGATGTGGTTGCCGACGACGATCAAGCGCCCGAAACGCCCGCCCCGCTGGTTGCCCTCGACGATGCACAAGTTCTGGTGCGCCGCGTGCTGGTCGTATGGCTAACCCTGATCGCCCTTGTCGTACTCGGCGGCTGGTTTGGATGAGATTGATATACAACGACGCCTGCGCCCGGCAACAACCCGCGCGCAGCGGCGAATGAGCAGCTTGTGCGATGCAAGAACATGATGGGACATCGGATGATCGGTTGACTGGCATCGATCCGATTTGCAATGACGGCGACGACGCCACGTTCTGTACGTCTTGCGCGTTTTCCGGTGCCTGTCTTGCTGCCGGGTACGGCAAAACCGACCTGCGCGAACTGCATTGCCTGGTCGAACACGTAGGGCCGTACGCTGTTGGCGAGGTGGTGTTTCGCACGCGCGATCCGTTTCGTGCCATCTACGCGGTGCGCACCGGCACGGTCAAGACCGTGGCGGTCAATCGCGATGGCCATGAGCAAGTGCTGGGTTTTTATCTGCCCGGCGAAATGGTCGGCCTCAACGCAATCTATCCGGAACAATACCCCTGCGATGCGGTGGCGTTGGAAGCAACCCAATTGTGCCGTTTCTCCTTTCCGGCCATGAGCGCCCTGGCGGCGCGCTTGCCCAAAGTGCAACACCATCTGTTCCGCTTGCTGAGCAAGGAACTGGGTGCGGCATCGATGCTTGCCGGCGATCACAGTGCCGAGGAACGCGTCGCCGCCTTCGTGCAGGATATGGGCAATCGTTTAGCCGCACGCGGCGCTTCAGGCACGCGCCTGCACTTGAGCATGTCGCGGGCCGACATCGCCAATTACCTGCGCCTGGCTGCGGAAACCGTCAGTCGCGTGCTCACCCGATTTCGCGAGCAAGGTGTACTGCGCATCGAAGGGCGCTATCTGGAAATTGCCGATGCGACCGAATTGCGTCGTCTGGCCAGCAATGTACTCAACGATTGATCCAGCGGCGATCAACTTGGCAGTCCGAGCCTCGATCCGGAAAAGCTTTGCACGCTATCCGCCAGGTTGGAAGTGCGAAGGTGTCGACTGGAGCATTGGCCCCGCCACCTGAGAAGCTGGCGTCGTTCTGGTAGGATCGGTCGCGCAAGCATCTGCGATTTCGCTTGTACCAACTCAAGGAGAACCGCAATGAATGCACTGTTGGAATCGATGGACGACAATGGCGAACTGTCGCGTTGGTGGTTGCGTGGAATTGGCATCGTCATGGTCATCGGCTTTGCGGTGCTGTTGGCGATCACGTTGCTGGCCTATCGCAACGCGCCGCCGATCCCGGACAAGGTGGTCGACGCCAATGGCGCTGTGCTGTTCACCGCTGCCGACATCGGCGACGGCCAAGCGGTGTTCCTCAAATACGGTTTGATGGATAACGGCTCGATCTGGGGTCATGGTGCCTATCTCGGGCCCGATTATTCGGCCGAAGCATTGCACCGGATGGGCATCGATACTGTTGATGCGCTGGCCATGCAACAGACTGGCAAACCGTTCGCGCAACTCGATGTGATGCAACAAGCCAGCGTGCAGGCGCAGGCTGCCGTAACGCTGAAGCAAAATCGCTATGACGCGGCTACCGACACGCTGACGCTGACCCCGGCCGAAACGCAAGCCTGGCATCAGCAACAAAGCCACTGGACCGATTACTTCAAAGATCCCGCCGGCAATGGTGGGCTCAAGCCAGACCTGATAACCGATCCGACCGAACTACGCCAATTCACCGCCTTCGTCAGTTGGGCGGCGTGGGCCTCGGTGGCCAATCGCCCCGGTGAAAATTATTCGTATACCAACAATTTTCCCTACGATCCAACGGTCGGCAACGTGGCCACGCCTGGCACGCTGTTGTGGAGCGCGCTCAGCTTGCTGGTGCTGCTCGGCGGTATCGGCGGGGTGTTGATGGCGTTCGGCAAGTTCGATTACCTGGGTTGGATCAGTCGTGGACATGAGATTCGCCCGTTCGTCGTGCCGGGCCAATCAACACCCGGCCAACGCTCGTTGGTCAAGTTCTTCGTGATCGTGGCGCTGGTGTTCCTGTTCCAGACCCTGGTGGGTGCCGCGACGGCGCATTACCGCGCCGAGCCGGGCGATTTCTACGGCATTCCGCTGGAAAAAATCTTTCCCAGTAATTTGATGCGCACGTGGCATCTGCAGAGCGCGATCATGTGGATCGCTACATCCTACGTCGCCGCTGCGTTGTACCTCGGCAGCAGCTTGCGCAGCAAGCCTGCGCCCGCCTTATCGATCTGGGCGCACTTGTTGTTTGCTGCCTTTGTCGCCGTGATCGGCGGCAGCCTGCTGGGCGAGTGGGCTGGCATCGCGCAACTGCTGGGCAACTGGTGGTTCTGGCTGGGCAACCAGGGATGGGAATATCTGGAGTTGGGGCGCATCTGGCAGTACCTGCTGGTGATCGGATTGCTGGTTTGGTTTGCGGTGTTGTTCTGGCTGGCGCGCCCGCGCAATGTGGAAAACGTCGAAGCGCGCCCGATCGTGCGCATGTTCTTCGTCGCCGCGCTGGCGATTCCGGTGTTCTACATTCCGGCGTTGTTCTTCGGCGCCAAAACCAACTTCACCGTGGTCGACATGTGGCGCTTCTGGATCATCCATTTGTGGGTAGAAGGATTCTTTGAATTCTTTGCCACAACGGTAGTGGCGCTGACCCTGTACCAACTGGGTCTGGCGCGACGCAACACCGCGCTGCGGGTCATTTATCTGGATGCGATCCTGTATTTTCTCGGTGGCCTGGTCGGCACCGGCCATCACTGGTACTTCACCGGCCAGACCAGTTTCAACATGTCTTTGTCGGCGCTGTTCTCCGTGTTGGAAGTGGTGCCATTGACCCTGTTGACGCTGGATGCCTGGGATTTCGTCAAGACCACGCGCAGCGAAATCGATGCCTCCGGAAAGCCTGTTGTGGTGCCGCACAAATGGACGTTTTATTTCCTCATGGCCGTAGGCTTCTGGAACTTCTTCGGTGCTGGCATGTTCGGCTTCCTGATCAACCTGCCGATCGTCAGCTACTATGAAGTCGGCACCATCCTCACGCCCAACCACGGGCATGCAGCATTGATGGGCGTGTTCGGCATGCTGGCCATCGCGCTGATGGTGTTCGTGTTGCGCCAGACCGCAACGGATCGCGATTGGCCGGGCATCGAGAAATACATCAAGGTCACGTTCTGGGGCACCAATGTCGGCTTGATGATGATGGTGTTGTTCAGCCTGTTCCCGGGCGGCGTGTTGCAGGTGTGGGACGTGGTACAGCATGGCTATTGGCATGCGCGCAGTCTGGATTACACCGGTACCACCGTTGCGCGTACGCTGGAATGGATGCGCCTGCCGGGCGACCTGGTGTTCATCATCTTCGGCGCCATTCCGCTGAGCATCGCCGCGATCAAGGCCTGGCTTGGCGTGCGTGCGCAGGGCCGTACTCTCGCTGCGTCCTGATATGGATCAGTGCGGTAAGCAATGGAACGCCCAATGATGGGCGTTCCAACGACTGAAACATGGTATTTCGCGTGAGCGATTCCCTTCCCGATTTGAAGCTGCTGGCCGCCGCGCCGCATCGACCGCTGTTTCTGGCAGGCAGCATCGCGGTATTGCTCGGCATGACCTGGTGGACACTGCAACTGGCGGCCATCGGTTTTCGCTGGAGCGGCTGGCCGATGCCGCCGATACCACCGGCTTGGGGACATGCGATGGGCCTGCAATACGGCTTGTTCCCGCTGTTCATGTTCGGCTTCCTGATGACCACGTTCCCACGTTGGATGAACGGCCCGTTGGTGCCTGCGTCGCGTTACATCGCGGTGGCTGGCGGCGTGCTTGGCGGCTACGTGCTGTTTCATGTTGGCCTGCTTGGACATCTGGTGTTGTTGGAAATTGGACTGTTGCTGATGTTGGGCGGCTATCTCGTTGGCGTCATTACCTTGGGTGGCGTGTTGCGCGCGGCCGCCAATCGCAACCAGCATGGCTGGTCGTGCCTGATCGCGTTCTGCAGCGGCACCTTGGGCTTGATTGCGTTCGTGGCGTGGATGCTGTTCGGCGCGCCCGCGGACTGCGCGGTGCTGGCGGTCAAGCTCGGCACGTTCGGATTCCTGTTGCCGATCTTCTTCACCGTATGCCATCGCATGCTGCCGTTCTTCAGCAACAACGTGGCGGCTGGTTACACCATGCGGCGCCCGCGCTGGAGCCTGCCTGTGGTGTGGGTATTACTGATCGCGCATCTGCTGCTGGACTGGCGCGGGCAATTGCGCTGGTTGTGGATTCCGGACATCGCGCTGGCTTTGGTGTTCGGCTGGCACGCGCTGGCCTGGCAACCGTGGAAGTGCATGCGTCCGAGCATCCTGGCGGTATTGCACCTGGCTTTTGCGTGGCTGCCGGTGGCGTTTGTGTTGTTCTCCATCCAGGACGTTGCCTTCGTGATGGGCAAGGTAATCCTTGGACGTGCGCCGTTACATGTGTTGACCATTGGTTTCTTCGGTTCAATGCTCGTTGCCATGGTCACGCGCGTCACCATGGGTCATTCCGGGCGACCATTGCAATTCGGCAAAGTCGCGTGGCTATGTTTCGTGCTGTTGCAAGGCGTAGTGTTGCTGCGCATTCGTGCCGAACTTGGCGGCGATATGTATTTGTGGCTGGTGATTGCCGGTGCCAGCTGGATACTTGCATTCTCGCCATGGGTGCTGCGTGGTGCATGGCTTTACCTCACGCCGCGGGCGGATGGTCGCCCCGGATGAATGCGGAATAGTTGATCGATTGCTATTGCGCCCTCGTGCAAAAGTTGATTCAGTGCCGTGCCGGCCAGCGTGCGGTCCAGATAACCAAAGCTACCCATGTCGGCGACTTCACGCGCCGCAGCGACAAGATTGCTCATCGCGCATTTGTATAGCGACGTGCCTAGGCTGATGCGGCGTACGCCAGCGGCTTCGAGTTCGGCGACCGAAAATGATTTGCCAGGCATGCCTGCCATGAAGTTGACCGGCTTTTTTACCGCCGCGCACACCGCACGCACAGCCGCCAAATCGGGCAGGCCGATGGCGAACAGCACATCCGCGCCGGCACGCTCGTAGGCTTGCAGGCGTTGGATCGTGTCGTCCAGATCCGGATTGCCGCAGACGAAATTCTCTGCGCGGGCGGTCAGCGTGAACGGGAAGTCGAGCGCGCGCGCCGCCGCTATGGCCGCCGCGACGCGGGCGACGGCGATGTCGAATGGGTATTGCGGCTGCGCAGGATTGCCGGTCGAATCCTCGATCGAACCACCCACCAGGCCGGCAACGGCTGCCAGCCGGATCGTTTCGGCCACCGTGTCCGGCGCATCGCCGAAACCGTGTTCCAGATCCGCCGACACCGGCAGATCGGTTGCAGTCACGATTTCGCGCGCATGCGTCAGTGCTTCGTCGCGTGATATCTCGCCATCACGACGGCCGAGCACGCCGGCTGCCGCACCACTGGATGTTGCCAGCGCCTGATACCCCAGCGCGGCGAGCACGCGCGCTGATCCGGCATCCCAGGGGTTTGGAATCAGCAACGCCTTCGAATTCTCGTGCAAGGCCCGGAAACGTTTGGCCTTGGTGTGCTGTGAATTGGGCATCTTCTGCGCTCCTGCGATGCTGTCGAGATGCAGATCATACCGCGCGCCGTGCATGCCACCGGTTGAGCGAGGATTACAATCACAGTTTTGTTGGACTACTGAGGTGGATCGCATGAAAACTCGTTTTGAGTATCACATGACAGGCCACGCTGGCATCCAGGCCATGCGTGATATGGAAGTCCATCTGCATGCTTGCGGGCTTGAGGCGTCGTTGTTGGAACTGGTGAAAACGCGTGCCTCGCAGATCAACGGCTGCGCGTATTGCCTGGACATGCACAGCAAGGACGCACGCGCCGCCGGCGAAACCGAGCAACGCCTGTATGTATTGGATGCATGGCGAGAGGCACCGTTCTATAGCGACCGCGAACGCGCGGCGTTGGACTGGACCGAAGCGGTCACGCGGGTTGCCGACACGCACGTTCCGGACGAGGTCTACGAGCACGTCCGCCAGCATTTCGACGAAGCCGAACTCGTCAACCTTACCCTGGCCGTGGTCGCGATCAACGGCTGGAACCGGCTCGCGATCAGTTCACGCATGGAAGCCGGGACCTACAAGTCCACGTTCTGATCCTGAACGGCGACCGTCGCACCGTCGAGCCGGACTCTGTATACCCCTTGAATTTCTTGTGCGTGGGCCTATAGTAGTTGTCGAAACAACCACTATTGATCTGTGCCATGGATGTACTTGCGCGACTCAAGGATTTGGGATTTGGCGACTACGAAGCCAAGGCGTACGCGAGCCTGGTTGCTTCCGGCCAATGCAATGGTTATGCAGTTGCCAAAGATGCAGGCGTGCCGCGGGCTAATGTTTATGGAGTACTGGCGCGTCTGGTCGAGCGTGGTGCCGCGCAGAGATTTGATACACCACACGGCGTGCGCTACGTGGCGATATCGCCAGAGCGGTTGTTGGCGCGGCTGGAGCACGATCATCGCCTGGCGCTGAATGCGGCACAAAAAGCGTTGGCTACCATCGCGCAACCGGACGCGTCTGCGCCGGCGTTCAACCTGCGTGGTCGCGACGAGACGATTGCGCAAGCGGTTGCGGATATCGATAGCGCTAGCAAAACATTATTGGTCGCCATCCAACCGGTCGAGGCGGCGCAACTTGCAGAACCCTTGCGGCGCGCGCGCGAACGTGGCGTGACCATCACTACCTTGTGCCTGGAAGCGTGCGAACACGAGTGCGGCGATTGTCAGGGGCAGATCCATCGAATGCAAAAGCAGCCCAATGGCAGCGCAAGCTGGTTGCTTTTGGTGATCGACCAGCGTCTGGCCTTGCTCGCTCAGTTCGATGCGGCAACGGCCGAAGGAGTGGTTACCGCACGGCATCTGGTCGTCGAATTGACCAGTGCCTATATTCGCCAGAGCCTGATCTTGGCGTTGTTGGCCAGCGAGTTGGGCGAGGGCATTGAGGACCTGCTTTCAACGCAGGCGCTGCAAGCATTGAATCGTTTGTATCCGGACGGGGATTTCCTCGCCCACATTCAGGGACTGGGCGACCTCGCATCTTCGTGATGCGTTGCTCGCCTGATCCATAACCCAAGGAGAAATTGACATGACCAAGACCCACACATTCACCGCGCTGGCAGCTGCTATGGCGCTGACATTCGGCGGCGTCGCTTTGGCCGCTACTCCGGCGGCTTCGACTGCGCCGGCTCATTCCACTTCAATGGCGATGTATGGAAGCGCCACCACCAACTGGTTTGGCGGCCCGATCTACAGCGGCGCGCCTGCACTTGAAGCGACAGCTGCGCTGGTCAAGGCCGGTGGCGGAGCGGAGAACTTTTCGTTTTCCACAGCATTGGTTTCGATGCTGGGCGAAAAGACCGTCAATGGTGAAGTAGCCAAGTTGAACAAGCAGTATGGCGAAAAGAACGTGACCGACTTCATCAACGGCATGACTTACGCCGTCACGGATGGCCTCAAACGCGCCACCGAGCAGGGTGTCAAGTTGCCGGAAGCGCCTGCGGATTTGACCGGTACCAAGCTCGCCAAGGCCCTGGTGAAGGCCGGCACCGCCCCCGACGGTGTGTTCTGGTCCGGCTACCTGTTCGACATGGCGTTGTCACATCCGATCCACATGGCGGTCATGGCCGACATCGACGCCAAGTCCGGCCACGCCGCGGATGAAAACACCCACAAGGTTCTCAATCAGGCGATGTACGACGTGGCCCATGCCTTGGGCATGAAGCACGTCAAGCTTGCGACGCTGCATTAAGTTTGAAAGTCTGCGCCGCAGATCGGGCGAACAATTGGTTCGATCTGCGGCGCCGGGTTGCTGGGTAGAACACGCAAGCGAGGTGCACCATGTTGGCAAACGTCAAGTTGATCAAGAAGGAGACCATTGCAGAAGGCACCATGGCCTTCCATTTCTCCAAACCCGAAGGTTTTGAATTTCGTGCCGGGCAATTTGCAGATTTCAGTCTGATCGATCCGCCGCAGACCGATGCGGAAGGCAATGTTCGCGGATTTTCGCTGGTGCAAGCGCCGTTTGAGCCAGACCTGGTCGCCGCGACGCGGATGCGCGACACGGCTTTCAAGCGCGTATTGAAGGATTTGCCGATCGGCAGCGAAGTAAAGCTCGATGCGCCGTACGGCGACTTCACCCTGCACAAAACGCAGTCCACGCCGGCCGTGTTCATCATCGGCGGTATCGGCGTGACCCCGGTGCGCAGCATGATCGCGCAGGCCACGCACGACAAGACCGGCCACAAGATCACGCTGCTGCATTCCAGTCGCACGCCGGCGCTCCTGCCATTTCGCGGCGATTTCGAACGCCTGGCACGCGAAAATCCAAACTTCACCTACATCATGACCGTGGATGAACCGACTGCCGACTGGCACGGCGAGCGCGGGCGAGTCACCGCGCAGATGGTGAACAAATACGTCCCTGACTTGTCCAAGCCTATCTACTATCTGTCTGGGCCCGAAGGCATGGTCAATGCCATGCGCAAGCTGTTAGTCGAGCTCAAGGCGAACGAGGACAATATTCGCACGGAAGAGTTTGCGGGCTACTGATTGTCACGGCATGCGTCGCCGCGTAGCGGCTGCGAGTCATTGGCGTCGAGGCAGCTTGATGCGCCAATCAAGAGGAGGTTTGCATGAGCACCAACAGTTTTGGTACCCGCGGCCAGTTGAAGATTGACGACACGACCTACCATATCCATCGCCTCGATCGCATCAAGACCGCGCATCGGTTGCCGTACAGCCTCAAAGTGCTGTTGGAAAACCTGCTGCGAAATGAAGACGGCCATCTGGTTACGGCCAAACAGATCAAGGCGCTGGCCGGCTGGCAGCCCACTGCCGAACCAGCGCAGGAAATCCAGTACACCCCGGCACGCGTGCTGTTGCAGGATTTCACCGGCGTGCCGTGCGTCGTTGATCTGGTGGCGATGCGCGACGCCATCATCGCCCTCGGCGGTGATCCACTGCGCATCAATCCGCTGGTGCCCAGCGAACTGGTCATCGATCACTCGGTCATCGCCGATGCGTTTGGCCGT
>CAJDUT010000029.1_pt1 | contig 26398 bp, 21 predicted proteins | sample 7390981 | NCBI WGS metagenome assembly CAJDUT01 (sample SAMEA7055681, study PRJEB34461) | soil metagenome | biome: terrestrial ecosystem; feature: Peninsula; material: soil | place: Antarctica | collected 2016 | reverse complement strand
CGGGTAGTTTCGCAGCAGCCGTCGTGTTACCCGGCCCGATGTATCCGGAAGGTCTTGCCGTCGGCGACGTCAACGGCGATGGCCGTGCCGATATTGTCGTCACCTCCGCACAGGCCGCCTTCGGCAACGACACGCTTTACGTATTCCTCGGCAATAGCGACGGCAGTTTCCAGAACGCGCGCACGCTAGTCCTCGACGACGCGTTCTACCAGTCGATCGCGATCGGGGACGCGGATGGCGATGGCAAGGCCGACCTGGTGCTCGGCAACTGTTGCGGCTTGAGTTTCGCCCGATTCGCGCGCGGCGACGGTACGGGCAATTTTTCTCTGGGCAGCATCCTTCCACTGACCGTTTCGCCAAGGGCCTTGCTGCTGACTGACCTGCGCGGTAATACTCATCCGGATTTGCTTGCGCTGGGTGGAACCTCGTTCTCGCCACAGGCGCGACTGTTCCTCAACATGTTCAAGGATTTGATTTTCAAGAACGGGTTTGACTCGAATTGACGGGACCTGGCAACGCGCAACGGCGACAGAAATAATCAAGCGATGATCAGACTCGTGCTGAAACGGTCGTTTGGGAATCCAGATCGCCGACGTCTATGCGCTGCGCCGCGATTCCGACGAAGTATTTGAAAGGCTGGACCGCGCCTGAGCGAGCCGCGATCCCGGCATCACCAACGAGCTCTTCGATCCCTTCCTCCTGCGCTATCAGCACCACCCGCGCTTCGCTGTATTCTGCCGCAAGGTTAGCCTGCCGACCACCGCAGAAGCCAAGGCGATGCCGTGAGCCGCGCAAGTAGGGTTTAGTGAAACAATTCCCCGTACGCTGACGACAAACGTGTGCGGAGGGTTGGACTTGAAGCTATGACCTGGATCTCGAAGGGCCGCTCTCCAGCGACCTGACTAAGACTGCGACTGACTCGTCTTGGCCGCACGCTGGCATAGGTCCTGGCTCAACAGAACAATCAACCGACGACATTTTTTCCAAAGGTCAAGCGCGCACCTCAACACCTTTCCAGAAAGCGATGCGTCCGCGAATCTGTTCTGCGGCGTCTTTCGGTTCGGCGTAGTACCACGCTGCGTTTTCGTTGCGCTGGCTATCGACGACTAACGTGAAGTAGCTCGCAGTGCCTTTCCAAGGGCAGATCGAATGGTGATCGCTGGGCTCGAAACAGGCCGCAACGATGGAGTCGGCCGGGAAATAATGATTACCTTCGACAACCACCGTATCGTCGGATTCGGCGACTACTGAATTGTTCCAGATGGCTTTCATTGATGTCTCCCATGGGTACAACTCGGCGTGCACGGACCAGGAAAGCTCACCCAGGCTGATTGCAGGCAATCCACCATGCGCGACGCTTGACGCGCATGCGTTGCCGGTGCGAGTGTACGCGCACCTTCACAGCAGGAGCGCCGCCATGTTGAAGAAAGTGGCCTTCACGATGTATCCGGTACAAGACACCGATCGGGCGCGCGCTTTTTACGAACGAGTATTGGGGCTGACCCGAGGGAAATATTCGCCGAACGGCATCTGGACCGAATACGACCTGCCCGGCGGCGGCTGCCTGGCGCTGTTCGCGACCGATGAAATAAAGCCGAACGCCGATGCGGGCGGCAGCATCGCGTTCGAGGTGGAAGACCTGGACGAATTGACCGCACGTCTCAAACACGAAGACGTGCGGTTCAAGACCTACATGATCCACTCACCTGTGTGTCGAATGGCGATCATTCTCGACACCGAAGGCAACCCGATCATCCTGCATGAGCTAAAGAAAGGCGGGGCGACGCGAGAAGGTGAATGACGGCTCGTCCTGCAAGCGCTCCAACCTGACCCGGCTTTGATCATCACTCCTGCTCGAAGCGCTTGAGTTCATCCAGCTGCGCTTGCGCGCGGCTCAGGCTGCGGCCGGTAACCGCCGTGTCCATCGCCCGAGCCAGGCGTGGGCGATTCGGACTGCGCGACCAGCGGTGCAACCACCACGTCGCAAGCAACCCCGCTGCACCAATACCCAAACCGATCCAGATCACGGATGGCGCATGTGTGCAGAGGTTCACGCCGACGAGCGCCAACAGCACCGTCAGGATCGGCACCCACAAGAACCACCAAGGCAAGCCCACAATCATGCCGCCCAGGATGTAAATGCGGCGGATTCTGGCCAGGTGTTTCTGGATTTCCAGCACCGGCATTGCGTAATCGATGTTTCGGATTCGTCCCAGCGTGATGCCAGCCATGACGATACAGACGACGCCATACGCATGCACGATCACGCCGGCAGCGATGACGGTAAGTGCATGCGGCTGGGTCATCCATAGCATCGCCGCGAGCAAGACAAAACCCACGCCAAACAACATTTGCACGATTAGCCCCCAGAACAGCGGGCGCAGGCTGGATTGCATTTTGTCGAGGCGACGATCGCGAAATTGCTGCAAATTGATCGCATTGCTGCGTTGCAGGCGTTGGTCGAGCGATTGCCAGGCGGATTTGAAGTCATCGAGTTCCATGGTCGTGTCCATCGTGTTGATGCCGTGGTGGGAAGGAATCAGATTTCGTCTCGAATGCGTTGTTTCAGGCGCCCGATCTTGGTGGATACATTGGTTTGGCTGAGACCCAGAATTTCACCGATTTCCTGCTGGTTACGCTCGTCGAGATAAAGCAGCAGCATTGCGCGATCGATGGGCGACTGCCTTTCGATGAACGCCTGCAGTAATCGCAGGCGTTGATCGGCCTCGTGGTCGATGGCGTTTTCATCGGCGACGTCGTGAAATGAATCGTCCAGTGGAACGATGCTGCGCTGATGCCGACTGTCGCTGCGCACAAAGCTGATTGCCACGTTCAGCGCAATGCGATACATCCACGTCGTGAAGCGTCGTGCAGGATCGTAACCGGGCCACGCTCTCCACAATTGCGCCGCGATTTCTTGCGCCAGGTCTGCACGATCGTCTGGTTGGCGGCAATAGGTGTTGGCGACCTTGAACACGATCGCGCAATGCGTTTCGAGCAGTTCGCCGAACTCGTGCCTCGCGCTATCCGCCATGCTGATGACCTGTTCCATCTAACCGCTTCCCGTTGGCCCCAGGCGGCAATTGCGCGCCATTCGAGACCATGATTCGCAGTTGAGCGACCATTCTCACACTCGCTTCGACAAATTCCTTGATCGCGCTGGTCGCGGTCGGCGCCACGCGACAGTTACATCCACTTCTTCAGGCGCGCGTAGACTTCATTGCTATCCAGCAGATCGATGTGATTCATGCCGTAGCCGACCCATTGTCGTGATCCCGGGAAGGCAAGATTCCTGCGCGCATCCGGACTTTGTCCGAGCGCACTGGCCAGCGGCACCAGTCCGTCGCCAGGCAGGTGTTTGGCCGGCTCGCCGTGCTTTTTCGCGAGCGATGCGGCGATCGTATAGCAGGCTACTTTTCTCGGTAGCGGTAAAAAAACGGGCTTTTTCTGCGTCCTCGCGAAGCGGTCGCTACGGTCCCAATCGGCATCGACCAGGCTGGCATGGCGCAGATCGGTGATACCGGCGCTGCGCAATTTGCCCAGGCGCGAAAACGCCGTGGTGTAGGGACTCGCATCAAGCACACTGTCGACCCAGTTGCCGCCGCGCTCCAGCGGCGCACCATGATGTGGCGTACCGAGAAAAACGATTCTGCGCAAAAGCTGAAGCCATTCGTGTTGCGCCAATTCGCCGTGATGGCAGGCGCTGCGTGCGAGCAGTCCGCCCATGCTGTGGCCCAGGATCACCAGTTCGTCGACAGGCACTGGCCAGGCCTGCAACAACGTTTCGATTTTTCCGGCCAGTTCGCGTGCGTTGGTGGAAATATGCAGGCCGCTGTTGTAATGCAGATACACGGGCGTGAATCCCGCATCAGCCGCGAGTGCGGCGGCGTGATCGTGGCCATGGCGCCGCCATTGCAGGTCGTTCATGCACAGGCCATGGATCGCCAGCAGCACTCTGCCGCTCGCTTGCGGAATCGTCTTGCGCAGTGCCGCAGGCGTTGTTTGAAGCGCACGCCCATCGCGTCGCCACTGCATCGTGATGGCCAGCGGATTGTCGCTCTCGGCGAGGTGATCGCCCATGACGCCGTTAAGCGCCGCCAGCACCGCTTCGCGGGCGCCGGATGATCCGGCCTCACCGCGATCGAGCAGCACGGCCAACTGGCCCAGCGCCAGGTCGATACCACTACCAACCAGGCTGGTCACGCCACGAATGGATTTGTATACAAAACCGGTAATCCCGCGCGCAGGTTGTTGGGTTGGGGTGCCGACGATTCCGGGCGCGCGCAGGATATTGTGATGCAGGGTTTCGACCAGCCGCGTCAGCCCCAGTGTCGCGTCGATAGCGAGGCGACTGGCACCGCGCAGATCCGCCGCACGAACCGGAATTTTTCCAGTCATGTCGTTCCAAGCGTCGAGCGCAAATCCGCAATCGCCTTGACGAGGCCTTCGCGATCCGGCGCCCAGGGCACGCTTTGCAGGGCCAGCGCCTCGATCGCATCAACCTGGCGCAACAGCGGAATTCGCTGGGTGCGCGCGGCATCTGTGTCCGCCAACGCCTGAAGCACTTCGAGCAGGCGTTCCAACACGGCAACGTTTCCGGCGGCGCACTGACGAATCTGACCGAAGGCTTTACCCAGCAAATCGGCGAATGCCGGGGCCGCAGTGACCACACGCAGATGTGCATCATGCACCAGCAGGCGCGAAGGAAATCGCCGGTTGGTCATGCGCAGCAACATCACGCCCAGCCAGTTCACGCACATCACCGCTGTCGTGGTTTCATTGACGCCAGGCGACAAGGCCTTGAGCGCGACATCGACCAATTGACGAATGCCATAGCCGGGATCGTTTTCCAGGGTGCGCTGGGTGCCGAATGACCAGGCGTCGGCGATGCGTTCGAGGAGATCATCGTCGACTTCTTCTTCAGTCTGCAGTTCGGCCAACGTTTCGCCTTCGGCGGCGAATCGCCCTGCATCAAGGTGAACGCGAATAAGCCCGTCGACCTTGTTCGCCGCGGCGACCAGCCTGCCGAAATTCACTGCAGTCACGTAACCGCTTTGGCGTGAGGCAATGTGGTATCTGCGCCCGGTCGCGACAGGTGCCAGATCGACCAACGGCTCGTTGTCATCGCGTTCATGCAACAGCGGGAAATGCCGATCGATGGACGGCAACGCATCGCGCGCAATGGTGGCGACCACATTGGTTGCCTGCAGGCCCAACACGATGTGGTGGATGAAAAAGATCAACACGGCCACGCCGACAAATGCCAGCACCAGTGCCATCAGCAACGACAACGGTGGTGTGTGACTGGCCTGACTGCCACCGGACAATGAGCGCAATATCAACAGGCAGTAGACGAAAATACCCAGAAACGTGCCGAGTACGGTTTGATTGGCGCGATCGCGAATGAAGTTGCGCAGTACGCGCGAGGTGTATTGAGCGCTGGCCAGGGTGAGTGCGGCGATGGTGATCGAGAAAACCACGCCGGCAATGGTGATGATCGAACCACCGATCACTTGAAGCATGGCGCTCGCACCTGCCTGGCGCACATCGAACAGCCGGTCCAGCCACGGAAACTCTTGCCACCATTGCACCGGCAACGCCTCATCCAATGCAAGCAGTCCATAGGCCAGCGCGACCGAACCGGCAACGATCAGGCTGGGCACGAACCACAAACTGGTGCGCAGGTTGTCCAGCCACAGGCGCAGACGCGTCATCATGCTTGCTTCTCCCTGGAGATTCCCAATGCGGTCAATTCGTCGGCTTTCAGGTGCCGCCAGGCACCCTTGGCCAATGCGCCCAGTGGCACCTCGCCGATCGCCACGCGCAACAGTCGCAATACCCTTATGTCGAATGCACCCAGCAAACGTCGAATATGCCGGTTGCGACCTTCGTCGAGCACGATTTCAAGCCACGCATTTTTTTCGCCGCGGCGCAGTTCACGCGCCGATTTCGCTTTCAACAACTCGCCCTGATCGACGATGCCGGCACACAGGCGACTTGCCAATGCAGCGTCCGGCAAGGCGTCGATTTGCACATGATACGTTTTGTCCAGATGCGTGGCGGGGTCGCTCAGTGCAGCCGCCCAGACGCTGTCGTTGCTGAACAACAGCATCCCTTCGCTGGCTTTATCCAATCGCCCGACCGACGCCACCCACGGCAGATCTGCGCCATCAAGCAACGTATAAACGGTATCGCGATCGTGTTCGTCGCTGGTCGTGGTAACCAGCCCACGTGGCTTGTTCAGGATCAGGTAAATGCGTTGCGCCGCTGCAACCGGCTTGCCATCCAAAGTAATGCGATCGCGCCTGGTATCCGTGGGCGATTCATCGTCGCACACGATGCAACCATTGACGCTGACGCGCCCGGCCCGGACCCACTGCTGCGCCTGGCTGCGTGAACACACGCCGAGCTTGCTCAGTACCCTCGCCAGGCCGTACCGCTGCGTGCGTTCAACCGCTTGGTCCGGATCACGATGACGGCGCGGCGTCGATGGGTTAGGCTTGGCTTTCATGCACGCACGGTGCCGCAAAGCGTACGCGCCGTCAAAGCCTAAAACCTCCAGGAGCGAACCATGGCCGAACATCGCATCGAACTGGAATGGTCGCGCGACAACGGACCCTTCGAGCGCGGCAACTATTCGCCGGATCACAAAATCCGCTACGCCGGTGGACAGACGCTGCATGGATCGCCGTCGTCGGAATTCGGCGGCAACGATGCGCATGCCGATCCAGAGCAATTGCTGGTATCTGCCGTGTCGGCCTGCCAGATGCTGACTTTCCTGGCGGTGGCTGCCAATCGTGGTTACGTGATCGACAAATACACGGATAATGCCGAAGCAATTCTGGGCAAGAATGCGGACGGCAAAATGGCCGTAGTCAAGGTTGTGCTCGCGCCGAAAGTCGAATTCTCCGGGGAGAAACGGCCAACCGCAGAAGAGTACACGCAGCTGCACAATCGCGCCCATAACGCGTGCTTTATTGCCAATTCGATCAAGGCCGAAGTCGAACTGAAGCTGTGATCGGGATGGCCGAGGTTGTGCGTTGTGTGCTTTGAACCGCTTTTTGGGAAGCAGATCAAGAGCGCCCCCATCCGCCTTCGGCACCTTCCCCCGCTTGCGGGGGAAGGGAAATTAAGCATGAACCCCGCTTGCGGGGGAAGGGAAATTGGGAATAAACCGCGCTTGCGGGGGTAGGGAAACAGGAATTGGCCCCACTTGCGGGGGAAGGGAAACTGGGAATGAACCGCGCTTGCGGGGGAAGGATAGTAGGGGTTCTAGCCGCTCGCGACGGAAGGGAAATGGAAATGGCGGTGCCCCGAAACGGCAGGCACGGGACTACGAGATCGGATTCCTTCCTCCGCGAAGCGGGGGAAGGCGGCGGCAGCCGGATGGGGGCAGGGCGGACTCACCGGGATCGCCAAATCTCCAGTCCATGCCCGCGCCGCGCCGCACCATGCATTGGCTCTAACAATCAAGCACTTGTGCACAATCTATGTGCAGGTTGCATGAAGAACGAAAAGGGGATTCCTTCACCATGAAATCACCGCGCATGAGCGAAACTGCGCCATCGCCGAATGAGCTGTCCGCACTTATGACACCATCTGAGCCAAATACTGAAATGGGATTGCCGCGCCCGTCGGCACTCGCGGCAATCGCGCAGTGGTTCGATACCGACGCGGTGCCGGTATGCGACGGTCCGCAGGCAGACCGCATCGATTGGCTGCGGGTGATTCCGTTCATTGCCCTGCATCTGGCCTGCATTGGCGTAATCTGGGTCGGTTTTTCGTGGGTTGCGCTGGCGGTCGCGGCTGGCCTTTATGCCCTGCGCATGTTCGCATTGACCGGCTTCTACCATCGCTATTTTTCGCACAAGGCGTTCAAGACTTCGCGCCTGGTGCAATTCTTGTTCGCGCTGATCGGCGCAATGTGCGTGCAGCGCGGACCATTGTGGTGGGCGGCGCATCATCGCAATCATCATCGCAATGCTGATACCGACAAAGACATCCACTCGCCCGTGCTGCGCGGTTTCCTGTGGAGCCACATGGGCTGGTTCCTGACCCCACGCGGCTTTCGCACTGACAACGAATCGATTCCTGATTTGCGCCGCTATCCGGAGTTGCGCCTGCTCGACCGATTCGACATCGCCGTGCCAATCGCGCTCGCAGTAGGGCTGTTCTTCTTCGGACGCTGGTTGCAACACGCGCATCCGGCGCTGGGCACGAGCGGTGGGCAAATGCTGATCTGGGGATTCTTCGTATCCACCATCGTGTTGTTCCATGCGACGGTGACGATCAATTCCCTGGCGCATCGTTTCGGTTCGCGCCGTTTCGAGACCCGCGACAACAGTCGCAATAACTGGATGCTGGCCCTGATTACTTTCGGCGAAGGTTGGCACAACAACCATCATCACTTTCCCGGCTCAGCGCGCCAGGGCTTCCGCTGGTGGGAACTGGATTTCACCTACTACCTGCTGCGCGGCATGGCGGCGTGCGGGCTGGTGTGGGATCTCAAGCCGCTTCCCGGCGGCTTGCGTCGGGCGCGCTAACGCCATGCGCATCGCCGTCGTCGGATCGGGAATCGCCGGCATGGCCAGTGCGTGGCTGCTGGCCCGCGAACACGAAGTCACATTGTTCGAGGCAAACGATTATTTAGGCGGCCACACGCACACCCACGACATCGAACTGGGCAGTGGCAAGTATGCCGTGGATAGCGGCTTCATCGTGTTCAATCCGCCGCACTATCCGCTGTTGAACAAATTGTTCGAAACGCTCGGCGTGGAATCGCAACCGACCACGATGAGCTTCGCGCTGCGCAACGATCGCAGCGGTCTTGAGTACAACGCGACGAATCTCAATGGACTCTTCTGCCAGCGCCGGAATCTCGTGTCGCCGCGCTTCCTGCGAATGGTGCGCGACATTCTGCGTTTCTATCGCGATTCGCCAACGCTGCTGGATCGCAGCGACGCAGGTCCGACGCTTGGCGATTATCTGGCGCAGTACAACTACAGTGATGCTTTTCGCGACGATCATCTGGTACCGATGGCATCGGCTTTGTGGTCGTCATCGTCCGCGCAAATCCTCAATTTCCCGGCGAAATACCTGGTCCAGTTCATGGACAACCATCAAATGCTGCAAGCCAATGCGCGGCCGCAATGGCGCGTGGTGAAGGGTGGCTCACAAAGTTATGTGCGCGCATTGCGAAAAGATTGGCGTGTACAGGAACGCAGCAGTTGCGCGGTGAAGCAGATCAGGCGGGAAGCCGATGGCGTACGCGTCGAAAGCAATGCCGGCAGCGAAAACTTTGATCACGCCGTCCTCGCCTGCCACAGCGACCAAGCCCTGGCACTGCTGGCCGATGCAAGTGCAAACGAACGCGATATTCTCGGCGCGATGCCGTTTCAGGAAAACGATACGGTGTTGCACACCGATGCCAACCTGCTGCCGCGTAATCGACGCGCCTGGGCGGCATGGAACGCGCTGATACCGACCGACGCCAGCGATCAGTGCACGGTCAGCTACTGCATGAATCAGCTGCAATCGCTGGACGCACCGGAACCGATCGTGGTCACACTCAATCGCACCGCGCACATCGAGCCGAAAAAGATCCTGCGTCGCATGCGCTATCACCATCCGCTGTATTCGCCAGCTTCCGTGGCCGCACAATCACGCAAATCCGAGATTCAGGGAACAAACAAAACCTGGTTTGCCGGCGCCTATTGGGGCTGGGGATTCCACGAGGATGGAATGCGCAGCGCTGTTGATGTCGCTAACGGGCTTGGAGTGCGCTGGCCATGACGCCAACTACGACTGACGTGCGCAGCGCATTGCGTGCCGGACAATCACACGGCGATGCCGGATCGACGACCAACACGCCGAAAACCCAGTCCGTGCTAGGCGCGTCCGACGCGCATGCGTTTTCCAGTTGCATTTACGAAGGCTGGATTCGGCACCGCCGCTTTACGCCGAATCTGCGCGCGTTCCGCTATCGCCTGTACATGCTGTATCTGGATCTGTCCGAAATCGACCAGGTTTTTTCCAAACGTTGGCTGTGGTCGGTGAATCGGCACAATTTTGCGGAATTTCGCCGCAGCGATTACCTGGGCAATCCGGACATTCCCCTGGATCAGGCCGTGCGCGATCGCATCCGCGAAGTCAGCGGCCGCGCGCCCACCGGCCCGATCCGCTTGCTCACCCACCTGCGCACCTGTGGGCATTGCTTCAATCCCGTGAGTTTCTACTACTGCTACGCCGACGACGGCACGACGCTGGATACCATCGTTGCTGAAATCACCAACACACCGTGGAAGGAACGCCACAGCTACGTGCTGCCGCTGAACACAGCCGATCGCCACGGCGCGGCATTGCGTTGGGATTTCGAAAAGGTTTTCCACGTTTCTCCGTTCATGCCAATGCAGCGCGAATACGCCTGGCGATTCACCGCGCCAGACGACAACCTGCGTGTCCATATGGACGTCCTCGCCGAAAAGCAACGTGATTTCGATGCGACCTTGGTGCTCGATCGCAAACCGCTCAATGGTGCGAACCTGGCGCGCGCCTTGTTGCGCTTTCCTGCGATGAGCCTGCGCATCGTCATCGCCATCTACTGGCAGGCGTTGCTGATCTTTCTTCGACGTACACCGTTCTACGATCACCCAAATTCGAAAGAGACTCCAAAATGAACAACGAATCAACCAAGACCATGGAACTACCCACCGTCGCCGACTGGGGCATGCTCGATCGCGGCCTGCACTCGCGCCTGCATGCGCAGATGAGCGCGTTGCAGCAATGCCAGTTGCGCATCATCGATGCGTTAGGCGACAGCACGCTTGGCGCGCCGGCAGAAAATCCGGCGGACACCTTGCATGCCACTTTGCGCATCCACGATCCGGCGTTTTATCGCTACGTCGCCGGCAACGGCAGCGTCGGCGCCGGCGAAGCCTTCATGGATGGCTTGTGGCACAGCGATGATCTGGTCAGCCTGATGCGCATGCTGGTGCGCAATCGCGATCTGCTCGACGCAATGGAAACCGGGCTCGCGCGTTTCGGCGGCATGGTCATGCACGCGGTGCATGCGCTGCGCCGAAATACGCGCAAGGGCAGTCAACGCAATATCGCCGCGCATTACGATCTGGGCAACGATTTCTTCCGCCTGTTTCTCGACGACAACCTGATGTACTCGTCGGCGATATTTACCGATGCCAACGAATCGCTGGAAACGGCATCCACACGCAAGCTCGACCACATCTGCCAGAAACTCGACTTGACGGCAAAGGATCGCGTCGTCGAAATCGGTACCGGCTGGGGCGGCTTTGCCATTCATGCCGCACGCCATTACGGTTGTCACGTCACCACCACCACGATCTCGCGCGAGCAATACGATCTGGCCCGCGAACGCGTTGCTGCCGCCGGACTCAATGATCGCGTGGAACTGTTGCTTGAGGATTACCGCGATCTGACCGGGCAATACGACAAACTGGTTTCGATCGAGATGATCGAAGCGATCGGCCATCAATACCAGGACGACTACTTCGGCAAGGTCGGCAGCCTGCTGAAAGACGACGGCATGGCCCTGATCCAGGCCATCACGATCGAAGACCATCGCTACAAGCAGGCGCTGAACGCGGTGGATTTCATCAAGCGCTATATCTTCCCCGGCTGCTTCATCCCGTCGATCAGCGGCATGCTCGACGCCGCTGCGCGAACCAGCGACCTGAAGTTGTTTCAGCTTGAGGACATCGGTCCCAGTTATGCGCTCACCCTCGCCGCCTGGCGCGAGCGCTTCCATGAACGCTTGTCCGAAGTACGCGCACTGGGTTACGACGAACGCTTCGTGCGCATGTGGGATTTCTATCTGGCTTATTGCGAAGCGGGTTTCCACGAGCGATCCACCGGCGACGTGCAGATGCTGCTGGTCAAACCCGGCTGTCGGCGCGCGCAGTTGATTGCCACGCAGGAGCGTGCGGCGTGAATCGCTGGATCAACGCCATCTTCTATCAACTGACCTGGATCGTCGCCGTCGCCGGCGCCGGGCATGGCTTGTGGTGGCCGGGGCCGCTGATGCTCGCCGTCTTCATCGCCTGGCAACTGGCCGTTTCAACCCAACGCCGCGCCGATGCGCTATTGCTGCTATGCGCGGCCATCGTCGGATTCGCGATGGATTCCGGTTTGATTCTATCCGGCATGCTCAGTTATTCCGCCGCTGTGCCATGGCCCAACCTGGCACCGATCTGGATTGTTGCGCTGTGGATGAGTTTTGCGCTGACCCTGAACCATTGCCTGAGCTACCTCAAGAATCACTTGGTCGCGGCTGCCGTACTCGGCGCCATCGGTGCGCCGCTGGCTTACTGGGCCGCGGCCAGCACTTGGGGTGCACTGCACTTTGTCGCCGCGCAGTCGACCGCGCTGATTGCACTGGCATTGATCTGGGCCGTATTGACGCCGCTGTTGTGCCGCTTGGCAGATTTCCTCGGCCGCCACGAAATCGATCGTCCAGCATTGGATGGAGTCCGAACATGAGCGCTTGGTACATCCTTTGTGTGTTCATCGCTGCAGTTGTGGTGATGATCATCGGCTGGCTGATTCAACTGCGTACGCGCAATGCCGGCATCGTCGATGCGATATGGGCAGGCAGCATGGGTACCAGCGCTATCTATTACGCCTGGATCAGCAGTGGCGGCCTGGCCCCGCGGATCGCCGTCGCCGTGCTTGGTGGTGTTTGGGGTCTGCGTTTGTGCGTGCATATCCTTGTACGCGTCTTGCATGAATCCGAGGATGGGCGCTATCGCTATCTGCGCGCGCACTGGAACGACGACCAGACCAAATTCTTCGGCTTTTTCATGCTGCAGGCGGTGTCGATCGCACTGTTCTCGTTGCCGTTTTACGCAGTCGCCGAAAATCCGCAGGAATCGTTGTCGATCTGGAGCATTTGCGGAATCGCAATATGGCTCGTCAGCATGATTGGCGAATCGATTGCCGATGCGCAATTGTCCAACTTTCGCAAGAACTCGGCCAACCACGGCAAGGCGTGTCGCGTCGGCCTGTGGCGCTATTCGCGTCATCCGAATTATTTCTTCGAATGGTTGCACTGGTTTGCTTACGTGTTCCTCGCCATCGGTACGCCCTTCCCTGCCTGGCTGCTGAGTTTGCTCGGCCCGGCATTGATGCTGGGCTCACTGGTCTGGATAAGTGGCATCCCCTTCACCGAAGCGCAGGCGCTGCGTTCACGCGGCGACGATTATCGCGAGTACCAGCGCACAACCAGCATGCTGATCCCTTGGTGGCCCAAGAGCTAAGCGGCGCACTCACGGGTTGTAGGCGAGCGAACGCGATCCCCAACATCGCGGCCTACATAAAGAATCGACAATATTTGTTGACGGAGCCAATTGTGACTATCGAACTATCTGAAAAATCGGCAGCCGCCGTAACCGCAGCTCCAATCATTCAACCCGACTCCGGCCCTGCGCCCTCAGCCCTCAGCCTCATCGGCTTGGCCGAGCGCAGCTTTCTTCCAGACGCCCTGATCCGCCGCGGCATCCGCCGCATGTGCGCGCAACGCCTGCGCGAAGAATGCGCCGATGACTCGGTCGCTGCCTGGTCCTTGTTTCAGCAGCGCCTGGATGACCTGCGCACCAGCCCGGTCGCCATCCATACGGACGCAGCGAATGCGCAGCACTACGAGTTGCCACCGCAATTCTTCAAACTGTGCCTTGGCGATCGCTTGAAATATTCGAGCTGTTATTTCCCGAGCGGCGACGAGACCCTGGATCAGGCCGAAGAAGCGATGCTCGATTTGTATGCTCAGCGTGCACAGCTTGAAGACAATCAGCGCATCCTTGAATTGGGTTGCGGCTGGGGTTCGCTCACGTTGTACATGGCGAAACGTTATCCAAATAGTCGCATCACCGCGGTTTCAAATTCGCGACCACAACGCGAATTCATCATGGCCCGCGCTCAGGAACTGGGCTTGAGCAACGTGCAAGTGATTACCCAGGACGTCAATCGCCTGGAACTGGATCACGCTCAATTTGATCGCGCCGTGTCGATCGAGATGTTCGAGCACATGCGCAACTACGACACACTGATCGGACGCATCGCAACGTGGTTGCGCCCGGGTGGCAAATTGTTCGTGCATATCTTCTGTCATCGCGAACTCATGTACCCATTCGAGACCCAGGGGGATGACAACTGGATGGGACGCTACTTTTTCACCGGCGGACTGATGCCTGCTGCAGACACCCTGCTCTGGTTCCAGAAAGATTTGCGCATCGAACAGCAATGGCGGCTGGCCGGATCGCACTACGAGAAAACCGCCAATGCGTGGCTGCGCAAACACGACGCACATCGCACCGAAATTCTCGAAGTGTTGACTCAGGCCTACGGCCCCGAACAAGCTCGCCTTTGGAACCAACGCTGGCGCATGTTCTGGATGGCCTGCGCCGAACTGTTCGGCTACCGCGGCGGCAACGAATGGCTGGTGGGGCACTATCGGTTTGCAAAACCCTGACGGTTCATCTTTCCATTAATTTGTTTTGGGTACCCCGCTGGAAAACAGGTCGGCTGCGCGAACGCAATTTCGTGCGGCCAGGTACCTGTAGGATGCGTTGACCCTGGACTTGATCCGGGGGATACCCATCGCTTCTTCAACTAGAAGCTCTGCGTTTTTTTTGACAAGGGATGGGTATCGCTACGCTCCACCCATCCTGCAAACATCGAAAATTACCCGCACGACCTAGTCGAATAGATGCTCGGCCTCGCGGAAGAACCTCGCGCCGCAGAGGAACCCGCACAATCCCCGGCGAACCGACAGCAAAGAAAAAGCCCGGCGATGCCGGGCTTTTTCATGTTACTTGGTGGACCAGAAAACTAGTTGCTATGGTTTTCCACTTTCAACTCGACGCGACGGTTGCGCTGACGGCCAGTCGAGGTCTTGTTGGTGTCGATCGGATTGGTTTCACCGAAACCAGTCGGGCCACCCAAACGGCTGGCATCTACGCCATGCGCGGTCAGGTAGTCGAACACGCCCTTGGCGCGACGCTCCGACAACTTCTGGTTATAGGCATCACTGCCAACCGAGTCGGTGTAACCGTCAACATCGACGCGAACGTTCGGATAACGCTTGAGCGTATCCACGGCTTCGTCGAGGATCTGAACGGAGTCAGATGTCGGCGCTTTGAGCGACGGTTCAAGCGCTTCACCAACACGCGGGTGATCGAACTTGAATTCAACGCCACGCAAGTCGATGGAAACCGAAGAAGGCGGTACGGCCTGTTCGTGTTCCGGCGGCGGCGGCGGCGGTGGCGTTGCCGGTGTAGCTGATGCCGGTGCCGGCGCAGCTTCTTGATGACCAAAACTATAGGTCAAACCGACCGTGACGAGGGCGTCAGTAAAGTGGTTCTGACGTTTGAAACCGTAGGAATCGGACAAAGCCGTATTGAAAGAATTGTTGTCATGGTCATAACGCGCGGCGATTTCGCCACGGAAGGCCAATCGGTCCGACATGTTGTATTGCATGCCGACGCCAACCGTCGCCATGGGATCCCAACCGCCGCCGTGAGTACCGCTGACGGAGCCAGCGAATGCCTGATGACGCATTGCACCCAATCCGCCCATCACGTACGGGCGCCAGCCCGAACCAATCTCGCCGAAGAACCAGCGACCGGCCACATCTAGTTGTACGTTTTCCCATTGGCTGTTTGGCTTGTGGGAATTGTCCTTGAAGTTCGCGTTGTTGATTCCGTATTCGAAATCGACCGCGAAGTTCGGATTGACCCATGTACCAATGCCGATACCCTCGAAAGATGAGGTCTCGGTCGAACGCGAACTGTCCGGGGCGACCAGACCAAGACGCGGGGCGAGATACCAACTCGTGGATTCCTGGGCGTGCGCTACGCTCACACCGCCCAATCCCAGGGCGATAAGCGCGAATAACATATTACGTTTCATCGGAGTCTCCTATGTACATGTACTTGGTTTTTATTGGGCGTCCGCTCACAACGACCCGACGCATTGGCACACATCACTCATCGTAACGATGCGACGCGTTAATTATATGTTATCACAGTTGCCATGTGAGCTTGCGCAGTCTAGCAAAAACATATCTTTAGTCCAGCGCCCGTCGTTCAGGGTACGCTCAGTCTCTACTCCTTGAAAATCCGTATCGGGCGATCCGTCGAAAGTCGTCGCTGCATCTACATTACCGCACCTACATCGCGTACAAATCAAGCAGTTGCGGGACTGTGACGGCATCCAGATTAGCCGGATCGCGAGCCAGCTCCAGGAGCAGATCGACCTGAGGTTGCGGTAAATGCCCGCTCAGGGCGCGCTTGAATTTATCCATCAGTACGGGAATTCCTTCCGCGCGACGTTTGCGATGTCCGATTGGGTAATCGATCGATACCTTTTCAGTCTTGCTGCCATCGGCAAAAAACACCTGCAAGGAGTTGCCGATATAGCGCTTTTCCGGGTCGAGGTAATCGCGGCTGAACTGCGGGTTTTCCTTGACCGTCATTTTCTCGCGCAACGCATCAATGCGCGGATCGGCAGCGATTGAATCGGCATAATCGTCCGCCGTCAACCTGCCGAAGATCAGCGGCACGGCAACCATGTACTGGATGCAATGATCGCGATCAGCGTAATTGGCCAGCGGCCCGGTCTTGTCGATGATGCGCACGCCGGCTTCCTGGGTTTCGATTTCAATGCGCTCGACTTGGTCGAGCTTGCCGGCAAGCTGTGCGTGCAACTGCATCGCACACTCGACTGCCGTCTGCGCATGAAATTCGGCCGGATAAGAAATCTTGAACAGCACATTCTCCATGACGTAGCTGCCGAATGGCCGCTCGAACTCGAATGCCCTGCCCTTGAACGCGACATCGTAGAAGCCCCAGGTCTTCGCACTCAACGCCGACGGATAACCCGCACAACCCTTCATCGCATTCAACGCATGCGTCACTGCACGACGGCACGCATCGCCCGCAGCCCAGCTCTTGCGCGGCCCGGTATTCGGCGCATGCCGATAGGTGCGCAACACGCCGTTGTCGATCCAGCTTTGCGACACCGCGTTGACGATTTCGTCCTTGCCGCCTCCCAGCATCTGCGTGACCACGGCAGTGGACGCCAGCCGTACCAATATCACATGGTCCAATCCGACCCGATTGAAGGAATTCTTCAGCGCATAACAACCCTGGATCTCGTGCGCTTTGATCGCCGCGGTCAACACATCGCGAACCGTTAATGCCTGCCCGCCTTCGCGAATATTCTTGCGCGACAAATAGTCTGCCACGGCCAGGATCGCGCCGAGGTTATCTGACGGGTGTCCCCATTCCGCGGCCAGCCAGGTGTCGTTGAAATCCAGCCAGCGAATCTGCACGCCAATGTTGTACGCCGCCTGCACCGGATCGAGTTCCCAGCCGGTTCCGGGCACGCGCGCGCCGCCTGGCAACACTGCACCGGGCACCAACGGCCCGAGATGCTTGACGCACTCGGGAAATTTCATCGCCAACATTGCGCAACCGAGCGAATCGAGCAGCATGTAACGAGCGGTGTTGTAGGCATCTTCGGATTCAATCGCGTAATCGACCACGTAATCGGCAACATCGACCATCGGTTGATCGGGATTTGGACGCTGGGCGGAACGAATATCGTGATGACTCATGCTCTTTTCCAAAGTGGCGTTGCGAAGTCGCACATTTTGCCAGATTGTGTGCGCTAACTCCCGCACAGCCCAGATGAGCCTGCGCGGTGTGCCACAAACCGGCGATGTCTGCGATACTCTAGGAATCCACCAAAAGGGGAGTTTACGTGGCCAATCCAAACGAATCCGGCATGGCGCCAATCAAGGAACTGACGATCCGCGGCATCATCATCGGCATCGTGATCACGGTCGTGTTCACGGCTGCCAATGTGTACTTCGGCCTCAAGGCGGGCCTGACCTTCTCCACGTCGATCCCCGCTGCGGTGATCTCGATGGCAATCCTGAAGGCAATGAAAGACGCCACGATTCAGGAAAACAATATTGTCCAGACCATCGCCTCGGCTGCGGGCACGCTGTCGTCGATCATCTTCGTGTTGCCCGGTCTGGTCATCATCGGCTACTGGACCGGATTCCCATTCTGGATTTCCGCCGCCATCTGCGCCACTGGCGGCATCCTAGGTGTGATGTACACGATTCCACTGCGGCGTGCGCTGGTCACCGATTCGGACTTGCCCTATCCGGAAGGGGTCGCCTGCGCCGAGGTTCTCAAGGTTGGCGCTGGCCAAGCGCCTGCGGTGGATGGCAAAGCCGCTGTGGAAACTGGTGGCACCGGCCTCAAGGCCGTGCTCTGGGGCAGCATCGTCTCGGCGGTGTTTTACGTGATCGTGCAAACCAAGTTGTTCGCCAGCGACGTGGCGCAATATTTCCGTGTCGGTGGCGAAAAAAGTGGCGCGACCGGATACGACTTCGGACTTTCGTTTGCACTGTTCGCCGTCGGACACCTGGTCGGATTATGGGTGGGCGTGGCGATGCTGCTTGGCGCGGCGATCGGCTGGATATGGGCTGTGCCCTATTTCACCCACCTGCATTGGGTGGCTGGCGATGCGGCGACGATCGCGCAAGGTGGCTGGAGCCATTACGTACGCTTCATTGGCGCAGGCGCAATCGGCGTGGCTGCTGTCTGGACGCTGGCCAAGCTCGTAAAGCCGCTGATCAGTGGATTGACCGGGGCGATGCGTGCGTCGCGCGCGCGCAAGGGCGGAACTTTGCACACTCTGCCGCGCGTCGAGCACGACATGCCAATTGGCATGGTTGGCCTGATCTCGTTGTTGTGCCTGATTCCGATCGCGTACCTACTTTGGCACTTCGCCGTCAACAACGGTTTGGGCGATGCGAAATGGACGCTGGTCATCGGCGGCGTGGCGTTCGTGGTGGTATTGAGTTTCGTGGTGTCGGCGGTATGCGGTTACATGGCCGGCCTGATCGGTTCATCGAACAGTCCATTGTCCGGCATCGGCATCCTCGTGGTCGTGGTTGCGGCATTGCTGCTGGTCGTTGCGGTCAAACCATTCCTGCCGGCCGGCGCGGACAAGGCACTGGTCGGATTCGCCTTGTTCATCACTTCGATCGTGTTTGCGGTGGCTTCGATTGCCAACAACAACCTGCAGGATTTGAAGACCGGGCAACTGGTAGACGCCACGCCATCGTTGCAGCAGTGGGCGTTGGTGATTGGCGTGCTCGCCGGTTCACTGGTGATTCCGCCGGTGATGGATTTGTTGCAACACACCTATGGATTCCTCGGCGCACCGGGCGCCGACCCAGCGCGCGCACTACCCGCTCCGCAGGCCGGATTGATTTCGGCTTTGGCCAAGGGCGTCATCACCGGCGATGTGCCGTGGGACATGATCGGCCTCGGCGCCGGCATCGGTGTAGCGATCATCCTGCTTGACGAGCTACTCGGCCTGAAGAAAAAGGGCCCGCGCTTGCCGCCGTTGGCAGTTGGCCTTGGGATTTATTTGCCGACCTCGACCACGTTGATGGTCGTCGTGGGTGCGCTGGTCGGCGCGTGGTTCGACCGACGTGCCGAACGCCGTCCGACTGCTCAGGCCGACGCGACCCGCCAACTTGGCGTACTGCTGGCATCGGGGTTGATCGTCGGCGAGAGTCTGCTGGCGGTCATCTTCGCGGCTGCGGTTGCGTTCAGCGGTGAGCAGTCGCCGATTGGACTCGTGGGCAAATCCTTCGAGACACCCTCGATCATCATCGGCGGCATCGTGTTTGCCGTGACAATTTTCCTGCTATATCGCTGGCTCGAGAAGCTCGGCAGGAAAGCGGGGTAGGCGCAACACCGCGCAATAGCCCGTGCCGTGAGTTTGCACGGTCAAGCTCAGTACCCCCTCCTTTGAAGGGGGGGCTTGAACAGTGCAGCGGCCGGTGAGTTCACAGCGACACTGCGTAGGCCTTCAATCATCCTTTTCGGAGGGCTTGAACTGGGCAACGGCTGGCGAGTTCAGCGTTGCTTGTCTCGCGTGTCTCGTCTCACGTCTCTTGCCTTGAGACGCGCATAGCGCACCTTCGCACTGGTTCTGGAGCCATGCCCGCGCATATCGCGGGCGATGCTGCAATTGTTGCGCGGAGGCGCATAATTCCATCATGTCGTTGGACAACTTCCATCCCGCCGTCGCGGCATGGTTTCGCGGAGCTTTCGCTGAACCGACACCGGCACAATCAAAGGCATGGCCGGCCATCCAATCTGGCCGCCACGCGCTGATCGCCGCGCCGACCGGATCGGGCAAAACCCTTGCCGCATTTCTGGCCGCAATTGACGCACTGGTGCGTCGCGGCATCGAACATCCGCTAGCGGACGAAACCAGCGTGGTCTATGTGTCGCCGTTGAAAGCGCTGTCGAACGATATCCGCATCAATCTCGAAGCGCCGCTTGCCGGCATTCGCGAACAGTTGATGTATCTGGGTTTGCCGGATGTCGATATTCGCACCGCCGTGCGCACCGGCGACACTCCACAATCCGAACGCAGCGCGATGCGCCGATGTTCGCCGCATATCGTCGTGACCACTCCCGAATCGCTATACATCCTGCTTGGATCCGAATCCGGTCGCAGCATGCTGGCTTCGACTCGCACTGTCATCGTCGACGAAATTCACGCACTGGCTGCGAACAAACGCGGCGCGCACCTGGCGTTGTCGCTGGAACGGCTGCAAGCGTTATGCGAGCGACCGCTGACACGCATCGGCTTGTCAGCGACACAAAAGCCCATTGATGAGATCGCGAAGTTCCTCGTCGGCGCCCGTTCAAGCCCTCCCCCCCATTGTCTCGATGGGGGAGAGGGTTGGGTGAGGGGGCAACTCGCCGGCCACCGAACGCTTGATGAGACACCGGCACCGCACAGCGCATCGCTCGTCGATTTCAAACCGGACCATTCAAACGGCTCCCCCTCACCCCAACCCTCTCCCCCATCGCCTCCGTCGGTGGGGGAGAAGGTGCAGGTTGATTGCGAAATCGTCGACGTTGGCTACACCCGCAAGCGCGATCTGGCATTGGAACTGCCAGATGCGCCGTTGTCTGCGGTGATGTCTGGCGAAGTGTGGGAACAGGTCTACAACAGGCTCGCGCAATTGATCGAGCAACACCGCACGACGCTCATTTTCGTCAACACGCGGCGCATGGCCGAACGCATGGCGCGCCACTTGAGCGAACGCCTGGGCAAGGAAGCGGTTACCTCGCACCATGGCAGCCTCGCTCGCGAACAACGCCTTGCCGCTGAACAGCGACTCAAGCGCGGCGACCTGCGCGCGTTAGTTGCCACCGCATCGCTGGAACTGGGCATCGACATCGGCAATGTGGATCTGGTTTGTCAGATCGCCTCGCCGCGTTCGATTTCAACGTTTCTTCAACGCGCCGGACGCGCTGGCCATTCGGTAGGCGGATTGCCGAAAGCCCGATTGTTTCCTCTGTCGCGCGACGATCTGGTCGAGTGCGCGGCCTTGCTCGACAGTGTCCGACGCGGCGAACTGGACACGCTGCACGTCGAATGCAACCCGCTCGACGTGCTCGCGCAACAAATCGTCGCCGAAGTAGCGACACGCGAATGGAATGAGGATGAACTGTTCGCGCTGGTCACCCGCGCGTTTCCATTTGTGGATTTATCCAGAAATCAATTCCGCGACATCGTTCGCATGCTGGCGGAAGGTTTCACCACGAGGCGCGGGCCGCGTTCGGCGTACCTGCATCGCGATGCGGTCAATGGCCTGCTGCGCGCGCGGCGTGGCGCGCGCCTGACGGCGATCACCTCGGGTGGGGCGATTCCGGATACCGCAGATTACGAAGTAACGCTTGAACCGCAGTCGCAACGCGTCGGCACGGTGCATGAAGATTTTGCTGTCGAAAGCCTGGCCGGCGACGTTTTCCAGCTCGGCAACACGTCGTACCGCATCCTGCGCGTCGAGCGTGGCCGCGTGCGCGTCGAGGACGCGCAAGGCGCTCCGCCGACAATTCCGTTCTGGCTCGGCGAAGCGCCTGGGCGCACGGATGAACTGTCATCTGCGGTAGCGCGACTGCGCGAGGAAATCGCCGCGCGAGTCGATCGCACGACGACGCCAGCCCTCTCCCCCGACAATGTTGGGGGAGAGGGAGCCAACGTCTGGCTTTGCAACGAAGTCGGACTCGGCACGAGCGCCGCGCAACAGATCGTGGATTACCTCGGTGCCGCCAAATCCGCGCTGGGATTTTTGCCAACGCAACTGATACTGGCGATGGAACGATTCTTTGATGAATCCGGCGGCACGCAATTGGTAATCCATACGCCGTACGGCAGTCGCATCAATCGCGCGTGGGGGCTGGCACTGCGCAAGCGTTTCTGCCGCAAGTTCAACTTTGAGCTTCAGGCCGCCGCAACGGAAGACGCAATCATCCTGTCGCTCTCGACCAGCCACAGTTTTCCGCTGGCCGATGTAGGCCATTACCTGCATTCGAACTCCGTACGCGATGTGCTTACCCAGGCCTTACTCGACGCACCAATGTTCGGGGTGCGCTGGCGCTGGAACGCGACGACGTCGCTGGCATTGCCGCGCTTTGTCGGCGGAGCCAAGGTTCCACCGCAATTGCAGCGGATGAAATCCGAAGATCTGCTCGCGACGGTGTTCCCCGACCAGGTCGCGTGCGCGGAGAATCTGGTTGGCGAACGCCAGGTGCCCGATCACCCGCTCGTGGAGCAAACCCTGCACGATTGCCTGCACGAGGCAATGGACATTGAAGGTTTGGAAAGCCTGCTCAAGCGGCTGGAAAGTGGAGAAATCCACATTGTTGCGCGTGACCTCACTGCACCATCCCCTCTGGCTGCGGAAATCCTGAACGCACGACCCTATGCTTATCTCGACGATGCGCCGCTCGAAGAACGCCGCGCCCAGGCTGTGCAAAGCCGGCGCTGGGGAGACGTCCAAACCACCGATGATTTCGGCAGGCTCGATGTGGACGCGATCGCTGCGGTGCGCGAAGAAGCGTGGCCACAAGCGCGCGACGCCGATGAATTGCATGAAGCGCTGATGGGATTGGGGTTCTTGACTACTGATGAAATTGCGGCAAATAGTTGGCGTGCGCACCTCGATGTTCTCATCGCAAATCATCGCGCAACGCAAGTTTTTCTCCCTCTCTCCCAAACACCGGTTGGAGGAGAGGGCTGGGGTGAAGGAGATGCGTGTGGGAGCAGCGAACCGTTGCAGCAAACCAGCGACATCCCTCTCACCCAACCCTCTCCCCCATCGCGAGCGATGGGGGAGAGGGCTTCAATCTGGGTCGCTATCGAACGCCTTCCGCAACTTCAGGTCGTCTTCGTCGATATAGCACACGATCCGAAAATCGCAGTACCCGCAGAATTTGCCAACATCGAGTGGACGCCCGAAGCCGCGCTCGCCGATATCGTGCGCGGGCGCCTGACCGGGCTCGGCCCGATTCGCGCCGCCGATATCGCCGCGTCGCTCGAACTGCCACAAGGCGATATCGATGCAGCGTTGCTCTCGCTTGAGGGCGAAGGCTTCGTCATGCGTGGTCATTTCACACCGGGCGCAGACCACGAAGAGTGGTGTGAACGCCACCTGCTCGCGCGCATCCATCGCTACACCGTCAAACGCTTGCGCCGCGAAATCGAACCGGTTGAAGCGCGCGACTTCATGCGCTTCTTGTTCGAATGGCAGCGCGTGGCGCCAGGATCGCAAGTCAGCGGCCCGGATGCACTGGCCGGCGTGCTGGCGCAACTTGAAGGCTTCGAGGCACCGGCGGGTGCGTGGGAGGCCGAAATCCTGCCTGCTCGCGTATCCGGCTACGAAATCGGCTGGCTCGATGATCTTTGTCTCGCAGGTCGCCTGGTTTGGGCACGGCTGCGCGAACACTCCGGATCCGGCGAACACGGCACCGGGCCTGTGCGAGCGACGCCAATAGTCTTGCTGCAACGTCGCAACGTATCGATGTGGACAAAAATCGCTGGCAACAATGCAGACTTCACATCGCCCTTGTCGTCACGGGCACGGGCGGTCGCGGACTATCTGTGTGACCAAGGCGCATCGTTCTTCGACGAACTGGCAAGCGGCACGCACCTGCTGCATGCGGAATTGGAAGGGGCTTTGGCCGAACTTGTGGCAGTCGGTCGCATCAATTCCGACAGCTTCGCGGGACTGCGCGCGCTGCTGGTCCCGGCATCGAAGCGTCCTCTGCCCGGTCGCCGGCGCTCACGCCGTACTGCACTTCTCGGGATCGCCGACGCGGGTCGCTGGTCGTTGCTGCGGCGTCCAAGCGCACCGTCATCACCCACCGAACTCGCGGTCTCCCCGACCTCACATCGCAGTATTGTGCATAATGCAGCACGTGCCGAGCCAGACATCGCCGAGCATGTGGTACGTACCTTGTTCAAGCGATACGGCGTGGTGTGCTGGCGCCTGCTCGCGCGAGAGCCGCAATGGCTTCCGCGTTGGCGCGATTTGTTGCGCGTCTGTCAACGGCTTGAAGCGCGCGGTGAGATTCGCGGTGGGCGGTTTATCGCGGGCGTTTCCGGCGAACAGTTTGCGTTGCCCGAAGCCGTCGCGCTGTTGCGGCGAATCCGGCAAAAACCACGCGATGGAACGCTGATAGCCGTTTGCGGTGCCGATCCGCTCAATCAGGTAGGTGCCATTCTCGCCGGAGTTAAAGTGTCGGCGTTGACTGGATCACGCGTGCTGTATCGTGATGGCGTCCCGATTGCAACTTTGGTAGCCGGCAATTTCAACCCGCTCGAAGCAATGGATGCTGCGTCGCAATGGTCGGCACACTGCCTGTTGCGCCGCGGCGAGGCAACCCGCCTCGCCGCGACACAAACGTAGTCCTATCGCACCCAGCGCCCGTCGTGAAAGCACCAATTCCGGCCGCAGGCAACCCAGCGTGCACGCTCGTGATGATAGCCGGCACGGGCCGGTACCCAATGTCCGGCGCCCCAGACGTAGCGACCGCGATTCCAGCGCCAGTTACCTCCTACCCAGACATGACCAGGACGCGCGACGCCACCCAGCATTGCGGTTCCAAGTGCGAGTGAAAGTGCAAGTTGACGAATGGACATTGTGTGTCTCCTGTGGTCTATGACGGATTGCGGATTGCGACCCTCGATGCGCAAAAAACGGCGAATAATGCAACAGGTTGACGCGAGCCCGCATCCCGTTCAGCGGCCATTTGGTCACCGTTTTGCGGCTACGTGCTGGCGCCGTTTCGCGCGCTCGGCCACAATCCATGCATGCCCGCACCTGATTCGATGTTCGAACGCCTGCTCCAATTGAGCGCCTTCGACGGCGACTCGGATGCGGCGCTGCGCGCAATGCATTCGTACTTCGCCTGTGAGCTTTCGAACTGTGCCGTCGCTTTGCTGCTGGTGCGCGATCAAGTCAATGGCAGCGGTCGCCTGGCTGGATTGATTGGTGCCGATGGTATCGAACAGGTGCCCAATCGCGATCCCTACAATCAGCGTGGTGAGCTGCCGATATTCGACGATGCGCTGACGGCACAAATTGTTTCCGGTGTCAGCGCACAAGTTGTGGCGCTGGCGCCGCAATGGCGCGACGTGCCGCTGGCACAGGCGCTATCGCGGCCGGCAACCGTCCTTGCTGTTCCAATTGCAAACAGTGGCGTGTTGACACATTGGTTGGTGTTCGCGAGCGCCATCGAAAATCGCTTTGATGGAATTGATCTTCAGCAGATGTTGTTGCACGTGAATTTGGCGGCGAGTCTGATCGTGCGTCCGCTGGTACTGCGCGAAATCACGCGCGAGAGTGCGCGCCAGCGCCTGGAAATCGAAAGCATGGCCGATATCCAGAAATTGTTGTTGCCCGACAATCCCAAAATCGCAGGCCTGGACTACGCGCTGCACTGGCAACCCGCCGCCACTGCCGCCCGAACTGAGCAACCTGACTCAATTCACGCTGGATGACTTCAACCCTGCCAGCGGCGACATATGGGGCGTCATCGTGGGTGACGTTTCCGGCCACGGTGCAGCAGCGGCGATGGAGGCGGTGCAGTTCGACGCAATCCTGCGTACTTATCGCAGCAATGGAAGCCCACCACCGGCGGCGGTAATTACCTACATCAACCGGCATTTTTTGTCGCGCCGCAGCCGCGGTCATTTCATGACCGTGTTCGCACTGTTGTACCGGCCGGATACTCGATTGTTGCGCTACGTCAGCGCAGGCCATCCACCGCTGCTGCTGCGTCGTGGCAGCGACGTGCAACTGATCGGCGAAGGCGATCAGATTCCGCTCGGGGTTCTGCGCGACTACGAGTACCGCAACAATGAAATCACGCTTGAACGCAACGATATTCTGATCTTGTACACGGATGGCTTGATCGAGGCACGGGATCGCAGTGGAGTGATGTTCGGGTCCGAGCGGATGCGTGCACTCGCC
>CAJDUT010000047.1_pt1 | contig 26525 bp, 25 predicted proteins | sample 7390981 | NCBI WGS metagenome assembly CAJDUT01 (sample SAMEA7055681, study PRJEB34461) | soil metagenome | biome: terrestrial ecosystem; feature: Peninsula; material: soil | place: Antarctica | collected 2016 | reverse complement strand
TTCACCGTCTGCGGTGACGTGCCCGTGATACTGCCGTTCGCGCCCGCCGTGTAGGTCAGCGTGAACTGATCAATCGCAAACGTCGCCGTCACGGTGACGCTGGCCATCACATTCGCGTCGGTGCGCGGATTCGTTGTCGAGTTGTCGCTCCACTTCACGAAGTGATAACCCGCCGCCGGTACCGCTGTTACCGCCGTGCCACTCGCACCGTAATTCACCGTCTGCGGTGACGTGCCCGTGATGCTGCCATTCGCGCCCGCCGTGTAGGTCAGCGTGTAGGTGTTCGTCACGCACGCCACTGCGACCGTGGTCACATCTGCCGACAAATTCGTGCCGCTGTTACTCGTTAGCGTGCAAGTTTGGCCGATCGGCTGCGTCACCACGCTTACGGACCAATTTGAACCCGCGTCGAGGGCTGTCGAAAATGTGAAGTTGCCGTTACTCGAGTAGGCCTGAGTCTGCGTGCTGGTCGGCCCTGTGCCATCCAGTTTCAACTGCACCGATCCGGTCAGGCCGCTGATGCTGCCGCCAATCGTGTGGGTCGCAGGAACGGCGCCGCAGCTCGGAAACTTGAACGATCCGATGCGGGTGCGCCAATTGAATTTACCGTTAGCCTGAATGTATTCGTTGGTATACCAGAAGGTACAATCGTCAGTCGGATCGACGGTCATGGCGCTGTAGTCGCCCCAGCGATGCAAGCTACCCGTCTGCGACCCGGCACCGGCCACAATCGAGTCCTCCGCCTGCATGGTGCTGACTGGATCGGTGACCAAGCGGCCGGTATAACGAACCGACGGAAACGTCGATGTGCCTGATACGCTATATCCCAGAGCCATGTTTCCCTGGCCATCCATTGCTACCGAACCCATCCAGCGAAAATCGGTATCAGGGGAATAGGTGGATTGCTGGTACACGACCGGTGTTGATCCCGGACTACGAATTTCATACCAACGCACGCCGCTATGCGTACTAACTTTGACGGACTGGCTTGCGACCAGTGATTCGTAAGTGCCGAAGTTTCGGTAAGCGAGTCGGAACATCATGCGATCCGCCAACGAATCCAGTTTGGTGCTCGTTCCAGGCTGTGTGATGCACGTGCCGCCATTACAAGCTGCCGTAAATGCCGCCACGGCGATATTCGTCGGACCCGTCAAGGTTGAATTGGCCGGGGTACTCCAATCCACATGGAACTTCCATAAATTCAGCGAATTGCTTCCGTAGTTGACCAGGTAGTTGGGCGAACCTGCGGGTGGAGCAATGGAACCATCGAGGTCCGCAGGCAACACGCCACCATAACTGGTCGAAAGTTGAAAACACTGCTGTGTTGCTGACCCGTTGGCGAGCATGGCTGTGCGATCGTATGCACAAAGTTTCGACCCGGCGAACGTGTTGCCATGAAAGATGTTGAACGTCGTGTAGTAGCCGTCCGGCCAGACACCCATTTTCGGGTAGTCGTTGAAGTCGGTATTGCCATAACTGAACGCGTACCGATTCCATGCCCCCGTAGCGTCGCTTGTCTGCGACACGGCCACGCATTCCAGATACGGTGTAGTCGAGACCGAAAATTGCGAAACCACCCAGCGGTCTGCTGCTTTGTCGTACACCACCACGGCATCGCCATCGTCATTCGTCTGGCAGCCTCCGCCGAAACCGGCCCATAAGGTATTCGTCGACACCGGACCAAACACAGTTGCCTTGGTACTTTTGTCGAAGACCGCCAGATCGGAATTCACAACTTGGACATATTGCGTCAACCCGACGGCGCCTACTGTATCGGGTGGCGCGGACTGCACGCTGAAACCGCTAAAACTATCCCCGATTCCGTCTACGCTACTGATATTGGTCGGTGCGGACGAGCTACGCCGTGCCTGACTCTGTACGGCTCCATCGACCTGATTCGGCGGCACGTACGGTATCGGCAAATCGTGCTCAATCCGGTTCTTCAGGTTATGCGGCTGCGGGGGGGCGTTACGCAGTGACGGCAGGGTGTCGTGAAAGACCTCCGAGGAAACCTGTACTGTGCCGTTGTCCTGCGCGAACGCCGCAATGGCGAACAGGCTCGAGGCAACAAGAACAAATAGTTTCGACAAAACCACGTTGCTCTTGGATGACGGCCGAGACAAGGCGACGGCTCGTGCAATGCGAAGCGTAAAAGACGACATTAGGTGATCCCCAAACTTATAGCCCGCCCGCAAAATGCGGGAACCGATATGTATGTGACGCATGCAGGGAAACACCGCCGGAATGAATTCCAGCCCCCCCCTGTAATTTGAACTGTAAATGGACTTTAAGGCGGACGCAATACTACATCTTCGGCCTGAGAGCCTATGCTTCGGTCGACTGATACGAGAACCGCGCGAGTGTCACTTCTCCGAATTGCCCGATTGCCTGTTACCGATGCCAACGACAGCATCGGGGGTCGCTATCCCCATCACCCGAAAAACCTCGCCCATCTGCCCCGGCAAGGTGAGCCGTTTGACCTCCTGAGCCAACCGGTAGCGGGCAGCTTCGTCGGGTGCCTCTGCATAGGCCTGGGCAAACACTTCATCCAAGCCGTGCTCGATCAGAAACTGCGCTTGCGACACATCGCCGGCCACCTGGAACCCCGTGGTCATGCCTGCCTGCGCAAGCGCATCGAAATCCACCGAGGCAGTGATGTCCTGCAGACCGGGCAGGAAAAATGGATCGTCGTGGGCGCGATGTTTGTAGTGGCAACGTAGCGTGCCGGTACGACGGTGCGGGGCGTAGTAATCGGCGCGCGAATAGCCGTAGTCGATAAACCACGCGGTGCCTTGTTCGAGCGATTGCGTGACTTCGGCCAGCCATGGCTTGAGGATGGTACATATTTCGGACCGGTACGGACGCGGCAAATCGTCGATGTTGCCGACAGCCTGCGTTACGAGGTGCGAGAGTTGCGCATCTGCCGGCCGCTCATGCCATGCGAATTGGTCGTGTTCACCGACCCCGACCATGCGCTCAATCAAGCCATCATCATTCAACGCGAATGTGCGCACCGGCAAAGCATCGATCACTTCGTTGGCGATCAACACGCCGTGCCATGGCGTGGCGGGCGGTGCATCCAGCCACTCGATGGAATTTTGCAAATGTGGACAATGTTGCACGAGTGCGACGCGTTGACGCTCGCGCAAATCGGCGCTGCGTTCGAGCAATCGATAGTGCAAGGGCAAGGCATCGAGTCGCTCGAGTTCCAGTAGCAACTCGACCGCCAGCGCGCCGCTGCCGGGGCCGAGTTCGAGAATATCGCCGTGGGTTTCGCGCAAGGTCGGTGCCACCGCGCGCGCCAGGCAGCGCGCAAACACGAAACCCAGCTCCGGCGCGGTGACGAAATCGCCAGCCGCGCCGAACTTGGTCATACCAGCGCTGTAATAGCCCAAACCCGGCGCATACAGCGCCAGTTCCATGTAGCGGGCAAAGTCCAACGCGCCTCCGGCGCATACAACCTCATTGCGAATCAGCGCGGCAAGGCGCTCGCTATGCGCTCGCGCTTCAGGGTCTGGCTCAGGCAAATCAAGCTGCATGCTGGCTTTCTGGATGGAAATACGTTGCAATCCTGCCATGAATATCGCCAATGAACAGCGTCGCGTCGTTTTGATCACGGGCGCGGCAAAGCGCGTGGGCGCGGCCATCGCGCGTGCGCTGCATGATGCCGGTTACGATCTGGCCTTGCATTATCGGCATTCGCGCCGCGAAATGGATGCGTTGTGCGCGGAGCTTGAATTCACCCGCGCCGGCAGCACGCTTGCGGTTCAGGCCGAACTGGGCGATATCGAGCATCTTCCGCTGATCGTGGAAAAGTGCGTTGCGCGTTTCGGTCGGCTCGATGCGCTGGTCAACAACGCCTCGGCGTTTTATGCGACGCCAATCGGCACGGTCACAACCGAGCAATGGAACGAGCTGTTCGCGAGCAATGCGCAAGCGCCGTTTTTTCTGGCCCAGGCCGCCGCGCCACACTTGAAGCGTTCACAAGGCAGCATTGTGAACATTGTGGATATTTATGCGCAGCGTCCGCTGCCGAATCATTCTGTCTACTGCATGGCCAAGGCCGCACTGGTTGGCATGACCCAGGCACTGGCGAAAGACCTGGGGCCGGAGGTGCGCGTGAACGCCGTAGCGCCCGGCGCGATTTTGTGGCCTGAGTCAGGTCAAGCCTATGCCGATCAACACGATCTCGTCGCGAGGACGCCGCTCAAACGCACCGGTTCGCCAGAAGACATCGGCGCGGCTGTGTTGTTTCTGCTGCGCGATGCAAAGTTCACCACCGGCGAAACCATCAAGGTGGACGGCGGTCGCGCGCTGTCGATCTAAGGTTTCCCTAAAGCGACACCGGCTCCCCGGCCGATTCGGCACATTCACGCCACAGTTGTTCAATGCTGATTCCGGAAACCGGATGACTCACACCGCCGGCGATATCCGCCAACGGTTGCAATACGAATGCGTGCTTGAGTTCCGACCGCGGAATTTGCAGGTGGCCGGGGCCATCCACCAGGCGATCGCCGTACAACACGATGTCAACGTCCAGCGTACGGCTGGAATAACGTGGCACGTCGCGGCGGCGGCCGTGCCGATCTTCCAGCGCATGCAGCCACTCGTTCAACACGTCGGGTTCGAGCCCGGTGTGGATGCCAACTGCAAGATTGATGAAGGCCGGCCCGTCGAAACCAATCGCCGCAAACCGATATGCCGGCGAGACTTCGATATCGCCGAAGCGGTCACGCAAATCATCCAAAGTCGCGGCCAGATGGCGTTCCGCATCGATATTTGAACCCAGGCTCAGATACACGCACGTCATTGATGTTTCCTTTCTTGTCATTCGAACTGGGAATGACGGGCTATGCGTCAGGTTGGTTTTTCGCCACGCTCGATCATGACTCCAACGGCGGCCGAACCGGTTACCGCGCCGGGCTTGGCCAACCTCAAGCGCAACCAGCCCACGCCGAATTCGTTGCGCACGATCTCGGCGCAACGTTCGGCCAGGGTTTCCACCAGTTCGAAATGCGAGGCTTCCACGAAGGCGATCAGGCGCTTGGCCACGGCCTTGTAATCGAGCGTGTCCTCGATGCGATCACTTGCCGCCGGAATGCGGTTGTCGAACGCCATCTCCAAGTCCAGCGCGACGGTCTGGCGAATCTTGCGCTCCCAATCGTAGATGCCGATGACGGTTTCGACGCGCAGGTCCTGGATGAATACAGTGTCCATGGATTAGGGCTGAGAGTTGAAGGTTAAGGGCTGATCCGGCACGGCGGTCAGGCTTTCGAGATCCCAACGTGGCGCAACCTTGATGGCGATATCGTCGTGCAACCCGGTGCGCAGGCGCAAGGCGCCGGCCAGCGCGATCATGGCGCCGTTGTCGGTGCAGAATTCCAGGCGCGGGAAGTAAACGCGAAAGCCTTCGCGCTGGGCCGCATCGGCCAGTTGTGCGCGCAGCTTGCGATTGGCGCCGACGCCACCGGCGATCACCAGGCGTTTGCAGCCGCTGGCCTGCAGGGCGCGCCGGCATTTGATCAACAAGGTGTCGACGATGGCATCCTCGAAGGCTCGGGCAATATCGGCCTTGGCGGACGGATCGTTGGCGTGTGCCTTGTAGGCCAGCATCACCTGGGTCTTCAAGCCGCTGAAACTGAAATCCAGTCCCGGCCGATCCGTCATGGGACGCGAGAACTTGAAGCGCCCGGGCGTGCCGGATTCAGCCAGTTTCGCCAACGCAGGTCCGCCGGGATACGGCAACCCCATGAGTTTTGCGGTCTTGTCGAAGGCTTCACCCGCGGCATCGTCAAGGGTATCGCCGAGCAGCCGATAACTGCCGATGCCAGTCACTTCGACCAGCATCGAATGCCCGCCGGACACCAGCAAGGCCACGAACGGCGGCTGCGGCGGATCGGCTTCGAGCAAGGGCGCCAATAGATGCCCTTCCATGTGATGCACGCCGATCGCCGGCACATCCAGCGACCAGGCCAGCGCGCGCGCGCATGAAGCCCCCACCAGCAAGGCTCCGACCAAGCCGGGTCCGGCAGTGTAAGCAACGCCGCCAAGATCGCGCAGGTCGATGCCGGCTTCGGCCAGGGTCTGGCGGATCAGTGGCAGCAGCTTGCGCACATGGTCGCGCGAGGCCAGTTCCGGGACCACTCCACCGTATGCGGCGTGCAGCTCGATCTGGCTGTACAGGGCATGCGCACGCAGTCCACGCGCGGAATCGCCTCGATCCACATCCAGACCCGCCACATCGAACACAGCTACGCCGGTTTCGTCGCAGGAAGTCTCAATGCCTAGCACTGGGCCTAGCACTGGGCCTAGCACTGGGCCGAGGGTCGGATTCACAGGTTTTGCAATTTTCTGGTTTGACACGGTAAAATACGCGGCTCGCCCGATTGACGGGCAATAGTCTACCAGCGGAGTCCACAATAGTCTACCAGCGGAGTCCACATGCCCAACGTCAAAGTTCGCGAGAACGAGCCTTTCGAGTTCGCGCTGCGCCGTTTCAAGCGCACCTGCGAGAAGGCCGGCGTCCTGGCCGAAACGCGCAAGCGCGAGTTCTACGAAAAGCCGACGCAAGAACGCAAGCGCAAGGCCGCTGCCGCGGTCAAACGCCACCTGCGCCGCGTTTCGCGCGACGTGACCAAGCGCAAGCGTCTGTACTAAGCCGCAAGGTTTCAGGTTCATGACGGCCGGCGCACGCAAGTGCAGCCGGCCGTTTGCGTTTGTGCCTTCTGATGGCCGAAGGCGAACGTAACTGGCTGAGACTGCGTGTCTTGATCTTCAGGCCTCAGCCCTCAGCTCTAGTCTTCTCAGCACTGTGCCCGTCTCAAAGGAATCCACATGTCCCTCAAACTACGCCTCTTCGAAGACATGAAAGCCGCCATGAAAAGCGGCGACAAGCGGCGCCTGGGTGTAATCCGTCTGGCCAACGCGGCGATCAAGCAGCGCGAAGTCGACGAGCGCATCGAACTCGACGATACCCAAGTGCTCAGCGCGCTGGAAAAAATGCTCAAGCAACGCCGGGATTCGGTTTCCCAATTCCAGGCCGCCGGACGCACTGATCTGGCCGATCAGGAGACCTACGAAATCGGCGTCATCCAGGACTACATGCCTGCGCAAATGAGCGCAGCCGAAGTCGATGCCGCCATTGCCGCCGCCATCACCGAATCCGGTGCCAGCGGCCCGAAAGACATGGGCAAGGTCATGGGCCTGGTCAAATCCAAAGTCGCCGGCCGCACCGACATGGGCAAGTTGTCGGAGTTGGTCAAGAATAAGCTGGCCGGCTGAAATCCCGGTACAGCACGCTAATCGAATCGGAGATACGTTGTGACCATCCCAAACCCACTGCGCCGCTCACGCGACGACCGAATGATTGGCGGTGTTCTGGGTGGCATGGCCAAACACTGGGGCCTGGATCCCACGTACCTGAGAATCGCCTACGCCCTGATATCCATATTGTCCGTCGCATTCCCCGGCATCCTGGTCTATCTGGTTCTGTGGGTGGTGATCCCGGAAGACAGCTGACGTTGCAAAACCCTCTCCCCCAAGTTCGCTTGGGGGAGAGGGTTGGGTGAGGGGGCGGCGTTTATCGATATCTTCTCGGCTCGGTTTACGCCGACTGCCCTGGGTAGATCCACAAGGTTCATCTTTGGGCGACCTGTAAACTAGCCTTATGCCCGGCCGCATCCCCGAACGTTTCATCGACGATCTGCTCACGCGCATCGACATAGTCGAGGTGATCGAGCAGCGCGTGGCGCTGAAGAAATCCGGGCGCGACTGGAGTGCCCGTTGCCCGTTCCACGATGAGCGTTCGCCCTCGTTCACGGTGAGCCCAACCAAACAGTTCTATCACTGCTTTGGTTGTGGGGCTCACGGCAGTGCGATCAAGTTCCTGATGGATTACGACCGGCTCGAATTCGTCGATGCGGTCGAGGAACTGGCGACGCGCGTTGGGTTGAAGGTGCCGTACGACGGCGGCGCGCGACGTGCACCGAGCGAAGACAGTGTCGACCTTTACGCAATGCTTGATGCGTCCGCAAAATTCTTCCAGCGCCAGCTTCACGAGAACGACACGGCGCGCGCGTATTTCGATGCGCGTGGACTTGATGCGGAAACTGTTGAACGTTTCGGCCTGGGTTATGCGCCGGATCGTTGGGATGCGCTGAAAGCAGCACTCGGCACCAGCCCGGCACGCGTAACGCTGCTGGAAAAGTCCGGCATGCTCACGAGCGGCGACCGCGGTACATATGACCGCTTCCGCAACCGCGTCATGTTCCCGATCCAGGATCGGCGTGGGCGAACGATTGCTTTCGGTGGGCGTGTTCTCACATCCGAGGACTCGCCCAAGTACCTCAACTCGCCGGAAACGCCGCTGTTCCACAAGGGTCGCGAACTTTTCGCGCTGTGGCAGGTACGGCAGGCGCACGCGAAGATTCCGCGTCTGATCGTGGTCGAAGGCTACATGGACGTGATTGCGCTGTTCCAGCACGGCATCACCCAGGCCGTGGCGACACTTGGTACCGCGACCACGAGCGATCACGCCGAATTGCTGTTTCGCCAATGCGCCGACGTGTATTTCTGCTTCGACGGCGATCGCGCCGGACGCCAGGCCGCATGGCGCGCCGTGGAATCGGTGTTGCCGCGCATGCGCGACGGACGTCAGGCGTTTTTCCTGTTTCTGCCCGACGGCGAAGATCCGGATTCGATCGTGCGCAAGGAAACCGGCACAGGATTTGAGGAACGTTTGAAAGCCGCAACGTCATTGAGCGAATTCTTTTTTTCAGAACTCGGCAAAGACGTCAATCTCGGCAATCTCGATGGCAAGGCGCGACTCGCCGAACGCGCCCGGCCCTTGCTCAACCAGATCCCCGACGGTGCCTTCCGCGACCTGATGCTGGGTGAGCTGGAGCGCCTGGCCAACGTGCGTGTCCGTGTGGACGCGACGACCGCACCAAGCAATCGTGTACCCGCACGAACGCAGGAGCGAACCCTGGTGCGTACGTCCGTCGCCTTGCTGGTGCAGCATCCCGGATTCGCCAGTGCGATCGAACCACCGTACCTTTTCTCCACGTTGCGCCAACCCGGCATTCCGCTTTTGGTCGAATTGATTGCGCTGTGTCGCGATCGCCCGGAAATCTCCACCGCCGTCGTGCTTGAACAATTCAGTGAACGCGACGAGGCGCGCGCGTTACAAAAACTCGCTGTCATGGATTTCCCGGAAGGCGAAGATGCGCTACGGGCGGAATTCCTCGGCGCACTGACCCAACTCGACGCGCAGACCCGTCAGCAGCGTCTCGACGACTTGCTGAAGAAACAGGGTGAGTCGAGTCTTGAATCGGAAGAAAAGGACGAGTTGCGGCGATTGTTTGTGGCGAAGACGCGCGGCTGATCACCGGCTAGTCAAGAAATTTTCAGCACAAAGGACACAAAGGTAGAATGACATTTACCGACCGTCGTCATCCCTGCGAAAGCGCGGATGACGAGCATTTTGCTCCAATTCGTAGGCGGGGCTGCAAATCCCAGCTACTTGTCACGTTTGATTGCGGTATTAACGCCGGGCTTTGCAGCCCAGCAAAGCCGTGTTTTTCTCGTTCGTGTCCTTTGTGTCCTTGGTGGTAAATCCTCTCTCGTTCGCATCCTCACAACCGCCGTCGATCAGCCAGAATCGCCTGCGCGGCATTGTGTCCGGGCGCACCCGTCACGCCACCACCCGGATGCGTGCCGGCACCGCACAGGTATAGGCCCGGCAATGCGCCGCGATAGTCAGCGTAGCCCAGCATCGGGCGTGCGCTAAACAACTGATTCAAGCTCAATGCACCGTGGAAGATATCGCCGCCGATCAGGCCAAAGTCACGTTCCAGGTCCAGCGGTGATTTGATCTGGCGCCCAAGCACGGAATTGGCGAATCCGGGTGCCCAGCGCTCGACCGTGGCAATCATCAGATCGGCGACTGCTTCGCGATGATCATCCCAGCTTTTGCCATCGGGCAATTGCGGCGCGACGTGCTGGCAGAACAAGCTGGCGACGTGTTGCCCGGGCGGCGCCAGCGAATCGTCCAACGTCGATGGAATCAACATTTCTACTATCGGATTTTTGGACCAACCATATGCGCGCGCGTCCAGGTAGGCGCGATCCATGTATTCCAGGCTCGGCGCCATGATGATGCCGGCGGTGAGATGATCGCCCGGTTCGGGCAGGCAGGTGAAGCGCGGCAATTGCGACAGCGCGACATTCATGCGGAACGTGCCCGAGCCGCACCGCCAGTTGGCCATGCGTTCACGAACTGGCGCAGGCAACACGGCCGGATCGAGTAGGCGCTCATACAATAATTTCGGGTTGACGTTCGCGACTACGCAACGCGCGCGAATGGTTTCACCGTTTTCGGTGATCACGCCAACCGCACGACCGCGTTCGACGATAACCTCGCGCACACCGCTGCCGATACGAATGTCTGCACCCGCGGCCGCGGCTGATTTCGCCATCGCTTGCGTAATCGCCCCCATGCCGCCGATGGCGTGACCCCACGCGCCCTTGACGCCGTTGACCTCGCCAAACACGTGATGCAGCAACACGTAAGCGCTGCCGGGTGTGAACGGGCTGGCGTAATTACCGACGATGCCGTCGAAGCCAAGTACAGCCTTGATCGGCTCACTTTCGAAGAAGCGATCCAGATATTCGCCCGCGGAGACCGCGAACAGATCGAGCAGATCGGTACGCAGGCTCGCATCGAGTGATTTGATGCGTTTGCCGATACGGCCAGCCCGCAGCAGTTGCGGCAGCGCTTTGAGCCATCCGCCATCGGTCACATTCGGCGGCGGTTGCAGGGCAAGCGCGCGCAAGACATCGGCAATGGCATCCAGGCGGCGCTCGTAGTCGCCCAGGCGCTGCGCATCACGCAGCGAGAATTTTGCCACTTCATCCTGGGTGCGTCCGGCGCCGGTGAGCAAGTAGCGGCTGTCGTCCAGCGGCAGGAAATTGTTGAGCTTTCGCGATACGATCCTGAGTCCGTGCGCGGCCAGGTTCAGGTCGGCCATGACCTTGGGCTGCAACAACGACACCGTGTAGGCGGCCACGGAATTGCGGAATCCGGGATGGAATTCCTCGGTTACCGCTGCGCCACCGACCACGTCCCGGCGTTCCAGAACGGTCACTTTCATGCCTGCCCGGGCCAGATAGGCGGCGCAGACGAGGCCATTGTGACCACCGCCGATCAGGACGGCATCGAGGGTTTTTTCAGTCATTGGGTGGTTTTTGCGCATATTGGTGGGCAATCCAGTATAATGGAGGCGCTGTGTCTGCCGGGCTCACTGCTGATTTGTGAGCCGATGCCGCTGATCGTCCGATCTGCTCCGTCGTTTCCGTCCTGCGTTTTCCTTGCACACCAGTACACCGGCTCGCCCTTTGGGGCAGGCCGTATCACATCATTATTGTTTCAGGAGTTTTTATGTCGGATCGTCAAATCGGCACCGTCAAGTGGTTCAACGACGCCAAGGGCTTTGGCTTCATCAGTCGCGATAGCGGCCCGGATGTGTTTGTGCATTTCCGCGCGATCTCCGGCTCGGGCTTCCGCACCTTGCAGGAAGGCCAGAAGGTCAGCTTCGAGGTCACCCAGGGCCAGAAGGGCCTGCAGGCCGAGAACGTCAGCGCAGCCTGATCGCCTCACAGCCAAACCGCGCGGGAGCTTTTGCTCCCGCGCATTGGTGCCGCCGGCCGGTCGCATAGGCTTTGATCGGCACCCTGCCTGCCTCGGTGGGCATTCATTTTTCGGTGGCTCGGTCATCGCGCGCACCACGCCCGATCCGCACTCGCCTTTTTCACTGCGTCGTGCCTTTGATCGCGCGCGCATGCTCAACATTCTGGAGTAGCAAAAATGCTGACACTCGACGTGCGCGGTCTGCCACGCTCAATGACTGAATCCTCTCTCGAACAATTGTTCCTGACCCACGGGCGCGTGTTTGGTCTAAAAATGGCCAAGGACCTGTTCAGCGGCGAGTGCAAAGGTTTCGCAGAACTCAAGATGGAAGGTCACGAAGCGCGCAACGCCATTGCCGCCCTCGACGGCTCCGCCCACGACGGCACCATGATTCGGGTGCAGTTGCATTCGGACAAGCCGGTACGACGCGGCAGGCGATAAGGGCCGGGATTTGAGAGCTGGGATTTCGGATCCGGGATTCGAAGGCTCAAGAATCCATCACTTCCACGTGGCGCAGAATAGTTGCTGCGTCACAGTAGCGCCACGACATCCTTCTCGATTTTGTCCGGTGTATCCGTCGGCGCATAGCGCGTCACTACCCGACCGCTTTTGTCGATCAGGAATTTGGTGAAATTCCATTTGATCGATTCGCTGCCAAGTACGCCTTTGGCTTCGCGCTTGAGATACTTGTACAGTGGATGCGTATTCGCGCCGTTGACTTCGATCTTGGCGAACAGTGGAAACTTCACGTCAAACGTTAGCGCGCAGAAATCTTTGATCTGCGCTTCGTCGCCGGGTTCCTGGTGACCGAACTGGTCGCAGGGAAACCCGAGCACGACCAGTCCCTTGCTCTTGAGTTTTTCGTACATCGCTTCGAGCCCTGCGTACTGCGACGTGAATCCGCACTTGCTGGCCACGTTGACCACAAGCAGGGTCTTGCCTTTGTAAGCGTCGAACTTCTGTTCATCGCCGTCGATGGTTTTCGCGCTGAAATCGTAGATGGCTGTCATGTTTCGCTCCGCGTTGCCAGTCAGTATAGCCGCTGCGCCTGCCCGAACGATTGCGGTACACTGCTGGCATGATTCCACGGATCTTCGCGATCCGGCACACATTGAAAGCTTATGTCTCGTTTCTTCTCGCTCATCTTCGCGGCAGCCATGACGCTTGCGCTCAGTGCCTGTGGCGGCGCCAAACCCGAATGGCAATTATCCGATGTCCGCGGACATCTACCCGATTTGCAATTCAACCTGATCGATGACAACGGCAAGCCCGTAGATGCCTCGCATTTTGCCGGCAAGATCAATCTGATGTATTTCGGCTATACCCATTGCCCGGATGTCTGCCCGCTGACTTTAACTCACCTGCACGTAGTGTTGCAGCGACTTGGAGCGCAAGCTGATCAGGTACACGTCCTGTTCGTGAGCGTCGACCCGGCGCGTGACACGCCGGCCTTGCTGCATCAGTACGTCACTGCATTCGATCCGCGCGTCACCGGATTAACCGGCACGCCTGCTCAAATTGCCGCCATCGCAAAACGCTACCGTGCGGCATTCAATCGCGATGCGGTCAAGTCTGACGGCAGCTACGATGTCAGCCACAGCTCGGGCATCTACGTCTTCGACGGCGACGGCCACGCGCGATTGATCGCCACTTCGGCGGATAGCATCGACGAGATTGTTCATGATCTGCACATCCTGCTGGGGATGAGCCGATGAAATGGCAAATGCTTTTCGCTGCCTTGTTGCTGTGCGCAAGCGCCCAGGCAGTCGCCGCTTCGCTACAAATCCAGCATGCCTGGATTCGCTGGTTGCCGGGCGATCTTCCGGCTGCCGGTTACGCGATTGTCGCCAACACCAGCAACAAGCCAGCACGCCTGCTTGGCGCAGACAGTCCAGATTACGGCGGCGTAATGCTGCATCAATCATTCAAGCAAGACGGTACCGAACGCATGCAGATGGTCGTTGGCATCGACATACCGGCACACGGCCGGATCACGCTCGCGCCAGGCGGTTACCATTTAATGCTGATGCACGCAAAACACCCAATAGCGCCGGGGGATCGTGTACATCTGAATCTGCATTTCTCCGGCGACCAGACCGTGGGTGTCGATGTCGCAGTGCGACCGGCCAACGCCAGCAGCGATTGAGCGTCGCGACTGTACTTGGCGCGCGTTATTGCGGCCCACCAGCCGAGCGTCCTTTCTGATCCAGGCGTCCTTGCGACGAAAGGCGTACCCAGTGATGGAACGCAATCAACGCGGCGATCACACTCATCATCGCTGATGGTATCCACAAAATCAGGCCACCGTACATCTGATCTATGGCTGGCGTGATGCCACCAAACGCGCGCCCGCACAGATCGTAGATTGGATAAAGATCGGCGTGGGTGAACGTAACGAACGCGCCCAACAGAATCTGCGGGATGATAACCGCGAGGCACACGATGATCCGCACTCCCGGAGCCAACCGCGCCGGCGGCCGCGGATGCGGATCGAGCACCAGCCACCAGAAGATCAGCCCGTCGACGGCCATGCTCCAGTTCATGACGCGATACAGACGCCAATCGATCATCGCATCGAAATGCACGGCCGGCCACAGCCACAGAAAGATCAATCCAACAAAAAGCAGCGCGGCCACGAACGGGTGCAGCAATACATTCATCAGCCAGCGCACGGGCGCACTGGTTAAAGCCGGGCGCAGCCAGCGAATGCGCCAACGCAACGGCAAGCCCTCGCGAATGGCCGTTCCTGGATACGCCAGTGCAATCAGGAACGGGCCCAAGTGATGCAAGCCCAAATGCTGCAAGCGGTGCACGAAGAATTCATGTTCGGCGTAATAATCCAGATGCGTATGCAAGCCAATGTAGATCACCGCCAACCCGATCCAGAATGAAATCTGGCGCAACATGGGAACGTGCCGGCGGCGGCACCCACGCACGTACAGCACAATGGTTGCGATAAAGACCGCGACCAAAATCCACGAAGGTTCCCAGGGAATGAGCCAAGCGAGCATTGCCATGAGCGATCCGATGGTTCAGGCGGCGATCGGCCTGATTACCATGTCCAGCGACGATGCATATGTCAGCAACCAATGATCGGCCAGCATGAACGCGAACAAGGCCATCAGATAGATGATGGAATAGTTGAATACCTTCATCGCAAAGCGCTCGTTGGGCGGATTCATCAACCGGATGGCGTAATACAAAAATACCGATCCCAGAATCAGTGCGCCACCGACATAGAAAACTCCGCTCATGCCGGTCAGGAAGGGTAATAGCGTGACGACCAGCAACAGCACCGTGTAAAACAACACATGCCAGCGCGTGTATTGCACACCGTGGGTCACCGGCAACATCGGCACCTGCGCGCGCGAATAATCGTCGCGCCGGAATATAGCCAGCGCCCAGAAATGCGGTGGTGTCCACACGAAGATGATCAGCACTAGCAGCAACGCGTACGGGTCCACATTGCCGGTGACCGCAGCCCAGCCGAGCAAGGGCGGTGCTGCCCCGGCAACGCCGCCAATGACAATGTTCTGTGGGGTAGCACGCTTGAGCCACGCCGTGTAGACGACCGCGTAACCGATCAGCGACGCAAACGTCAGTGCCGCGGTCAGCGCATTGACCAAGGCGACAAGAATGATCATCGACGCCGCACCGAGCAGCAACGCGAACAACAAAACCTGACGCGAGGTCAACGCACCAGTTGGCAGCGGTCGGTGCGCGGTGCGCACCATGATCTTGTCGATGCGCCGGTCAATGAGATGATTGATGGCTGCCGCCGAAGCCGCCGCCAGCCAGATGCCCAGGGTGCCGGCCATCAGAGGCCGCAAAGGCACCATACCGGGCACCGCGAGAAACATGCCGATAACCGCAGTGAACACGATCAGCGCAACGACGCGCGGTTTGGTCAGTTCGAAATATTGGCGGGCAAGCGTGGTCATGGCGACAGCTTATGCGATTCGGTCCTGGCTTGCCTGGGTTCGTATCAGCAACGTCACCAACGTGAATAGCAGCAAGGCCGCGCCGGCATTGTGTGCGACCGCGACTTCCAATGGCAGGCCGAGTTTCACGTTACCGATGCCAAGCAGCACTTGAATGACAAGCAATCCGCCCAAGCCAACGCCATACCAACGCAGTCCTGCGCGCGCCACTTTGTGCGCCAGCCATGCGAGATAGCAAAACACCACCAGTGCGCCGATACGATGTGCGATCTGGATCGCACTACGCGCCGCGACATCGAGAATACCGCCTTCGTAGTCGACGCCGATACCACGCCAAAGTACGAAGCCCTGATGGAAGTCGACAGCCGGCCACCAATGGCCGAGGCAAGTTGGAAAGTCGGTGCCGCAAGCCAGGGCCGCATAGTTGGAAGATGTCCAGCCGCCAAGTGCAATCTGGCAAACAAGCGCGATGAGGCCGACAACGACGACAGCATGCAGGCTCGATGCACGCGCGCCGACACCATCGAAACTCAAGCGACAAGCAATCCACGCGAGCAGGGCGAACGTCGTCATGCCGCCAAGCAGGTGCGCGGACACGACGATGGGTTTCAGTAGCCAGGTCACAGTCCACATGCCAAGCAGCGCCTGAAAACACACCACCGCCAACGCAAGCACGGCCATGCGCCGCCAAGCTTCGCCGCGCCATAACAGTGCGATCGCAACCAAAATCAGCTCTCCCAGTGCGGCGCACGCGCTCGATAATGGATAGTGCGCAGCCATGTACAGCGGTATTCCCGCCCCGATCAGGACGACGGCCACCATGACCGCAAGCAGGCGGTGGCGTGTCGACCACGTTGCTGCAAGCGCCAGCGCAAGCACCAGCAGACCCAAGGTTCCGGCCAGAAAGCGATGCGTCTGTTCACGCCAGGCCTTATGCGTTTCCACCGGACGATCCGGGAATGCAGCATCGGCGTTGGCAATGGCGTGGGCTTGCTGTGGCCAGGCAACATGGCCGTAGCACGTGGGCCAGTCCGGACACGACAAACCCGCATTGGACAAGCGCACGAAAGCGCCGAACACAATCACCAGCAACGCGAAAGACGTCGCCAACCAGGCCAGGCGACGCACGCCGACAAAGGATGGGCGCATGCCGGCCATCAGTAGATGATCTTCTTGATATCGCTGCGTACTCCCGTCGCTGCGTAGTCGTCGGTGTAACGCATCATCATCAAACCTTGGGGATCGACCAACGCCAGGGCGAGTGGATCGCCGGCTTGCGCGCGTTCGCTTGCAAACGCGTTGGTGACATCGAGACCGACCAGCAATTGCTTGTGCGACGCCACGAAACCCGACGGCAACGCTGGCCCCAGATACACGACCCGCAACCGATCGGTCTCATGGCCCAGCGTGATGCGCATGCGCAGGATTTCTTCCAGCCGATCCAGACACGCGACGGCGCATTGTTCACCGGGCAATGCCAGCAACGTCCACGGCACATCTTTTCCCTGCCATTGCAGGGGTTTACCGTCGCTCAACGTCACCGGAATCAGGTCGAGATTGCGCGGCGGATTGACCAGGATACCGCTGCTGCGTGTGCGTTGCGGTTGCCAGCCATTGTTGCTGAGTAGCAGCGCAATCCCCAGCGGCAACGCAAACAACACCAGCAACGCGACCATTTGCAGGCGGCTTTTGGTTTGCTTATTCATTTTCGGCTTTTCCCACTTTGCGCCAATGTTTGCCGACAAGGATGATCAGCGCCACCAAGGCGAATCCGAACCACTGCACGGCATAGGCGAGATGGCGTGCAGGCGGCAGCGTATTTGGCAACACGACCAGATCGCGCTCGAAACCCATCGGTACCGCCGGATCGAGCCGCAATACACGCGGTGCGAGTTTGGGCTTCCAGGCGGGAACCCAATCAAGCACTTTCGGCGCCAGCGCGTCGATATCCAGACGCGTCGCCAGCCAGGCATGCTTGTGCAAGGTTGCAACCGGACCCAACGAAAAACCGGTCGCTGGTGGCGGCGACAACAAACCGCTGACGGTGATGCGATTGGAAACCGGAAATTTCAGATCGGGCAATTGCCGGTTTTCGGGGAGCGGAAGCCATCCAAAGTCTACGAGGATCGAACCACCCATCGACCAATCGGGTTTGTCCATGCCGAAGACGCGATAAACCCGCACGCCCACGCGACCATCATGAAACTGGTTATCGAGCAGGATTGGCGGCCAGCTCAGAAAGGCGCCTGTGCCCGCCACCCAATCGTAAGAATCTTTCCGCGCTACATCCCATGCAGTTTGCACCAGCGGCAAAGGCTTGCGTTGGGCCAATGTTGCTGCGACCGCATCCAACTGCGCGATCTTTTCATGCATGCGGTGTAACTGCCACACGCCAAGCGCGATGAACAGGGCCATGCCAAATGCGGTCAACACCCACGCGAACGCGCTTGGCCAATGCCAGCTTCGCGTGGTCATCGCACGCCAGCGTTATACTTGGCGTCGCAACGTCGCAAGGAAACCACGCCCGTGGGAACAAAAATCATCATCGTCGCGTTTCTGATCGTGATCATCTACAACCTGGGTGCCGGTATGTATTACATGATGACCGACAAGGGTAAAACCGACCGCACCGTCAAGGCGCTCACGTGGCGCATCGGTTTATCGGTCGCGCTGATCCTGCTGATCATCCTCGGCATTGCCACCGGAGTGATCAAGCCGCACGGCATTGGGGGCTAGTGCGCGTTTAGGGCGGAGTGAAAGCAAGCATCGCTCCGGCTTTCCAGCCCCTCAGCGCTTTTGGCTTTAGTTGTGGCCCTCAGACGTGCTCTCAGAGTACGTACACGAACAGGAACAGGCCCAGCCAGACCACGTCGACGAAGTGCCAGTACCAGGCAACGGCTTCGAATGCGAAGTGGTTGTCCTTGTCGAAGTGCCCACTCAGGCAGCGGAACCAGATGATCGTAAGCATGATCGCACCGAGCGTCACGTGCAGGCCGTGGAAGCCGGTCAACATGAAGAACGTGGACCCGTAAATACCCGACCCCAGCGTCATGTTCATCGTGGTGTAGGCTTCAATGTATTCGTGCGCCTGGAACGTCAAGAACAAAGCACCCAGAACGACCGTAGCGGCAAGCCAGACCAGCAATTGCGTACGCCGTCCGGCGCGCAGCGCGTGATGGGCAATCGTGATCGTCACGCCCGAGGAAAGCAGCAGCAACGTATTCAGCAAGGGCAAGCCCCAAGCCGGCATGCTCTGGAACGCCCCGCCGACGTTGCCTGGCCCATTGGTCGGCCATGCGGGCGCGTAACCGCTCCACAGATAGAAATTGGTCAGTGCGCCATGGCCTTCGCCGCCGATCCACGGCACCGAAAAATTGCGCGCATAAAACAGCGCGCCGAAAAACGCGCAGAAAAACATGACCTCGGAAAAGATGAACCACATCATGCCCATGCGGAATGAGGTATCCACCTGCTTGTTGTAGGCACCGGCGAGCGATTCGCCAATGACGGTGCGAAACCAGCCGAACATCATCGACAGCAGGCAGGCGATGCCGAACGCCATGATGTACTTGCCGATCTCGACTTCGTTGAGCCACATGCCGGCACCACCGACGGTAAAGAACAGGCCGAATGAACCCAGGATCGGCCAATGCGTGCCGTGCGGGACGTAATAAGCGCCTTTTGCTTCTGACATGTGCAAACCTCGATCGATACCGATTCGGAACGTGCTGGCCGAACGTGGCGCTATCGCGCCAATGCGTGCTTCAATGCCAAACACCCTGCTTCAAAAAAAACAAAATATAAAACGCCAGCGCAACCCCACCCACGATCCATGCCGTACGCCGTACCCCGGCGCGGCGAGATTGCTGATTGCTACTGGCGGGTTGCTTTGTCATAGATTCCAAAAGTGCGGCCACCGATGGCCGCTTCGTGATCTTCGCGATCAAGGATGATCGCAAAAACCTTGATAAAAAGTGCGGCCACGGATGGCCGCCCATTGATTCACGCGATCAAGGATGATCGCAAAAATCAATGCGTAATATCGCCGTGCGCCAAGTCCCCAGGCTTGATGACCGGAGGCGTACTGAAGGTATGGAACGGAGCCGGTGAAGGCACGGTCCACTCCAGTCCGCGCGCACCTTCCCATGCACGCGCCGGGGCGGGTGCGCCGTACTTCTTCGAATGCCACAGGATGAAGAAGAACATGAACGGGGTCAGATACATTCCATAGGCACCGATCGTGCTGACGAAATTCCAGTCGGCGAACGCGACGTTGTAATCGGGGACACGCCGCGGCATTCCAGCCAGCCCCAGGAAGTGCTGCGGGAAGAACAATACGTTGACGAACACCATGGTCCACCAGAAGTGGATCTTGCCCCAGGTCTCGTTGTACATCTTGCCGGTCCACTTCGGCCACCAGTAGTAGATCGCGGCGATGATGGTGAACAGCGCGCCGGTTACCAATACGTAGTGGAAATGGGCGACGACGAAGTAGGTGTCCTGATACTGGAAGTCCGCCGGCACCAACGCAAGCGACACACCGGAAAATCCACCTATGGTGAACAGGATGATGAAGGCGATCGCCCACAGCATCGGCGTCTCGAACGAAAGCGAGCCGCCCCACATGGTCGACACCCAGTTGAACACTTTCACGCCCGTCGGAATGGCGATGAGCATGGTCGAAAACATGAAGAACAATTCCGCACCTAGCGGCATGCCGACCGTGAACATGTGGTGCGCCCAGACGATGAACGACAGGAACGCGATGCTGGCCAGCGCGTAAACCATCGCCTGGTAACCAAACAGCGGCTTACGTGAGAAGGTCGGCACAATTTCACTGATGATGCCGAAGCCTGGCAGGATCATGATGTAGACCTCGGGGTGTCCGAAGAACCAGAACACGTGCTGGAACATCACCGGATCGCCGCCACCGGCCGCATTGAAGAAACTGGTGCCGAAATACTTGTCGGTGAGCAGCATCGTCACCGCACCCGCCAGCACCGGCATGACCGCAATCAGCAGGAACGCGGTGATCAGCCAGCTCCACACGAACACCGGCATCTTAAGAAGATCCATGCCCGGAGCGCGCATGTTGAGAATGGTCGCAATGATGTTGATCGCACCCATGATCGAGGAAATTCCCATCAGGTGAATCGCAAACACCATGAACGCGACGCTGTCGCCGCCCTGCACTGAAAGCGGTGGATACATCGTCCAGCCGCCGGCCGGCGCGCCGCCAGGCATGAAAAATGTCGATAGCAAGATGGTGAAGGCAAACGGCAAAATCCAGAACGACCAGTTGTTCATGCGCGGCAGGGCCATGTCCGGCGCGCCGATCATCATCGGGATCATCCAGTTGGCCAGGCCGACGAAGGCCGGCATGATCGCGCCGAAAATCATCACCAGGCCGTGCATGGTGGTCATTTCGTTGAAGAAATACGGCTGCACGAATTGCAGGCCTGGCCTCATCAATTCCGTGCGGATGACGCCGGAAAACGCAGCGCCTACGCACACCATGATGAACGAGAAAATCAGATACAGCGTGCCGATGTCCTTGTGGTTGGTCGTGAACACCCAGCGATGAATGAAGCCATGCGGCTTGTCGTCGTGGTGATCGTCGTGGTGGGCGGCGGCGTGGGTATCCATGGTAAGCCTCTTCGAAAACTTTGTTGACTATGATCAGCCAGCCGCGGGAGCGGTGGGTGCAGCGGCGGTTGTTGCCGTGGTGGCGGGTTTCGTCGCCGCGGCTTCCTGGGCTTCCAGCCACTGCATGAATTCGGCCTTCGGCACGGCCTTGACCACAATCGGCATGAAGCCATGGTCCTGACCACACAATTCCGCGCATTGCCCGCGGTAGATGCCGGGTTCGTGGATGTTGGTCCAGTCAGTATTGATGATGCCGGGAATGGCATCCTGCTTCCAGCCGAGTTCCGGCACCCACCAGGCGTGGATGACATCGCCACCGGTAATCAGAAATTGAATCTTGGTGTCGGTCGGCACAACCAGCGGATGATCGACATCCAGCAGATAGGTGTTCTGCCCGTCGACCTTCACCGCCCAAGGGTCCAGCCCCGACTTCAACTCGCGCGTCTTGTCGCTTAGCGGGTCCAGGCGCGAAATGAAATTCACGTGGTAGGGCTTGCCGTCCACGCTAACGTAGTCGTATCCCCATTTCCACTGGTAGCCGGTGACCTTCACGACCATTTGTGCGCCACTGACATCGGCCATGCTGATCATCACCTTGGTGGCCGGCCATGCCAGCATGATCAGGATCAGGATCGGAATGATCGTCCAGACGATCTCCGCCTTGGAATTATGGCTCCAGGTCGCGGCGACGGCACCCTTGGATTTGCGGAACTTGAACATCGAGTAGATCATCGCACCGAACACGATGACCCCAATTACGCAGCAGGTATAAAAGCCCCACATGTGAACCGTGTAAATCTCATGCGAGGTCTGCGTGACACCTTTTGTCAGGTTGAGTTGCCACGGTTTCGCCAGCGCATGCGCGGTGCCGGCGAACATCGACAAAGGAACAGCCGCGACTGCGACCGCCAACCCCAGATTGTTACGTAACCAACCGGCACCCTTCATTCGCTGTCACCCTGCATCGAGTTTCCTGAAATCCCGCCGTCGCGTGTTTCGCGCTCCAGCAGTTCCGTCAACCGTCGCGCCAATTCGCTGCGCTCGGCATCGTTCAAAAATTCCCCTACTTCCACTTCGCGTCCATGCGAGCCGACCATCAACCGGCTCGACCATCCGCGCCAGCGGCCCGGTTCCAGACGCACTTTCACCCAATAGGGCTGAAAGCACACTTCCGGTGCGTTGCCGGCAGTCGCCGCGATTTCCAGTTGCGACGGTGTCAGCGTAATGATCTGCCCCTTGCCCAGACTGCGCCAGACGCGATCCAGGCAATAGCCCAAAACAACCAACTCCAGCACGGCGAACAAGGGCGCCAGCACGATTCCGTACCAGGCCGCTGCCGCCGAGAATGCCAGCGCTGCCACACTCTGCGCCAGCATGTACCACATCAAGCCCCTGCGCGACAGCGAACGGTGCGGCAATACCATCACCGAAACGTTCCCACTTGACGTCGAAACAGGCATTTTGCTGGTCATCGAAGACCCGGCATCAGCGTAGCTTGAGAATCCGTAACCCGGCAATGATAGTCAGCGCACGCGATACGGGCAAGCGCGGCTTGTCACGCGCCTTGCGCCGGACTGGTAAACTTCGCGGCCCCGAGCCACGGTCGGCTCCCTTTTTCGATTCGTCATGAGCGCCATTCTCCAGCCCGAACTTGAGCCCAGATCCGACCCCGCGCAGGCACGCATGACCGCAGCTTGGTGCGGCGACGAAACGCAAATGGTCAATGAATTGCTTGCGCAGGCGGCATTGCCACCGGCCGAGCGCGATCTGGTTTTGGCGCGTGCAACGGAACTGGTAACACGCGTGCGCGCCAAAGTCGGCAGCCAATCAGCGATCGAATCGTTCATGCGCGAATACGACCTTTCCAGCGAGGAAGGCGTGTTGCTCATGTGCGTAGCCGAAGCGCTGCTACGCATTCCGGACAAAATCACCACCGACAAGCTGATTTCCGACAAGCTCGGCGAAGCGAACTGGGAAGCGCATGTCGGCAAGAGCGATTCGGTGCTGGTCAATGCCGGCACCTGGGGATTGATGCTCACCGGCAAGCTCGTAACGCTAGCCGACGAAACCCAGCGCAATGTGTCCGGTGCGTTCAAACGCCTGGTCGGACGCGCGGGCGAACCGGTCATCCGCCTCGCCGTGCGCCAGGCGATGCGCATCATGGGCCATCAGTTCGTCATGGGCCGCACGATTGCCGAAGCGCTGAAGCGCGCAGCGCAAAAGGAAAATCGCGCGTTTCGCTATTCCTACGACATGCTCGGCGAAGCCGCACTTACGCAACACGATGCGCAGCGCTACCACAAGGCATACAAGGATGCGATTGGAGCGCTTGGCGCACGCTCGTCCGAATTGCGAAAGCGTGAACACGATCTGCTCGACGCTCCCAGCATCTCGATCAAGCTGTCCGCACTGCATCCACGCTACGAAGTCGCCAAACGCGCGCGCGTGCGCGCAGAACTCACGCCGAAACTGCTCGAACTGGCGCAATTGGCCAAGCAAAATGGCATCGGCCTGACCGTGGATGCCGAGGAAGCCGACCGGCTGGAATTGTCGTTAGACGTCATCGCCGCCGTGCACGCCGACCCATCGCTGGATGACTGGAATGGCTACGGGTTGGCCGTGCAGGCGTACCAGAAACGCGCGCCGTTCGTGATCGACTGGCTGGCAGAGCGGGCAACGCAAACAGGCCGGCCGCTCTGCGTGCGCCTGGTCAAGGGCGCGTACTGGGATTCAGAGATCAAGCGTGCGCAAGAAGGCGGTCATGGCGGCTATCCGGTGTTTACCCGCAAACCGAACACCGATGTCTCCTATCTGGCCTGCGCGCGGCGCCTGTTCGATCATGGCAAAGCGTTTTTTCCCGCATTCGCCACGCATAACGCACACACCATCGCCGCCATACATCACATGGCCGCCGGACGCCCGTTCGAGTTCCAGCGCCTGCACGGCATGGGTACGGACTTGTACGCAGAGGTAATCGGCGAAGCCAACATGAACGTGCCGTGCCGGGTCTACGCACCCGTCGGCAGCCACGAGGACCTGCTGCCGTACCTCGTGCGCCGCTTGCTGGAAAACGGCGCGAACACCTCGTTCGTGAATCGCATCGTCGATGAAGACCTGCCGATCCAGGAACTCGTCGCCGATCCGGTCGACACGGTGCGCAACTTCGCCACGATTCCCCATCCGCGCATCCCGCAACCGATAGCAATGTTTGGTGAACAACGGAAGAATTCCATGGGCGTAAATTTTGGCAATGACGATGAATTGAAAGCGCTCGCCGACGCAGTCGCGCAAGCACACCCCGACTGGAACGCAACCCCGCTCGTTCCCGGCGCAATCTTGTCCGGCGAAAAGCAGCCCGTTACCGATCCGAGCGATCGTCGCCGCCAGATCGGCACCAAACAGCAAGCCGATGTCGCCAGCGTCGAGCGCGCGTTGACCAATGCCGTTGCTGCACAACCGGCCTGGGATCGCCTGCCGGCCGCATCGCGCGCGAAGATTCTCGAATACGCCGCCGACCTGCTCGAGCAGCGCCGCGCCGAATTCGTCGTGTTGCTGGTGCGCGAAGCCGGCAAGACGCTACCGGCCGCGATTTCCGAAGTGCGCGAAGCCGCCGACATGTGCCGCTACTACGCGGCGATGGCGCGTAAGCTGTTCGGCCAACCCGAAACACTGCCCGGCCCGACCGGCGAATCCAATCAATTGTCGCTGCATGGTCGCGGTGTGTTCGTGTGCATCAGTCCGTGGAATTTTCCGCTGGCCATTTTCACCGGCCAGGTTGCCGCCGGTCTTGCCGCAGGCAATTCCGTTATCGCCAAACCAGCCGACCAGACCGTATTGATCGGCCACGCCGCGGTGAAACTGCTGCACGAAGCCGGCGTGCCGAAAGACGTGCTGCAATTCGTGCCGGGCAAAGGCTCAATGCTCGGAAAAACTCTGCTCACGCGTCCCGAAATCGCCGGCGTGTGCATGACCGGCTCCACCGAAACTGCGTGGACCATCAACCGCACGCTCGCCGCGCGCAATGCGCCGATCGCCGCACTCATCGCCGAAACCGGCGGCCAGAACGCGCTGATCGCCGATTCATCCGCGCTGCCGGAACAACTGGTCAAGGATGTGCTGGCCTCTGCATTCGATTCTGCCGGCCAGCGTTGCTCCGCATCGCGCGTGTTGTTTGTGCAAGACGACATCGCCGACAAAGTCATCGAAATGCTGTCCGGCGCCATGGATGAACTCAAAGTCGGCGATCCCGGACTGCTATCGACCGACGTCGGCCCGGTTATCGACGAACCGTCGCGTCAGAATCTCGTCGATCACGCTGCGCGCATGGATACCGAAGCCACGCTCATCAAACAGATTGGAATGGGTCCGGAATGCGCAAACGGCACGTACTTCGCACCACGCGCCTACGCCCTCAAGTCACTATCGCAACTCACCCACGAAGTGTTCGGCCCGATCCTGCACGTGCTGCGCTGGAAAGCCAACGAACTCGACGCCGTCATCGACGCCATCAACGCGACCGGCTTCGGCTTGACGCTGGGCATTCACAGCCGTATCGATACGACGATCGAACGCATCTCGCAACGCGCCAAAGTCGGCAACTGCTACGTCAACCGCAACCAGATTGGCGCCGTCGTCGGCGTGCAACCCTTCGGCGGCGAAAACCTCTCCGGCACCGGCCCCAAAGCCGGAGGTCCGCACTACCTGCTGAGGTTCGCAACGGAACGTACGTTGACGGTCAACACGACTGCCGCTGGCGGCAACGCGTCGCTATTGACGCTCGGCGAATAGTTCGCCGGTTGTACTCCAGTGGAGCAGGAGCGCAACTGGTAGTTCGACCAGAATCGATTCATCAGCAACTTTATAGCAACAAAATGGAGGGATTCTCACGTACCCTTCCATGATCTTCTGAGAGATACACCGGATGGCAACCCCTGAATATCTAATGGCATTAGGCGAGAATCGATGGGCGTTCGCGGTTGCGGACTATGAATTTGTTTTCTTTCTCATGACAATCAGCGCTCCCTATCAGAGACTCGTGGACCAGCCAGCCAACAGAGCGGCTGTGATTACTTCGGGTCGGCTTGCAAAAGATCTGAGATCAATAAGTCTGAACATGCCCATGCCACAAGCCATTTTAGATGAAATTGATACCCTCGCAGACGATTGGACGATGCTGACCGAACGTCGAAACAACCTTGCGCACGCGTGGGGTTACTCCGAAAACGGAACGGCCCAACTGGGTGGCTATTGTC
>CAJDUT010000059.1_pt1 | contig 28162 bp, 23 predicted proteins | sample 7390981 | NCBI WGS metagenome assembly CAJDUT01 (sample SAMEA7055681, study PRJEB34461) | soil metagenome | biome: terrestrial ecosystem; feature: Peninsula; material: soil | place: Antarctica | collected 2016 | reverse complement strand
GCCGGCCGCTACGGCACCGGGCACCTATGTGGTGACCTACACGGCGACGGTGAACACGAATGCGACCGGCGCGGTGGGCAACAACGTGGCGGGCAACCAAGGCATGTGCGATCCGGCCATGGTTTGCACGACGACGCACAACCTGAATCCGGTGGTGACGTACTTCAAGACGTCGAATCCGGCAACCGGTGCCAAGGTGACGGCAGGCCAGCTGATCACGTACACGTTGAGTGCAACCGTGGCGAATGCGCCACTGGTCACTGCACTGACCTTGAGCGATACGCTGTCGGCCAATCAGACGTTCGGCTCGGTGACGAGCGCGGGCGGCCTATGTGGTGACCTACACGGCGACGGTGAACACGAATGCGACCGGCGCGGTGGGCAACAACGTGGCGGGCAACCAGGGCATGTGCGATCCGGCCATGGTCTGCACGACGACGCACAACCTGAATCCGGTGGTGACGTTCTTCAAGACGTCGAATCCGGCAACCGGTGCCAACGTCAATCGTGGCGACACGATCACCTATACTTTGACGGCCATCGTGAACAACGCGGCGCTCGCAAGCGACCTCGTGTTGACCGACGTCTTATCGGGCAACCAGACGTTCCAGAGCGTAACTGCTGGAAGTCAGTTCACAGCTGACACGACGAGCAATCCGACGTTGAAGTTCACGTTGGCCTCGGGTCAAGGGCCGGGAACATTCACTGTCAGTTACACAGTCAAGGTTAATCCGGACGCATCCGGATCGATTGGCAACGTCGTAACGGGCAACCAGGGCGGGTGCAATACAGGCGATGTTTGCACTACGACTCATCAGCTCGCACCCAACGTGACCATCGTCAAGGCGCTGACGGGCGAAAGCGTAACGCCTGCGGATGGCATTGCCGAACCAGGCGAGACGTTGACGTACACCATCACGCTGACCAACAGCGGCGGCGTGGATGCGACCAACTATCCGGTGGTCGATCAGCTCGATCCAAACGTTACCTACACCAGTTCGATTCCGTCCGGCACGCTGAGCGGGAGCACTGTGAACTGGTCGGTAACGGTGCCGAAAAACAATGGTACGACGGACGGCAAAACCGTGTTGACGATCCTAGTGAAGGTCAACACCCCGATACCTGCCGGAGTGACGCAGATCGCAAACGTTGCTTACAGCCAAACGCCGCCCACCTGCACAGCGGGCAATCCGCAGTGCGTGACCACTCCGACCCCACCGAGCGTGACAATCGCCAAGTCGCTGACGAGCGAGAGCCTCATCACCGACGGCATTGCCGAGCCCGGTGAGACGCTCACGTACACGATCACGCTGACCAATAGCGGTGGCACGAAGGCGCTCGGTCAGATTGCCAACGAGACAGTTCCCGCCCATACGACGTATGTCCTGGCAGGTTCGTCAGCTTGGACGGGTGCGGGTTGCGTCAATGGCGCGCCGGCGGGCACAGCCTGCTCGATAACAACGGATGTACCCGCCGCAACCGATGGTACTCATCTTGGAAAGGTGACATTTACCTTTGCAGTCAAAGTTGACAACCCGCTGCCGCAGGGTACGACGCAGATCTTCAATTCGGTCGGCCTCAACGGTCCTCCACCGACCTGTCCGCCAGGACCGGAGTGCGTCGTCATCCCAACACCACCATACGTTGTGATGGAGAAGCATCTGACAGGTGAAAGCATCAAGACCGACGGCATTGCCGAGCCGGGAGAGACGCTGACCTACACGATCACGCTGACCAACTACGGCGGCTCGGATCAGACTGGATACAGCGTTACCGACCAGTTCGACCCATTTACGTCCTATGTGACGTCCGACAATGGCGGAACCTCTTCAGGCCACACTGTGATCTGGAATGGTCTGACAGTTCCAAAAAATAGCGGAACATTGCTGCTCACGGTCCAGGTGATGGTCGTCAACCCGATTCCACAGGGAATTACGGAAATTGACAACGTTGTCTACGAGACAGGCACGCCGCTTCCGCAGTGTCCGTCGGCCGATCCGCGTTGTGTGACAACGCCAACGGCACCGAATATCGCAGTAGCGAAAGCGCTGACGGGTGAGAGCATCATCACCGATAGCATTGCCGAACTTGGTGAACAGCTGACCTACACGATTACCGTACGCAACTACGGCGGTACCGCAGCGCTCGCCACGATCATCAATGAGACGGTTCCCGCGTTCACAACCTTTGTGTCCGGGACACCGACTTGGAGTTGCAGCCCAGGTGCACCTCCAGGCACCGCCTGCTCGGCATTGGTGGACGTACCCGCTGCGACCGGAGCCATGGCGCCGGGTATGCAAACGTTGACGTTTACTGTGAAGGTCGACGACAGCCTGCCGGTGGGAGTCACTGAGATCCTCAATGCGGTCGGATACAACAATAATCCGCCGCCTTCCTGCACCGTAACCGACCCTGCCTGCGTGCACACGCCGACGGTCAATTTGAACATGACCAAGTCGGTGACCTCGGTTGTCGATAATGGCTCTGGCAAATACACCGTGACCTTTGAGATTGCGATTTCCAACACGGGTGGTGCGCCGGGTAACTACACGCTGTTCGATACGCTGAACTTCACCCCGACGGGCGTGACCTTCAACGGCAGCGCCCATGTGACGACAACAGGTGGCACGGTGAATGCGGCGCTTGCCGGCGGGAATTTCACACCGGGCAATGGATCGCAGGCGCAACTGTCCGCGACCGCCGTCATCATCGGAGTGGGTGAAACTGACCTTTATGACATCAGTGTTCCGGTCAGCGTGGGTGGGCAACTGGCGAACGGTTCGTGCAGCGGGGACCCGGGCAACGGCTTCTACAATGCCGCAGACCTGACCGGTACCTACAACCTGCACAGCGCGGCCTGTGCACCGGTATCGGGCACGCAAGCTCTGATAAGCCTGGTCAAGAATGCTACGCTTGCGGTTGACAACAATGGCAACCACTATGGGGATGTCGGTGACGTGATTGGGTATACGTTCTCCATCACCAATACCGGCACCGAGCCGCTGTCGACACTGCAGCTATTCGATTCGCGAGCGACAAATATGCATTGTCAATCGACGACGCAAAATGGCTTGCCGATTCATGTAAGATTGAACGACACGATCTTTTACGACGGCTTCGAAGGTGGTTCCGGTGTCTTACGGCCACAAGATTCGGTCACGTGCACCGGTAGTTACGTGCTAACAGCGGCGGACGTGGCACGTAAAAAGGTCACGAACTCGGCAACCGCGCAAGCCAGTGGTCCGGCCGGACAAGTGGTCAGCGCTGTCGGTACCGCAACATTCACCCTGTTCCAGTGAGGAAATTGGTATGAAAAGCAAATGGATGAGTCCAATTCGAACGCTGCTGTTTCTCGGCGTCGCGGGGACTTTCGGTACCGCGAGTGCCGGGGTTCTCCAAGTTGGCCCTGTCAGCCACTCGCCGGATGCGGCGGGCACCAGCAAGTTCGCCTTTGATGTCGCCAACACCGGTGCAACTGCAGTCTCTGGCCTTCATGTGTACATCAACGGTCAAGATGGCTCAGCCACCTGTGCCAGCGCCACGTCGAATGGGCACACGTTCGCGATTGCTGGCGAACTCGGCGCGGGAGACTCCGTGGAGTGCGCCGGCGCTGCATCAGGCGCATCGACGAGCATCACGGTACTGGGCAAGGGCAGCAATGGCGCGCAGCTAAATTACACCGCGCACGAAGTCCAATTGGCTGCAGCAGTACCAGCTCAGCCTCTAGCCGGAATACTGCTCGGCGCGGTTTTCAATGACACCAACACCAATCAGGTCTTCGACGCCGGCGAAACCATCAGCCTCAGTTACACCATTTTCAATTTTGGCAACACTGCACTTTCCAGCATCGTGGTAAGCGACGATTTCAATCCGAGCGGCGCCGGCATCTCGTGTCCGCAGACGGCGCTCGCAGTGGGCGCCTCGATGTATTGCACCAGCACGCACACCATCACTGCGGGAGAGGCGAATAGCGCTTCGATTAGTGACAATGCCAACGTTGATGGCGTTGCGCCTGGAAACCAGACGGTTAATTCTAGCGACAGCGTGATCCGAACCGGCAGCAGCCAAGCCGAAATCCGCGCACTGAAGAGCCCACTGTTTGCTCAGGACAACGATGGCAATAAGGTCGCCGGGCCCGGTGATCTGGTTGCATATACATTTGCCATCAAAAACAGCGGCAGCTTGGTACTGAGTCCCGTGACCATGACGGAAGCCGATCCCTCGCGCATTGACAGTCCAATTACCTGCAATAGCACTACCGTCGGCGGTATCCCATTCACCGGACTGGGAACGGGCGCACTAGCTGTCGGCGATACCATCTTGTGCTCGGCAACCTACACGATCACGACCACCGACGTGACCAACGGTGAGGCAGACAACCTGGTCAACATCACCGGACAGCCGTTGGTTGGAGGCGTTCCCAGTGGCGGTGTTGCCAGTGGCTCCGCCGCCTCGGTACTCGTAGTTCCGGCGGCCCCACCGCCGCCACCTCCGGCGCCGGTCACACCTTCGCCTGTCAACGATTGGCGCGCGCTGTTGTTGTTGGGGCTTGGTTTGTTGGGGGTTGGAGTTTTGACCACACGTCGCAAAGCGCAGAAGCGCTAACCCCGACAAAGACGGTTTGATGGAATCCCGGGCAGTTGCCCGGGATTTTTTTTGGGGCTTTGGAAGCATCAACAGCAAGCTCACGGCTGACGGGTCAATGCGCGGAGCTTATTGTCGTCCCAGAAGGCCCGAGCATTGGCACGCCCTCTCGTCATGAAGGGCGCATTTGAACCGGCAGCCACCATGGAATGACTGTTAGCCCTGAACGCGGCGAAGTCGACGCACTCCCTTCGACTTCGTGCCTTTGGCACTACGCTGAGGGCGACCGGAAACTAGTCGATAGTTTGTGCACGTCCAAAAGCCTCGGTCGCGCCTACGAACTGCGCATGAACGTCACGACCTCACCGCAACCCGTGGAGAACATCAAGGGCTATGCGCGTGACGCAAGCCAACGACAGCGCCGCGCGGACACTATTGACCTGTAGCAGGATCCTCCGGCGGCGACGCCTCAACGAGTAGTTCGCGCCGTTCCGGAGTGAGCTTGAGGATGCCATGCCGAATCTCCCGACTCAGGATAATCTTGGCGTCGCGTGTGATGGCTTCCAGGCCGCTGTCGAAGTCGAGTTTGTTGTCATTGTCGGCCCGGACGACACCGCGTTCGCGCAGCTTCTGGATGAAGCCGCGAAACAGTGAGCGATCGAAAAATTCCGGCGCGTTGAATTCATGCAACAGGGAAAGCCGCTGGGCGGTCAGCGTGCACAATTTTTCCAGTTCGTTGGCGCTGAGCGTATGCGGCCCGTTGCGCACGAGCGCGGCAATCGCGATGTAGTAACGTTCAAAGGCCTGCAACATGCTGTGTGCAATGACGCGCAGCTTGTAGGCTCCGTCGCTCTGGCCGGGGTCGCGGGCAAGAATGCGCCCGCTGCCGACGGAGTGCAGCAGCTTGCGCTCGATGAAGAAGTCGATGGTGGCTTCCAACTGCGCGACAAAACCGTCTTCATCCCAGGGCAGGAACAGCTCGCTGCGAATGAACGGATAGATGGTGCGCCCGAGGCGGGAAATCGTTGAGCGCGCGATACGACGGTTGTTGAGGAAGCAGCACGCCACCCAGGCCGCTGTTGCGAGCAAATGCAGCACGTTGTTGCGAAAATACGATAGCAATACCGCGGTCTTGCCCTCACACACGAACACGTCTCCGAGCGGATGGGCAACGCGCTGGATCGCCTGCATCTTTTCCCCATAGGCGATAATTTCAGCGGGACTTAGATCAGTGATGGTGATGCGATCCGAATAGGGAAGCGTTGTCAGCAACGCTTTGCTCAATTCGAGTTGCGCGAGCAAATCGCTTTCGGCCATCGCATGCTTGGGCGTGGACAGCAGCGCCAGCGCCAGCAGGTTGATCGGGTTGATGTCGGCGGCACGGTTGACGTTGACCAGAATGCGCTCGGCCAACGTATCCACGGCAGGTTTGAGCCACGCCGGCTTGCTGTCTGGCTCGCTCGCGGCAGCACGCCAGTCGGGTGCGACTTCGTTGAGCAGGGGCGTGAGGAAAATTGGCTCGCCAAAATTCACCGCAACCTTGCCGTAGTGTTTGCGCAGCACCCCGAACGCACGCAGCAGACCCAGCCACGATTCCTTCTTCTTCGGTTGGCCGGAAAGCTCGCCGATGTAGGAATCGCCTTCCATGATCTTTTCATAGCCGATATACACCGGTTGGAACATCACCGGTCGGCGCGATTCGCGTAGATAGCTGCGCAATGTCATCGAAAGCAATCCGCCGCGCGGCGCAAGCGAGCGTCCGGTGCGGGAGCGCCCGCCTTCGATGAAATATTCGATCGAAACGCCACGTGCGAACAATTGGCTCATGTATTCGCGAAACACCGTCGAATACAGCGGATCGCTGAAACTACGCCGCATGAAGAAAGCGCCGCCACGACGCAGCAGTGGACCGAGCACCGGAAGATTGAGATTGATGCCGGCAGCGATATGTGGCACGACAAAATCGTTCTTGTGCAGCAGCCACGACATCAGCAGGTAGTCGACATGGCTGCGATGGCACGGCACGTAAATGATTTCGTGCCCGGGAGCCGCGGCGCGCAGCTTGTCGAAATGGTGCATGTGCACGCCGTCGTAAATCTTGTTCCACAATCCGATCAACAGGAACGAGGCCGAACGCACCACCGGAAACGACTGGTCGGCCGCAATTTCCCACGCAAAGCCACGCGCTTTGGCGGTGATCTTGTCGACATTGGCATTTTCCTTGCTCGCCGCGTTGGCAATCGCAGCACGCACCTGTTCGGCGCGCAGTACCGAGTCGACCAGGGTGCGGCGATGCGAAAGATCCGGACCGATAACCAGAGCACGCACGCGCTGGAAGTGCACGCGCAGTACGCGCGACACCTTGCGCAGGGTGTTCGGCGCGTCGCGCTGGTCGTCAAGCACGCCACGCAGTGAAATCGGCGGGGCAAATTGAACAATGGTGTTGCGCCCATTGAGCAGCAGCGCAAGCAAGCGCCGGAAGCGGCCAACCACAACCCAGTTTTCCGAGAACAAGACGCGAAACCAACCGCTCTGGCGATCCGGCGCGCGGCCAACGAAGATCGATACCGGCACCAATTGCAGATTCAATTCTGGATTCGCTCGCACGGTGTCGAGCAATTGCGCCAATGTTTGTGAATGCGTACGCGGTCGACGCCTAAACAACCAGCCTTCGCGTGGTGACAGTGCGAACATCGCCCGCTTCTTGCGCAATTCGCCCAGTTGCAGTGGCTGCAGCGGCCCAGGCAAGCCAGCTTCGCGACACGCCTGAGCGAGAATCAAGGTATCGGACAGTCCGTAGCGCTCGGTGACGTAGCACACCGGCAGGGCCGGATCGATGGCTGCGTTGGCCTGCGCCGGTTCGCGGCGGATGCGCAACCACGGTTCCAGCAGCGCGCCGAGCGCGCGCAGCCACCAGCTGGCCTTGGGTCGGGCGTCGGATTGCTTGCTTGTATCGGTGGATTCCATCGGCCAATTGTACGGGAGCCGCCGTTGCGAAATCTTCACCGAGTCGATCGCAATGGTTGGGTGTCAACAATTTGTGCATGAAAACAGATTGTTGCGGTTGCCTATGTTGCATTGCGAAATATGCGGCAGCGCTCGCGGTGTATGCTGTCAACCTCAATCCGGATCGCCACGCCATGCGTTTCCTTGTGCTCATTTGCGGCTGGTTTCTGCTCGGCAATGCCATTGCTCAACCACTGATTTCGCGGCTGACACTGCCGCCGGGATTTCAGGTATCCGTCTATTCGGATCAGGTTCCGTCTGCGCGCGAAATGGCCGTCGGGGCACATGGGACAATTTTCGTAGGCTCGATGGGCGCGGGCAATGTCTATGCCTTGACCGACGCCGATCATGATGGCCATGCCGAGCGCGTGCGCATCATCGCCCACGATCTGCAACTTCCCGTGGGCGTGGCGTTCCACGATGGTGATCTGTATGTTTCTGCGGTCAGTCGCATCCTGGTGTTTCGCGACATCGAGCAGCATCTGGATCAACCGCCGGCAGCGCAGATCATTACCGACAAATTGCCTACCAAGACCCAGCATGGCTGGAAGTTCATCGCGTTTGGCCCGGACGGAAAGTTGTACGTGCCGGTGGGCGCGCCGTGCAACATCTGCGATCCGGGCCCGGAATACGCGAAACTGTTGCGTATGGATGCCGACGGCAGCCATTGGCAGGATATCGCCCATGGCATTCGCAACACCGTAGGTTTCGACTGGCAGCCGGGCAGCCGCAAGTTGTGGTTCACCGACAACGGACGCGACCTGCTCGGCGACGATCTGCCCAGCGATGAATTGAATCGCGTCGATCGCATCGACGAACATTTCGGCTACCCGTATTGCCATCAGGGCGACACCCTGGACCCGGAATTCGGCAAGGGTCATTCGTGCAACGACTACGCCCCGCCGGCCCTCAAGCTGGGTGCGCATGTGGCATCGTTAGGCATGCGCTTCTACACCGGGAAGATGTTCCCGCCCGAATATCGCGGAGCGATCCTGATTGCCGAACACGGGTCGTGGAATCGCAGCAAGAAAAGCGGCTATCGGGTGATGGCCGTGCGTGTGGATGGCGATCATGTCCTTTCACAAACCCCGTTCATAACCGGTTTCATGCAAAATGAAAAAGCCTGGGGCCGCCCGGTCGACGTGCAACCTTTGCCCGATGGCAGTGTATTGATCAGCGATGATATGGCCGGCGCGGTGTATCGGGTCACGTATGGATTGGAGCCGGGAATGGGGAATCGGGAATAGGAAATCGGGAAAGGCAAAATCACGAGCAATGGGCGTGACGATCCGGGAACCTGAGTTCGTACAACCCGTTCTTACCCACTCAAGGAGCTTCGATGCAATTACTCAGCAACAGTTTCAATGATGGCGACCTGATCCCGGTGGAATTTGCGTTTGGCAAGCCCGGCGATCCGGTTGCGTTGTCGGATAATCGCAATCCGCATCTGGCATGGTCGGATGTACCGGCTGGCACGCAATCGTTGGTGTTGATGTGTGTGGACCCGGATGTGCCGAGTCAACCTGATGACGTCAATCAGGTCGGACGATTGGTGCCCGCGGATCTGGCGCGCGTAGAATTCGTACACTGGCTGATGACGGATATCCCTCCCGATTGCCACGTCATCGAGGCGGGCGCGTGCAGCAACGGTATCGTTGCGCGTGGCAAGCGCCAGCCGGCCGGTCCGCGCGGTGCGCACCAGGGCATCAACGATTACACCAGTTGGTTTGCCGGCGACTCCGACATGGCTGGCGACTACTACGGCTACGATGGTCCGTGTCCGCCGTGGAACGACAGCATCATCCACCACTACCATTTCAGCATGGTCGCGCTGGACTGTGCGAGCCTGAGGTTGGACGGCCGCTTCACCGTCGCAGACACGCGCAAGGCGATGCAAGGCCATGCGCTTGGGCAGGCGGAACTGGTCGGTCTTTACAGTCTCAACCCCCGCGCAAAAGCGGTTTAGCCGTATTCATTGCAGTACTTGGCGGGAGCCGTGCTCGCAGCGGTTTGCCGGCCGGCTTCGGCCGGACGCTTCCTACCGGCAAGAGCCGGGAAAATATTTGGTCGGGATATCGGTCGAGCTGCAGTGCCAGACAATGGCAGTCGCCGACGGCTTCGGCGTCAACAGTAAGGTTTTACCCGCAAGTTTGACGTCGGTTTTTTGCGCAGGCGGTGCGCCGAACGTGATCCGGATGGTGCCCGAATCTACGGCGACCGAAGCGACGTATTTGCTTTCGATCTGTTCGGGCGAGTTCAATCCAGCCGCACTGTTGTTGGCGGGCAAGTGCCCTTGTGCTTCGTAGTACTCGGTAACCGCAACTATTGCGCTGTTGCCTGCGACCATGCCCTCGCTTACCTGTGCGCGAATCAGGTAGTCCTGATAGGCGGGAATGGCAATGGCCGCCAGGACGGCGGTTATGGCGACGGCCGTCATGCCGCCGTGGCCCTGGATGAATTCGGTCGGCAGTTGCGTGTAGTCGAAGTTGAGCGCCAACGTGTCCGGCGTGACCTCAATTCCCGCGCCAACGACGCCGCGCTCCGGCAGCCCAAGCGCACTGGCGCTGGGCAGCGGCATGATGTTCACCGGATGATCGAACAGGTCGCCAAGTACGACCAGCGCGCCGAGATAATGGTAGTAGGCGCTGCGCTGCGCGTTGTGGCTGACGGCCGTGGTGCCGATCCAGGTGCCTGTGGCATAGTCCTGGTGTACAAACCACTCGCCAATGGCATCGTGGTTGGCTGAAGCCGCGCGATCGGCGAGCGCTTGCGGCACGCTGGCGAAGATCAGCCAGTTGCCGTCCTGGATCCAGTAAGTGCGCGTGCGCAAACGCTGCAACAGGTTCTGCATGGCTGCGGCGTCGGAGTCGGCTTGCGCAGTGGTTGCGGGAGTGAAACCGGGTGCCGACAACCAGTGCACGGTCGCTTTGCCCGAGGTGTCGCTGCCGACCTGCCAGTGATAGCGCGATACGAGGCTATCCAGTTGCGCCTGTAGTGCTTTGGCATCGCGCAGACGCGCCGCGGTATAAGTGCCGCCTGCATCGTTGAATACGACGATTTCCGGGCCGATGATTTGGGTCAATGTGGCAAGATCGGGTATGCCGGCTTTGTGCAACAGGCCTTCCGCTTGCTGCCAGTCAGCTGCCGCCTTGCTGCCAAGGTCGCGGACCAGATTCTTTTCGAATTCTTGTACTTTGGCTTGCGTCGGCAGGGCCATGGTGAAGGCCCAATTAGGCGTGCCGGCGGTGTTCAATCCACTGAAATCCAATGTGGGCGCCAAATAATCGAGTGCGCGCGCGCCCGGCGCATGCAATACGACGCTGATGCGCCCATGCCCATGCACCGTGCCCGATCCGAATGCGATGGCATCCGCATTCGTGGCGAAATTGGCCGGCAGCGAACCGGCCAGATCGGCCGGCAGCAGACCGGCGGCAATGCCTGCCAATCCCTTGAGCTTGACCCAGCCGAACAGCCCTTGGCCGGAGCTGTCGATGCGCGGTTCCAATGCGGTCAAACTGGATGATGCCTCGTCGCCTTTTGATGGCGCAAGCACTGCATCCATCTCGGCCTTGCTGGTCGGATGCGTGGCGGCCAGCACGAACACGCGCTTGCTCGCGGCATCGAAATGCACGCGTGCGCCCATCGCCAGTTGGCCATCGCCTTGGGCATCCAGTATGCCGGACAAATGCATCGAGGCATTCGGCAGCATGGCAAACAAGGCCTGCAGTTGCGCCGCATTTTTCAGGTCGAATTGCGCAGACAGCAGCAATTGTGCGTTCGGCGTCGGCATGCCCGAGGCGTCGATCAATGCCGCTTCCAGGGGTGAGGCCAGTCGGGAAAACAACACGTCGATGATCTTGCCGACGTCGGCTTGCGCCAGCTGCGGTTGATTGCGCGTCGAGCGCAGTTCCGTTCGGCGTCGTGCCAATGAGCGCCCACGGCGAAGGCAGCCGCGCATAGGCTACGACGTTAGCCGGCAGATGCGCGCGCAACCAGGCGGGCTGGGCGGTTGTGGCTTGCGCCTTGGCGAGGGCCTGGGCGCCGGGTGCGGCTGGCACGCCAGGAGATTTGTGGCAGGCGGCAATGAAACAGCTGCCGGCGATGATAACGGCAAGAATGAGGCGACGGATCGACATCGGATTTGACTTCCCCGGGTTCCATGCACGCGTCGTTGCAGCGCAGTGGTCGGCGTCAGTATATCTGTCTTGCATACGATCCTTGCAGACGGAGCCGGCCAACAAAAAAAAGCGCACCCATCACGGATGCGCCTTTTGGAATTGGAGAACTATTAAATATGGTGCGACGAAATTAATCGTTTGAATCCGGTTCGTCCGCCGGTTTGGTCGGCTCAGCCGGCTCGGCCGCCTTGGCCGGGGCAGCGGCTTTTGCCGCGGCATCGGCAACCGCTTTCTCTTGCGCCTTGCGCCATTGCTCGATGGCGTCTTTGCCATACCACTTGCCATCAACCTTGACCATTTCGGTTTCCATGGCGAATGGCTGATCGAACGCGGTGTAGGCAACGGCGACCTTGGCATTGTCGCCAGTGGTCGATACCGGCGTGACCTTGACCGAATCCAGGGCCTTGTTCATGTCCAGGCCGTAAACGGCAAACACCTGCTTCACGCCGCCAATCACGACTCCGGCTTTCTGCATGCCTTGGTCATAGGTCAGGGCGCGTGCCTCGTCGATCGTTTTCAGATTCAACTCGCGCGCGGTTTTGCAGATGACTCCAATCGCGGCTTTGACCAGCGCAGGGTCAGTGAACTTGGTCGACTGTGCCCATTTCGCGGTGGCGTCGAGCAGTTTCTCGGCCTGCGCTTTCTGCTCGTCGTTGAGGTCTTTGCTCTGCTTGATCGTGCTGGAGGCAAAACCCTGGCCCATCGCGATCATCATCGGCATTTGCTGGGCGGACTTCTCATCGAACTCCTTGAGTTTCGGTTCGATCTCGGCATACATCTTGGCCTCGGCATCCGGCGCGGTCAGTTTGGCCATGTGCTCGGCGAAATCCGTGCGCTGTTGATCCGTGACCGGATCCTTGTTCATGTCACCGTGCCAATCGGCCTTGACTTTGGCCAGCGCGCTGGGTGGCATGGCGCTTTCCAGCAGCGCGCCAACGTTATTGTTGCGCAGAGCCGAAACCGTGGCAGTGATCGCGCCATCGGGCGTCGTCGGCGAAGCGTTGGCGGACAGGGCCGTGCTTCCAGGTTGGCCTTGCTGGCTGCAACCGAATGCTGCCAACGCGAGGATGGCGAGCGGGGCTACGCGGAAAAACTTGCTGTACATGGGAATCCCCAGGGATAGGTGGAGTTGCGGGACGGCCACTCTAGTGACCGGATGCGGGCTTGGCAAGGCATTCCAGAAACCTGGTCAGCCGGGGTTTAACGCGGTCAGTCGGTATGCAGCGCTGCGCGCTTTTCGGCGCGTCGCTGGCTGGGCGACAACTTCCAGTCATTGTTGAACAAGGCAGGTTCCCAATGACCGTAAACCGGATTGGGAAGCACGAACCAGCGGTCTCCCAACCAATCCAGATACGGCTCCACGACAGCGCGGCGCTCGGCGAGGGTGTTCGCTGGGACATCGAGAAAATCCCCGAGCTGGTCGCCGAATTGCATCAATACCCGATACTTGCGCGCAATCAGTTCGCGGCGGCATCCCTTGTTCGAGCCCTGTGCTTCGCAGCCATCCACATGCAAGCCCAAGCCAAGGAAGCTGTCGGCGTTTGCGACGGGAAACCCATCGTCGCGCAGGTTCTTGAGCGTGACAGCATCCAGTTCCTGTTTGCGATTGGAGAGATAAAAGACGGCGACACCGTGTGATGCCGCGTAGCGCGTGAATTGCAGCGCACCGGCCATGGGTTTGGCGATCCCCTCCTTGCACCATTGCGCCCAACCGGCCTCGTTGAATTGCTTGCCGTCGCGAATCAGTCGCGCCTGGTTTGGCGAGTTGTCCAATACGGTTTCGTCGATGTCCAGGACAACGGCCGGCGGCAAACTTGTGGCAGCTTTGTTGCGCTCGTTGAACGGCAACGCATCCCAGGTCTTGTCCGCCAGTGCGGCGGGAAGCTTTTCCTGCGCAATGCGATAGATTTCGAGGTAGATCAGATCGTGCTCTACAGCGGTCTGTACCCATGCGGTCGCATTCAGGCTGTCATCGGCGGGGATGTTGTCGATAGCGCCAGTACTGTTCGGGGCGACAGTCGTCGCATCCGGGGCGGAGGGTTTCGGCGTCGTGGCGGCACAGCCGGCCAGCAACGCCAGTGGCAGAAAAAATGCAAGGAAACGATGCATGGCTTTCTCCGTTGAAATTCAAGATGCAGGCAGCGTGAAAGTCTACTACACGCGTTCGGCGCGCCGCCCGTTACGCGCTATTCGGCAAACATCGCCGTGAGTCGTGCAATGTGCGAGGCGGCCAACTCGCGTTCGGATATCGCATCGCGTTCGCTGTCCTCACCATCGCGATGCAAGTCACCCGCTGGTAGTTCGGCAAGAAAGCGACTTGGCTCGTTCGCCACGATTTCTCCGTAGCGGCGTGATCGCGCCGGATAGGCAAGGCACAGACGCTGCTTGGCACGCGTGATGCCGACGTAGAACAGCCGCCGTTCCTCGTCGAGCCGGCCTTCTTCAATGCCGGCATCGTGCGGCAACGTGCCTTGCGCCACGCCAACGATGTAAACGAAATCGAATTCCAACCCCTTGGCTGAGTGCAACGTCATCAAGCGCACGGCGTTGCCGGGGTCGTCGCGATCGGCGTGGGAAAGCAGTGCCAGTTGTGCGGCCAGATCACCCGTGCGCGCGCCCTTGCCTTGCATTGCGCGAAACCAGTCCGCGAGTTCCTGCAGATTTTCCAGGCGCCGAGCGCGCGCGGATTCATCGCGTACTTCGCCGCGCAGGTGTTCGGCAAACCCCGTGCGCTGCACAATCGTATCGATCAGATCGGCGGCAGATTGATGCTGCATGCTGGATGAGAATTCGTCGATCAGCGCGGCGAATCCGGCCAGCGCCGATGCGGCTCGCGGCGCGAGCTGACCCAGCACATTGTCGCTGTGCGCGGCGCGCAACATCGATGCGTTCCGGGTTTGCGCCAGTTCGCCGAGTTTTTCAAGGGTGGTCGCGCCGATCTCGCGGCGCGGAACATTGGCGATGCGCAGAAACGCTGCGTCATCTTCGGGATTGACGATCAGGCGTAGATAGGCGAGTACGTCTTTCACCTCGGTGCGTTCGAGAAATGCCGTGCCGCCGGTCAGGTGATACGGAACCTGCGCCATGCGCAAAGCCTTTTCCAGCGGTCGCGATTGATGGTTGCCGCGATACAGCACCGCAAATTCATGCCAGGGGCACTTTTCAGTCTGCTGACGATGCGCGATGTCGGCAGCGATACGTTCGGCTTCGTGTTCATTGTCGCGGCACACGAGTACGCGAATCGGCGCACCTTCACGATGTTCGCACCACAGGCGCTTCTCGTGCACATGTGGGTTGTGACGAATCAGCGCATTCGCCGCGCGCAGGATGCGCGCGCTACAGCGATAATTCTGTTCCAGCTTGATGACTTTCAACGCCGGATAATCGCGCGCCAGTTCGTCGATGTTTTCCGGATTCGCACCGCGCCACGCGTAGATGGACTGATCGTCATCGCCGACCGCCGTGAACGCCCCGCGCTCACCGGCCAATTGTTTGAGCAATCGGTATTGCGCGGTATTCGTGTCCTGGTATTCGTCCACGAGCAAGTAGCGGATGCGTTCGCGCCACGTTGCGCGTGCTTCGGCGTCGCTATCGAGCAAGGCAAGTGGCAGGCGGATCAAGTCATCGAAATCCACCGCATTGAACGCGACCAGACGCTTTTGATACTTCGCATACAAAGCCGCCGCTTCGACTTCACGCGCGCCGCGTGCCTGCTCCAGCGCCTGCTCGGGCGCAAGCCCATTGTTTTTCGAAGTCGAAATCAGGTGACGCAAACCGAACAACTGATCCGGCTTGGCCGCGGCCGGTGCGAGATCCTTCACGATTGCCGCACTGTCATCGGCATCGAACACGGAGAATCCGCGTTTGAGGCCGAGTTTGGCATGTTCGATCTGCAGAAACTTCAACCCCAGCGCATGGAACGTACATACATTGAGTTCCTGCGCCGCCGCGCCTTTCACCAGCCGTGCCGCACGCTCACGCATTTCGCGCGCCGCCTTGTTGGTAAACGTGAGCGCGGCAATCTTGCCCGGCGACAAATGCTGGTGCGCGATGAGATAGGCGATTTTCTCGGTGATCACGCGGGTCTTGCCGGAGCCGGCACCGGCAAGCACCAGCAAGGGACCGTCGCAATACTGGACGGCGGCGCGTTGTTGCGGATTCAACATGAGGGAATCAGGGCTGAGGACTGTAGGGCTGGGAGCGCCGCGGCGTTGCGCGCGGTGCGGAATGAACCAAGATCGGTAGAATAGCGTATTGGTTGGAGAGCCGGGATTCGGGACTCGGGAAAATCAAGAGTCTTGTCATTCCCGCATGCTCTTGGCGGGGATCCATTAACTTTGCTTTTCTTGTTCCCGAGCAGAATGCAGACAAAAGACACTGGATTCCCGCCTTCGCGGCAATGACGAAAAATTTAGGCGTCTCATTTCTCAGCCCTCAGCCCTCAATCCCCAGCCCACAGAAAATGGCCAAACTCTACTTCTACTACTCGGCAATGAATGCCGGCAAGACAACGACGTTGCTGCAGAGCGCGCACAACTATCACGAGCGCGGCATGCGCACACTGATCCTGACACCGAAACTCGACAATCGCGCGGGCACCGGTGTCGTCGCGTCGCGCATCGGCCTGAAGGCGAACGGACATATGTTTACCTGCGACGATGACCTGCTGCGTATCGCGCATGCCGACATTGCGGCGCATGGCGGCTTGCACTGTGTACTTGTCGACGAAGCGCAGTTCCTGTCGCGTGCGCAAGTCTGGCAATTGAGCGACATCGTCGACAACCTGCGCATACCGGTCCTCGCGTATGGCCTGCGCACCGATTTTCGCGGCGAATTGTTCGAAGGCAGCCAGTACCTGCTCGCGTGGGCCGATGAGCTCACCGAAATCAAGACGATCTGCCACAGCGGCAAGAAGGCCACGATGGTCGTGCGTGTCGACGATCACGGACGCGTCGTCACCGACGGTCCGCAAGTACAAATCGGTGGCAACGAACGCTACGTTTCTGTCAGCCGCAAGGAGTTCAAGAAGATCGTCGCTGGTGAAGGCCGGATCGAGGTGCAGCAGCCGTCATTGCCGTTGGGCGAGGTGTCAGCAAAGAAATAGCGCTGGCCCGTCAGCGCTGGCAACGTGGACAATAAAATGTCGAGCGCTGACCGATGACGACGCACCGGATCGGTGTCGCGCAAACTTTGCACGGTTGTCCGGCGCGGCCGTAGACAAACAGTTCCTGCTCAAAATAGCCGGGAGCACCATCGGGGCTGATGAAGTCGCGCAGCGTGGTGCCACCGCGCCTGATCGCGAAGGTGAGAATCCGCTTTACTTCGTTGGCGAGGCCGTCGTAGCGCGCGCGCGATACCGAACCGGCCGCGCGCTTTGGATGAATGCAGGCGGCGAACAGCGCCTCCGCGGCGTAAATGTTGCCGACACCGACGACGATTTTCTGGTCCATCAGGAACGTTTTCACCGCCGCGCTGCGGCCGCGCGATTGCGTCCACAAATAGCGACCGTCGAATGCGTCATCGAGTGGTTCGGGGCCGAGGTTGGCGAGCAACGCATGGATTTGCCCTGGCTTCTGCCAGAGCAGGCAGCCGAAACGGCGCGGGTCGGTGAAGCGAAGGATGCGGCCTGAATCCAGTTGCCAGTCGAAATGATCGTGTTTGCCAATGACCGCATCTGCGCTGAGTACGCGCAACGAGCCGGACATGCCCAGATGCAGCAATGCGCTGCCCGCGTTAGTGTGAACGAGCAGATACTTTGCGCGGCGTTCGACGTGCTCGATCTTCTGGCCCGGCAACGAACGACGCAGCGCCAGTGGAATCGGCCAGCGCAAACGCGGCTGGCGGATCACCAGCGACACAACGCGATGCCCGATCAGATACGGGGCAATACCGCGACGCGTGGTCTCAACTTCGGGAAGTTCGGGCATGGTTACTGTTTCGGTCCAGTGATTATTGGACTCAATGTGCTACCTATTGTCGAGTAGTGAAGAACGAGCGACGTGATGCTTTCACTTTCCATGCGCAGCGGGGGAAGGGTAATAGAAACGCGGCCGGCTACGGCGACCCGGAAACTCATCGGTGCCAATCGTTTAGCGAAGAACGAGCAACGTGCTGGTTTCGCTTCCCTCGCGCAGCGGGGGAAGCTGCCCGAAGGGCTGATGGGGGCGCTTTTGCTTTTTGCGCAACAGATCAAGAGCGCCCCCTTCCGCCTTCGGCGCCTTCCCCCGCAGCGTGGGAAGGGTAATAGAAACGCGGCCGACTGCGACGACCCGGAAACTCATCGGTGCCAATCATTAAATTCGAAAGCATCATTTCCTTCAATTTCGTTTGGCCGATTTATTGGCGCTTCTGGATGGCGTTCGGATCGGCCAGCTCGTTTTGTGGCGATTCGAGCAGGCGCGCGCTGAAGCGATCCGGTACGCGGGCGAGTTTGTCGTCGATGCGCATGTAGCGATCGTGATCGATCGGGTCTTCATTGCCAATCGTGATGGTGCTGTCGTCGAGCCTAAGCGTGATCTGTGGCGGGTCGAGGCCGAGCTTCGTCAGATCATGATCGTGCGACGACAGCCATTCATGCACTGGCGCGTTTGCAACGGCGATCAATCGCGTTACGGCATCGGTTGATGCCGGTAGCGCGAACGGTTCGAGCATGTGCCAGCCGTCGCCGTTGCGTTCGAAACGACGGGTGCGGCAATTGATGCAGGATATGCTGACGTGGCTAATGCTTGCCGGATCGATTTCGGTCAAGCGACGCGTGCGCAACTGGTCACGTTCGTGATTGATCTGTGCATACACCGCCGCGCCAATGACGGCGGTGGTGATGGCCAGGAGTAAGAGATTCCTCGACGACTTACGCATGACCTATTCGGCTATTGAAGCGGCAGTCATTTAGGAATAGCCGTTCGTGCTGAGCCCTTCGACAGGCTCAGGACAGGCTTCGCGTAGTGAGGTCGAAGCACTTCCTTCGACTTCGTGCCTTCGGCACTACGCTCAGGGCGAACGGCGGCGGTAGATAGTTTGCGCCAGATCATTACGCACGTCGCCGCCGCCACCAGATCACGCCGCCGGAAATCAGCAGCAGACCCGGCAGCGCTAAAAGAAAACCAAAGCCGAGCGCGCCGAGAACGCGCTGACTTAATGCCAGATGTCGATCTGGTGCAAGCTTGTCCGGAATCTCGATCAATGCATCATCGTGCAGCAGCCAGTCGAAGACGCGTTGGCCGAATTCACGATTGCCGCCATTGCCGAGAAACGCGTTGGAAAGAAAATCGCCATCGCCGATGACCACGACGCGTTGTTCGCGCTTGGCCGGACTCGGGCTCAGCCGGGTCAAGGAAAATCCGATGTCCAGCGGCCCTGGAATCTCGCCTTTGTCGGGGTCGTAGCTGATCGTGGCGGTGTCGCCTTGCTTCGGGATCGCGCCGATCTGGGTCCAGGATTTCTGGCCGGTGCGCAACAACGGCGTGAGTTTCCACTGCGCGTCGCTGACCTGCGCGAGCGCGGCGGCCTGCGGAAACAACGTGGTCAGATCAAAATTTTGCGTAATTGGATTGTGCGGATAGCTTGGAATGGCGATGAAGCTGGGATCGCCAATGCGATACGCCGCGCCCGCGCCGTCGACAGCTACGCCGGTCAACACGTGCACCGACAACGCCTTGGCCACCGACGCCAAACCGAAATCGCTGTCAGGCTCCGTCAGCCACAACACATTGCCGCCTGTTTCGATGTAGTCGACCACTTGCTTCGCCGCTGCCGGTTCGATTTGCGCCTGCGGGCTGGCGATGACGAGCAAGTCGACGTTTTGCGGAATCTGTTGGCTCGCGGCGAGATTCAGTTCCAGCGCGCGTACGCCTTGTGCCTGAAGTAGCGCCGCGAAATTGCCGAGATCAGCGTTCGCTTTGCCATCGGGTTTGCGTTCGCCATCGCCGGAAAGAAACGCGACGAGTCGGGTTTGCGCGCGCAACACGCGCAGCAATGCGTCGTCGAAGCTGCGCTCGGTCAACACCTTGAGCTGTTCGCGCCGGCCCTGATAATGAATGATCAGTTCGCCGTTGACCTGGATGCCGGCCTGGCGCGTGGCTGCGGGATCGGAATCCGGATCAACGAAGCGCAGCGTGATGTCCGGTTTGATACGCTCGTAGCGAATGACGAAATCGGCGATTGCGCCGCGCAGTTGATTGTCTTGCGGTGAATACGATTCGATTGTCACCGGGCCGTCGAATTTTTTCAGCAGCTTTATCGTCTGCGCATCAAGGCTCGATCGTTGCGCGTAACTAAAGTCGTTGCGGAAACCGAAACGCGTGCTCAGGAATGCGAGCATCACTGCCGCGGCCAATAGCAATACGGCGAACAACCAATTGCCCAGACGTTCGCGCCACATCAGCCGCGCTCCCGCATTACCGCCAGTCGACGCGTTGCCAAAACAAGTGCCACGGTGGTCAGCAAGATGAAGTACACGATATCGACGCTGGCGACGATGCCGTGCAGAAACGGTTCGAGGTGCGTGGGCAGCGCCAGATAATTGATGAAGCCATTCGTCACGCCTTCGAAGCGTGCGCCAGCGTCGATCATCCACAGCAATAGATTCAACGCCAACGCGACGATGGCCGCCACCAGTGGTTGCTGCGCGTACGCCGATGCGCACAGTGCGAGCGCTGCCAGCGCGGCCGCGAACAACAGCAAGCCCAACGCGGCGGCCAGCAATCGGCCGAGGTCCAGCGTCGTGCCGATCGCAAGACTGAACGGCATGCTCAGCGCGAGCAGAATCAGGACCGCAAGAAACACCAACAACCCGAGATATTTGCCCAGCACGATGCGCGCATCGCCCAAACCGGAACTGAGCAGCATCGGCAACGTGGCATTCTGGCGCTCACCAGCCAACGTGCGCATGCCCAGCAGCGGCACGACCAGCAACAGGACGCTCGCAATCGCGCGCAACAGCGGCAATGCGACCAGATCGGTGACGCCAGGCGCGGCATCCATGCTGGCGAGCTTTGGCATCACCAGCAAAAATCCGTTCAGCGATAACAGGAAGAAATACGCGAGCACGCCGAGCGTTGCTGCGAGCAATGCCCACGCCAGCGGTTGCACGAACATGCGGCGCAGTTCGTTGCGCGCAAGACTGAGACTCATGCGGGCACCTTCGCTTCCTCGGCACTGGCAATGCGCAGAAAGATTTCTTCCAGACTCACGGTGTCTGGTCTCAGTTCAGTCAGACCCCAACCTTTTTCGACGATCGTCTGTGCCAATTGCGCAGATGTGGCGTTGTCAGCCAAGGTGATGCGCCAGCCGTCGTCAATGGCTTCGGCGCTGCACACGCATGGGATGGATTGCCAGGCTTGTGCATTGAGTGAATTGGAAACCGCAACGTGCAGTGAAGTGCTGCCGGCGACCGTTTGTATTGGCCCATCATGGCGCAATCGGCCCTGATGCAGGATCGCGACGCGATCGCAGCATGCTTGTACGTCCGGAAGCAGATGCGTAGACACGATCACCGCTTGGTCGCGACCGAGTTCGCGCACAAGCGAGCGAATACGCGCGGCCTGCAAGGGGTCCAGGCCCGAAGCTGGCTCATCGAGAACGATCAATGCCGGCGAATGCACGATCGCCTGGGCGATGCCGACGCGCTGCTGAAAACCCTTTGACAGATTGCCGAGCAATCGCGCGCGAACCTGACCCAGGTCGCAGCGCTCGATGACGGCGGCAACCGCATTCGTCAGCGCGCTACCTCGCAGGCCGTGCAGGCGCGCGCAAAAACCCAGATATTCGCGTACGCGCAGTTCCGCGTACAACGGCACTTGCTCGGGCAGGTAGCCGCGTAGTGTCCGCATCGACTCGGGGTCGTCGCGAAGATTCCTTCCATCGATGCGAATCTCACCGCTGCTCGGCGCCAGGACGCCGGCAATCATGCGCAAGGTTGTGGATTTGCCCGCGCCATTGACCCCAAGCAGACCGAGCACACAGCCCCGATCCAGAGTCAGATTCAGACCAGCAACGACACCTCGCCCACCCAGCGTGCGGCCGACGTTGAGCATTTGCAGTAATGGTGATGCGGACATCGGGTTTCCGGGCTGAATGGCGCGATTGTTGCTGGTAATGCAACCAGCTTGACGCACGTCGGTTGATTGACGCTATCGCGCCCGCATAATGACTTGTGCGTGCCCGTTTGTCGCTGGTGCGAATTTGCTACGTCACGTATAGTGCCTATTCCTCTTGTGGTATTTCAATATGTTGGACTTCATTCTGAATTTTCTGGTCCACGGCATCACGCATGCATCGTGGGTCGCCAAGCTGGTGTATTTCATGATTGTCACGCAGTTGACGATCTTTTCCGTAACCTTGTATCTGCATCGCAGTCAGGCGCATCGTGGCGTGGATTTCCATCCCGTGCTGGCGCACATTTTTCGTTTCTGGGCGTGGCTGTCGACCGGCATGATCACCAAGGAATGGGTCGCGATCCATCGCAAGCATCACGCCAAGTGCGAAACCGACGAAGATCCGCACAGCCCCAAGACCTACGGCATCAACAAGGTGTTGTGGGAAGGTGTGGATCTGTATCGTGTGGCTTCGAACGACACCGCGTCGATCGAAAAGTACGGCCGCGGCACGCCCGACGACTGGATCGAGCGCAATGTGTATGCGCGGCATGAATTCATGGGCCCGACGATGATGTTCATCATCAACATCGCCCTGTTCGGTGTCTGGGGTGTGGCGATCTCCGCGATGCAGATGATCTGGATACCCTTCTGGGCTGCCGGCGTGGTCAACGGTTTGGGCCACTGGTGGGGCTATCGCAATTTTGAAACCGCCGACATGGCGACGAATCTGACTCCATGGGGCTTTTTCATCGGAGGCGAAGAGCTGCACAACAACCACCATGCTTTTCCAAGCTCGGCGAAGTTCGCGCTGCGCAAGTTCGAGTTCGATATCGGCTGGGCCGCGATTCGCGGGTTCGAGAAGCTGCATTTGGCCAAGGTCATGCGTGTAGCACCCGCACTCGACGTCCGGCCCAACATGCCGTTACCGGATACCGAAACGTTGAAAGCGTTGCTTACGCATCGTTTCCAGGTGATGACGGATTATTTCCGTGGCGTGATTGCTCCGACCTTGCGCGATGAAGCGGCGCACGCCGGTGCCAGCCTCAAGGCCTTGCCGCGCGCACTGCGCAACGCACTGCCCAATGGTGGTCGCTGGCTGGATGCGCGTTCGCAGGAGAAGCTGCGCGTCGCCGTGGAACAACGCCCGCGCTTGGCCACGGTGTGCGAATTCCGTGCGCGCCTGGCTGTGGTGCTCGAACGCGGCAACGCCGGAGCCGAAGCCATGCTGGCAAGCCTGCAGGAGTGGTGTCGCGAAGCCGAAGCCACGGGCATTCGCGCGTTGCAGGAATTCGCGGCACGCCTGCGCGGGTATTCGCTGGTGCCGGTGCGGGTTTGAACCGAACAGGGTTCCGATAAGCCTCGAAACTGTCCCTTCTCCCATCGGGAGAAGGCGGCGCGCAGCGCCGGATGAGAGCAGCACCGAGCGGAAATCCATCAATGTCTCTTCATAGGCCCGGTTGTGCTCCGACCCTCACCCCCAACCCCCCACCCCGTTGCTAGGCTCGTTCCCCGCCAAGCAACCCCCAGGCCCCGCGCACAGCGCTCGCGCGCTGCTGAGCGCCCGAGCAAGAGGGGCTCGAAGCGAAGCGATGAAAAAACCCGCCATTCGGCGGGTTTTTTATGGAGCACTGGATCCTGTGTCGTCAGCCATCCATGGTCATCACAGGATGATGTTCATCCTGAACTCACTTGATCTTGGCTTCCTTGTAGGCCACGTGCTTGCGCACGACCGGATCATATTTCTTGATTTCCATCTTGTCCGGTGTGTTTTTCTTGTTTTTGTCGGTGGTGTAGAAATGGCCGGTGCCCGCGGAGGACACGAGGCGAATTTTGTCGCGCTTGGATGCCATGATTTTCTCCTCAGACCTTGTCGCCGCGACCGCGCATCTCGGCGAGGACGGTTTCGATTCCGTTCTTGTCGATGGTACGCAGCGCATGCGCGGACACTTTCAGCTTGATCCAGCGATTCTCGCTCGGCACCCAGAAACGGCGCTCGTGCAGGTTCGGCAGCCAGCGACGCCGGGTTTTGTTGTTGGCATGCGACACATTGTTGCCGGACTGTGCGCGTTTGCCGGTTACTTGACAGACTTTGGCCATCGTACCTACCTCGATGTTGAACGGAGCCGCTCTTGGCCAGAACGGTATCGGCCCGGGGAATTTGGCTACAAATTGGATCCCGGATTCGCCGCAAGACGCAGCGAGCCGCGCATTACAGCAGAATCATGGGTTTGCCGCAAGCGCGGCGCCGCCTTAACGCTGCTATCCAGCATGATTGCGTCACCGATTTGTAGGATGGGTTGAGCGTAGCGATACCCATCGCATGACGCCGGACTCTCGATGGGTATCGCTGCGCTAAACCTATCCTACTTGAGATGCTCGGTTCACTTGTTCCGGAGAATCGGTTCAGATCTCCTCAACACCCGTTCGCTTGCCACGCTTTATCAACCAGGAAACGCCGCGCAGATCGGCGATGCCGACCAGCGCGCGGTTGAGGTTGTTGTATTTCGAGGTGCCAGCACTGCGCGGGCGATGGTTGACGGGCACGCTTTTGACTTGCCAGCCGGCACGTTGCATGAGTGCCGGCAGGTAGCGGTGCATGTGGTCGAACCAGGGCAGGTCGAGGAAAGCGTCACGCTCGAACAGCTTGGTGCCGCAGCCGGTATCTGGAGTGTCGTCGCGCAGCATGCGTGAGCGGATCGCGTTGGCGATTTTGGATGCCCAACGCTTGCTGCCGGAATCCTTGCGGTTGACGCGCCAGCCGGCGAACAGTTTGATTTCGGTGGGCGAGTCGTCGCGCATTGAAATCAATTTTGGAATGTCGGCCGGATCGTTCTGGCCGTCGCCATCGAGCGTGGCGATCCAGGCGCCGCGCGCGGCTTTGACACCGGTGCGGATTGCGGTGCTCTGGCCGCTTTGAGTCAGATGACGCAGAACGCGCAGTTCGGCAAATTGCCCCTTCGCCGTGCGCAACACATCGAGGCTGTCGTCGCGGCTGCAATCGTCGATGTAGACGATCTCGAACTCGTGCTTGCCACGCAGGGCGGCGGCGATTTCGGTCAACAACGGCACGATGTTGTCGCGTTCGTTGTGGATCGGTACGACGACAGAGATGTCGGGCATTTCGATATTCCTTAACGTATATCCTGGATGTGAATCAAAAAATTCCGATTTCGTCATCTCCGCGCAGGCGGAGATCCAGTCCTTTTTGTTGAGCGCAAGCCACTGAATTCCCGGCTGTGCGGGAATGACGAGCCAACGAAGTCAACGCGGAAGCTATGGCCAACAACATCAGAGGTTATTCTGAAAATAATCTTTGCACCACGCCACGACGGGTGGTAAACCTTGCTCGATTGTCGTGCGAGCCTCAAATCCGAATGCCAGGTGCGCGCGCTGGTTCGATGCGCTGGTTTCGGGCATGTCGCCGGGCTGCATGGGTTTGTAGACACGCGTGGCCTTGCGACCAGCGGCTTGTTCGATCACGCTGATGAAGTGTTCGAGTTCGACTGGCTCATGGTTGCCAAGATTGAAAATCGCACAGGGCGGATTCGTGCCCTGGTCTTGTGGCGGATGATTCAACGCGCCGAGCACGCCGGCGACGATATCGTCGATATGGGTGAAGTCGCGGCGCATCTTGCCGTGGTTGAACACGTCGATGGAGCGGTCGGCGAGAATGGCGCGCGAAAACAACAGTGGTGCCATGTCCGGTCGACCCCATGGGCCGTACACCGTAAAAAAGCGCAGCCCGGTACATGGCAGACGAAACAAGTGCGCGTAGCAATGCGCCATCAATTCATTCGATGCCTTGGACGCGGCGTACAGGGATAACGGTTGATCGATGCTTTGAGTTTCCGCAAATGGTGCGACGGCGTTGCCACCGTAAACCGAAGACGACGAGGCATACACCAGGTGCTCAACCTCGCCGTGGCGGCAGGCTTCCAGGATGTTGAGGAATCCGGTCCAGTTGCTGTGCAGGTAGGCGTATGGATTTTCAAGTGAATAACGCACGCCAGCCTGCGCGGCGAGATGGATGATGCGGGTCGGTTGGATCTCTGCGAACAGCCCATCGAGTGCCGGTTTTTCGGCGACATCGAGCGTGCGTAGATCGAGCCCAGGACAAAGCGCGGCAACGCGATCTCGTTTAAGTCGCGGATCGTAGTAGTCGTTGAAGTTGTCGACGCCAACGACACGTTCGCCGCGCGCAAGCAGGGCGCGTGCTGTGTAGGCGCCGATAAACCCGGCAGCGCCGGTGAGCAGAATGGTCATTGACGGTTACGTGAAAGACAATTGCGCAATTGTAGCGGGTGTCGTCGCTCGGGGAGTGGAGAATTCTCTGCCCCGGATACTTGATCGAGTTCCGTCGCTCTGAATCAACTCGCGTGTTGCAACGCGTTGCGCCATTCGCTTTCGAGGTGATCGAATTGACTCGTGTCGTGGGCGACCAGAACCAGGGTGCCGTGGCCCATTGGCACGCTGCGTCCTTGCATGCCATCGCGGGTGAAATCGCGGGTTTCGGCAACGCGATCGTTGTTGACGTAAAAAACGGTGACGGGGCCGTCCTTGCCTGGCATCACCATGTGCACTGAAGTGAAGCGCCCGACCGGGCAGCACGCAACATAGCTGATGCCGGCCGGAATCTGTTGCATCTTGACGCCGCGTTTGGCGAATGCCTGCCGCACGGCGTCTTCGGTTACGTCCCTGGTTAGCGCCAGCGCGAAGTGCTCGTCAGGAGCCATCACGTGATCGATCGCCAAAGTCGCCAATGGCGTGGCGCGAACGTGCATGCCAATTCCGAGCGCGAGTACGGCCGCCGCGGCTACCGCAAACAATCCGCCTCGACGCAAATAGCGTCGGCGTTGGCGATGCTGCTCAGTAGCTTGTGCCAGCAGTATGGATTCTGCCAACTGCGGTGGAACCGGAATCGCAAGCGCATGCTGTAGCGATGTCTCGAACGTAGTGGCGCGATCATGCGCCTGCGCGCAGCGCGGACATTCCTGGCGGTGGTGCAGGAATTCCCGTGCCGCGGCATGCGGATCGATGTTCAACTGCCGGCGGAAATCAAGGCAATTCATGGATGGACGCCTCGTTGGATTCGCCGCCGAATACTGCCTTGAGTTTCTGACGTGCGCGGAATACCTGGGTCATCACCGCGGCCGGCGTGATCTTCAATTCCTGCGCAATTTCCTCACAGGAATAGCCGCCGAGTACTTGCATCAGCAACGGTTCGCGGTATTTGGGATCGAGCTTATGCATGGCACTTCGGATCAGGTGTTCGTCGCCCGTTGCTTCCGGCATGTGGGATACGCGCTCATCGGCAATATCGAGTTCGTCGACATCGGTGAATTGCGGCGTCTTGCGCTCGTACAGTCGCGCATGTTCACGGCGCAATATCGTGATCAGCCACGGCTTGGCTGCGGTGGTTTCGCGCAGGCTGTCCAGCGCGCGCCACGCGCGCAAAAATGTTTCCTGGACCAGATCGTGTGCCAATGCTTCATTGCCGCAAAGCCAATATGCGTAACGGAACAGGTCGCCCGACAGGCTGCGCACCAATGCGTCGAACTGTCGTTGTTTACTGCTCACTTCGGACATGACCGGCAATCAGTGTCCGGGCTTTCAGCGAATGCGCTCGAGGATGCCCTCAAGTTCTTCCAGGCTGTGGTAGTTGACGACCAGCTTGCCGCGTCCACCGCGGCCATGCTGGATGTTCACGCGGGCGGCGAGTTTTTCGGCGAGTTCGCGTTCCAGCGCAACGATATCCGCATCGCGGGTCGCTTTGGCTGGGGCTTTTGCCTTGCCCTTGGGCACAGTCTGCGCGGTGCGCGCGGCTTCTTCGAGTTCGCGCACGGTCCAGCCGTGCTCGACGGCGCGTCGCGCCAGGCCGATGGCGAGTTTCGGGTCAAGCGTCAGCAGCGCGCGCGCGTGGCCCATCTCAAGCTTGTGCTGTTCGAGCAGTTGCTTGATCGGCGCGGGCAGATCGAGCAGGCGCAGCAGGTTGGATACAGCGGCACGCGAGCGGCCAATCGCGTCGGCAACCTGCTGATGGGTGTGCTTGAATTCCGCGATCAGGCGCTGTAGCGCGTTGGCTTCTTCGAGTGGCGTGAGGTCTTCGCGCTGGATGTTCTCGATCAGCGCCATGGCCACCACGGCCTGATCGCGAATCTCGCGCACGACCGCGGGAATCTCGGTCAAACCGGCCAGTTGCGCGGCGCGCCAACGGCGTTCGCCGGCGATGATCTCGAAGCGTTGTGCGCCAATCAGGCGCACCACGATTGGCTGGATGACGCCCTGCGCCTTGATCGA
>CAJDUT010000048.1_pt1 | contig 28672 bp, 31 predicted proteins | sample 7390981 | NCBI WGS metagenome assembly CAJDUT01 (sample SAMEA7055681, study PRJEB34461) | soil metagenome | biome: terrestrial ecosystem; feature: Peninsula; material: soil | place: Antarctica | collected 2016 | reverse complement strand
GGCACCTTCCCCCGCCTTGCGGGGGAAGGGAAGTTGAGTTGGCGCCCTTTCGCGAAGTGCAAGGGAAGTTGAGTTGGCGCCCTTTCGCAAAGTGCAAGGAAAGTTGAGGAGGCACCCTGCCGTAAGGGGCAAGGGAAGTGCCCTGCCGCAAGGGGCAAGGGAAGTTGAGTAGGCACCCTTTCGCAAGGAGCAAGGAAAGTTGAGGAGGCACCCTGTTGCAAGGGGAAAGGGGGCGCGAAATGCTGCACGGACTGAATCCCTTTTCCGCAGGCAGGGTGAACACCGGATTTTCCTTGCCGCGCGGCGAGAGCAAACACCGAATTTCTCTTCCGCGAAAGATGGGGGCGAATACCGAATTTTCCTTTCACCGCAAGGCGGGGCAAACACGCGGGGGAAGGGGCCGAAGGCGGAAGCTTTTGATTTTTGCGGGATTCGATGCGCTTGGAACGCTACTCGGCGTTGCAGTCAGGCCGAAACGCTAGCGAATCAGGCCCGCCGATCCGGATCGCGATCCTGCATCGTTTTCCAGCGGTTGACGATGTCGCAGAACAGCAGCGCGGTGCGCTGCGCGTCGTAGACGGCCGAGTGCGCCTCATTGGCGTTCCAGTCGAAACCGGCGGCCTGGACGGCGCGGCTGAGTACGGTCTGGCCGTAGGCGAGGCCGCCGAGTGTGGCGGTGTCGAAACAACTGAACAAATGAAACGGACTGCGCTTGTAGCCGGTGCGGCGGATGGCCGCGTTGACGAAGCCCAGGTCGAACGCCGCATTGTGTCCGACCAGGATTGCACGCTGGCAGCCGTATTCGCGCAAGGCATTGCGGATGGGTTTGAAAATCTTGTCGAGTGCCTCGCGTTCTTCCACAGCGCCGCGGAACGGGTGAGTCGGATCGATGCCAGTGATTTCCAGGGCGCGCGGGTCGATGTTGGCGCCCGGAAACGGCTCGACATGCGTGGAGACCGGTTCGTCCGGGTGCACGATGCCATGTTCGTCCATGCGCACGATGACGGCGGCAATTTCCAGCAGCGCATCGCGATCCGAGTCGAAACCACCGGTTTCGACGTCGACCACTACGGGCAGGAATCCACGGAAGCGTTCGGCGTATTTCGGCGGCGTTTCAGACATGCACGCAGGATACGCGGCGGGCATGCAGATCACAACGCAAGAGCAACGCTTATGCTCGTGCGTAACGTCCAAACAGGAACAGCGCGAGCGCCGCGATCAGCAATGCGAGGCCGAACATCGGAAGCAGCATCGCGAACGGAATACCAAGTGCGAGACACGCCAGGCTCCACGCGTAGGCGTCTGCATGTGGCGCGGGCATCGCATCAGCCTTGAGTGCGCGACACAGCAGAAAATCGAGGCTGATCTTGCCGGGGCCCTGGAAGATGATCGGCAGCAACATGACGACGAAAAGCAGCGGCAGCTTGAAGTTGCCATGGCCCATGTTGGTGATCGAGTAACCCTTGGCCAGGTCGCTCCACAGGGTGACCATGTCCGGCCAGTGCACGGCGGTGGTGGCGACGAAGGTCAGCACGAGCAGGCAATAGGCGGCGAAGCGGGTGAATAGTCCAAACACCAGCAGGATCGCGCCGCCCAGCTCGAAATACGTGGCCATGGCCCAACTGATCTCGGTGGGAATCGTGTTGAACGGAAACGGAAACCGGTCCTTGATGTCAGTAAACCAGTTGGCCCCGGTATACTTTTCCATCCCGGACTGCCAAAACTCCCAGGCCATGATCAGGCGCAGGATCAGCGGAGGCAACAATTGGCCGATACCGCGCAGGCGCGCACTCAGCGATTCCCAGATGCCGATCGCGGCGGAGCCGTTGTAGGCCATGATTTTCCCTTTCGCGCTTCTGTATGAGGCACTCAGTCTACACGGGTACCCAGTATGGCCTCGCGCGATTTCAATTGGACGATTGCGGCTTGGCCAGCTTGGCGAAAATCGGCATTACCGGATTCGCCGCGTTCGCCAAGCAGCGCATCCAGGCATTCACTGCCGGTGGCTTGGGTATTGGCTTGCAGGCGTTCGATCAGCAGCGCGGTGAGGCCATCGATTTCGTGAAAATGCAGGTCATCGTCGCGACCGCGAACCAGCATCAACACGGTTGGCTGTTCGGGAAGTTCGTGTGGGTGGTAATCGGGCCCGATAAGGTGCACCGCATAGCGATAGCCGAGCACGCAGACCAGTGGCGACACTACAGGAATGCCGGAAAGCGGATCGCCGGCGGGATCATGCGGAACGTCGTCAATGTCGTTTTCATCGAGACTGATCGCCAACTCTGCCCATTCGTAATGCGCCATTTCGAGCAGGAACGGCGGGTCGTTCGCGCCGCGCTGTTGGCGCGCTTCCAGATAGCGCAGGAACTCACGACCGAATTCGGGAAACAGCGGCGTGTGAAATTCGTGTTCGCGCAGCATGTCATGCGCGAGCACATCCCAGGCATTGTCGTCGTAGAGGCTGCGTATGACCGGGAAATTCGCCGACAGGAACATTTCGATATTCGAAAACACCAGATCGCGGTAAATCTGCATGCGCCGGTCTTCAATACCCGGCGGAGCTGCATTTCCCTGCGGATCGCGCACATGCGCGGTGAACTGGTGTTGCAGGCGCTGCGTGCGCCCGCGCTCAGGCACTGCGGGCATGGCGAGCAACGGCGGTGGCGGGAGAATAATTGCGCTGGATCTTGCGCACGTGTTCGAGTTCGCCGATCAGTTCGGCCAACGGTGGGAATCTGAAGTCGCGTTCGAGCAGGGTTGGCAGCACGCCGAAACGCGAATAAGCCAAGTCGAGCAAATCCCAAACTGGAGCGATCACGGCGGCTGCATGACTGTCGACGATCAGATCCGGCGCTTCGTTGTAATGGCCTGCGATATGGGTGTACGCAATGCGGTCTACGGGCAAGGCTTCGATGAACGCCGCCGGGTCGTAGCGGTGGTTGACGCTGTTCACGTACACGTTGTTGACGTCGAGCAGCAGGTCGCAATCGGCGGCTTGCAGCACGGCGGTGGTGAAATCGATTTCACTCATTTCCTGTCCAGGCGATGCGTACGTGGAAACGTTTTCCACGGCAATGCGCCGTCCCAGGATGTCTTGCGTGCGGCGAATGCGCGCAGCGACCCAGCTTACCGCTTCCTCGGTATATGGAATCGGCATCAGGTCGTACAGGTGCCCTTCGTCGGAACAGAAAGACAGGTGCTCGCTGTACTGCACGACGCCGTGATCGTCGAGCAGGCGGCGAATCTTGTGCAGCAGGGTTTCATCAAGCGGTGCTGGCCCGCCGAGCGACAGCGATAGACCGTGGAAAATGAACGGATAGCGCTCTGTATAAGACCGAAACGTCTTACCGAGTCGGCCGCCGACGTTGATCCAGTTCTCGGGCGCGACTTCAAAGAAATCGATGGGCACATCCGGAGAATCCTGCAGCGGGGCCAATAGGTCCCGCCGCAGGCCGAGTCCGGCGCCACCGGCAATTTTGCAGGGACGCTTGCTCATCTTACATCGCGCCGCAGGAGCCTTCCGAACCCTTCTTGGCGGTAGAGCAGGAACCTTCTGCGCCCTTCTTCTTGTCAGCCGAGCAAGAACCTTCCTTGGCTTTCTTCGCGGCCGAGCACGAACCTTCCGCAGCTTTCTTGTTCATCTTGTGAGCGGCAGCTACTTCTTTAGCACTAAGGCTGCCATCGTGATTGGTGTCGGCTGCCGTGAACTGCGCCTCGGTCCAGCCGTGGGCTTGCGCTTCAGCCAGCGAAACCTTGTGGTCCTTGTTGGTATCCATTTTGGACACTGCACATTTGCCTTCGCTGCATTTGCCTTCCGCACCGGCAAGCATGTAGCCCGACACGAGCGGCTTTACCTGAAATGCGGTGCTTGCGTGCGACATCGGGCTGAATGCTGCCGAGCCAAGAAACGCGGCACCAATGGCCAGGGTCAACGGTTTAACGATTTTGTTCGACATGGTTTTGTACTCCGTGGAATAAGATTGTGACCTGCGTTGCCGCTTAACAGGCGTGAAGACGACGCCAGGCATTGGAACGACGTTGGCATCAGGTCGTATAGATCGCGTCCAACTTGTTTGGATTGAAAATTTCCCAGCCTGCCACCGCTGTTGACGCAAGCTTGCGCCGGGATATCGAAGACGTCGAGCGGCGCAACCGGCGATTACTGCAGCGGAGTCAAAAGCCTCCGCTGCAGGTCGAGTCTTGTGCCCTCAATACATTCGTTAAGGCGCTTGCCAAACTCAGTGACCGCTACAGGAGCCTTCTTTTGCTTTCTTCGCAGCTGAGCAAGAACCTTCCGTGGCTTTCTTCGCAGCCGAGCAAGAACCTTCCTTGGCTTTCTTCGCGGCCGAGCACGAACCTTCCGCGCCCGTCTTGTGCATCTTGTGGCCGGCCGCAAGTTCCTTCTTGCTCAGGAAACCGTCATGGTTGGTGTCCATAGCCTTGAACTGTGCTTCGTTCCAGCCGGCAGCTTCGGCTTCGGCCATCGAGACCTTGTGGTCCTTGTTCGTGTCCATCTTCGAAACAGCACATTTGCCTTCGCTGCATTTGCCTTCCGCACCGGCGAGCATGTAGCCCGACACGAGCGGTTTTACCTGAAATGCGGTGCTGGCATGTGACATCTGGCTGAATGCCACCGACCCGAGAAACGCGGCACCAATGGCCAGGGTCAACGGTTTGACGATTTTGTTCGACATTGGGACTACTCCATAGTTGAGAATCGGGACGAACCCGTGTTTGTTACCGCATGTGCGGCAAACTACCAAGCGTCGGAGTCGGAATGATCACACCACGTTTGTTGATGCATCTAGCCCTCCCCGGATCGCAGACTAATCTTCGCGCGATCGGTCGACAACACATTTCGATGCCGCATTGCGCAAAAACCTTCCGGCCTGACAGACCGCCCGAAGTGGCGCTATCTTTCTCGCTTTGATGTTAAGCGGAAGTAAAAAGACTCGTCACATTCGCAAGACCCACAAAAAATGGGAAAGCACCCTCAGTTATCGTCGCTCGTCTTGTTCGGAAATTCGCACAAATCGCGAATAATGCACTGCGGGCAATCCGGTTTACGCGCCTTGCACACGTATCGCCCGTGCAGGATCAACCAGTGGTGCGCATCGCGCTTGAATTCGTCGGGAACGACTTTTTCGAGTTTGTCTTCGACGGCGCGAACGGTTTTGCCGCGGGCCAGCCCGGTGCGGTTGGCGACACGAAAGATGTGCGTATCGACGGCAATGGTCGGCTCGCCAAACGCCGTATTGAGGACCACGTTGGTGGTCTTGCGACCGACGCCGGGTAGCGCTTCCAGCGCGTCACGGGTACGTGGAATTTCGCCACCGTGCCGTTCCACCAGGATACGACACGTGGCAATGACGTTCTTCGCTTTTGTGTTGAACAGGCCGATGCTGGAAATATGCCGCTTCAACCCAACTTCGCCAAGCGCGAGCATCGCTTGTGGCGTGCCGGCGGCAGGAAACAAGCGTCGCGTCGCCTTGTTCACGCCCACGTCAGTGGCTTGCGCCGAAAGGATCACCGCAATCAGCAACTGGAACGGGCTTGCGAATTCGAGCTCGGTGGTCGGGTGTGGATTGACTTCGCGCAGACGGCGGAAGATCTCGGCGCGCTTGGTCGGATTCATTGTGATGGGGTTCCACTCGCGGCCTTCTTTGCGCGGGCGCGTTCAATGGCGGCCTGGACTGCGGCATTGCCGAGCGAGCCGGCGTCGACTGTGGCCTTGCGCGCGGCCAGTTGCGCGTTGCGTTCGTCGTCCCAACGCTTCAGACGGGCGCGACGCACTTCATAGCGTGCCTTGAAGTGCGGCGCATCGTGGGCAAATGCGGCAACGGGCTGCATCGAAATGCAATCGACGGGACACGCCGGCACGCAAAGTTCGCAGCCATTGCATTCGTCCGCTAATATCGTGTGCATCATCTTGTTGGTGCCGATGATTGCGTCGACCGGACACGCCTGGATACATTTGGTGCAGCCGATGCAGACTGATTCATCAATGATGGCAACTTCCGGCTGCTTTTCCACGCCGTTGGCGGGATTCAATGGCTTGGGTGCGCGGCCGAGCAGGTTCGCCAACGTCTGGATTCCAGACTCGCCGCCGGGTGGACATTGATTGATGTCGGCTTCGTCGCGGACGATTGCCTGTGCATAATCGCGGCACGCCGGATAGCCGCAGCGCGTGCACTGCGTCTGTGGCAGCACCGCGTCGATGCGGTCCGCAAGCGTTGTGGGGTTTGACACGGAATCGTTCACTGCGTGATTTTCGCAGATTTGCCCAATTCAGTGCGATTTGCTGCGATCGAGCCAGACTTCCAGGCCTTGCGTGTTCAATTCCAGATCCATTGATAGCAGCTCGTCGATGCGCGCGTCGTCGAATGTGCAGGCGTGTGCCCGCGCCTGCGCGATGAAGTAGGCGGACAAGGCGACGTGAATGCGTGCGTGCCGGTCGGGATAGTTCTCGTGTTCGCGCGCGATGGCGACCATTGCGTCGATGCGTTCATGCAAGTCGCGGGCTAGCTTTTCTACGTTGGTTACGCGACTGTAATGAGTCAGGAATATCTGTTGCGGCGAAAGTCCAAGCATGCGCTCGATGGAAGCGTGCAGTGCTGCCGGATCGAATTGAACCGGCGTCGTCGTGGGCAGGATGAATGCACCGTTGTCGGTGTCGAATTCGCGATACGACAATCCGAACGTATCGCCGGAAAAGATGCCGCGACTTCGCGCATCGTAGATACTGATGTGATGGCGCGCGTGGCCGGGGGTATCCAGGCACAACAATTCGCGTCCGGCCAGGTCGACAACGTATCCGTCTTCGGCGATATCGACGCGTGATGCATCCACCGGCACCAGATCGCCGTAGCTGCGCTGGACTTCTTCGGCGCCGTACACAGCAGTTGCCCCGGCGATGAGTTGGCTGGGGTCGATCATGTGGCGCGAGCCGCGCGGGTGCACGACCAGGCGCGCATTTGGCAGGTGCTGCATCAGCGCGCCGGCACCACCGGCGTGATCCAGATGTACGTGGGTCAGGATGACAAAATCGACAGCATCGTCGGGAATATTGTTTTCGGCGAGTGCAGCGAGCAGATGCGGCACGGAATGGTTGGTGCCGACATCGACAAACGCGGCGCGGCCGTTTTCCACGATCAAATGGCTGGCATCGAATTGCGGGCGGAAAAACCCGGTGTCGATGGCGGTGATGGCGTGGTCGTAGTTGATGGTTTTTGCCAGCATCATCATCATTCCCTAGCTTCAATATATGGCAGCGAGAATTCCAGGTTACGCTGTACGCGCTCGAGTTCGCTGGGTGGCAAATTTGGGTCGGCCAACAGCTTGCGGCATTCACGCGCGCTATCGGCGTAATTGCCGCACCAATACGCGGCGATGGAAAGTTCGTCGCGCGCGCGCCACGCATGCACGGCGTGATCGATGAACAATACATCGTCGGGCAGCGGCAATTCCATGGCGATGCGGGCGAAATCGCGAGCCACGGCGAAGCGATTGTTCAAGCGGCAATAACGTGCCAGTTCGCACGGTGCCTCGGCACGGGTCGAGCGAAAATCGTAGGCATCCAGATATGCGGTGACGATTTGCGCATAGGCTGCACCGGTGCGTTCCTTGAGTACGGCGATCTGGAATTTCGCAAAGTAGACTTCTTCGGCCCAGCCGCCCATCGCGACGCGTTTTTCGTAGGCCGCAAGCGATTCGGCCAATTGCCCGGCGTCGCGCAGACTCTGGGCGAGATAAAACGCGTAGCGAGCGTTGTCCGGTTGATCCGTCAAGGCGCGACGCAAAATGTCGGCATCGTGGCTGAATTTCTCCTGCTGCGTTTGTTTGCTGCGTGCGCCATCGGTGTGAACGCGGATGTGCAGGCCCGGCAGGAATTGCGCCTGTGCCGCATGCGGTGATATCAGCGCCTCGTGCAGGACGCCTTTCCATTGCCACTGCGCATCAAGCCGCGGTATGGCGACGCGGCGATAGTGCAATTCGTTGAAGATCAGTTCTAGCGTGTAAGCGGGCGCATCCAGCGCGCCCCAGGTGAACCCCGTATCGGCGTCGAGTACCTCGTCGGCATCGATGATCAGTGCATAGTCGCCATGCTTGCGCGCCAGCTCGAGTGCTTCGTTGCGGTTCGTCGAAAAATCCACCCACGGCCGTTCGATCAACTCGCCGGGCATGTCGGTCATCACGCGGCGAATGATGTCTTGGGTGCCGTCCGTCGATCCGGTATCGGCAATCGCCCAGGCGTGGATATGCGGCCGCACCGAACGCAGGCAGCGTTCAATCACGTGGGCCTCGTTCTTGACGATCATGCTCAGGCAGATGCGCATGGGTTAATCCTCGCGTCGCCTTCCAGCGGCGCTACTTCACCGGCATGCCGGGTTTGGCGTCGTCATCGGCACCGAGCAAAAACAATTCGCTGCCGCCGGAGCCGGCTGAGAGGATCATTCCCTCGGAAATGCCGAAACGCATCTTGCGCGGAGCGAGGTTCGCGATGAACACGACCATGCGGCCGACAAGTTTTTCCGGTTCGGGATATGCGGCCTTGATGCCGGAGAAAATCTGGCGTTTGCCCAGTTCGCCGGCATCGAGTTCGAAACGCAGCAGCTTGTCGGAACCTTCGACATGCTCGCACACGACGACTTTGCCGATGCGCAGGTCAAGCTTGGCGAAGTCGTCGATGGCGACTGGAGAAGGTTTGAGCGCTGAGGGAGTGGGGACGGTGGCGGGTTTCGACGCATCGGTACCGCTCGCTGAGCGGTTGGTTGGAACGGGTTTGGCTGGTAGCTGCGCCGAGCCAGTTTCGGGCTGCAAAGAGTCCTTCGATGTTTCGATCATGGCTTCGATTTTCTTGGGGTCGATTCGAGTAAGCAAATGTTCGTAGGGACGGATGAGGTGGCCTGCATCCATAGGAATCTCGGTTGCTGCCCACGTCAAGTCTGTTTCCGCAATGCACAGGAATGCCGCGGCGCGTCTGGCCACCGTCGGGATGACTGGTGCGAGGAAAATGGTCAGCACGCGAAAAGCTTCCAGTGCCGCGCTGCAGACAAGTTGAGCGTGGCTCTTCTCGGCAGCACTGCTTGAAGTCTTGACCAGCTTCCACGGTGCCTGTGATTGCAGGAATTCGTTGACCCGGTCGGCAAAGACAATTATTTGTGTCGTGGCCGCAGCAAAGCGCCTGCTCTCATAGTGTTTTGCCAGACTGCGCTTTTCCTCCAGCGTAATCTGTTCGAATTTCTGAATATCGGGAGTGCCGGTCGATAGGTCCGCGATTCGGCCGCTGAAATGATCGTTCAACAGTTTTCCAGCCCTGCTCGCAATATTGATGTATTTACCCACCAGATGTGAATTGACGCGTTCCTCAAATGCCTTCAAATCCAGATCGACGTCGGCCAACGTCGGGTTGAGCTGGGTGGCGAGGAAGTAGCGCAGGTAATCGGCACCGAGTTGATCCAGGTACGTACGCGCATCAATGAAGGTGCCGCGCGACTTGGACATCTTTGCGCCGTTGACGGTGAGGAATCCATGCACGTTCACCGCGCTTGGCGTGCGCAGGCCTGCGCCATGCAGCATCGCCGGCCAGAACAGGGTGTGGAAATAGATGATGTCTTTACCGATGAAATGCACCATCTCGGTTGAGGTGTCGGCGCTCAGGAAGCGCTCGAAATCCGCGGCAGTCAGATCCGGCTTGCGACCGCTGTCGCACAGTTCCCTGAATGCGGCGAGGTAACCGACCGGTGCGTCCACCCAGACATAGAAGAATTTGCCTGGTCGGCCCGGAATCTCAAATCCGAAATACGGCGCGTCGCGCGATACGTCCCAACTGCGCAGACCGTCGGCAAACCATTCCTGCAGCTTGTTTACGACTTCAGTTTGCAAGCCACCGGCATCGCGACGCTGGATCAGCCACTGCTGGAGCATCGCCTGGAAATCCGCGAGTTTGACGAAGCAATGCTCGGATTCGCGCAACACCGGCGTCGCACCGGAAACGACGGAATACGGATTGATCAGGTCCGCCGGCGTGTACGCGGTGCCGCACACTTCGCAGCCGTCGCCGTACTGATCCTTGCTGTGGCATTTGGGACATTCGCCCTTGATGAAACGATCCGGCAGGAACATGCCCTTGTCTAAATCGTAAAGCTGCTTTACGGCGCGCACTTCGACGTGACCGCCGGCTTCCAGCGCCGTCCAGATACGTGCGGTCAGCTCGCGGTTCGCTTCGCTGTGCGTGGAGGAATAATGATCGTAGTCGATGCCGAAATCGCGTAGATCGGTAGCGTGCTGTTGCCACACTGCGTCGATCAGCGCTTCGGGCGTGATGCCTTCCTTCTCGGCGCGCAGCATGATCGCGCTGCCGTGGGCGTCGTCGGCACACACGAAATGCACGCGATGCCCGGCCATACGCATCGCCCGCACCCAGATATCGGCCTGGATATGTTCGAGCATGTGGCCAAGGTGAATCTGGCCGTTGGCGTAGGGCAGGGCAGAGGTAACGAGAATTTCGCGCTGAGTCATCCGTGCGCCGATCCTGAGACTAGAGTGGAGCGTGATTATCGCATGCACCAGCGCAGTATCCCTACATCGCGTGGCGTTTGCGTCGTGACTGGTGGCGAAGTTCTAGCGGTGTTCAATTTGGAAGTGGTCGGGAGTGAAAAGTAACCGCTTGCGACATTTCGCAATGATCCGCGCAGTCATCGCGTGCCCGTGCCAGCTCAGCTACAATGGCTATCTACTCTCGTTGCATCCAACACCATGACTGAACTCACACGCGAGCACGTCGACGGCTTGCTCGCCGGCATTATTGATCCGCATACGGGGCAGAACCTTGTCGCCGGTGGGGCCATCAAAGGCGTTGGCATCGACGGCGACAAAGTTGCCGTTGAAATTGCGCTCGGTTATCCGGCGGCAGGTTGGCATGACGCCTTGGCCGAACAGGTGCGCACGGCGCTGAATGCCGATCCGGCGATAGCCAATGCGGTGGTCGAGGTGACGTCGCGACTGCACGCGCACAAGGTGCAGAAAGACCTGAGTCCGTTGCCGAACGTGAAGAACATCATTGCCGTCGCCTCTGGCAAGGGCGGCGTGGGCAAGTCGACGACGGCTGTGAACCTGGCGCTCGCGTTGGCCGCCGAAGGCGCGAAAGTCGGCGTGCTGGATGCGGACATTTACGGGCCGAGCATCCCGCGCATGCTTGGCGTTTCCGGCAAGCCTGATTCAAAAGACGGACAGCGCATCGAACCAAAATCTGCGCACGGCATCCAGGCCATGTCGATCGGCTTTCTGATCGAAGAAGACACGCCGATGATCTGGCGCGGCCCGATGGTCACCCAGGCGTTGACGCAGTTGCTCAACGAGACCAACTGGGTCGATCTGGATTACCTGATCATCGACCTGCCGCCGGGCACCGGTGATATCCAGTTGACGCTGTGCCAGCGCGTGCCGGTATCCGGCGCGGTCATCGTCACCACGCCGCAGGACATTGCGCTGCTCGATGCGCGCAAGGGCCTGAAGATGTTCGAGAAGGTGGAAGTACCCGTGCTCGGTATCGTCGAGAACATGGCGATCCATATCTGCTCGCAATGCGGCCACGCCGAGCACATCTTCGGCTCCGGCGGCGGTGCAAGCATGGCGGCCCAATTTGACGTGCCCTTGCTCGGTTCATTGCCGCTGGACATTCACATCCGCGAACAAGCCGATGGCGGCACGCCCACCGTGGCCGCCGATCCGAATGGCAAGATCGCTGCGATGTACCGCGAAATCGCGCGCAAGACAGCCGCCCAGTTGTCGATGCGCGCGCGCAGCAAATCGATGAGTTTTCCGAAAATTGTCATACAAAATACTTGAGAGCCGGGATTTGGGTCTCGGGACTCGGGGCCCGTAAAATCGAAGGCTCGTCATGCCCGCGGGAATGACACAGGTATTTCGTTGGCTTTTACTAACCCCGAACCCCGAATTCCGCGAGCACAGCGAGCCCATGACCATCAAATCCGACAACTGGATCCGCCGCATGGCAGCCGAACACAGCATGATCGAGCCGTTCGAACCCGGCCAGGTGCGCGTCAATGGCAACGGCGGCAAGCTGATTTCGTACGGCACGTCGAGCTACGGCTACGACGTGCGCTGTGCAGACGAGTTCAAGGTATTCACCAATATCAACTCGACGATTGTCGACCCGAAGCAATTCGACGCGCGCAGTTTCGTCGATGTGCGTGGTGAGGTTTGCATCATCCCGCCAAACTCGTTTGCGCTGGCACGAACGGTGGAGTATTTTCGCATTCCGCGTCAGGTACTCACGATTTGCCTCGGCAAAAGCACCTATGCGCGCTGTGGCATCATCGTCAATGTCACTCCGCTTGAACCCGAGTGGGAAGGTCACGTGACCCTGGAGTTTTCCAACACCACGCCGTTGCCGGCTAAGATCTACGCCAACGAGGGCGTGGCGCAGATGTTGTTTCTGGAGTCCGACGAAATGTGTGCCACCAGTTACCGCGATCGTGGCGGAAAATATCAGGGCCAGCAGGGCGTAACCCTGCCGAAAGCCTGAACCTCAGGCCGTGCAAGAATCGATTTATCAGGAGTATACGATGCAACATATGCACTTTTCCCGTCCGCTGCGGATTGCGGCAATCGCAATGATGATCAGCTTGCTTGCGGCTTGCGGCGGCCGCGACGCCATCAAGAATGGCACGATGACCGCAACCAACGTCCCCAATCAATTTGACGTGACGTTGGAAGCCGCCAAGGACGGCCAGTTCGATCTGGAAGGGGCGACCTTGACCCGTCAGGATTTGGGCAGCCACATTCGTTACCTCGCCGAGGTGAACAAGCCGGTTCACACGATGGTGCTTCAGCGTGGCGAGAAGCAAAACATCAAGGATCAGCACGTCACTGCGCTGGCGAGCGTGTGCCGCGATGCGAAAATCACCTGTTATGTGCGCCAGGACGACGGCACGCTCAAGGTAATTCAGGTCGTCGAATAACATCGCGCAAATAACTGTATTGGCGGATATCGGAGAATCTCATGCGCAAACCAATCCTGGTTGCTGTTTCATTGGCGTTACTGTGTTTCGCGGTCAGCGGATTCGCCCGCGACGCCATCGACAACGGGCAATTGCAGATCAAACCCTACAAGCAGGATCGCTTTGAAACCGGTGCCTACCGCATGGGCAAGGCCGAATTGTTCGGTTACGTGGGTGCGCTCAAGGATAGCGACCACATCACCGGCATGGTCTTGCTTAACGGCGATCACGCCAGCACCGAACAAAAGCATATCGTCGCGGTGATTGCCAAGGCACAAAAAATAGAAGCGATAATCGAACTGGACGGCAAAATGCAGCCGCTGGTCGATCCGACTCCACCACTTGCTGCGCCTGCGCCACCGGTGGAGCCGGCCGTAACCACCCAACCAGCACAGCAAGCACAACCTGCGCAAGCGGCGTCGGCCGCAGCACCGCCGGCACAGAGTTCGGATTCAGACTGAGCTGCCGGCAGAGCGTTCAGGGCTGCGGCGCAATTTTGAACGCGCGTAATCGTTGATACTCCGTCGCCTCTCCCCAAGCCAGCTTGGGGAGAGGGCTTGACGTGAAAGTCGTATCGATCACCGATCCGATTGCACCAACGCTGCCACTCTTGCTCCCTCTCCCCCGGCATGGTCGGGGGAGAGGGCTGGGGTGAGGGGGCAACGCTTCGGTTTGTGAAACCGCTGAGGAAGTACTTGGGCACTTCCCTCCCCCTCAAGCCAGCTTGGGGGAGAGGGCTTCGTCCGCGCGCATGCAATTAGCAGTCGAACCGAACTCGGCCTCAGTGCGTGTCGCCGGCCGCATAGTGCACGTCGTCGGCAGAGGCGACAGCCGCTGCAACACACACACGTATTGCCTCGACCATCGATTCAAGCGACATGCTAGGCGCGTCCGGGTGGCGAGCCGTTTGCTCCGGCAAAAACGGCACGTGGATGAAGCCGCTGCGCATCGATGAATGCTTCGTCGCCGTCAGATGTGCCAGAGCGTAGAACACCTGATTGCACACAAACGTGCCTGCCGTGTGCGATATCGATGCCGTAACGCCAGCGTCAATCATGCGCGACAACATCGCCTTGATCGGCAAGGTGGAAAAGTACGCATTGGGTGCATTGTCCACAACTGCAATATCCACCGGCTGGTCGCCGGCGTTGTCGGGGATGCGCGCGTCGATCAGGTTGATGGCCACGCGCTCCAGCGATATTCCGTCGCGTCCGCCGGCTTGGCCCAGCGCCAGCACCAGTACTGGGCGATGCTTGCGGATCAATGCTTCCAGCCGCGGAAGTGATTGCGCGAATTCAGTTGGCAGAACCGCAGCGACGATGCGATGCCCGGCGATGCGCTCGCCATGGAGCGCTTCGGCGATGCCTTGCGATGGGTTGACGCGGTCGCCGGCGAACGGCTCGAAACCGGTGATTAGAATTGTAGGCAGACGCGCGCTCATGGGAATGCGAAGAACCATATCAGGACCAGGTTGAACCCCAGCAGCCACAGCGCGACCGGCCATTGCGCGCGGATCACGCCATTCGGATCGCGCAATTCGAGCAAGGCTGCTGGAACGATATTGAAATTCGCCGCCATCGGTGTGAGCAAGGTGCCGCAGTAACCGGTGAGCATGCCCAACGCGCCGAGCGCCGCCGCATCGCCGTGATGCGTGCCGATCAGCAGCGGCAGGCCGATGCCGGCCATCATCACCGGAAACGCGGCGAAGGCATTGCCCATGATGATGGTAAACACGAGCATCCCGGACGCGAACGCAAGCACGCACGCCAGGCGCGACGAAACCGGAATCGCCGCTGCGGTGAGGTGCGCGATGGCCTCGCCGACGCCGGTCGCAGCGAACACGGCACCGAGCATTGCCAACAGCATCGGCAACACGATCGCCCATGAAAGCGCATCCAGCAGCCGTCCGGTTTCGGCAATCGCCGCTGCCGGGCGTGCGCGGGTCAGGCGCAGCGCGGCGATCGTGGCAAGCACGCAAGCGAAGCCGAGTGCGAGCAGAGTGGCGTCGGCGCGCCCGAGATCGGCGATGCCAGCGAAGTGCATATACGGTTGCAGCAGGGTAAATGCCAACGTGCCGAACGGAATGATGAGTGCCGGCATGAACAAGCGGTGTCCCAGGCGTGCGGCATTGCCAGCGCGCCACTCGATTTGCTGGGCAGATTCTGTAACTGGAGCACGGCGCAGCCGACCTGAGCCTGCGATCAGTCCAAGCGCGATCACACCTGCGCCGACGAGCTGTGCGGGCAGCGCGTGACCGTGCGTCGCTGCTGCCTTCACCGCGTCGCCAAACAGAAAAATCGTGGCGAGAATTCCCCAGAACGCCGCATGCTCGTAACGCCCGATACGCAACTCGCGCCACGCGCAGGCGGCGAGCAACGCGCCGCACAGCCAGTAGACGTACTCAGTGCGCAGCATGGTTTTTTGTCTCGGCCTTGTGCGCCTTTTCAAGGCGGCGCAGGCGACGTTGAAAGCGCACGGCACGCGCGGCTTGCACGGTGAAGGCCGCAACTGCCGTCGGCAGCGCCCACAGTGCGATGTGGCGTGGATCGAGCACGATGCCGTTCTGCGCGTAGAAACCCTGGATCAACAACACCGCACCGAAGGCGATGAATATATCCTCGCCGAAGAACAGACCGATATTGTCGGTAGCTGCGGCCAACGCGCGGATGCGCTCGCGCTCGGCTAGGTCGATGTCCGGATGAATTTTCTCCGCTGCCGCTTCGGCCATCGGCGCAAGCAACGGGCGCACCGTCTGCGCGTGGCCGGCAATGCCGGTCAAACCAAACATGGAAAGAATCTGGCGTATCGCGAGGTAGCCGATCAGAAGGCGCGCGAAAGTGAAACGGCGCATGCGTGCGATCCACGCCGATGCGTGTTCGCGCAGTCCTGCATGTTCGAGCAGCCCGATCGTTGGCAGCGTCAGCAACAGCACCAAGACGTTGCGGCTGTCGATAACCTTGGCACCGATCAACGCAAGCAAATCTGCGGGCGACACGCCGGCAAGCAAGCCACTGACAATCCCCGCCACCACCACGACCAGCACCGGATTGGCGCGCAGCGCAAAGCCCGCAACAACGACGGCAACCCCAAGCAATGGCCAATAATTCATGCGCCGAAGTATCGCATAGACTCAATTGAACTCTGGAGGACACCAGCAACTGAACAACGGCGAAGCCAGCCCATATCTCGTCATTCCCGCATCCGCGCACTGCTGTCCGGAACGTTTCTGAAGCCACGGCGAGGAGACCCATCATGATTCCTTGGTCAATGTCGTGAACCTCCCCTTCTCGTCATTCCCACGCAGGCGGGAATCCAGTCAAGAGCGGCCTTTTGGCGCTGCTTTTTTCGGGATATCGAGGCGAAAGAGTGGCGCGAGAGAGCTTGCCAAGAGCGTTGTTTGACTGGATTCCCGCCTGCGCGGGAATGACGACATGAGTGGACCGCAGGATGTTCGCAATTTTGAGTCAGCTGCACGATGCCAAGTGCGAAAAGCAAAGCACGACAACTACTAAGACGGATACGCAAGCAACGTGCCGGAAAGCAATGCGCATCCGCGGGAATGACAAATGGAAGGGCGCAATTAATCACGTAGACTAATGCTGGGTCAGTCGCAGGCGAGTTGTGTCATGTCGAGATTATGTGTGCGCAGTTTTGCGGTTTCCATCGATGGCTTTGGCGCCGGTCCGGATCAGAGTCTTGAGAATCCCCTGGGTGTCCGCGGTCCGGAATTGATGGAGTGGTTTTTTCACAGCCGCTTCTGGCGACAAATGCACGGTCAGGAAGGCGGCGAGACCGGCACCGACAACAGCATCGCCGAACAAGGCTTCGCCAATATCGGCGCGTGGATTCTCGGACGCAATATGTTCGGCCCCGTGCGCGGACCGTGGCCGGACGAAAACTGGAAAGGGTGGTGGGGCGACGAACCGCCGTACCACGTGCCCGTGTTTGTACTCACCCATCACCCTCGCGCGCCGCTTGCGATGCAAGGCGGCACGACATTTCATTTCGTCACCGACGGCATCCAGTCCGCACTCGCGCAAGCACGCGAGGCCGCCAACGGCCGTGACGTGCGCCTCGGCGGCGGTGTGGCGACCGTACGTGAATTCCTGCAAGCACGCCTGATCGACGAACTGCACCTGGCCGTGCGCCCCGTGCTGCTCGGCAGCGGCGAGTCGCTGTTTCAGGGCATCGATTGGCGCGCGCTTGGGTACGAATGCAGCAAGAGTGTGGCTGGAGAACGGGCGACGCATGTGTTTTTGCAGCGGATTGAATAAAGTTGGCAGAGCACGAAATCCCGCGCCGTTCGTCGCATCGCGGGATTGTGGCACACTGGGCAATACTCCGAATTCAGGATTTATTTCGACAAAATGAACTTTGGCATCCTGATTTTTCCGCAAGCCGAAGAGCTTGATTTTGTGGGCCCATGGGAAATGCTCACCATGTGGCGCAAAGTCGCCGGAGGCCCGCAGAATTGCCTGATTGTCGCGCAGACGCTCGAACCGGTCGTGTGTGCGAAGGGTCTGTCGGTCAATCCGGCGGTGTCGTTCGAGAGCTGTCCGGCGTTGGACTATTTGCTTGTGCCGGGTGGCCAAGGCACTCGGACGCAAGTCAATAATCCAGAACTTGTCAGCTTCGTGGCCAATCAGGCAAAGACGTGCAAGGCGGTGCTATCGGTCTGCACGGGTTCGTTCGTGCTGCATGTGGCCGGGTTGCTGGCGGGCAAAAAGGCCACCACGCACTGGGGTTCGCTGAGGCGCCTGCGTGCACTCGGTGATGTCGAAGTGGTGGAGCAACGTTTCGTGCGGGACGGCAACGTGTGGTCCGCTGCTGGCGTGTCCGCCGGCATCGACCTCATGCCGGCCTTCATCGCGAGCGTTGCTGGCGACGAGGCCGCAGGCAACGTTCAATTCGCGGCCGAGTACTATCCCTCGTCAGTCAGGTACGGCGGGTTCGAAAACGATGAACAAGCGCCTGCCTACGTAAGATGTCCCGAAGCATTGATTGAATAGCCGGCCGGACCTGCACACGAAGCTTTACGCGAATGAAACTCCAATCGGGTCGAGTTCCTGACAGATCGGGTATTCATGCCGGCAACCCCGGCACGGAACGCGCGATCGCCGGTTAGTCCTGACCAACGTTTCTTGTAATTTCCAGTCCCGCAGCAACCAGTCGCTGATGCAAAAGCTTTGCAAACAACGCGGCATCCGGTCGATCGCCATGAACGCAGATCGTGTCTGCACGGATGGCGAGTACGCCACCGCCGCGAACATCCACATTTCCCGACGTTGCGATTTTCACGGCCTGCGCAACGGCGGCATCGACGTCATCGATTACCGCGCCGGACACACTGCGTGGGGTGAGCGTACCGTCGGCTTCGTAGCGGCGGTCGGCGAACGCTTCGTGTGCTACACGCAGGCCGGCTGCTTCTCCGGCGCGTGTCAGTTCGCTGTTGGCGAGGCCGAACAGGATCAGCTTCGCATCGAATTCGCGCACCGCGCGCGCGATGGCGTCGGCGAGGGCGCGATCCCGTGCGGCCATGTTGTACAGCGCGCCGTGTGGTTTGACGTGATGCAGAATCGTGCCTGCGGCGCGCACGAATGCCGACAATGCGCCAATTTGGTAAAGCGTCATCGAGTGAACATCGTTTGCGCTTATGCGCATTTCGCGACGACCGAATCCTTGCAAATCCGGCAGCGAAACATGTGCGCCGATGTCCACGCCGTGTTGCTTAGCCAGCAGCATGGTTTGCTGCATGGTGGAAAAATCCCCGGCATGAAATCCGCAGGCGATGTTGGCCGAGGTGATCCACGGCATCACACCGGCATCGTCGCCCATCTGCCAGGCGCCGAAGGATTCGCCCATGTCGCAATTCAAATCGATTGGTTTCATGTGCTTCGCAGACGTTGCCTGATCGTATGTTCGAGTCGGGTCAATGCCCGTTCGCGCTCAAGATAACGCGTTTGTGCATCGTCGAGCGATGTTTCGACGAATTGCAGCGTATCGCCGGGCCGACGCTGCGCGAGGCGCGGCAAGTCGACCGTGATGACTTGCGCGATGCGCGGATAGCCGCCGCAGGTAGGCGCTTCAGCCATCAGCACGATGGGTTTGCCGTTGGCCGGCAATTGCACGGTACCGGCGACGACACCTTCGGAAACGAGTTCAAGCGCTTCGTGCAGCGCGAGTGTCTTGCCGGTGAGTCGATAGCCAACGCGATTGGAATCCGAACCGATGCGAAATTCGGATGCGAACAGCGCGGCTTGCGAGTCGGTGTCGAGACGGGAAAAGTGGGTGCCGGCAATGACGCGAATCGGGTGTTGCCGATCGATGTCGAACCAGGGGTTTGGATCGATCGACCATTTTGCGGGAGCGACGCGCGAATTTGAGGTTGTATGGGATTTGACTGCATGCAGCAGCGACTTGCAAAGCGTGGTGGGCGCGAGTGCTGTATCGAGTTTGTCACCCACGGCCAGCGCGCGTCCTCCCAACCCGCCATTCAGATCGACACTTCGACTGCCGAGAACGCGTGGTGCGTCGATGCCGCCGGCAATAGCAAGGTAAGCGCGTGTACCCGAACGCATGCCGCCGAATTTCAGTTCGGTACCGGCACGCGCCGCGATCGGTCGCCATGCAGGAATTCGTTCGCCGCCGCAGTGCGCTTCAATTGCTGCACCGGTGAGCGCGATCAAGCTATCGGTATCCAGGCGCAGGTGTGGGCCAAGCAGCGTGATTTCCAGTGCAGCCGTATTCGACGGATTGCCGACCAACGTATTGGCCAGCCGTAACGAAACGCAGTCCATGGCGCCGGCTTGACCGACGCCCAACGCAGAAAACCCAAGTCGACCGCCATCCTGCACGGTGGTCAACAAACCGGGTGTGAGTACCTCGATGCTCACGACGACAACCGGCGAAATTCGGCGGCGTTGATCGCGCGAAAGCGCACGCGCTGTCCGGGCGCCAAAAGTGCCGGTGAATTACGCGCCGGGTCGAACAACGTTAGTGGTGTGCACCCAAGCAGATTCCAGCCGCCCGGCGATTCGCGCGGATAAATGCCGGTTTGTTCGCCACCGATCGCAACCGACCCAGCCGGTACACGCACGCGCGGATCGGCGCGGCGTGGTGTGTGCAGCACAGAATCAAGCCCGAGCAAATACGCAAACCCCGGCGCGAATCCGAGCATGGCGACCCGATACTCGACGGCGCTGTGGCGCTCGATGACGGTTTGAGTCGGCAGCTTTGCGTGCACGGCAACCGCATCCAGATCCAGGCCGAATTCACCGCCTCGGCGATGCGCGCGTAGGGGAGGCGCGTGTCCTCGCCATCGAACCACGCGTTGGGTTCGTAACGCACGCAAACACTCGCGTACGCCGGAGCGATGTCCTGCACGCCCGGCAGGTTCGCCGCTTGCAGCACTTCACACGCGGCAAGCACACCCGCATTGATGTCGGCATCGATAGTTTCGCCGAAGCGGATCAGCAGTGCGCAATCGCCGAGCGCTTCAATTCGCAGTTGATTCATGTGCTGGCAAGGTTTAGCGCAGCATGCAACGCCGACATGCGCGTGCTCAATTCCGCTGCCGAATACACTTGCCCTGAACCCACGCCCCACACTGGACGCGGCCACGCGACATCGGTTTTGAATCGCGCAATGACGTGAACGTGTAGTTGCGCGACGACGTTACCGAGTGCGGCGATGTTCAATTTGTCCGGCCGCGTCATCGCGCGCAGCACCTGCGAGCATTGGGCGATTTCCTGCAGTAGGCGTTGTTGGTCGGCTTCCGTCAGATCGATGACTTCACGAACATCGGCGCGTCGCGGTACCAGGATCAGCCACGGAAAGCGCGCATCGTTCATCAGCAATACGCGCGACAATCCCAGATCGCCAATCGGCAGCGTATCAGCCGCCAGGCGTGGATCGAGCGCGAAACCGGCCTCGGTCGCGGTCATGCATCAGCTCGCCAGATGCTTGTCGAAAAACGCGAGCGTGCGTTGCAGCGCCAGGTCCGCGCTGGCTGCATCGTAATGGGTGGAATCGATGTCGCGATTGAATGCGTGACCGGCGGGATATGTGTAGATTTCCAACTTCGGAAAAGCCTCGCGGTGCTTTTTCACGGCTTCCGGCGGGATACTCGAATCCTTTGTTCCGAAATGAAACATGACCGGTGCTTTGGGTTTTTCCGAAATGAATTGCAGGTTGCGGCCGCCGTAGTAACTCACGGCGGGCAAGCCCAGCCGGATTGCGGAAAGAAACGCCACCGTGCCGCCCCAGCAGTAACCAACGACGCCGATCTTGCCGGATGACGCGATGGATTCCGCCGCACTTCCGACATCCTCGATGGCGCGATCGAAGCCGACTTCGCCGACCAGCGCAATCCCTTTCTTTGTGTCTTTCGGGTCGTAACGCAGCTCGACGTCGCTTTCGACATGATCGAAAAATGCCGGCGCGATCGCGGTGTAGCCGTGTGCCGCGAAGCTATCGGCTACGCTGCGGATATGCGCATTGACGCCGAATATTTCCTGCACCACAACGATGCCACCTTTCGGTTTGCCTTCAGGTTTTGCGACGTAGGCACCGATGCATTGGGTGCCGCTGGAATTGAGATTGATGCGCTGGCCCATGTCGGCGTCTCCATGACGATGAATTGATTCGCAGAGTATGCGCAGCGCTTGGAATGTCAACCGCGCAGCTGTCGTATGGCGCCTGACGTAGGGCGGGAGAAGCCGCGCAGCGGCGCATCCCGCCGTTCTTCGTGGCGTCATCATCAAAGGCGGGATTCGCTGGGCTATTCCCGCCCTACCGCGTTGTCGCTACTTCCCGGTCATGTAGTAGCTCAGGCGCAGGAAGCGCGTGTAGTGGCGAAGGGCCTCGGTCCTGAGTTCCTGCTTTTTCAGATCGCCCTCGCCGTGCTCGTAGGCGGGCATATTGTCGAGCAGCTTCTGCAGATAAGCCGATTCTTCCGGCTCGCTCATGTGGTGATCGCGAATTTGCTTCAATTCGCCCGAGTCCAGAAAGATGCCGCCACAGTCGTAGCATTCGTCTATGTTGACTTCCTTTTCGCCGGCGTACAGGTGGTGGTGCATCGGTACGTTGCATTTCGGGCAAACAAGATCGGCACGCTGCGCATCGTTGCTGCGCGGCGCGGCAAGCGCGTCGTTCAAGGCTTGACCGACACCCTCGTTGTTCGCGTCGAGTTTCGCCAGTTCATGGCAATCGAACCAGATTCCCTTGCAGCCATTCGCGCAGACCTGAACCTCAATGCCGCCAAAATCTTCTTGCGTCATGCCTTTTTTGCAGACCGGACAATCCATACCAATGCTCCCTGTTCAATTGACCAACGGATACTATAACCCTGCGCGGAAATCAGGCAACGCCAGCGCTGTTTCAAAGCGTTCAGCCCAACGCGAAGAAAACAACGCCGAATGCTACAAACTGCGCCACCGCATAGCCGGCATCGATCGCGGCCAAGGTCGTACTGCGCGCCGCGAACAAATAGACAATCACCATGCACGGCGCAACCCAGGCCAAGCCGATGGCCGCGCCGGCACCCAGCGCCAGCGCAAGGCTGGGCGAAGGGCCGACGAACGCGGCAAATACCAAAGCCGAAATGAAGTTGAATGCGATCGCAAGGCCAAACAAAATTGGCTGCGACACGCGCGGCTTGAAATCGCGCCCGACTCCCATCTCGCGCATCCACGGCTTGCTGAACAGAGGCCCATACCACAGTCCGCCGAGAATGAATGCAACGAGCGTCGAGACGATGACCGCAATCCAACTGATGTGAGGCATGACCTTCTCCGCTGACCGTGCTTCCAGTGTAAGTCGGGAGAATCCGCGTAGCGGCGCATCCCGATGCCAATCGTACCCCGATCATCAAGGCGGGATTCGCTACGCTACTCCCGCCCTACCGGTTTTAATCGTGTTGCAAGTCCCCGTGCAGTGTCCACCGTTGCGTGGCGAGCCATCAATTCGGGCACATATTGACCTGATCCGTCGCGCCGGCCGGATTGTCGTTGAAGTAATTCAAATACGCATTCTGTGCCCAGTCGCTCGCCGCACCGAGTTGATCGGGTGTCAGGCTCCTTGCGGCGTCAGCCAATTCTCTGTCCAATATGTTTTTCATGTCGTTCGATGATGGAGGCAGGCCCAAACGCCAAAGTGAAAGATAGCGGTATGCCATGGCGGCATCTTCGCCAGTCAGTTTGCCGATCAATACCGTCGAAAGGTTACCTGCGTAGGATTGTGCCAGCGTTTCTGCCATGGTCCAGCTGCCCCGCTCGACGGCCATTTGCGCGATGCTCAGTGCGTTGTCTTTGTAATTGACAAGCCATTCGGGGTGATCAAGCAGTCCGGGCATCGACGCCAAACTGGTCCCAACGAAGCAGTTCGCGTCTGCCAGAGATCCCAGTTGTGCCGCACGCAGCGTATTGGGAAACATTGAGTTGTACTGGTCCTGGGATAGTCCGTTACACAGCGGCGCGTTCCGCTTGACGTAATCCAGCTTGAATTGTTCGGCATTGAGTTCTGCAGAGGCGAATTTCAACAATTCAGACGGAATCTTGTCGAGACCTTCCTTCGGGTCTTGCCGCGCTATGCGTGCGACGTCGGTTTCCATCTGGCTGGTTCTTACGCAGGTTCGGGTATCTTTGGCCAGGCGTGACGCCGCTGCAACATCACCCGCTTCGGCGCGCTGTGCTAGGTCTGCAAATGTTTGCTTGAGTGGCGTGCCTTCAGGAGGCAGAGGCGCGCTGGAGTTATTTGACGATCGATTGACGATCCGATTTGCGGAGTCATTCTTTCCGTCGGTGTGAGGAATCCGCGACGCAAATTCTTTTGCAGGAACTTCAGCTTTGGTCTTGACGAGATTCGTGCGCGGTTCCAACGGCGGACCGATTCGAGTGGCTACAAACAAGGCAAGCAGGATCGCCACAAGACAGCCAAGCATGATCCAAGCTTGTTTGCGCTTCATGTCGAGCCTCCGAATTGCTTGTGCCACGCTCAATTTCGATACGTTGGGGTTCGTTTCTCACCCCAACCTACAAGGTCGCCCACTGCTTGCAGGCAATGACGAAGCGCAGACAATCCATGTGACGGTTGTACATTGGCACGGGGGCAGCGCGGATGACGTCGGGTTCGCGCCAGTCGGTGATGATGCCGTGGGTTTGCAGGTGCTCGAATAAGTTGCGCCCGGCGTCGCGGCCTTGGGTCACGCGCAATGAGAGTTGGCAGCCGCGGCGTTCGGGTTGGCGCGGGGTGGCGATTTCGATGATGCCGGACAGGTGTTGGTCGATCAGGGTTTCAAAATAGCCGGTCAGTGCGACGGCTTTATCGCGCAGCCGCGGCATGCCTGCGCGCTGGAAAATTTCCAGTGATACGCGCAGCGGCGCGAGTGCCAGGATCGGCGGATTGGAGAGTTGCCAGCCGTCGGCGCCGGGTGTCGGCACGAATTGCGGCCCCATCTGGAAGCGGGTGGTTTTGTCGTGTCCCCACCAACCGGCGAAGCGCGGCAGGTCGGCGTGGGCGTGGCGGGCGTGGACGAAGGCTCCGGCGACGGCGCCGGGCCCGGCATTGAGGTATTTGTAGCTGCACCACACGGCGAAATCGCAACCGCTGTCGTGCAGTTGCAGTTGCAGATTGCCCGCGGCGTGAGCGAGGTCGAAGCCAACGACGCAACCTTTCGCGTGTGCGAGTGCGCTGATGCGTTTCAGATCGAACGCCTGGCCGGTGCGATATTGCACGCCGGGCATCAGCACCAGGGCGATGCGTGCGCCGTGTTCTTCGATGGCGCGCTCGATGGCAGCGTCGGAAATGCTGCCGTTGGCTTCGTCGCCTTCGAGCTCAATCAGTGCGCTGGCCGGGTCGTGGCCGTGAAAGCGGATTTGCGATTCGACGGCGTAGCGGTCGGAGGGGAATGCGCCTTTCTCGATCAGGATTGCGGAGCGCTCTCTGGTGGGCCGATAGAAACTCACCATCAACAGATGCAGGTTGACGCTGAGTGAATTCATCGCGACCACTTCGTCAGGCTGTGCGCCGACCAGTTCCGCGAGTGGCTCGCGCACAAATTCGTGATACGGCATCCACGGATGCTTGCCGCGAAAGTGTGCTTCGACGGCGAGCTTTGACCAGTCGTCGAGTTCGTCGTTCAGCGCGGCGCGCGTGGCACGCGGCTGCAAGCCGAGCGAGTTACCGCAAAAATAGACCTGATCGCCATCTGCGTGTGGTGGAATCAGGAATTGCTCGCGGAATGTTGCCAACGGATCGGCAACGTCGCGTGCCAGAGCGTTACGTTCCTCTTGCGCAAATGCCGAATTGTTCTCGCTCATCGTCAGTGCGGTTTGATCGATTGCATGATCTGCGCGCAGCCCTGTTCGTAAGCTGCGGTCCATTGCGTGGTGGTTTTTGCCAGCATTGGCCGCTCGCAGCGCACATGCACGAATATATGCCCGTTGAGGTACCAGGTCTCGCGAAATTCATAACCGGTCTTGCCGTTGAGCGCGTGATAGCGCAGCGTCGACTCGGGAACGCCCTCGGTCGTTTGCTTGTACTCGGGCATGCGCTTGGCCTTGTCGACATCGCGATTGACCATCGCCTGGAAATTGCTGGAGTTGTCGAGCAGTCGTGTTTCCACGGTCACGCGCGAGGATTCCCCGGTGCCGGCATCGGCTGGGTCCTTGATCTGAAAGGCGACGAATTGCGGCGTGCCTTCGGTCTTTTCCATCATCACCGGCCATGCCGGCGGCGCGCTGAATTTGACGAAGCCTTGATCCAGCGAATAGTCGCCGGGCACTTGCGACGGCGTTTCGGACTGCGTTTGCGCGTGCGCCGCGGTGGCGCAGAGCAGGGCGGCGGCGAAGACGTAAATCATGCGCGATTGCTGCATACAACCTCCAGGTTCATTGGAAACGCGAAAGTGGAAGACCGAGCCATTCCAGCGCGCTACCGTGGAACAGGCGCGATTGTTGCTCGGTGGAAAGATTTAGTGCCGCGATGCCTGCACCGGGTTCCTGTTCGCCGAGCGGGAACGGGTAGTCGGTGCCGAGCATGACGTGGTCGACGCCGGCGACATCGAGCAGGTATTTGAGTGCCAGGTCGTCGTGCACGCACGAATCAAAATAAAGGCGATCAAAATATTCGCGCGGGTTGCGCGAGTTGTCGGTCGCGACCAGGTCCGGACGCATGCGAAAACCGTGTTCGATACGCCCGACGGTGTATGGAAACGCGCCGCCGCCGTGGGCAAAACACACGCGCAGTTTCGGCAGGCGTTCAAGCACGCCGCCGAAAATCAGGCAGCACGCCGCGCGTGATTGTTCGGCGGGCATGCCGACCAACCACGGCAACCAGTATTTGGGCATGGAATCGGTGCCCATCATGTCCCAGGGATGCACGAGGATGGCTGCGCCAAGATCGGCGGCGGCTTCGAAGAACGGAAACAGTTCTGGTGCGTCGAGATTCCACATATCCACATGTGAACCGATCTGCACGCCTTGCAGGCCGAGTTGTTCGATGCAGCGTTCCATTTCGCGGATGGCCAGGTTCGGCGACTGCAACGGCACGGTGCCGATGCCGGCGTAATGGCGCGGGTGGGCGCGGCAGGTTTCGGCGCTGTTGTCGTTGAGGAAGCGATGCAATTCCAGCGCCTGACTGGGCTTGGCCCAGTAGGAAAACAAAACCGGCACGGTGGAGATGACCTGCGTTTGCACGTCAAACTTGGCGTAGTCGTCCATACGGTGTTGCGGGTCGAAGGCGTTTTCCCAGACTTCGCGGAAGAACTTGCCGTCTTTGTAAATCCGATGGCGGCCCTCGGCGTTGACCATCACCGCGAAGCGATTGTCGCCGAACTTGGTAGCGAGGTCCGGCCAGCTTGGCGGGAGGATATGGGCGTGGGTATCGATTTTGAGCATCCGCCAAGTTTACCTTGTGCCCGCATCCGCGTCGCGCGCGAGCAAATGCGCCAGCGTATCGAGGCTGTCGGCGATGCGGTCGCTTGCATCGATCCAGGCATCGGCGAGCAGACGCTGTTCCGGCGTCGCTGGACCATTGGCCAATAGGTTGGCCAGCGCGACTTGTTCACGGCGCAAGTTCGGCCCCGATTGTGGAAGGATATTCTCACGCAAAGCATGCGCCATGCCGGCGAGGGCGCTGGCAACATTCAGCGCGAACGCACGGGTTTTGTCGTGACGCTGACGCAAAGACACGTTCTGATAGGCGGCATCCAGTGCCATGGCGGCGCGCACGAAGCGATTGGCGTTGGTAAAAACCGATTCGGCCAGCGTTGTCAGTCGCGCATCGCGGCGCGGTTCGCCGCGCAGGCGATCCAGCGATGCCTGCGCGTTGGTGCGCGCACTGCGACCGGCGCGGCGCGCCTGGATGCGGGTCTGTTCATCGTCTTCCAGCACGCTGAGAAAATAGCCGCGGTGGGCATCCAGCAGATCGGCCAGTGACGCGCGCACGCGACCGCGTTCCCAGGTTGGCCAAAGCAGGTAGGCGAGCAAGGCAAGGCCACTGCCAAAACTCGTGCCGATCGCGCGCGCACTCATCGTTTCTGCGGGTGACAACCCTTCGAAACTGAGCAGCACCACGATGAGACTGGTCAGCACCATCACCCCAAGGCCGTAATGCATGGTGGTCAATTGGCGAAAGCCGAAGCACAGGATCGCCAGCAGGATGAGTCGATCCCAGTCGCCGCCAAAGGCGAAATGCACCAGCGCCGTTGCCAATGCCAGGCCAAGCAGCGTGCCGATGACGCGCAGGATGCCGATGCTAAAGGTGCCGGCGAAATCCGGTTTCAGCACGATTGCCGTGGTCATCGGTATCCAGTATCCATGCGGCATACCGGCATAGCGTGCACCAAGGATCGCCAACGCCAGGCACACGCCGCAACGAATTCCGTGGCGCGCGGCGACCGAACTCAAGCGCAGGTTGGAGCGCAGGATGGCCAGCGGATTGCGCGGCCGCAGCAGTCGCGGCAAGCGGATTTCCTGTGCGGCCATGCGTAGTTCGCCACGGCTGCCGGCAAAATCAGCATTGCGCACGGCCGCGCGCAGCTGTCCGGCGAGTGCGCGCGCATGAGTTTGCGCAATGTTTAGCGCAGGGCGGTCGCGTTGGTCGATTGCTGCATCGAATCGATCCAGCGCGCCCATGGCGGCGTCGAATCCTTCCAGCGAAGCAGCTGCCGTAAGCGGTGTTGTCGCCGCGTCGAGCGCCGTTGCGATGGCATCGAGCGTACGGCCGGCGTATTCGCGCAGGCGTGCCAGGGTCGATTTCAGGTGCTCGTCGTGAATGCGCTCACCCAGCCCATCCAAGGTCAACAATTCCAGACGCGCGCGTTCGATCAGCTCGGCCAAAATACGGAATGCTTCCATCGCCACGCCGCGCGCACGAAAGCGGCCATGCAGCAGATTCTCGACATCGTTCAGTGTCTGCGTGACTGGCGGTGCCTGGGTGCTGTCTTCATGCCAGTGCGCGCTGGCCGCGAGGTCGCGGCACAGTTGCGCGATGGCTTTTCGTTCTGGCCGGTAACGCTGCCACGGCCATCCAGCAAGTGCGAACAGAGTCGATAGCACGCCGCCGCCGAATATCAGCAAGGCAGGCCCAATTGCCTGTGCTGGCGTGCGCGGATCTGACGATGTCACCACCAGCAGGATCATGCTGAT
>CAJDUT010000060.1_pt1 | contig 28819 bp, 22 predicted proteins | sample 7390981 | NCBI WGS metagenome assembly CAJDUT01 (sample SAMEA7055681, study PRJEB34461) | soil metagenome | biome: terrestrial ecosystem; feature: Peninsula; material: soil | place: Antarctica | collected 2016 | reverse complement strand
CTGCGCGGTTACGAATTGCGCGACTTTCGAAAGCGCAGCGCGATCGTACAGTTTGCCCTGCTCCGCAAGATGTTCGTACATCGCGGGAATCCAGTTCAGCTCGCCACGTTCGCGCAGTTGCTCGTCGCGAGCCAAAAGCGTGGCCGCCAGCGTGGTCCCCGTGCGCGGCAATCCGACGACAAAGATGGGCGCAAAGTCGTTTGCGGCGTTGACCCGAGGCAGCGGATGCTCGACCAATCTGCGCTCGACCAACTCGCGCCAGGCATCGACACGCCATTGCACGTTCGCGCGCGCCATCGCGTTGGCTTCGATCAGAATCGCTGCAGCTTGCGCATAATCGCCAAGATCGTCGAGCGCCTTGCCCAAAGCGAATCCCGCACACATGCGCGATTGCAGGTCCAGCGAATTGTCGTTCCAGGCGTGCTGGATGCGTCGAAGATCCGGATCGGCGCGATGTCGGTAGCGTTGGCAATAGGCCAGCCGAAGCCAGCTCGCACTTTTTGCCGGATCGTTATCGAGTGTGCGCTGCAGATATTCACGTGCAATGTTGAATTCGCCAATCGCCAAAGCAAATTCGGCGGCCAGCGATGCAACGTCCGCACTCTGCGGCCAGCGCGCGACGCCCGCCTGAGCGATGCCGTAGGCACGGGCTTGCTGACCGCACTCACGCAGAAAAATCAGCGCAGAAACGGTTTCATCGACGTTTTCCTTGCGCGCGTTCAGCGACGCGATCATGACTTCACTGGCGGCCTGCGTGCGGCCCTGCTCGCGCAGCATGTACGCCAGCGAAAGTGCGGCGTCGTGATGTTGCGGCACGTTGAGCAGCACTTCGCGGAAATCCGACTCCGCATCGGCTGGCTGGGCGCTCAGGCGTCGCGCGTTGCCGCGCCAGTAACGCAATTCGTGGTCATGCGTGAAGCGCGCGATGGCCGCGTTGAGCAATTCGATGGCAAACACGGCGAATCCCGCACGGATCATGCCGCTGGCAACTCGTTGCCATTTCTCGGCGCTCGCACGCGGCGACGCGCAAAGTTTCGCCATCAGAATCGTTTGTGCTGCAACGCCGCCCAGGCGGTTGGCATTTGCGACGAATTCTTCGAGCAGTGGATCCATGGGATTGACGAAGCTCATCACAAGGTCATGCGAAGTATGCACGCCGCTGACCGCGCGCGTCGTAGGCAGGCAAAGCGACGGTCAAAGAAGATGACCTTGCAGTCGAACATCGGACGCAAAATCGGCGAGCTCTGGCACGAACGGTAAATAAGTGCGCCAACGTTCAACAGAGGTGGAATAAATTGGCTGACGCGCCTGCCATACGCTGGCCGAATTGATCGGTGTGGAAGCCGTGGTTGCAGCGCTTGTCTGCGACGCGCCGATGAAATCGGACAGTGCTGCAAGAGTGGATTCGGGTCGAGTCACGAGGGTCTCGTACTCAATCGTACATATCGGCACTATGAGACTCCTGTGCCAGACCGCCATCAGATCGTCGTAGCCCGAGGCAAAGCCGGCGATGCTGGCAAAGTCGTACACGAAGGCGCAGTCGGGATGAGCCAAATCCTGGCTCCACAACGACAGGGCGGTGTCGCGCCGATCGCGCCGGCATTCGATTATCCGTGCTTGTGGAAACATCGCCTGGGCGATATTCAGATAGCGAAAATTCAACGGGTCCTGATCGATATACCATGTTGTCGCAGCATCGTCCTGACGCACCAGTTTGCGATACAGTTGCGCTGCTTCCTCGATTGCATCCGTGTCGCCAAGATGGTCGCCGCTGATCAGTTTTTCTGCGACGAATCGAAGCACGCGCAGTTCACCCCGATCGCGAGCCTGGGTATGCTGCGCAAGTTGCGTGGCGGTGAGTGTGGTTCCGGTGCGCGGAAGTCCAACGATGAAAACCGGGATAAAATCCGATTGTTGAGTTCGGTCGGCTTTGGCGACGCGTTCGCGTTTGCGCGTTTCGATGAAGTCCTTCCATGCCTTCGCCGACCAGGACAATGTCTTGCTGACCAATGCGTTCGCCTCACGCAGCACCCGTGCTGCCGATTCGTAGTCGCCGATATCGTCGTATGCCTTAGCCAGACCAAAACCGCTGGAGGCGCGAGACCGATCGGAAAAATTCCGATTTTGAAAGTGTTCGATGAATCTGGCGAAATCCGGATGTCCGGAATTCGTGTAGCGCATGGTATTTGCCAGAGCGCCGAGCACGAAGGAATTGTTCAGATCGGCGTTTTCGTCGAGCGCTTTCAGATAATACGTGCGTGCCTGCGAAAAATCGCCGAGTTCGCGGGCGACATTGCCCGCGACGACGAGCAGCTCCGGGGTTGCATCGCCTCGAGCAATCGTCTGCGCGCACAATTTATCCGCGATCGATTGCCGGTCGCATTCCTGCAAGAAAAGCGCGCCCCGCAGGCTTGGTCCGGGCGCAAACAAGTTTTCGCGGCACCCGTTGAATACCGTTGCGGCAGCGGCATCGAAGCGGCCCTGGCTACGCAGCAGGTGAGCCAGCAACATTGCGGCATCTTCGCGCGCGGGGTTGCGGGCAACGAGGTCGCGCAGGATCGCTTCGGCGCGAGCCACCTCGTCGTGTTGCCACAACGATTGAGCGAGGGCAAACTGCTCGTCGGCGTGGTTGGATGGGGCAATTGCCATACTTGGTCCGTTCCGCTACTCGGTCACAAAGAGATGCATGCGTCACGATGTGGCGGCATCGCGCAACGGATCTCGACCGTTGCGCGGCACCCCGTATACGACACCCATCGCGATGGACCAAATCTGCGACCAGCAATGTTCGATGCGCATACTACAATGGCAATCTTACTCACTGACGAGACCGCTTTGAAGCACTCGCACGTTTTATTCCAGACACGACATGTCCGTCGCGCAGGCCAATACAGGCGGCCATGCTGACATGCCCATGAGTTCACGATTGAAGGGACTGGATCCCGCTACCGTGCAGCGTGTCGTGACCGCCGCGCAGGCGCTGGAATCTGGCCGGCTCGACGAGGCCGAACGCGCATTGGAAACCGTGCTTGCCAATTTTCCGGATCATCCGGAAGTCTTGCGCCTGTATGCCGGGATCCTGCGTTTGCGCGGCGCACATGCACGCGCGACGCACGCCATGCGACGTGCGTTAACACAACGACCGGATGACGGCCTGTATCACAACACCATGGCAACGGTGCTGGCGGATGCGGGTGAACTGGATGCCGCACTGGATAGTTTGCGTCGTGCCTGCGAACTACAACCGCAGTTGTCGGCCGCGTGGTTCAACCTCGGCATTCTGCTCTCGCGTTGCGTGCGCTATGCCGAAGCGACTGTGGCGTTGCGCCGTGTGTTGGCTTTGGAACCCGAACACGTCTACGCGCGCGCGCAACTGGCGGATTTGCTGCGCATGCAAGGTCAAGCCGATGCTGCAATTGCTGAATATCGCAAGCTGATCTCTGAAAAGCCATGGATTGGAATGGCCTGGTGGGGGTTAGCCGACATCAAGACCCTGCGCTTGACCGCGGGCGACGTAGTGGCGATGCGTGCGGCTTTGAACGACCAGCGCGCTAGCGATGACGACCGCATCGCCATCGGGTTTGCCCTGGCGCGCGCATTGGGCGATCAAGGCGACTATGCGCAATCGCTGGATGCATTGGCGCAGGCCAACGCGTTGGCGCGTCGACGCAAGCAGTGGAATGCGGCGGCGTTCAGCGGCGCCGTCAATGCGATCCAATCGGCGTTCACTCCGCAACCGCAAGGCGCTGGTAGTTCGGAAACCGGACGCGGTGCAATCTTTGTCGTGGGCCTTCCACGCTCGGGAACCACGCTGGTTGAACAGATACTTGCTTCGCACTCACGCGTAATCGGCGCTGGCGAACTGCCGGATATGGCTTTGGTCATTGCGCAGGAGTCGGCACGTCGGCAACTCGCGTTTCCCCAGTGGGTTGCCGCGATGCAACCGTCAGATTGGCAACGATTGGGGCAGAGCTACCTGCAACGCACCGCGTATTGGCGGCGTGATCGACCCGTCGTCGTGGACAAAATGCCTGGCAACTGGCTGTACATCGGCGCGATTCGCGCCATGCTGCCGGATGCCAGCATCGTCGTGTGTCGGCGCGATCCCCTGGAAACCTGTCTGTCGTGCTATCGCCAGCATTTGGCTGGCAACGATTACACGCGCACGTACGCCGATCTTGGGGCGTACTGGCGAGATTTCGATCGTACCTGCCGCCATTGGTTGCAGACTTGCCCGGATCGCGTCCACGAACATGTCTACGAAGACTTTGTAGCCGATCCACAAGCGCACATTCGCGCATTGTTGGAATTTTGCGGTCTTGAGTTCGAACCCGAATGTTTGGAGTTCCATCGCACGCAACGCGAGATCGGTTCGCCAAGTGCGATGCAAGTGCGTCAACCTTTGCGTCGCGACACCGCGCGGGCGGCGCGTTACGGCGCATTGCTCGACCCATTGCGCGCGGCACTGGGAATGACGACGAGTGATGAGCAGGTGACTGATGGCAACTGACGCACCGATTTGCGAAGCGCAGTGGATGGAGCAAATGCGTGCGCTCGTGTTGCGCGGCGATTGGGCCTCGGCCGAAGGGTGCGCGACGGCAGCGCTCGGGCAGTTTCCGGATTCGCAGGAATTGCGTCGCGCCATGGCCGGCATATTTCTGCAGACGCAACGCCAGCCTCAAGCCGAAATGCTCCTGCGCCAGTTGTTGGGGCAAGTCCCCGCCGACGTCGCTGCTGCGTTTACTTTGGCACGATTGCTGATAGGCGAAGGACGCAATCATGCCGCCGCTTTGATTTTGCGCGAGTGCTTCGCGCAAGGTGTACAGGATGCGGAGCAGGCGATCGCGGCAATTGAAATGCTCGATGATTGTGCGCGCAAGGCCGACGCCGCGACGATTGCCAACGTTGCAATCGCTGCTCATCCAAACGATGCGCGCCTGCACGCTTACGCCGGAATGCTGGAAATCCAGCTTGGGCAGTTCGAGCGTGCGCGGGCGCATTACCTGTTTGCGTTGCAACACAGCGACCAAGCCTGCGAGTGGAATATTCCGCTGGGTTTGTCGTCGGCGCAACGCTATGTCGACGACCGACATCCGGACTTCGCAATTTTTCGCGACTGCCTGGCGCGTTCGGATTCGAGCGACAAGGCACGCTCCACCTTGTTGTTCGCTATCGCCAAAGCCCACGACGATATCGGCGATTACGCCTGCGCCGCGATCTATCTGCGCGACGCCAATGCGTTGGCGCATGCGGCGACTACCTGGTCGCGCAAGCAGTGGCGGCGCGCACAGCAGGCACGGTTGTCGGCGAAACCATTCACGCACACGCTTGCGCCGTCATCGGGTTTTGTACCGATTTTCATTGTTGGTTTGCCGCGATCCGGCACTACGTTGACTGCTTCGCTATTGGCCCGGCACCCGCAGGTATGCAATCGCGGCGAATTGACGTGGTTGGCCAGACTGGCACGGATGCCCGAGCTGGCAGGCGATCCGGATCGCGCGGTACTCGAACGCATAGCCGCGATTTATGCTGCGCAAGCGCGCCAGGATGATTCCGACGCGCGCTGGTTCATCGACAAACAACCGCTCAACTTTCGTTACGTCGGGTTGATCCTGGCATTGTGGCCGCACGCGCGGATCATTCACTGCCAGCGCAGTCCGCGCGACACGGCATTGTCGCTTTGGATGCAATCGTTTCTCGAAGATGTTCAGGGTTTTGCCTACAGCTTCGACGATATCGCGGTGGTCATGCGCGACGAACAACGCTTGATGGCGCATTGGCGCAAAGGTCACCGCGATTCAATACGTTGCGTGACCTACGAACAGCTTGTAAGCGAACCGCAGCGGGTAATCGCGGAGTTGTCGGGCTGGCTGCAATTACCTGCACCCGAAGAAGATTCCGCCGGCAAGGAATCCACAACCACGATTAGTACCGCCAGTCTGTGGCAGGCGCGGCAACCGATTTACACGCGTTCGATCGGGCGCTGGCGCAATTACGCAGCGCATGTTGCCGAGTTGATGGAATTCTCCGACAGCGTGGCGGATATCTGATGGAGCTTTGGCCGGATCGAGTGAGTCTGGTTCCGAATCGATTCCGGTAGGCTTTAATCCGGGTATGCGCATCAGGCTATCGGGTGTGCCGATGTTGGGGTTCGCCTGCGCTCACACGCAACCTACGGCAACAAGATTTTCACAACGAAGGACACAAAGGCAAGCTGTTACGGATCTTTCTTTGATGTCTTGCGTGGTAAATGCCTGCGCTTTTGTCGGCCACCCACCTAGTCGATGTCGTAGCCCCAATGCTTGAGCATCGGTTCGAGTATTGGCAGAGCCGGCTCGAAATATTCGCGGTAGCGATGCCAGCGATTCAAGCCTTTCTTGTTTACCGGCTGGATCACCTGGGTATAGCTGGGCGTGGCGATATAGCCTTTTTCGCGCGCACGTTGGTCGAAGGTCATCAATGGTGTTGCGTCTTCGAGTTGAAGAAACTCGGCGATGCGTTGCGTTCGACTGACGGGGTCTGCGACCAGATCTTCGTAACGTGAGATCAAGATGTCCGGTTGAAATACCTCGACGTGGTGCAACCAGTGTCGCATTGCCGTGTCGTAGGCTGTCGCCAGTTCGTGCAGCGAGGCGCTCGCTTTTATCAACACGCTCGATCGAAAATTCTGCATGTAGCAGCTGAGCAATACATCGCACGGATGGCGCAGCGCCAAAATGAATTTGGCCTTCGGAAACAATCGGTGGATGAACGGCAGCCACATCATGTTCAAGGGGTTCTTGTCGACCAACTGCTTTTTCCAGTCACGGGGAATTTTTTCGCAGGCAAGCAGCACGTAACGCTTGCGCAATTCGTCGCAATCACGCTGGTTGAAGCGATACAGGTCTTGCGGCACGTTCACGTCGATCTTGTTCAGTTCATCGGACAGGATATTGAAGAACGGCCGTTCATCCATCGATTGCAGCGACGGGTGGGCATCCAGCATTTGTTCTAGTAGCGTCGTGCCTGAGCGCGGAAAGCCAACTATGAACACCGGCGATTGCTGTGCATCGGGAGCGGTCAATTCAGGCCACTGTGCATATTGCTCTACGCTGATGCTCGAAGCCGCACTCGGCAGGATTGGCGAATCTGGCGAGAAACGTGCCGGTCGAGCCAGCCGTAGTTCGTCGATTTGTCGCGCGTGCGCGACGTCCAACGCGCGCATGGCGGCCTTGGTGTCGCCTTGCTTGTCGCAAACGTCGGCCAACGTAAAGTAATGGGCGAAGTCGTCGGCGTCACGTGCTCCGGCATGTTCGAGCAGTTGCCTGCTGCGTTCCAGATCGTGCTTTCTCAGCGCCAGGGTCGCGTGTTGATGTTCGATTTCACGCTGTGCGCCGGCATCCAGTGTTGGATGGCTGAGGGCGATCTGTCCAAGCAGTACTGCGGCTTTGTCAGGTTGGTTCTGGCGTTCGTAGACGCTGGCAAGCTGCAACTTGGCCTCCAGATTGCCTGGGTTTTGCGAAATCAGATCTTCGAGCAAATATTGGGCAGCATTGGCATCGCCGCTCGTGAGCAGCAGGTTGGCCAGTTCGAGATGCAAGGTCTCTTCCAGTGGCAGCCAGGTTCGCCAGGGCTTGAGTAATTCGTCGGCGAAAGGGTCGCGACTCATCGTGCACGCGCGAGCGGCGTGAATTCGTACGCGCGCAGAATTGGGGTCCAGATCGTATGCGCTCAGCAGGGTGCGGTAGGCATCCATGAATTCGCGACGGCGCAATTGCAGCAAACCCAGGTTGACGTGGGTATCGACGTTGCCTGGTTCGAGTTTGAGTGCAATGGCGAATGCGGCGTCGGCATCGGAATCGTTGCCTGCCTGGCTTAGGGCGGTCGCGTAGTTGCTCCAATGCACGCTGCTTTCCGGGTGTAACTGGGTGAGCTGCCGGTAAGCCTGCGTGGCTTCGGCCAACTTGGATTGGAACTGCAAGCTCATTGCGAGCATCAACAAACCATTTTCATCGTTCGTGGTTTGCGCAAGCCATTGTCGAGACAGGCGTTCGGCTTCCGCGGGATTTCCGCTTTGCAGAAGGGTGATGATGGTCTGGATCGAGGTCATGTCGTTCGCAAAAAAAAGAGCCGCGCGATCAACTCGCGCGGCTCGTCAAGGTTAAGCTTTCAGCCGAAAATTATCGATCAGAACTTGACCGTCACGCGAGCCCAATAGTAGCGGCCTTGCAGGTCGAAGTCGGCCGGATCGGTATTGGCGTTAAGCGTGTTGTTGGCATACAGGAACGGCGGCTGTTTGTCGCCGACATTGTCCACACCGATATCGAAGCGGGTGTTGAGCGCTTCGAGGTTGTAGCCGGCCTGAATGTCGTTATACGTCGTCGCACCGTACCGGATCACGTAGCCAGGATAGCCGGGTACAGCTGAGCTGCCTTGCGACAGATTGTGCGAACCGGTCTGGAAACGGCCGATATAGCGCATCCGCCATGAGGCATCAAACGCACCCAGATTCCAGTTGAGGAAGGTTTGTGCCTTCCAGCGCGGGAACAGGCACAGTCCACCACCGCCGCTCGGGCAAGCCGACGCCAGCGGCGAACCGAAGCTGCCGAACTGGCCGGCACCGTGCAGGACCGTATTGGCATCCGTACCCGGTGCGGTCTGCAGGTTGTACTGGGAGAGGTAGGTTGCATCCAGTCCAACGTTGAACTGACCGAACGAGAACTGCGGCAGACGATACTTGATCGACATGTCCACACCCTTGGTATCGGTGCGGCCCAGGTTACCGGTCGGTTGGATGATCTGCAGCAGCTGGCCCGGATCGTTGCTGGTCGCCGACTTACGGCTGATCAACGGACAGTATTGCGTCTGACCGTTGAAGCACAAATCAACCACGTTCTGCACGCCGATCGAGGTGATCGTATTGAGCAGATAGACGCGGTACATGTCGGCGCTGATCGACAAACCTTCAACCCAATGCGGCGAATAGACGAAACCGAAGTCGAACGACTTGCCGTTTTCCGGGCCCAGCGGGAAGTGGGAGTAGGCCGACCCGGCCGACACCGCTTTGATCTGCTGATTCAGGGCCACATCGGTGTTTACAAAGCTGCCATCCAGCGGCACGCCCACGCAGGCCGGATTGGCCACGGTGATGTGATCGCAGGGATCGGAATTGAGCTTCGGTGCGGAACTGACCGGGTTGCCGAACACGTCGCTGACGCCCGGCGCACGGAACACCTTGGACACTGTGCCACGCAACAGCAGGTCTTCCAACGGACGGTATTCGATCGAGGCCTTCCAGTTGCTGGTGCTGCCGAATGTGCTGTACTTGGAATAACGGTCGCCCAAGGTGACGTTCAACGCATTAGCGAACGGCATATCCTTCAGGATCGGCACGAACAATTCGCCGTAATACTCTTTCACGTTGTAGCCGCCCTGCAAACTGGAGCTGCACTGGCTGCCCAGAGTGCAATTGCCGGTATCCGGATTGATCAACAGCACCGGATCGACGACGGAATGCGTGTATTCCTTGCGATATGACGCACCGACGGCCAACTGCGCCGTACCGGCCGGCAGATTGAATACGCCGCCGCTGAAATCCACATGGTCCGTTCTCTCGATGCTGTAGATGTTAGTGAGCGCGGGAGATGCAACCGACGCCAGTACCTGCTTGGACACGTCGGAGAACAGGTTGAACGGATTGAACGGGGTACAACCCGCGATCGCCGTGGTCGGATCGCCAGCGGTGCCGACGCAAGTCGGAACGCCATTGACGAGCATCGAAGGGCCCATGGCCACGTTGAGCGGGCCTAAATTAGGCAGACCCAGCGTTGTGTCGACCGTCGACTGGTGCGCGTAGTTGTAACCGGCATTCCAGCTCCAATCCTGATCCAGAATCGAGAAGTTGCCTTTGAAACCGACATTGAACTGGTCGGTGGTGTTGTTGCTGCGTTGGGCGCGATTGCCGGCCGGTACCAGACGGGCACGGTAATCGAAGCCGCTGGGCGAGAAATCCACGCCGAACGGGTTGTACAGATTGTCCTTGGAAATATTGCCACCGTAAATCGGACCCAACAGCGACGGGGCCAACTGGAAGCCGGAACTGGTCTTGTTGTGGTAACCGGTTGCGTAGGCGTCGACTGAGTCGGTCAGGTGATACGTACCGCTGACGAACAGGTTGGTACGCTCCTGCGGGGTCTGCACCAGGTTGACCGGCTGGTAGTTGTACTTGTCTGCATTGCCGAAGCAGTGATAATCGGTCAAGGCATTCGAACCGCTCGCACCCTGGTTGAGGGCGACGCGACTGCAGCCGTAATGATCCTTGATCGGACCCGGCGGCAACTGGATGTTCAGGTATGGCGGGAAGCTCGAACCGCCGATGTAGGTGTAGGGCGGCGTTGCCGGACTACCGGTGATCGACACCGCGTTGCGCGAGAAGTCGCGCTTGCCAGCCGTAACGTCTTCAGTCTTGTTGTAATCGACACCGGCCATCAAGCTGCCCTTGTCGGACGTCTGGCCGAAAATGAACGAATAGCCTTTACGCTCGCCGTCATCGCGGTCGGAAATACCGTAGTTGGCCGTGAACTCGGCACCTTGATAATTCGTACGCAGGATAACGTTGATGACGCCACCGATCGCGTCGGAACCGTACACGGCCGATGCGCCATCGGTCAGAATTTCGATGCGTTCCACAGCGGAAGCCGGAATCGAGTTCAGATCCTTGTTAAGGATGCGTTGACCGTCGACCAGCACCAAGGTGCGCTGGAAGCCGAGGCCACGCAGGCCGACGATGGTCGAGCCGCTGCCGCCGCCGTTATTGACCTGCGGGTTACTGGACGGGCCGGTTGCCACGGGCAGGTTCTGCACGAGGTCACCCAAGGTCAGCTTGCCGGTATTCTGGATTTGCTGGCGGTCGATGGTGACGACCGGGTTAGCCGTTTCGATGTCAACACGGCGGATGTTCGAGCCGGTGACCACAATGGTTTCGAGCGCTTGGCTCTTTTTATCGGTATTGGTAGCGGTACCGGTATCCTGCGCATTCGCAGTAACCGTAACCGCAGCGGCGACGACGCCTAGCGACAAAGCCAGACGAACCGCCGACGATAATTGATTTACGTCGAGTCTCATTTCACTCTCCAACGTCAGGGTTATTTACAACAGATTCGGGACAAAAATGTTTCCGGAAACAGCCAAGCGCCCCATAAAAAGCCTTGGCAGCGGACGATCTTAGCAACATTTGCTTAACATGGGAATCCCCGCGCAAACTGCATTGCAGATGCTTGAAAAGAAAGGGAAAAACATAGCGGTTCCGGCGCTGATCGAATGCGCGAAAAATCAACGGGTCATTCGAGCTTCCCCGGTGCTTCTGCGCGACGAATTTCAGCCTGGCATCGATGATGATCGATTCACGCCCAAAACCGGGCCTTCGGCGGCAAAATGCAAACGCGGGTTTTTACGTTTTCCTGCGCCAAACTTCCGGTTGCATCGGCATGTGGAAGTGGCAGCGGTCAGGCAGGTGGGGTCTTGCATGCGTCTGCCCACGCAGGCGATATCGTGCCAATTACAAGTCCTGGTGATACTGGACGTACGGCACGCGCGCCTGGTTTGGATCGGCAACGGGCGTTGCAGGATTGGCCAGCAACGGCGGGCTTCCGGACGACCATAAATTCTGCGCGCCAATGCTGAAGATGCCGCGCCACGGCGCACGCCATGAAACGCCCAGATCCACGCTGCTCCAATGTTGTCCGTTGGAAAGCAGGTCGCCGGAACCCAGTACGCGGCCAACAATGACGCCACTAAAATCACCGTGGTGAACACCGAAACTCAGTGCGGCCTGATCGAGGATCGGCGACAACGCGGAGCCGGGCAATTCGAAACGAATGCGGCTCAAGGTGGCACCGAGATCAAAGCTCTGGTCGTCGTCAAGGCGCCAATGCCCGAGTGCGCCCAAACCGGCGTTGCGCATTCCGGCAAACTGCATGCCGGGTACGATGAGTGTTGGCAGTGATTCGTTGCCGATACCCGCGAACAAGTTCGGTGTCGCCGGCAAACGGGTATCAAGGTCTGGCTGGTTGGTGTAACGCAGCCACGACAGGCCGTAATTCAAATCCAGGTCGAAGTCGCCGCTGCTCAACTGGGTACCGACGCGCAGTGCGCCGTTTTCGGCGAGCGCCTGGCGCTGGGAGTTTGCGCAGGGCGCACCGGCCGACCATTGCTGCCATGCGTTGCAGCCGACGCTGAGTGCAGCCGGGTTGAGCGGCTCGAGCACGATGCCACGACTCAAGTTCGCGTAGGTGGTGATGTTGTTGCCGAAACGCAGCGACAATCCACCGGTGACGAAATTGGTGATGTCGATCAACTGCCAGTCTGCCGCGGAGCCGAACTGAGGAGACTGCGGCAATGCTGGCGCGCCATGGCTGGGCGCACCGAATGCAACCATTGCCAGAATGCGGCCGTCAGGCGTACCCCACAGCGGCATGCTTGATCCAGGGAATGCCTGCCCTGTCAAATTCGGCGCGGCGCTATCGATGACCGGTTGTGCCGCGCGCACGGCCGTCTGTGCCTGGCCTACGCCGGGCAACATGGCTAGCAACAATATGGCGGCTACAAAACGCATCGGGACTTCACTTGAATCGACACACAGTGTGATTGCAGGGCAGACGCCAAGTTCCACCTGGCGCCAACTTTGAGATACACATGCAGAGTATAGCGCAAATTACGGAAACTTAAGAACCTTCGCTAGATTTTGTGCTAGCCGCAGAGACACCAGCGGCGGTTCTTGAGCTATCGATAACTGCTTGACTATACGGCGATATTTCAACTTCTCGCACATTTTTCAGCAGGAATGAGTCGGCACGCTGAGTTCAAATTGGTTCGAGCGTGCATGGAATCGATCATACGCGACGATTTTACGGTGAATTGGCCGTATCGGCCGGGGTTCGCGCAAAAAAAATCGTTACACTACCCACCCCGGAATCGACGTTGCTCATGTCCGTACATTCGCGCCCCACTTCGATGCCAGCAATCAAGGCAGCAAGCACGGGCGCGGTTGTCACCGATTCTGTGGTGCAGAATCTGGCTGAAGCAATGATGCAGATGCTGAACGCACAAAGCGTGGAATCGCTTTTTGCGCTTACTCCACAGTTCGTGAAGCGCTGGACTGGGGCGGACAACGCTGAAATATTTCGGCCGATCGATGCATCGACTTCGGACGTGGTCGGTTTGCAAATGCAGGAGATTCTCGCGCGCCGCGCCATTGTCGCTGATGCGACAGTCATCGAGGCGCAAACGCCAGGTCATTCGAATGCAAGCGCCGTCTGGATTGCCGCTCCGCTGCATGTCAATGTGACATTGCGCGCCGCACTCGTTTGCCAGTTGCCAGCGGCCGACTGGGACGATTCGGCAAATCGCACCCGTTTCGAGCAGATGCGCGTTTTCCTGCAAACGCGCCTTCAGCAAACGCATGCGTTGGAGCAGTTGCGCGATTCGGTATCCGATCTGGAACAAGCCGAGGCGCTGCAGCGTGCCTTGTTCGCCATTGCGGACCAGGCGGGCGCAGATCGGGAAATGTCCGAGGTCTACCGTCGACTGCACGAGATCATTGGCAGCCTCATGTATGCGGAGAACTTTTACATCGCACTCTACGACAATGTGCGCGATACGGTGGGATTCCCGTATTGCGTCGACGTCGCTGATCCCGCGTTGCCAACTCCGGAGCAGGAATTCTCGATGGAGGAGCGACGCAACAGCATCACCTGGCACCTGCTCAAACGCGCAAGTCCGATTCGCGGCACGCTGGAACAGATCGAATCAACCGTTGGCACGATCGCGGATTTCGGGCCCGACTGCGTGGACTGGCTCGGCGTACCGTTGTTGCGCAGCGGCAAGGCGGTTGGCGCAATCGTTGTGCAAAGTTATACCGAAACCGCGCGTTACAGCGAGCGCGATCAGGCGCTGTTGACCTATGTTGCCCAACACATCCAGACCGCGCTTGAACGCCGTCAGGTGCATGAAGAACTGGAGCGTCGCGTCGCCGAGCGCACCGATGCGCTGCGCGATGCCAACCGCCTGTTGCAACAACAGGTACTCGAACGCCAGCGCGGCGAACGTTTGCAGGCGGCACTATTTCGAATTGCCGAATTGGCCAACAGCACTGAAAGCCTGGAAGCCTTCTACGCGGCGGTGCATCGCACCGTCGGTGGACTTCTCTATGCTCGCAATTTCTATATCGCGCTGCTGTCGGAAGACAAGGGATTTCTGCTGTTTCCCTACTCTGTCGACGAGCACGACATCCAGCGCGAACCGCGCCCGCTGAGCGCTGGCTTGACCGAGTACGTTCTGCAGAGCGGACAGGCGCTGCTGGCCGATCAGGCAGGGCTGGAACGGCTGTTCGCCAGCGGAGCGGCGCAGCCATCGGGAGCGCGGTCGCGCAGTTGGCTTGGCGTACCGTTGATCTGCGGCGAGCGCACGGTCGGAGTGCTGGCGGTGCAAAGTCACTCCGAAGAACACCAATACACGCCGCGCGATCAGGAATTGCTCACGTTCGTTTCATACCACATCGCCAACGCCCTTGAGCGCAAACGTACTGCCGAATCGCTCAAGCGTGCGTATGCCGATCTGGAGCAGCGCGTGAACGAGCGCACCAGCGAGCTGGCGTCGGTCAATCGAGAATTGCGCGAACACATCGGTGTGCGCGAGCGCATGGAGCGCCAGCTCAAGCACGAGACGCTGCACGATACATTGACCGGCCTGCCCAACCGTAATTTCCTGCTCGAACGCATGAGCCAGTCATTGACTGCGTTCAAGCGCGATCCACGCCATCTTTTTGCCGTGCTGTTTCTGGATCTGGACCGATTCAAGGTCGTCAACGATTCAGTGGGTCACCTGATCGGCGATGAATTGCTCAACGAAGTCGGCGGTCGTATTGCCGCATGTCTTGAGCCACGCGACCTGGTTTCGCGTCTGGGCGGCGATGAGTTTGCCATTTTGTTGAACGACATTGAGGATGCCGACGATGCGTGCGCGCTGGCGCAACGCATCATCGACGCACTCAACGCACCGATCCGGCTCGGCGGCAAGGAAATATTTACTTCCACCAGCATCGGTATTGCCATCGGCGATTCGCGTTACCAGAAAGCCGAGGAATTGTTGCGCGATGCCGATGTGGCGATGTACCGCGCCAAAGCACAAGGCCGGCACCGTTTTGCACTGTTCGATCAGCACCTGCATCAGGAAGCAATGCATTTGCTGGAGCTTGAAAGCGATTTGCGCCGCGCCATCGCGCGCAACGAATTCACACCTTTCTTCCAGCCGATCGTCAACCTGGCCGATCGCGTCACGCTGGGCTACGAAGCCTTGCTGCGCTGGCAACATCCACAGCGCGGATTGCTGCTGCCTGCGGATTTTCTCAGCGTCGCCGAAGAATCCGGTGCAGCCGAAGAGATCGATTGGCAGATGTTCAACCGTGTATTCGAGATAGCGCCGGCGTTACTCGCAAACGGAGGGTTCATTGGCATCAATCTTTCCGGCCGGCATTTTCGTTCGGAGACGCTCGACCAAACCTTGCTGGATCTGCTCAAACGCTACAACATTGCGCCGGACCGCGTACGCATCGAAGTCACCGAACGCATGCTGATTGAAAATCCTCCGGCGGCCAAACGCATGCTCGAAGCGTTGCGCCGCAGCGGCTTGAGCGTTTCGCTCGATGATTTCGGCACCGGCTATTCATCATTGAGCTACCTGCATCAGTATCCCGTGCAAGCATTGAAAATTGACCGCTCATTCATTTCGGATTTGAGTCTGGACTCGAACGGAGGTAGCGCCCCGGTGGTGCGTGCAATCCTGGCCTTGGCCGGCGCACTGAACATGCAGGTGATCGCCGAGGGCATCGAAACTGAAGCCCAGCATGATGCCCTGGTGCAATTGGGTTGTGTGTATGGCCAGGGATTCCTGTATGCCCGGCCGCAACCGGCGCATGTGTGGATTGAACGCGCGCCGACGCTCTGATCTTTGCAACGCTTACTTCCACGCGATGCTTTCCCAGCAAAACAAACCGACACGCAAATCGTGGCTGCGACGGGTATTTCGAGTGATTTTCATCGTGCTGGTCGCGTGGCTGGCGTTAACCTGGCTTGTGGTGTTGGTGTTGCGTTTCGTGCCGCCGCCAACGTCTGCCTACATGATCGAGAGCAAGCTCGCGGCATGGCATGCCGGCAAGGACAATTTCTCGATTCATTACCACTGGGTGCCATGGGCAAATGTGGCATCGGCATTGCCGATTTCGCTGATCGCCTCCGAAGACCAGAAATTTCCGTTCCACCATGGCTTCGATGTTCAAGGCGATCGATGAAGCCCAGGATGGCGAACGTCTGCGCGGGGCGAGCACGATTTCGCAACAGACCGCAAAGAATCTTTTCCTTTGGGGTGGCCGCAGTTTCATACGCAAGGGATTCGAGGCCTATTTCACCGTGTTGCTCGAAGTTACCTGGCCGAAGCGGCGCATCCTCGAGGTGTACTTCAACATCGCCCAGTTCGGCGATGGCGTCTACGGTGCAGACGCCGCAGCGCGCACGTTTTTCCATGAGTCGCCCGCACAGCTGACAGCGCATCAAGCTGCCGTGCTCGCCGCAGTGTTGCCGAATCCAGTGAAGCTGCACGCCACCCAACCGTCGGCCTATGTGGAGCGCCGTGCGGATTGGATCCAACGACAGGTCGAACAGCTCGGTGGCGCCAGCTATCTGCCACATTGATGGCTTGCACGCTTGCGTGGAAATTTCATTCGTCCATGCCGTGAGTGCGTTCGAATCCGCCGAAAACTGGCGCCGGAAAGTTGACGGATGCGGGGCAGCAGTTGCCGCCTTGGTCGATCGATGCCGCAACGCAAAACCCGGCGACCGGATATCCATTCTGGTCGCCGGGTGTGGTTCGTTGGCGGTACCGGTTAGGGACGGGCAACCATGGTGTTTACCGTCACTTCGACGCGACGATTTTGTTGACGGCCTGCCGCAGTATCGTTCGACGCGACGGGATAATCCGGACCCAGTCCCTGAGCGCTCAAGCGTGACGCCGGAATGCCATGCGCAGCCAGATAATCTTTTACCGATGACGCGCGGCGCAATGACAGATCGATATTGTGTTCGCGGCTGCCCGTGGAATCGGTATGTCCGTCGATCTCAACAGTGGCATTCGGGTCGTCGGCGAGCGCGCGTGCCAGCTTGTCGAGCACCCGCGCCGAACCGGGCTTGAGCTCCGCGCGATCAACCTCGAACAAGACGTCGCCCAGTGTGACCACGTAGCCGTGCTGGGTCTGGCGCGCCTGCAAATCGGCCAGATCGGCGCGCAAAGAGGCGTTTTCGGATCGAACAGCACTCGCGTCGGCTTGTGCGATTTCAGCATTGCGGCGCGAGACCTCCGCGGCGGCTTGCGCGTCGGCCGTGGCGGCATGGGCATCACTCAATTGGCGTGTGCGCGCCCGCGCAATCAATTGATCGCGTTGCGCCCCGAGGGTCTTGCCGCGGTCCTCGGCATAGCGCGCCAGACCCGCTGCTTCTGCGGTGTCGATCAAACGCTGCGCAATATACACGCGGTGTTCGTAGCGGCTGGGATCCATGCGCCGGGCATTGGCGGCCAGAAAGTGTACGGCAGCGTCCGCCTCGGTGAGCTCCTGCGGCGCGTTTGGCGCAATCCGGGAATCGTTATGCAAACGATCAAGGTTGTTTTGGAGTCGCACAACGGCTGCTGGCGGTGCCGGCGGAACGGTGGCGCATGCACCCATAAGCGCGAGCACGATAGTTACAAAAACGATTCGGATAGGACGGATCATGGCTGGCCTCCTGCAATGCCTAGTTGCTCGCGCAAGCTGCGAACGGTCGTCTCGATCTCGGCCGTAGCCGCTTCGGCGCGATGTTGGCGACTTCGTGCTGTCGCCAGATTCGCATCGGCCGTGGCGTTTTCCGCGTTGAACTCGCTATCCAGCCAACGGCGATGATCGAAGGCGGTTTCCGCATTGGCGAACATGTCACGCGCGATCTTCAGTTCGGTCGGCGCGGACATCGCGGCGTCCGCGTGTTGCGCCGATGTGATGGCGGTATCGGCCTGAGTCATCGCCAACTGCGCATCTTTGCGATCTGCGGCATTTGCGATCGCAGGCAGCGCCAGCAGCAACAATGTCGCGGTGCCAGCAGTGAATGTTTTCATGGTGCCCTCCTGAAGTAGCTGGAAAATGTCCATTTTCATGTCGAACCAGTAATCCATGACAGCAATTCGCGTGCCCTGAATTGCCTGGCTTTCCAGTCGGTGAGAGATCGGGTCGCAGTGGACTGTTTGTACTCGGAATTTCCAGTTTGCCGTCGCCATCGGATCTTTCTGTGTCGGCAACAAAATGTTTGCAAGATGCGCGGATGCAATGGACCAATCATGCAGTTTGCCGATTCGAGAGAGGCCTGTGCGGGGTGCGTCGTTTGTCGCGTGAAACAGCTTTGTGCGAGCCCATGCGTCACGGACGACGACGCGCTAGAATGGATTCAGTGCGGGCCTGCGACCAAGCCCAAAGGAGGCGATATGCGACTGGTAAAACATCTGCTGGAAGCCAAGGGAAACAGCGTGTACGCCATCGATCCGGAAAACCCGGTGCTCGATGCGATACACACGATGGCAGAAAAATATGTCGGAGCCTTGTTGGTGATGAGCGGCGATGAGTTGCTCGGCATCGTCTCCGAGCGCGACTACGCGCGCAAGGTTATCTTGCTGGGACGTTCATCCGGAAATACATCGGTGCGCGAAATCATGTCCAGCCCCGTAACAACCGTGGCACCGTTTGCCGGTGGTCGACAACGGTCGCGTTGTCGGGATACTTTCGATCGGGGATCTGGTCAAGGCCGTGATCGACGATCAGGCTGAACAGCTGGAACACCTACAGCGGTATATCGCGGGGTGATTTCGGGCAATTGCGCCAATCCGCGGCGCGCGCCCCAGTCCGGAAGGTTTCGATGAGTCTCGACCCGGCACTGCGCAAGCGCCTGCACGAACTGCTGGCCGAATATGGCGTCAAAGTTCGTCGTCTCATCGAGTCCCACGGCTTGAGCCAGCACGGCATCGATCCTGCCGATATCGAGCAGGAAGTGCGCATCCGGCTGTGGAAAGCGCTGGAACGTGACCGGAATGCGGCCTTTCATACGTCTTATATACAGAGAGTCGTGCTGACGACGGTGATCGACGCTATTCGGGCGGCAAAATCGCGCCCCTCCGAGCCCTTGCCTGATGAGGCGCAACTCGGCGACGCAGGCTTGATCGATCACCGCGCCGGTCCGGAGCGCAACGCAAGGGCAGGGCAGGATTTCACCCGCATCTCGGCCTGCCTGGCGGAATTGCCGGAGCGCCGACGCGAAGCGGTCGTCTTGCACTTGCAAGGTTTCAGCTTGCGCGAGATTGGCCAGTTCGGCGGGACTTCGGAAGAGGCGGCGCGCAAGTTGCTGGATCGTGGGATGGCCACGCTACGCGAACGTCTCGCTGCATTTGGATTTGGAGAGTTTCAAGATGAATGAATCCGACAAAACGAGTTCGAGCCAGCCGACTTTGAGTCGACTCTACCGCGAGCATGCGCAAAACGATGCACAGTTGCCCGATGCCGATGTGCTGGTCTCGTTGGCGCTGGGCGATCGTCCGGCAACGACCGACGATGCACTCGCGCAAGTTGCCGCTTCGCCGTTGAACGGCAAACTGATGCGCCTCACCCGCGATCTACAGCCGCTGTCGATCGATCTGAGCATGGATCTGGAAGCGCTGCTTGGCCGTTCGAGTCAGTTCGGAAGCCATCGGCAAACCCACGTACGTCGCCGTGTGACTGGCACGCAACCACGTTGGCGTTTCGCCATGGCGGCGATGGCTGCCAGCGTGATCGCCGTTGCAGGTTTATGGACAGCCCATCGGTTGCAGCAATCTACGGCCATGCCCTCAGCCATTGCGGTTCAAACCCAGGCTGATTCCGACCGGATTTTCGCCGGCTTCAACGAGAAAGCGGTTGCTACGCAAAACGAAAAGCATGGTGATGAAATTTTCCGCGGCCGTTTCCTTCCCGACGAAATTTTCAACGCGAATCGTCACGAAGGTTGAGCGCGCGGCGCCTGAGGGTTCAGGCTGAAGCCACTGCACTCGCGTGCTCGCGAGTGGCGGCAAACTTCACGCTTGGCCAGCGTTCCTGCGTCAATTGCAGGTTCACCCGAGTCGGTGCCAGGTAGACCAGCTCGCCGGCTGCATCCACGGCTAAGTTCATAGCGGCTTTCTCGCGAAAATCTTCGAGCTTCTTTTCGTCGTCGCAGTGCACCCAGCGCGCGGTGGACACGGTCACGTTCTCGAATGCGCAATCCACGCCATATTCGTCTTTCAAGCGATAGGCGACGACATCGAACTGGAGCACGCCGACCGCGCCGAGGATCAAGTCATTGGACATCAACGGGCGGAAAAACTGTGTCGCACCTTCTTCTGACAATTGCGCCAGACCTTTCTGCAACTGTTTCATCTTGAGCGGATCGCGCAGGCGCGCACGGCGGAACAGTTCTGGCGCGAAGTTCGGAATGCCGGTGAACGCCAGCGCTTCGCCTTCGCTGAAACTGTCGCCAATGGAAATCGTGCCATGGTTGTGGATGCCGATGACATCCCCGGGCCATGCGGTTTCGACGATTTCGCGTTCCGATGCCATGAAGGTGAGCGCATTGGCGAGTTTGACCTCCTTGCCCGTGCGCACGTGCAGCGCTTTCATGCCGCCATCGAATCGGCCGGAGCAGATGCGCATGAAGGCGACGCGATCGCGATGCATCGGGTCCATGTTCGCCTGGATCTTGAACACGAAACCTGAGAGTTTCTGCTCGGCGGGCTCCACGTCGCGCGTCGTCGTTGCATGGCGTTTTGGCGACGGTGCGTTTTCGACGAAAAAATCCAGCAGCAACTGCACGCCGAAATTATTCACCGCAGAGCCGAAGAACACCGGCGTCTGCCTGCCGGCGAGATAAGCCTCGCGATCGAACGGATGCGAGGCGCCCTGGACCAGTTCCAGTTCGTCGCGCAACTCGGCCATCATTTGCTCGCCGATGCGCGCGTGCAATTTCGGGTCGTCCAGTGACGTATAGATCGTTGAGTCCTGGCGGGTGAAATTGCGCCCCTGTTCGAAGATGTGCACTTCGCCCGTGAGCAGGTGATACACGCCTTTGAGTCGTGAACCCATGCCGATCGGCCAGGTGATCGGCGCGCATTGGATATTGAGCACCGACTCGACTTCATCGAGCAACTCGATAGGCGCGCGGCCTTCGCGATCAAGCTTGTTGATGAACGTCATGATCGGCGTATCGCGCAGGCGGCACACGTCCATCAATTTGATCGTGCGTTCTTCGACACCCTTCGCGCAGTCGATCACCATCAGCGCTGAATCCACTGCGGTCAGCACTCGGTAGGTGTCTTCGCCGAAGTCCGCATGGCCGGGCGTGTCGAGCAGATTGATGATGCGGCCATCATAGGGAAACTGCATTACCGAACTGGTCACGGAAATGCCGCGCTCCTTTTCCAGCGCCATCCAGTCGCTGGTCGCGTGGCGCGCGGCCTTGCGACCTTTCACCGAACCGGCCATCTGGATTGCACCGCCGAACAACAACAATTTTTCAGTCAGCGTGGTCTTGCCGGCATCGGGATGCGAAATGATGGCGAACGTGCGCCGACGGCGGGTTTCTTCAAGTTGATTCATGATCGCGAAATCGAGTGGGGGCGAGCAGCGGCTGCGCCTCAAAGCGCGCAATTATAGCCGTTTGCAAACCTTTCACGGCTCAGCGCTTGCGTATGAAGATGACGTCGGGCAATCCATCGAAGTGCGCGTCGCAGGTGACCAGATCCGCGTCGCATTCCAGTGCCGTGGCATAAACGATCGCGTCCGCCGTAGCCAATCTGTGCTCGCGACATAGATCCGAGGCGCGCAAAGCGATGGCAGTGTCGAGCGGCACGACCACGCATCGGCGTGTGAAAGCAATGATCTGGTCGGCCTTTTGCTCGTCGGCTTCGCGAGCCAGCCATTTCGCCAATTCGAGTTGCACGATGGTCGGTACGACGCATTCCTCGCGTGCAGGGAACTGGTGCACGACTTTGCGCCCGGTCGCGCTGTCGATCAGGCGTTCGATCCAGGCCGACGTGTCTACGACGCGCACGGCTCAATAACGGTCGTTACGGTCGCGATAGTCGCGCGGCGATGCGCCTTTGAGGGCTCCAGTCAGTTCCTCAATCTTTGGCACGGGCACGAGCAGCACGCCGCCGCCTTTCGGGATGAAGGCGAATTCTTGCCCGGCTTCCCAGTGCTGCGATTCGCGCACGGCTTTGGGGATGGAAATCTGGTATTTGCTGGAAAGCGTCGCTATCGCAGTCATTTTCTTACCTCTTCATGATCGATACTAAGCCGGTAAGATTATAGCATCGGTCGCGTCAACACTCGATGACGTTCACCGCCAGGCCGCCACGGCTGGTTTCCTTGTATTTGTCGCGCATGTCGCGCCCTGTATCGCGCATGGTCTTGATAACCTTGTCCAGCGATACGCGATGCTTGCCGTCGCCGCGCAGCGCCATGCGCTGGGCGTTGATTGCCTTGACCGAGCCCATCGCATTGCGTTCGATGCATGGAATCTGCACCAGGCCGCCGATGGGATCGCAGGTCAGGCCCAGGTTGTGTTCCATGCCGATCTCGGCCGCGTTCTCCACTTGATGGATAGTTCCGCCGAGCGCCGCGGTCAGGCCGCCGGCCGCCATCGAACAAGCCACGCCGACTTCGCCCTGACAGCCGACTTCGGCGCCGGAGATCGAGGCGTTTTCCTTGTACAGAATGCCAATTGCGCCCGCCGTGAGCAGGAAATCAATGATGCCGTCTTCGTTTGCCTTCGGCTGAAAGCGATCGTAGTAATGCAGTACTGCCGGGATGATGCCGGCTGCGCCATTGGTCGGTGCGGTCACGACGCGTCCGCCGGCGGCGTTTTCCTCATTCACCGCGAGCGCGTAAAGGTTCACCCAGTCGAGGATGGTCAACGGATCTTTCAGCGCCGCTTCCGGGCGATCGCGCAAATCGTCGTACATCGCCGGTGCGCGGCGCTTGACGTGCAAACCGCCGGGCAGCGTTCCGGCTTGGCGCATGCCACGTGCGACGCAAGCCTGCATCGCGTGCCAGATGTTGAGCAAGCCAGCACGGATTTCCGCTTCGCTGCGCCACGCCATTTCGTTTTCGAGCATCACTTGGGCGATGGATTTGCCGGATTCCTCGCACAACTTGAGCAACTCGTCGCCGCTGTGGAATGGATGTGGCAACGGCGTGGTGTCAGCCACGATGCGGTCTTCGGCAGCCTCGTCGTGGTTGACCACGAAACCGCCGCCGACGGAATAATAGTCGCGCGTGGCTAGCACTTCGCCGCTCGCGTCGTACGCGGTGAAGCGCATGCCGTTGGAGTGGAACGGTAGTTTCTGGCGCTTGTTGAAAACCAGGTCGGATTTTTCGTCGAATGCAATTTCATGCTTGCCGAGCAGGCGAACCTTCTTTGCGCCACGAATGCGTTCCAGTCGCGCCGGGATCGCTTCCGGATCGATCGTATCCGGCCATTCGCCCTCCAGGCCACACAACACGGCTTTGTCCGTGCCATGGCCACGACCCGTATGCGCGAGCGAGCCGAACAATTCGGCCTGGATGCGTGCGACATTGTGCAAAATGCCGCGTTCCTCCAGCCAGCGCGTGACGAAACGCGCCGCCGCGCGCATTGGCCCGACGGTATGCGATGAGGACGGCCCGATGCCGATTTTGAACAGATCGAAAACGCTGACAGCCATGGGGGTTTGAGGCCAGGGAGGAGGTTCGGGTTATTCTACGCTGAGTACGTTTGGCTCGGGACTCGGGACTCTCGAAGCAACCTGTCGCGACGTCAAGAATTTCGTCATTCCCGCGTAGGCGGGAATCCAGTGCGTTTGCGTTGCTCTGCGCACACCAGCGAAAAGCCAAGTCACTGGATTCCCGCTAAGAGCATGCGGGGATGACGAAGCTTTAATGATTCTCCCGCTCACCATTCGCCATTCACCAACAATGCCCCTGATCCTCTACCAACGCGACGATTGTCATCTGTGTGATCTCGCCCTCGAAGTGCTCGCCGCCGCACGCGTGCCAGACTTCGAAAGCGTTTTCATCGACGACGACGTAGATCTGGAAGCGCGTTACGGCGAACGTGTCCCGGTCTTGCGCGCTGAAGGTTCGGCTCGCGAACTGAATTGGCCATTCGATGCCGCCGCCGTGCGACGGTTCTTGACAGAGGCACCATAGCGCAGGGCTTGCAATGGACGAATTATCAATGCCCGGTCATGCGCTCGGCGGTTTCCTCGTCGGGCGGCACCAGCGGCGCATCGGGGTCGAGTTTCGCTTCCATGCGCGCGGCTTCGATCGACGGCGTGCACCAGCCGGCGCGAACTCCCCAGAGATAGAAAACCAATCCAATCGCGGCGACGACGGCCAAGTCCCAGCCATAAGGCAGGTATCCGCATCCACCAAACTTGGTGCTACCACCCCACGACACCAACGCGATCGTGGGCAGGTAGGCGATCAACCACCATGCGCCCTTCAGTTGCCTCCCGAAATCGTGCCAGCCGTTCTTCGCCTGGTAATACAGATACACAGGCAGCGCGACGATCATTAGCAGCAGAATGTGTCCGGTCAAAGGCCACTTGGCCCAGTAAAGCAATTCAGTCGACATGATGAACGCGATGCCGGCGATGATGGGCAACGCGATCAGCCGAAACGGACGATGCAGGTGTGGTGCCGTGCGTCGCAACGTCATCACGCTGACCGGGCCGGCCAGGTAGGAAATGATCGTCGCAACTGAAATCACGGCTGCCAACGTGCCCCAGCCACGGAAGAAAAACAGGAACAGAAACGACACCAACAGGTTCAACCACATCGCCGGTCGCGGCACGCCCCAGCGCGGATGCACGGTCCCGAGTATTTTCGGCAGCGTGCCGTTGCGTTCCATTCCGTAGAGCATGCGCGCCGTCGTCGCGGTGTACGTCATACCGGTTCCGCTCGGACTGATGAAGGCATCCAGATACAACAACATCGCCAACCACTGAAGGTTGACGATGATCGCCAACTCAGCAAATGGCGAGCGGAAATCGATGCCATGCCAGCCGGCTTTGGCCAACAAATCCGGAGGCACTGCGCCGATGTAGGCAACCTGAAGAATCAGATAAACGACCGTCGCCAGCGCGATCGATCCGAGTATGGCGAACGGAATGCTGCGGCCGGGATTGCGCGCTTCGCCGGCGAGATTGACCGGGCTTTGGAATCCGTTGTAGCTGAACACGATGCCGGCCGTCGCGACTGCCGTGAGGATCGCAGCAAAGTCGGTCACATGCGATTTTCCATCCACGCCGACCGAGAAGTTCTGCGTGTGGAAACCTGCGGCGATCAAGGCAACGCCGGTCGCGGCCGGTACGATCAGTTTGAATACGGTGATGGCGGTATTGGAGCGCGCAAACAGTTTCACGCTCCAGAAATTCATCAGGAAATAGATGACGATCAGTACCGCTGCAATGGCCAATCCGGTGATGCTCAGTTCGCCCTGTCCGGCGTCGACGTGATACAGGTTTTGCGCCCATTGCCATGGCCACGACGCCGTGTATTGAACCGATGCTTCGGCTTCGACCGAAATCACCGACACGACCGCAATCCAGTTCGACCACGCGGCGATGAAGCCGACCAGCGAGCCGTGCGAGTAGTGTCCGTAGCGCACCATGCCGCCGGATTCAGGGAACATCGCGCCGAGTTCCGCATAGGTCAGCGCGATGGCGGTAATCACAATCGCACCGATCACCCATGCCCATATTGCGCCGGGTCCTGCGAGACCTGCCGCTCTCCACGCACCAAACAACCAACCTGAGCCGATGATCGAACCCAATCCAGTCAGCATCAAGGCGAACGGACCGACGTCGCGATGGATCGCGTGGTTTTCCGACATGTGAATCCCCGGATAGAAGTGCCGCTCATGGCGGCGGCGGCGATCATCGCAGGTTTACGATTGCCTGTCAGTCGTGGCGTTGCGGTTCTGGGGTGCGAGGGCGGCGAGTCAACGAATGCGCACGTTGGCCGTTGTAGATCAGTGAGTCCAATGGAGAAACTTCGATGTTGCGATTGCGCCTGGTCTGGATCGCCCTCGCCACGCTGACGACATTTGCCCACGCTGGTACGTGCGATTTTTCTGCGGTCGGAACACGCACACAGCAACTGTTGACCAGCGCAAGCCTGACCGATGCCGGGATCGTCATTGGTACCGCGCGCGGCGTGCTCTACAAGCAGTATTTCGGCAGCTACGACGATGCGACGATCATCCCGGTTGCGTCGGCAACAAAATTGTTGTCCGGCGTGCGCATCATGCAACTGGTCGATCAAGGGCGCATCGATCTGAATACGCCGGTATCGACTTACCTGCCCGAATTCACCGGCACGAAAGGCACGATGACGATGCGCGAGATGTTTTCGCACACCGCCGGTTACGGCGATGACGAGGACAGTCTGGTGCTGGCTGCGGACACGACCTTGGCGGACGACGTTGCCTACATCGCGGCACACGTCGACCAACCCTATCCGCCGCCGGGCAGCTACTTCGCCTACGGCGGCATCTCGATGCAGGTTGGCGGACAGGTCGCACAAGTTCAAAGTGGGCAAGACTGGCAGGCCGGCTGGATTGCCCATGTGGGCACGCCGTTGGGAATCACCAGCATCGACTGGCAGGGACTGAAACCGACGCAAAACTACCGTATTTCTGGAAGCGCGCAATCCAGCCTGCCCGACTACGCGCGGGTTCTGGCGATGCTGGCCGGTGGTGGTGTGGGCAACGGCTATCGCATCCTCAGTAGCAATGCGATTGCGACAATGAATCACGATCAGACCAACGGTGCGACGCTGGCATACGCGCCACCGACGGCGAATGGAAGCACGGATTACGGTATCGGTACGTGGATCGAATCGGATATTTCGGTTTCCGCCGATGCGCCGACGATTTCCAGCATCGGCAAGTTTGGTTTCACGCCGTGGGTGGATTTTGGCTACGGATATTTCGGCGTGTTGATGGTTTACCAACCGACGCAAACGACCCCAGTCATCGGCCAACGTACGCACGCCGCACTGGAGGACATCAGCACCATCGTGCGCGCGCAGCTCGATGCATCGTGTCCATTGCAGCAGACCTACGATGAGATTTTTCGTGACGGCGTCGAAGGGTTGCCATAACCCCGATTGCGTGAAGAAGCCGTCAGCTTTCGCTTCCACGCAACCGCGCCAAAATCGCTCCACGCGCCTCGCGCAGGATGGAATCACGATCGAGACCCGCGACGATGTTGGCGACGGCGCGCTTGGCTCCTTGCTCGCCCCAGGATTTACCGTGCAGCAAATAATGTTCCGCGGCGCGGCCAACGATTTCCGTGGCGTACCAAGCCAATGCGCCCTGCGCGCCTGCGGTGACGACTGTAGACAATCCAGCACTCATACCCTTGAGCGCGCTCGCGACCAGGTGCACGCCCCAGATCGCGCCCATGAGTGCGACCAACTGGGCGCAGATGGTGGCGATCAGCGTACCGGCTTCATTGCGCGTCAGCGGCAATCCGTATACTTTTCCCAAATGTACGACCAGTGCTACATCGAGTGACGCAGCGGCGAGCAGATCCGCGACCGGAATCGGATTCAGCGCAACGGCCACGCCCTTGGCCAGACAGTAATTGCGAATGACGCGGTCGGCCAGTTCGCGCCGTGCGGCCGCAACGCGCACGGCGACACGATCGCTCAAGTCGCCGGCGAACAGGCCAGCGTTGAGGGCAGCGAGGGTCTTGCCTTCGTGTTCGGCGATCTCGCGCAGGCGCGCTGAAAGCGCAGTCACATTGGCTTGCTGCGGCGCTCGCGTCTGGGTTTCTCTGCCGTCGGCACCAACTTGAATGATGATTTTGTCGGCAGGTAGAGCGGCGCACGCGATCACGTTGTCGGCGCGCACCAAACCGGTGGCATGCTCGCGCAGGCGTGCGAGAAGTCGTTCGCGTTCGTCCTCGCTGTAGCGATCGGCCTTGTTCAATGCGACCAACAGTGGGCGACGCGTTTTTGCCAGCGTGGCCAATGCATCGACTTCATTCTGGGTCATGTCGCCATCGACGACAAAGATCACCAGATCGCTGATCGCTGCGACATCAAAAGCGAGGCGTTCGCGTTGCTCGCCGGAAAGCTCGTTGATACCGGGGGTGTCAATCAGGTGCAGGCCCTGACCGGCAACTTCCTCCCAGCGCTGCGCGTCGCGCGCTTGCGTCGTGCCATGCAGGACGCCGGTGCTGAAGGCCTCGCGACCGAGCAGGGCATTGCCAAGCGCGGACTTACCAACGCTGACGCGACCAAAAACGGCGATGTGCAATTCACCAGCAGCGAGTTTGTCGAGCAGCGATTCGATCTGGGTAAAATCCTCGCCCAGTTCGCGGCGCACGCCATCGGGAATGGTCTTGTCGTCGAGCAACGCGCGTAGTGCGTCGCTGGTCCGGGCAACGTGCTCGGCAGAACGCTGAGTTTGAGTGGGCGTCTCCGCACTGCCACCCAAGCGAGTGCGGAGTCGGTTCCACCAGTCCGGGGTCGTCATTATTTTGCAATCAGCGCCAAATGCCCATGCACCACCACATCGCGACCGATGTCGGCCCAGTCGCTGCTGCTGCCGAGGCCGAAGTCGAGGCGATTCAGCGTGGTCTCGACATCCAGCGTCGCGGTTTGTCCCGCGTCGACGAATTTCACTTTAAGCGTGACGGGTTTGGCTTGATTGCGGAT